>Ga0160492_100663_pt1 | contig 17445 bp, 16 predicted proteins | sample DID2MG_FD_108258 | JGI IMG/M metagenome (GOLD analysis project Ga0160492, IMG submission 108258) | Enriched soil microbial communities from UW Madison campus, WI, USA - DID2877_E24_FP2 MG | ecosystem: Environmental > Terrestrial > Soil > Unclassified | place: USA: Madison, Wisconsin | collected... | reverse complement strand
CCGCAACGAAGGCATCTCGGTGCGCCACAACCCCGAGTTCACCATGATGGAGTTCTACGCGGCGTACTGGAACTACCTGGACCTGATGGACTTCACCGAGACCCTGATCCGTGAAGTGGCCCTGAAAGCCACGGGTTCGCTGCAGATGACCTACCAGGGCCGCGCGGTGGACCTTACCCAGCCCTTTGCCCGCCTGACGATCCGCGAAGCCATCTTCCAGCACACCGAAGCAGGCGCCCATGTGGACGATGCCGCCTGGCTCATCAGCGCATTGAAGAAGCTGGGCATGACCGAAGAGAAGGACAAGCTCTCGGCCCGCACGCTGGCCAGCCTGCAGGTGCTGTACTTTGAAGAAACGGTGGAAGACAAGCTGTGGCAGCCCACCTTCATCATGGAGCACCCCACCGAGATCTCGCCCCTGGCGCGTGCCAACGACGCGCGCCCCGAGGTGACGGAGCGCTTTGAGCTGTACATCACCGGCCGCGAGTTCGGCAATGGTTTCAGCGAACTGAACGATGCCGAAGACCAGGCCGCCCGCTTTCACGCCCAGGTGGCCGCCAAAGACAGCGGCGATGACGAAGCCATGTTCTACGACCACGATTTCGTGCGCGCGCTGGAATACGGCATGCCCCCCACGGGGGGTTGCGGTATCGGCATTGACCGTCTCATGATGCTGCTGACTGACAGCCCCAGCATTCGCGACGTGATCCTGTTCCCCGCGCTTCGCCGCGAGTCCTGAGTCGCGCGTCCCCGATGCCCTCGGGGCATCCCGGACCCGCCCTTTGAAGGCCCCAAGGAGACACTACCGTGCCCTTCAGTTCCAGCAACGCCCCCTACCCGGCCAGCCAGCCCTTGCCCTCGGGCAACGCTTTTTCGGTGCTGGTGGTCGAAGACCAGGGATCCGTGCGCGCAGCGCTGGTGGCCGAGCTGCGGCGGGCTGGGGTGTCAGACATCTTTGAGGCGCCCGAGGGCATCGCAGCGCTGCACCTGTTCAAAACCCACCGCCCCGATCTGGTGCTGCTGGACATCCGGCTGCCCGGCCAGGACGGCTACTGGGTGGCCCAGCAGATGCGCGAGAGCGAGGCGGGCGACTGGACGCCCATCATCTTCCTCTCGGGCCTGGACAACGAACTCGATGTGTGGCGCGGTATTGAAGTGGGTGGTGACGACTACCTCGTCAAACCCGTCAAGCCCATCGTGCTGATGGCCAAACTGCGTGCCATGCGCCGGCTGCTGGACATGCGCCGCAGGCTCGTCTCCATGTCGGCCGAGTTGCATCTGGCCAACCAGCGGCTCAACGAAATGGTGGAGATCGATGCGCTCACCGGCCTGGTCAACCGCCGGGGGTTTGACCGCATTTTGCACAACGAAATCCTGGCTGCGCGCCGGGACGGTACGCCGCTCACGCTGATGCTGTGCGACCTGGACCACTTCAAGCTCTTCAATGACGCCAGCGGGCACGTGCAGGGCGATGCCTGCCTGAAGGAAGTCGGCCGCCTGTTGCGCGAGGTGTGCGTGCGCCCTCGTGACATCGCCTCACGCTACGGTGGTGAGGAATTCGCCCTCATCCTGCCCAACACGCCACGCTCGGGTGCCATGACCTTCGCGCGGGCCCTGGGACAGCTGCTCAAGGTGCGCGCCCTTCCACACGCAGATTCCCCGCTGGGCAACATCCTCACGCTGTCAGGCGGCATCACCACCTGCGTGCCTGACGACAGCACGAACGCCGAAAGCATGATCATGCGTGCCGACCAGGCGCTTTATGCCGCCAAGGCCCAGGGCCGCAATCGCTTCTTCAGTTTTGAAATGCAGATGGACACCGTGGAGCAACTGCGCAATTGAGTTTCTTTTCTGCCCTCACGTTTGACGCCACCGAGCGCAACGCCCGCACCGCCGTTTCGCGCATGCAGCTGCTGAAAACCCGCCTTCCCGACTGGGTACAAGACTGGCTCGAAGTCATCATCCCCGGCACGCAGATCCTGCTGATCCTGTTTGTCGCCTGGCTGCTGCAACGGGTGCTGCGCCGCATAGTGCGCCGTGCCAGCGCGCACTACCAGGTGCCCGACGAACTGGTGGTGCCCATGAACGGGCTGATCCGCTGGCTCATCATTGCCAGTGCGGCGCTGCTGGTGCTGGAACGCATGGGGGTGTCGGCCACCGTGCTCTGGACCGCGTTCACCGGGTTTGCCACTGTCGGGGCCGTGGCCTTTTTCGCGGCGTGGAGTGTGCTCTCCAACCTGTTTTGCGCGCTGCTCATCTTCACCGTGCGGCCCTTCAAGATTGGCGACTACATCGAGGTGCTGGACACCGCCGAAAAGCCCGGGGCCAAAGGACGTGTGGTGGACATCAACCTGCTCTACACCACGCTCGAAGACCATGGCGCTGCGGCGGACCAGGTAGCCTGGCTGCAGATTCCCAATGCGCTGGTATTTCAACGCGTGGTGCGCAGGTTTCAGGGGGTGCCACCACCGCCTGCACTACCCGCCAACGCTGCAGAGGCCGCAGAAAGTGCACCGGCAGCCCCGCCTCCAGTCACGCCAGGGCCTTTCAACACGCCCTAGTCCACTGAAGCCGAGAAATCGGCTGTGCGTGAGGGTCTGGCAGGGTCGCACGCTAGGCGGCGAGCGCAGGCGGGTTGCACACCCGGCGAGCACGGCAACGACGAGGGGCGCCGCACCAGACTCCCGGCCACTGGCTCTCACGGCGTCAGGGCAACAGGTCCAAGGCCTGCAGATAGGCGGGCTGGTACATCAACTCATCCCAGGCCTGGGGAAAGGTTTCGGGCAGCAGCGCCAGGCGGCGGGATTCGCTGTCCACACTCGGCTGCCAGCGGCCCAGCTTGCGGGCCTGTTCCAGGCCGTCGATGAGTTCATCCACGGCCTTGCCATCGCCCACGCTCTGGTTGCACAACAGCACCAGGTCGCAGCCTGCCTCCAGCGCTGCCATGGCTGCGTCGGTGTAGCTGACGACCTGGCCGTCCAGACGCCGAGCGCCTTCCATGCTGAGGTCGTCGCTGAAGATGGCGCCGTCAAAACGCATCTGCCGCCGCAGGATGTCCTGCAGCCAGCGCTGCGAGAAGCCTGCGGGGCGGCTGTCCACCTTGGGGTAGATCACATGGGCGGGCATCACGCTGGTGAGCGTGCTGCTGAGCCAGGGGTATGGCGCGGCGTCGTCGGCCAGGATGGCCTTCAAGCTGCGCTTGTCCACCGGCACCTCGGTGTGCGAGTCGGCTTTGACAAAGCCGTGCCCCGGGAAGTGTTTGCCGCAGTTGGCCATGCCGGCCTGCAGCAGACCGTGCATGAGGCTCTTGGCGAGTAGCGCCACCACACGCGGGTCGCGGTGAAAGGCACGGTCGCCGATCACACTGCTTTCACCCCAATCGAGATCGAGAACGGGGGTGAACGAGAAATCAACCCCACAGGCGCGCAACTCCGCACCCAGCACGTAGCCCGCCGCCGTGGCTGCATTGGTGGCGCGCAGCGCGCCGCTGCCAGGCACGACCTTGGCGCCCTTGCCGTCATCCATCCACATCTCGCCCAGGGCGCGCATGGGCGGCAGGTGGGTGAAGCCATCGGTGCGAAAGCGCTGCACACGGCCGCCCTCATGGTCCACGCAGATCAGCAGATCGTCACGCACGGCCTTGATACTGCTGGTCAGCTGCAGCAGCTGCGCGCGGTTTTCCCAGTTGCGGGCAAACAGGATCACGCCACCGGTCAGCGGATGGGTCAGGCGGCGGCGGTCGGCGGCGGTCAGCTCTGTGCCTGCCACGTCGAGGATGAGGGGTGCGTGTTCGGTCATAGGGTGTCAAACATCAGGTTGCTATTACAAACATAGCTGCTAGCGCTTATCCATCAAGCGCTAGAGGCCATTTTTAATCCAATTTCTCTACCACACAGAAGCTGGCGGCGTAGTCGGTCTCGTCCGTAACGCTCAGGTGCGCTTTCAGCCCTTTGGCGTCAAACCATTCCTTGAGTGCGCCGTGCAGCACGATCACGGGCTGGCCGCTCGCAAGCTTGGCCACTTCACAGTGGCGCCAGGTCATGGGCATGCGCATACCCAGGCCGATGGCTTTGCTGAACGCTTCCTTGGCAGAGAACCGCGTGGCCAGGTAGCGCAGGCCGCGGTCGGGCCAACGGCCACTCCTCTCGTGCCAGGTGGCCAATTCACCGTCGGCCAGCACCTTCTGGGCAAAGCGCTCGCCGTGGCGTTCCAGGCTGGCCGCGATGCGGCGCACGTCGCAGATGTCGGTGCCAATGCCGTAGATCATGGTTTTTGAATAAAATTGGGCTCTAGCGCTTATCCATCAAGCGCTAGCAGCTATCAAATCAGGAGTTATCAGGTTGTGCGGCACAACCCGACTGGATGCAGCCCAGGTAGGCCAACACCGTGGCGGCGTAGCCCAGCTCCAGCGCGTCGGCAATGAGGGCGTGGCCGATCGAGACTTCGAGCACACCGGGCACCTCGCGCACAAAGGCGGCGAGGTTGTCACGGTTGAGGTCGTGACCCGCGTTCACGCCCAGCCCCACATCCAGCGCGGCCTGGGCGGCGGCGGCGTAGCGCTTGAGCTCAACGTCTCGCTGCGGCGTGCCCCAGGCTGCGGCATAGGGCTCGGTGTACAGCTCCACCCGGTCAGCGCCCACCGCCTTGGCGGCGGCCATCTGCTCGGGCACGGGGTCCATGAACAGGCTCACGCGCACGCCCAATGCTTTGCACTCGGCGATCAGGGGCGCCAGGCGCGCGGCATCCTGCGGAAAGCTCCAGCCGTGGTCGCTGGTGAACTGGTCTTCGCTGTCGGGTACAAAGGTCGCCTGGTGCGGGCGAACCTTGCGGATGAAGTCCATCAGGTTCTGAGATGGATTGCCCTCGATGTTGTATTCGCGGTCGGGCCAAGCCTTCATCAGCGTGGCCAGCTCGAACACGTCCTGGCTGCGGATGTGCCGCTCGTCGGGCCGGGGGTGCACCGTGATGCCCTGAGCCCCCGCCTGCAGGCACAGCTCGGCCGCCCGGGTGACACTGGGAATGCCCAGGTGGCGCGTGTTGCGCACCAGGGCGACTTTGTTGACATTGACCGAGAGGGCCGTGGCGTGGGGGGTGCGTGAGGTCTGGTTCATAGGGCCTGCAGATCGATCATGAGCTGGCGGGTGCGCAGCATGGGGCTGCCGCAATGGTATTGCAGCAGGGCGCGCAGCTGGGGTTTGAGTTCTGCAGCCACCGGCGCGCAGGCACGCAAGGTGGCGGTGTAGGTGGCTGCGTCGTCCAGCGCGCGTTGCAACGTCTGCCACTGGACGCCGAGCAGGCCCGCGCGGTCGGCCGAAGAGGAGGCGCGCAGGCCGCCTTCGGGCACCAGCGTGTAGCGCGTCTTGGGTTGCAAGACCTCCAACGTCATGGTCTGAACATCCAGGCCAGGAAGCAAGCCAATCTCGCGCAGCAGCAATAGCTCGAAGCTGCGCAGCACGGGCTCTAACGCATCGCCGTGTTCGCTGGCCAACACGCGCACCACACCGGCATAGGCATCGAACAGGGCCGCATGCGGATCAGCGCGCGCCAGCAGGCGCAGCAGTAGCTCGTTGAGGTACATGCCCGACAGCAGGGCATCGCCCGTGGGCATCACATGGCCGCCCACCCACTCCGCCCCCTTGAGGGTGTGGATGTCTGCGCTGCCATCGCCGGTGAGCGTGTAGGTCACCAACAAGGGCTGGAGCGGCAGCAGCACCGGGCGGAAGTTGGAGCTGGGCTTCTTGGCCCCCTTGGCCACCAGCGCCACACGCCCTTGCTGACGGCAGAAAACCTCCAGGATCAGGCTGGACTCGCTCCAGTCGTAGCTGTGCAGCACGAAGGCGGGTTCATCGGAGATGCGCTTGGCGGCAGCCATTGGCTTCAGGCCCGCAGAAATGCATGCGGCTGGCAAGCGCCAGACAGCTTGTGCCGCCCGGGCAAGACAGGGTCACGGGCGGGCACGGAATTATTCGTAACCGAACGAACGCACGCGTGCCTCGTCGTCGGCCCAGCCGGAGCGCACCTTGACCCACAGCTCCAGGAACACCTTGGCATCCATGAGCTTTTCCAGTTCCTGGCGGGCTTCGGTGCCAATACGCTTCAGGCGCTCGCCCTTGTCGCCGATCACCATCATCTTGTGGTTGTCACGCTCGACCACGATGGTGGCAGCGATCTTTACAAGCCGCTTGTGCTGCTTGCTGGCTTCTTCCTCAAACTTGTCGATCACCACGGTAGAGGTGTAAGGCAGTTCGTCGCCCGTGAAGCGGAAGAGCTTCTCGCGCACGGTTTCGGACGCCAGAAACTTCTCGCTGCGGTCGGTCAGCTCGTCTTCGCCGTACCACCAGCCCTGCTCGGGCAGGTACTTGGCGCAGATGCCAAACAGGCGCTCGATGTCGCCCTTGTTCTTGGCCGACATGGGCACAAACTCGGCAAACGGGTGGCGCTCCTGCATGCTCTTGAGCCAGGGGGCCAGCTCGGCACGGCGGTGCACCATGTCGAGCTTGTTGGCCAGCAGCAGTGTGGGGATGCCGGGCTTGAACAGCGACAGCACCTTGGCATCGGCCAGCGTGAAGTTGCCCGCCTCGACCACGAAGAGGATCAGGTCCACATCGCCAATCGCGCCCATCACGGTCTTGTTCAGCGACTTGTTGAGTGCGGTGGCATGGCGCGTCTGGAAACCCGGTGTGTCCACAAAAATGAACTGAGTCTGCTCGCGCGTACGAATACCGGTGATACGGTGCCGCGTGGTCTGCGCCTTGCGCGAGGTGATGCTGATCTTCTGCCCCACCAGCGCATTGAGCAATGTGGACTTTCCCACGTTGGGCTTGCCCACGATGGCGATCACGCCACAACGCTGGCCGGGCACGGCGGCCGGGGAGCCTGCTGCCGCCAGCATGGCTTCGAGGTCATTTTGCGCTCCAACGCTTGCTGGAGCGGCTTCATTCGCTACATCTTTGGTAGCATCATTCATAATTTCTTTGCTTTCAATGTGGCCAGCATGGCAGCAGCGGCTGCCTGCTCGCCCGCCCGGCGGGAGCCGCCGATGCCACGTTCGGTGAGGCCCAGTTCAGGAATATCGCACTCGACGTCGAAGGTCTGGCGGTGCGCAGCGCCCACTGTGCCGACGACCTTGTACTGCGGCAGCTTCATTTTGCGGCCCTGGAGCAACTCCTGCAATGCGGTCTTGGCGTCCTTGGACGCTGCCTGCATCTGTGGGTTGATCTCCACACCCTGAAAAAGGCGGTGCACCAACGCTTCGGCACTCGCGTACCCGGCATCCAGGTACACCGCACCAATCAGTGCTTCCAACGCGTCGGCCAGGATGGAAGGACGTTGCTGGCCGCCCGATTTGGACTCGCCCTCACCCAATCGCAGCACGTCGGAGATCTTGAGGCCCAGCGCCAGCTGGTGCAGCGTGTCCTGCTTGACAAGGTTGGCACGCACGCGAGAGAGATCGCCTTCGGGCAACGCCGACAACTGCCGATATAGCAGGCTCGCAACCGCCAGATTCAACACGGAATCACCCAGAAACTCCAGCCGCTCATTGTGGTCGGCCGAAAAACTGCGGTGCGTGGTGGCGCGCTGGAGAAGGGATGGATCGGAAAAAACATGCTGCAGACGGGTCTGCAACGCTTGAAGGCCGGGATGCACTAGTCGGTCTGTCCTTCAAAGCGATAGACAAGGTAGGCGGGACCCGCCAGCGCAATCTCGCGGGAATATTTAAAGGAAACCACGATTTTGTTGTCCCCCCGTTTAGCAACCTCCAGATCTTTTCCCTGGATAGAGTTGATGGTATCAATCGCAGCAGAGCGGTCGAAGCTCCCCCGGACATCCGCGACAGTGGAGGCTTCCTTGGCAGCTTTGCTCGCAGCCTTCTTTATCGCCTGATACTCCAGGAAAATCGGGACAGACTGTCCGCCAATAGCAAATGCAGCCACGGCGATCAAACCCACAAAAATCACCCCAATGAATGACAAACCGCGTTGGCGAAATGGGTTGGTAGAACGATTGATACGCATGTGTTTCCCCCTCAGTGTCCAATAAAGCTGGTCATCCATCAATGGAACGACCCAATGCGCTTGAGATTACCGAAATTCATCCAGACAAAAAAGGCCTTCCCGACGATATTGCCCTCAGGAACAAAGCCCCAGTAACGCGAATCGAGCGAGTTGTCCCGGTTATCCCCCATCATGAAATAGTGGCCCTCGGGCACCTTGCATACAACGCCCTCAACACTGTAACGGCAGTTCTTGCGATAGGCAAAATTGCTGGCGCCTTGCACAAAGGCGGGCACATCCGGGTTGTTCAACAAACGATGGGGCTGTGCTCCCAGTTGCTCTTCAAACTGTTTGAAGTAGCGCATCGAGTCTTCTTCGAAAAAGTCTGGCAGCGCCTTGGTGTCAATGGCCTGGCCGTTGACCGTGAGGCGCTTGTTGAGGTAGGCCACCTCGTCACCCGGCACACCCACCACCCGCTTGATGTAGTCAAGGCTCGGCTGAGGTGGATAGCGGAACACCAGAACATCTCCGCGCGCAGGCTTGGTGCCCTCGGTGATCTTGGTATGGATCACCGGCAGGCGGACACCGTAGGTGAACTTGTTCACCAGGATCAGGTCGCCCACCAGCAGGGTGGGAATCATCGAACCCGACGGGATCTTGAAAGGTTCAAAAAGAAACGACCTCAGAACAAACACGGCAACGATGACCGGGAAAAGCCCCGCCGTCCAGTCCAGCCACCAAGGCTGCATGAGCAGCCGCCCCTTGGCCTCCTGCACATCCACATCGACCTTCTGGATGCCCATGCGATCCAGCTCCGCACGGCGTGCGGTCGCCGCATCTTCGACGGCCTGGGCAGCTCGGCGGCGTTGGGGCAGAAAGTAGAAACGCTCGGCCAGCCAGTACGCGCCCGTGACCACCGTGGCCAGGAACAACAGCAAGGCGAAATTGCCTTCGATGGCACCAAAGTACCAAGCCCCGATATAGCCACCAAATGCGGCCAGCACCAGGGATGTGAAAATCTGCATGAACTGGAGCATCAGTCTTCCACCTGCAAAATGGCCAGGAATGCCTCTTGTGGCACTTCGACCGATCCGATCTGTTTCATGCGTTTCTTGCCTGCTTTCTGCTTCTCAAGGAGCTTGCGTTTGCGGCTAACATCGCCGCCGTAACATTTTGCCAGCACGTTCTTGCGCAGTGCCTTGATGGTCTCGCGCGCAATGATGTTGGCGCCAATGGCCGCCTGGATGGCCACGTCATACATCTGGCGGCTGATGATCTCGCGCATCTTGGCAACCACTGCTCGGCCACGGTACTGGGACTGAGAGCGGTGCACGATGATGGACAGTGCATCCACCTTTTCGCCGTTCAGAAGGATATCCACCTTCACCACGTCGGACGCACGGTACTCCTTGAACTCGTAGTCCATGGATGCATAGCCGCGCGACACCGACTTGAGCTTGTCGAAGAAGTCGAGCACGATTTCGCCCAGCGGCATTTCATAGGTGAGCATCACCTGGCGACCGTGGTACGCCATGTTCATCTGCACACCGCGCTTTTGGTTGGCGAGCGTCATCACCGGGCCGACATAGTCCTGGGGCATGTACAGATGCACCGTGACGATGGGCTCGCGGATTTCCTCCAGCCGCCCCTGGTCCGGCATCTTGGAGGGGTTCTCGACCATGATCACTTCACCATCGGCCTTGACCACTTGGTAGACCACGCTGGGTGCAGTCGTGATGAGATCCTGGTCAAACTCACGCTCCAGACGCTCCTGCACGATTTCCATGTGGAGCAGGCCGAGAAACCCGCAACGAAAACCGAAGCCCAACGCTTGGCTCACTTCCGGCTCGTAGTGCAGCGAAGCATCGTTGAGCTTGAGTTTTTCAAGCGCATCACGCAGCGAGTCATATTCGCTCGCCTCGGTCGGGTACAGACCGGCAAACACCTGGGGCTGGATTTCCTTGAAGCCGGGGAGCGCCTCGGCGGCAGGGCCCGCATTGTTGGGCAACTTCTTTTCGAGCGTGATCGTGTCTCCCACCTTGGCAGCCTGCAGCTCCTTGATGCCAGCGATGATGTAGCCCACCTGCCCTGCGTCAAGCGAGTTGCGCGGCTCGTTGGCGGGCGTGAACACACCGAGGTTGTCCGCGTTGTACACCGCACCACTGGCCATCATCTTGATACGCTCGCCCTTGAGCAAACGGCCATCGACCACACGCACCAGCATCACCACGCCCACATAGCTGTCGAACCAGCTGTCGATGATCATCGCCCGAAGCGGTCCATCGGCATTGCCGCGCGGCGCGGGCACCTTGGCCACAATGGCTTCAAGGATCTCATCAATACCCATGCCGGTCTTGGCGGAGCAGGGAATCGCGTCGGTCGCGTCGATGCCAATCACATCTTCGATCTCAGCCTTCGCATTGTCGGGATCGGCATTAGGCAGATCCATCTTGTTGAGTACGGGCACCACCTCGACACCCAGATCCAATGCGGTGTAGCAGTTCGCAACGGTCTGAGCTTCCACGCCTTGCGAAGCATCCACCACCAGCAACGCGCCCTCGCATGCCGACAACGAGCGGCTCACTTCGTATGAGAAGTCCACATGCCCCGGCGTGTCGATCAGATTGAGGTTATAGACCTGCCCATCCTGCGCCTTGTATTGCAGCGCTGCGGTCTGCGCCTTGATGGTTATCCCACGCTCTTTTTCGATATCCATCGAGTCCAGAACCTGGGCCTCCATCTCACGGTCCGCAAGGCCTCCGCAGCGCTGGATCAAACGATCTGCAAGCGTCGACTTGCCATGGTCGATGTGCGCAATGATGGAAAAATTTCTGATGTGGTTCATCAACGGAAAGCGTCAAGTGATTGAATTAAAACGGAGCACACAAGAAAAAAGGGCGCGTCGAATGGCGACGCGCCCTGAACCAACAATCATTGGCAACTGCGATAGTTGGAGCTTCATTGTAGGCAAAAAGCCCGCAGTAAAAAGCCCATCCGACTGCATCCAAGGGGAGTTGCCAGGGTGCAACAGGGATCTTATCAACAACTTATACACAGTCTGCACAACTACAACGCTGGACAACTTGTGGGTGAGCTGTGGATCGGCTGTGCATGACACCGTCACATCCCGCATCGTGAATCAACGTCCAGCCAATATATGAATTAGCGTTGAACAGGGGCCTCTATTCTATCGAAATCAGTTGATAGGCCCTCATAAAGTTAGCCAAGGCTAACTTGCAACATCGAAAGAAGGAAAAGACAAAAAAACCAAAATGCCCACACCTCCGGCAAAGGCCTGCTGCAAACGTGGGGAAATGGGTCAACCCATCCCCCCATATCTGCCACAACGCCACTCGTCATCGTCCGGGACGGATCAAGGCATATTGGGCCCACTCGCCGCGCCGATACAGCACATTGATGGACTTGTTCTTGTCGGCCTTGGCGAGTACAGCCTCAAACTCCTTCACACCAGACACTTCCGTGTTGGCAATCGCGAGAATCACATCCCCTTCGCGCAGGCCGGCACGTGCTGCGGCCTCTGTGGCGGTCGCGACCAGCACACCGCCCTTGATCTTGAGCTCCTTTTTCTGGGCGTCCGAAAGTTCCGTGACCGCCAATCCCATTTGCTGTGCAGCAGCCGAAGCCTTGGGTTTCTCCTCACGCTCCGCCGTTTTGGCCGCTGGCTTGTCGGGCTCAATTTCGGCAATGGTGATGCCCAGATCCCGCGAAGCGCCACGGCGGAATACGGTCATCGTGCTCTTGGTACCAGGCTTGGTATTGCCCACCAGTCGGGGCAGGTCCGCAACCTTCTCGATGGACTTGCCGTCAAAGCGGGTGATGATGTCACCAGCCTCCACGCCCGCCTTGTCTGCGGGTGACCCCGCCTCTACCCCGGTCACCAGCGCACCCTGGGCCTTGCCCAGGCCAATGGACTCCGCAACGTCCTTGGTGACCTGCCCGATCTGCACGCCGATACGGCCCCGTGTCACCCGACCGGATGCGCGCAACTGCTCACTCACGCGGATGGCCTCGTCCATCGGAATCGCGAACGAAATGCCCATGAATCCACCCGAGCGCGAATAGATCTGGCTGTTGATCCCCACCACCTCGCCACGCATGTTGATGAGCGGACCGCCCGAGTTGCCCGGGTTGATGGCCACATCGGTCTGGATGAACGGGAGATAGTCCCCCGTATCGCGCTGCTTGGCACTCACAATGCCCGCAGTCACGGTGTTCTCCAGCCCAAAGGGCGATCCAATCGCCATCACCCATTCGCCCACCCGCAGACGCCCCACATCACCCACCTTGACGGCAGGCAAGCCCGTGGCCTCGATCTTGACCACCGCCACATCAGTACGCTTGTCCGCACCAATGATCCTGGCCTTGAATTCGCGCTTGTCGGTCAGGGTGACGATCACCTCATCAGCGCCGTCCACGACATGCGCATTGGTCATCACAAACCCGTCCGCAGTCAGGATGAAGCCAGAACCCACGCCGCGCGGCTGCTCATCGTCTTGCGGCCGCTGAGGACGTTGCTGCCTGGGCACATTGGGGATCGGCACGCCAAAGCGGCGGAAGAACTCCATCATCTCCTCGTCCATGCCGTTTGCACTTGCACGGCTCGACGCTTTTTCTACCGTCCGAATATTGACCACCGAGGGCCCCACCTGATCCACCAGATCCGTAAAGTCTGGCAACCCGCGAACCGCTGCAGCAGGTTGTGCCAAGGCAGCTTGGGGCAAAGCCATGCCGCCAGCAGCCCCTGCGAACATGCATGCAAATGCCAGGGAGCGCAGCGCATTTCCATCGAACTTCGACATCATCGACCTTTCGTGATTGGTAGCAAATACAGTCATCAAACTGTGTGTAACTGTGAAGAGTGTGCCGCCATTTGGTTCCCGCATCGCAAATGCACTTCGCATGCCCCTGCAAACGGCCCCGCCACAGCGCAGGCTCAAAGACAGCAGCCGCCGGCATCACACCCGCTGGCCTCAGTGTCAGCGTGTGCGCTCCAATTGACCCGCAAACAGGCGAAGGGTCTGCAAAGGAACCTCCCCCACCGCTGTGAGCCATACATCGGGCAAGACCCGTTGCGCAAGAAGCTGCGTAGCCCCCATACCCGAGACCTGGGGCTGGGAGGGGTGTCGCTGGGGATCAAAGGTCTCGATGAACAGTGATACCGATGCAAGACCATCGGAGTACAGGCACTGCAAGACACCCTGCGCACCGTCGTCAGCAGACACAGCGCGCCGATGGCAGCTCACCGGAACAAAGCCAGCAACCGGCTGACGAAGCACCCAGCCCTCGGCCGTGGCCGTTGTCTTGACCACAACCGGCGCCACCACCTTGTAACCAGCGGTCGCGTCCATCAGCCGTGAAAGCTGCTCCACGCGAACGGGGGCGTTCAAGTCCAACTCCGAGAATGCAGCCTGCTCCAGAACGCGTCCGTTCGCGCCCAAGGTCTGCAGCTTCACAACCAGACCGGTCTCCCGCTCGCTCCACAGCTTGTAGCCAAAACGCAGCGAGTCCACGGGCTTGAACCACACCACGTCGGCAACAAATCCGGCAACGCGCTCTTGGCCCACAGGGCGTGCGGCATAGAACTGGGATATGGAAGTGCCCTCAACCAGCGGAACTCGTGGAAACAGCCCCGAGGCATCCCGTCGATCCGACCGCACCACACGCGACTGGGGCCAGAACGTACGTACCTCGTCGTTGCGCCGAAAAATGGTCCGGGGAGTGCCACTGAGAGCCTCCACGCGCTCCATCTGCTGCGCCCCTTCACAGGCGTGCCAGATACGTGAACTGGCCATCGCTCCGGAAGCAGCCAGCACCACAAAGGTACCGGCATACGGGCGCGCGCAGGGCGCGCTGTGCATGCGCTCGATCCACTGCAGAATACTGCGCTCCACAGGCGCGGGAGCCGCCTCTGCTGCAGAAGAAACGCCCCCCTCTGCCGACGAGGCCCCTGCCGATACGGAGAGTCCTGTCACACACAGGGCAGCAACCACCCCGTGTTTTAACTGCTCCGGCAGTGCTTTCAACCAAACGCACAAAACTCCCGGGTAGCTCATCACACAATCTCACCACGCCAACAAGCCACTCCCGGCTCAGCGGTTGGGCGTCTCAAAGGTGGCATTGCGCAAAAATCCTGCAGGCATCTGCAATGCGGATGTGCTGCCAAACTGCTTGTGTGCCGCCAGCAACTCATCCAGGCGGGGATCCCGAATCATCACCTGCGCTCCGCCATCGGCATCAGCCACTGCGACCACAGGGGCACCGGAGCTGGGGCCATTCGCACCCGACTCGGGAGAGATGGCCAGCTGGGCTCCACCCGCGGCACCGGGTGCGCCATTGCCTTGCAACGTGGCCAGAGAGGTCCAACCAATCGCCGCAACTGCCGCCAGAGACGCAAAACCCGCGACCATTTTCCAGCGAAAGACCGACGCATTGGCAGCTTCCGCCATTGCCGGGGCCACCACATCGACCTGCGGCACAACAGCGGCCGCAGGACGTACGACAGGCCCTTCCTTGGCCAGTTCATCACGCAATCGCGCCATGAAGTTCGGATTGGCAGGTTGCGCGAGGTCGGAAGAACGCAATACATCTCCCACCAAATGGTAGAGCTGCCAAGTGGCATGGCCTTCGGCTTGCGCCGCATAGGCCAGGGCGTCCGCCACCTCGTCCCCATGCAACTGACCATCCGCCAGTGCCGACAATTGCTCGCGCCTGCTTATCTCAGCCACCACAGCACCGCCCACCAATCCATCACTTCGTACAGCGTTGTTCATTTCATTACCTCACCACCGTTTGCCTGACTGGTTCTCAAGCAGAGGACGCACTTTTGCCGAAATGGCCTCTCGCGCCCGAAAAATCCGTGACCGCACCGTGCCGATGGGGCAATCCATGGCCGTCGCAATCTCTTCGTAACTCAGCCCTTCAATCTCGCGCAACGTTACCGCCTGGCGCAGATCGTCGGGCAACGCCTCCATAGCCGCATTCACGGCTTGCGCGATTTCTCGGGCAGCGAGTACGGTTTCGGGGGTTTCGTCGCTGGTTAGTTCGTGTCCGAGGCGGGAAGTTTCATCTTCGTCCTCGTTCCCCCGCAAAGCGTTCTCAGAGATGACCGGATTGCGTTTCATGTCCATGAGCGCCTTCTTGGCGGTATTGACAGCAATCCGGTAGAGCCAGGTGTAGAACTGCGCATCTCCCCGAAACTGGTGCAGCGCGCGGTAGGCCCGGATGAACGTTTCCTGCGCTATGTCTTGAACGATGTCGGTGTCCCGCACCATCCGGCCAATGAGACGCTCGATACGGCGCTGGTACTTGATGACCAGTAACTCATAGGCACGCTGATCGCCCGCTACCGCGCGCTCCACCAGTTGGAGGTCGCTATCTTCGGAAGGGGAAGGCGGAATTACAGTCATGGATACTCAGGATTCACGCCCACGGCTGCTGGCCGGGGCGGTTTCGTCAGCGTTGTCAGCGCCCGGTCTGGCGCGCGAATATACCGCACGCCGCAGATCCAGCCAACGCTCGGGCTGCGCGGAACACGCCAGCCACAGCCAGGTGCGGCGGTGCCCCACCGGAATGACATGCAGCCACAGATGTGACTGCAAATCGAGAAGGACTTCAGGAGACCCGGACAATGCCATCCAGGCCGCCCCGGAGTTCGGAGCCACCAGTGTCCAGGTCTGGCCATCCCAGTGGATACCACCAGAGAATTGACAGAACCAGAAATGGAATGCGCTGGCGGCAGCCAGACACCAGAGACCACCCGCCATCGCTGCGGGCCATGGGGATGCAGCACCACCACTTCGAACGAACCAAGCAACCAGCCCCGCTGCGCTGATCAGCAACAATGCCCCCAGCAAGCCCCCGAACAGGCGGCTGCGCCGCAGGGGGTAAAACACCGAAGGTGGTCGCTGCGAAGTCACACCCACGAAACGCTACCGAGGCTGTGCCGCCTGCTTAGCACGGAACATAGGCCCGTGCTGAGCAACCAACGATTGCAGGATCGCAACAAGACACCACGGCCTCGCCAAGTCGGGCGGCAGAGCACCTGACCCAATGATCAGACGCGCTTGAAAACCAGCGTCCCGTTGGTGCCACCAAAACCGAAGTTATTCTTGACTGCAACGTCGATCTTCATGTCACGCGCCGTGTTGGCGCAGTAGTCCAGATCGCACTCGGGGTCCTGATTCGCCAAATTGATGGTGGGTGGTACCTTTTGCTCATGCAAGGCCAGCACTGTAAAAATGCTCTCAATACCGCCCGCACCACCCAGCAAATGACCGGTCATGGATTTGGTGGAGCTCACCACAGCCTTGTAAGCATGGTCGCCCAAGGCCGCCTTGATGGCATTCGTCTCATTAATATCACCCAGCGGCGTGGAGGTGCCATGGGCGTTGAGGTAGTCAACTTGATCGGCATTCATGCCGGCATTGCGCAGGGCGTTGAGCATGGCTCGGCGCGGACCATCCATACTGGGGGCCGTCATGTGGCCTGCATCGGCGCTCATGCCAAAACCACCCAGTTCCGCATAGATCTTGGCACCACGGGCTTTGGCATGCTCGTATTCCTCCAGCACCATGACCCCAGCGCCCTCACCCAAAACAAAACCATCACGGTCCTTGTCCCAGGGGCGGGAAGCGGTCTTGGGGTCATCGTTGCGGGTAGACAGGGCGCGCATGGCCGCAAAACCACCAATGCCCAGCGGCGACACCGTGGATTCAGTGCCGCCCGCCACCACCACATCCGCATCACCGTATTCGATCATGCGACCAGCCTCGCCAATGCAATGCAGGCCGGTTGTGCAGGCCGTCACGACCGCGAGGTTTGGCCCCTTGAAGCCAAAGCGCATGGACACATGGCCCGCCACCATATTGATGATGGACGCTGGTACAAAGAACGGCGTGATGCGCCGCGGACCGCGACTGACCAGTTCCGCGTGCGTATTCTCGATCAGTGGCAAGCCACCAATCCCCGAACCGATCACGCAGGCTATGCGTGTCGCAAACTCTTCACTGAGCGCTTCACCCGTGGGCAGACCGGCATCTTCAACCGCCTGTGCAGCAGCTGCAATGCCGAAATGGATGAAGCTGTCCATCGCGCGCGCATCCTTGGCGCTGATGTACGACTCCAGGTCAAGACCTTTGACCTCCCCTGCAATCTTGCAGGCAAAGTTCGACGTGTCGAACTTGGTGATGAGGTCAATACCGGATTTTCCGGCAAGGAGATTGGCCCAGGATTCGGCCACCGTGTTGCCCACGGGGCTGACGCATCCCAGGCCGGTCACGACAACGCGACGACGGCTCATGCGTAAAAACCTTCTGTTGATCGCTTGAGTCAGGCGCAGTGCGCCGCTCAGGCCTTCTGGTGGGTGTTGGCGTAGTCGATGGCGTTTTGCACCGTCGTGATCTTCTCGGCGTCTTCGTCAGGGATCTCGATG
>Ga0160492_100643_pt1 | contig 17939 bp, 13 predicted proteins | sample DID2MG_FD_108258 | JGI IMG/M metagenome (GOLD analysis project Ga0160492, IMG submission 108258) | Enriched soil microbial communities from UW Madison campus, WI, USA - DID2877_E24_FP2 MG | ecosystem: Environmental > Terrestrial > Soil > Unclassified | place: USA: Madison, Wisconsin | collected... | reverse complement strand
GTCTCGCCGCACCGAAGGGGCGCGCGGCCAGCGACCATGCGGCGGCGGGATGCGATCGAGCGGGACTGGGGCGGATTGGGAAGATCCGTCGCGTCCGGGGACCTGGCGCTGGCTAGGCCCGCCCGCCGTCGGCTTGGGCGAGGACTACAGAGCACCCCTCTCCTCGTCGCCGTCCAAACGGGAAACCCGGCGGATGGTCCTGGTAAGGCGTTAAGAGCGCCACCGCCCGGGAAGCCGTGCGCCCAGGGAGAACCTCCCCCTGTGGGGGAGGCGGCCGAAGGCCGGTGGGGGGCCGTTTTCAGCTTTCGAGGCGTCGGCCGATATCCCACCAGCTCCCCCCCTCCGATCGCTGCGCGATCGCCTCCCCCAGAGGGGGAGGTTCCTGGCGAGCGGCCGCTGCCTTCTCCCGCAAGGGTAGAAGGACGGGCCAAATGAATTCACCGCCCCTTGGCGCACGCCGTCCTGGCCAGGTCATAGGACGCGAAACCCTGCTCCTTGCCGGCGGCGTCGCGCATGACGATGCTCCAGGACAGCTTGTCGGCCTTGTGGCTCCAGCGATTGACGAAGCTGGAGCGGCCGTAGGGATAGGCCACTTCGAAGCCGTCGGCGGCGACCGCGCCCGTCCCCATCGAAGCCCCGTCACCGCCGAAGCTGTCGGCCCACAGGCCGACGATCGCGGCCGGCTCGCCCGCCTTGGTCGTGCGTCCGCCGAACAGCAGGTGGGCGGCGTAGGCGTCGGCCGGGTCGGCCTTGGCGTGGCTGTCGGCCTCGACCAGCATCATCGCGTCGCCGGCCACGGGCTTGACGGCCAGGGCGATGGTCACGGGCTTGCCCATCACCGCCCCCTCGCCGCTCCAGCAACCCGCCAGGGCCTTCACCTCGGCCGGCGGGCCGACGGGCGGCTCTTCAGCCATGGCGACGCCGCCCGAAAGCACCGAACACAGCGCCCAAGACAGCGCCAAGACAGGAACCGAAACTCTCATGTCATTCCCCTTGCGGCGCCGGCCCCCGCCGACGCGCTCGCGCCTGGATGGCAGATTCTCGCGCCCCGTCGCCACGGCGACGATCAAATCCTTGAACCGCAACCGCCGGCGCTCTTAAACGAGGCGTTCCTTCCCGTACTCACGAGTCCCGCCGCCATGGACGAAAAGACCCGCCTGATCCGTTCGGGCCTGCAGGCCCAGTCGCTGGCGCGGACCGTCAACCCGCCGATCCAGCGCGGCTCGACCGTGCTGCTGCCCAACGCCGCCTCGCTGTACGACGACAGCCAGCTGACCTACGGCATCACCGGCCTGTCCTCTCCCGCCGCCCTGCAGGCGGCCCTGGCCGAGCTGGAGGGCTCGCCGGACGTGACGCTGTACCCCTCCGGCCTGGCGGCGATCACCGGAGCCATGATGGCCGTGCTCAAGGCCGGCGACGACGTGCTGGTGGTCGACAGCGCCTACAAGCCCACGCGCCGGTTCTGCGACCGCTTCCTCACCCGCTTCGGCGTCACCACCCGCTATTACGACCCCGCCCTGGACGCCGACGCCCTGATCGCCCTGGCCGGGCCGAAGACCCGGCTGATCCTGCTGGAGGCCCCGGGCTCCCTGACCTTCGAGATGCAGGACGTGCCGGCCATCGCCGCGGCCGCCAATGCGCGCGGCATCCTCACCTTGATCGACAACACCTGGGGCGCGGGCCTGCTCTTCAAGCCGCTGGCCCACGGAGTGACGATCAGCGTCCAGGCCCTGACCAAATATGTCGGCGGCCACTCCGACTGCTTCATGGGCAGCGCCACGACCATGGACCCGGTGATCGGCGACGAACTGGGCAACGCCATGTGGGACGTCGGCTGGTCGGTGTCGCCCGACGACGCCTACGCCATGCTGCGCGGCCTGCGCACCCTGGCCACGCGGATGCCGCGCCACGAACAGAACGGCCTGGCCGTGGCCCGCTGGCTGCAGCAGCGCCCCGAAGTCGCCCGCGTGCTGCACCCGGCCCTGCCCGAGGATCCCGGCCACGCGATCTGGAAGCGCGACTTCAGCGGCGCCTGCGGCCTGTTTGGCGTGGTGCTGAAGCCGGCCTCGCAGAAGTCGGTGCACGCCTTCCTCGACGCCCTGACCCTGTTCGGCCTCGGCTTCTCCTGGGGCGGCTTCGAGAGCCTGGCGATCCACTGCGACCCGCAACTGAAGAGCCGCTCGACGCCGCTGAACCTGGAAGGACCGCTGCTGCGTCTGCACATCGGGCTGGAGGACCCGGCCGACCTGATCGCCGACCTGGAACGCGGCTTCGCGGCGCTGAAGGCCGCCTGACGGGAGCGCGGATCCGTCCGCGCACCGCTTGTTTTCCGCATCGCAACAATTGCCGCAGCTTCGCCGCAAACAAGGCGCGACTGCGGCCAAATCGCTGAATCTGCTGCTCGTTTCAGCAGATCGACAGCTTGGCCACGGCTGACGAAACGTGACCGTGGTTATATTTCCTTCGCATCGCAACCCATTGCCTGGGTGAGGGTTCTTCGCGCGAAAGGACCCTCGATGGACATACGCCTCGCCGACCGGCTTCCGCCTTGCAACATTCCCCACGAGGCGACGCCGGACGCCTGGCTGCCGCAGGAATCCACGCTCGACATGCCCGTGCGGCCGCTGTCGGCGCCGCCCTCCAGGCGGCGGCTGGCGCGCTCTCGCCAGCGGCGGCGGCTGGCGCTTGGCGCCTTCACCCTGCTGTCCTTCGGCTTTGGCCTGACGACCATGCTCGACGCCTTCGTGGGCGGCGGCGTCACCCCGCTGGAGTGGATCGACGCGCTGCTGGTCGCGGCCCTGCTGGCCTGGACGGGCTTCTCCTGCGCCGCGGCTCTGGGCGGCTTCCAGCTGGCGCTGAACCCCGACAGCTGGGAGCGGCGGCTGGACGATCCGCCGCCGCACCTGCGCAAGCGGGTCGCCCTGCTGGCGCCGATCTATAACGAGGACGTGGCCGCCGTATTCGCCCGCATCGAGGCCATGCGCGCCGATCTCGACCGCGAACGGCTGTCCTCGACCTTCGACGTCTTCGTGCTGAGCGACACTCGTGATCCGGACATCGCCGAGGCCGAGCGCCGCGCGGTGCTGGCCGCTCGCGCCGGCCCCTCGCCCACCCGCCTCTATTACCGGCGCCGCGAGGCCAACATCGACCGCAAGACCGGCAATCTCGCCGACTGGGTCCGCCGGTTCGGCGGCGCCTACGAATGCATCGCGGTGCTCGACGCCGACAGCCTGATGAGCGCCCGCTCGCTGCGCCGCATGGCCGGGGCCATGGAGACCGACCCGACGCTTGGCGTCCTCCAAGCCGGCTCGACCATCGTCGGCCGCAACACCCTGTTCGGCCGGGCCGAGCAGTTCGCCGCCTGGGCCTACGGACCGCTCGCCACCTGGGCGCTGGCCTGGTGGAGCGGGGCAGAAGCCAACTATTTCGGCCACAACGCCATGATCCGCACTCGGGCCTTCGCCGAGTGCTGCGGCCTGCCGCACCTGCCGGGCAAGGCGCCGTTCGGCGGCGCGATCCTCAGCCACGACTTCGTCGAGGCCGCGCTGCTGCGCCGGGGCGGCTGGGCCGTGCGCATGGCCCCGACGCTGGAGGACGTGCACGAGGAGGCCCCGCCCACCCTGTCCGACATGCTGGTGCGCGACCGCCGCTGGAGCCAGGGGAACCTGCAGCACCTGGGCATCCTTGGCGTGAAGGGCCTGCATCCGGTCAGCCGCCTGCACCTGCTGCGCGGCGCCCTGGCCTATGCCCTGGCGCCGGTCTGGCTGCTGCTGGTGGTGCTGAGCGCCCTGCTGGCGGCCTTCCCCTTTCTGGGCGGCGCGCAGGAGGAACTCTTTCTCGAAGAAGGCGCGGGCGCGGCCTTCGCCGTGTCGCTGGGCTTCCTGGCCGTCCCCAAGCTGCTGGCCGTCGTTCTCGCCTGCATGGAAGGCCGCGCCGAGGGCTTCGGCGGCGCCCGTCGCCTGTGGGCCTCGGTGGCCCTGGAGACCGTGCACTCGACCCTGACGGCGCCGACGGTGCTGTTCGGTCACGCCCGCTGCCTGCTCGACATCCTGGCCGGCCGCGACTCCGGCTGGGCCGCCCAGCGTCGTGACGTCGACAAGATGTCCTGGCGCGAGGCCTTGAAACGGCATGCGCCAGAGATGATCGCCGGCCTCGTGCTGCTGGCCTGCGCGGCGATCGCCGGCCCGTCGCTGGGGATCTGGATCCTGCCGGCGGCCGTGGGCCTGCTGATCGCACCCGCCGCCTCGGTGCTGACCGGCAGCGCCCGCTGGGGCGTGGCCCTTCGCAAGCGAGGCCTTCTGGTCTCGCCCTGCGAGCAATCGTCCTCGCGCCTGCTGCGCGAGGCCTACGGCCGCGTGGCCGGTCCGCAGCCGCGTCGCCGCGAGGACGAGGAAGAGCCCGCGGCCGCGATGGCGGCGGCCTGAACCTCAGGCCCGGATCGCCTCTGCTTCGATCTGGGCTTCGATCTGCGCCAACTCGGGCGTCCAGCGCAGGTCCTGGGCGCGGCGAGCGACGGCGCCGATGACGATCAGCACAGGCCCGCCGGTTCCGCCGGCCAGCAGCTGCGGCAGCGTGTCGAGACGCCCCGTGCGCAGGGCCGCGGCCGGATCCCCGGCCCGCTCGACGACCAGGGCCGGGGTGCTGGGCGAACGACCGGCCGCAATCAGGCGGCGGCCAAGTTCCGCGGCGGCTTCCCCGCCCATATAGACCGCGACCGTGGCCTCGGGATCCGAAGCGGCGGCCCAGTCTTCGATCACGTCGCCACTGCCGACCCGGGCCGTCGTGAAGATGACCCGCCGGGCTTCGCCGCGATGGGTGAGCGGGAAATTGAACTGGGCGGCGGCGGCGCTGGCGGCGGTGACGCCGGGCACCACCTCGACGCACACGCCGTGCGCACGGAGAAACTCGGCCTCCTCGCCCACCCGGCCGAACACCGACGGATCGCCGCCCTTGAGCCGCACCACGCGCAGACCGCGACGGGCCAGGCGCAGCATCAGGCGGTTGATCGCCTCCTGCTTCATGCTGGGCCGGCCCGAGCGCTTGCCGGTCAGGATCCGCACGCAGCCGGCCGGGGCCAGGGCGATGGCCTCGTCCGAGACCAGCGCGTCATAGAGCAGCGCCTGGGCGCTCTCGACCGCACGGGCCGCACGCAGGGTCATCAGGTCGACCGGACCCGGACCAGCGCCGACGAGCAGAACGTCTCTCAGCGACACGTCACGCATCGGCGGTCTCCTTGGCCTTGAGGGAAGCGGCGGCGGCGATCATCCGGGCGATCTCCGGACGGCACGAGCCGCAATTGGTGCCAGCGCCAGTGGCCGCGCCGACCGCATCGGCGGTGGCGGCTCCGGCGGCGATGGCGGCGTCTACGGCCTTGGCGCCGACCTTCAGGCAGGCGCAGACCATCGGACCCTTGTCGACCGGCGCGCCGGGCGGACGGCCGATCAGCAGCGACGAGCGGTCCTGCGCGGACAACTGGTCTAGCGCGAACAGGTCGGCCAGCCAGTCGCGCGGCGGCAGGCGGCCGGCGGCGGTCTGGAACAGCACGGCGATCAGCCTGCCGTCCTCGATCCAGGCCTCGCGGCGCGAACCGGCGCCAGCGTCCTCGAACACGGTGGTCTCGCCGACGAGGCCCTTGGTCAGGCGCTTGCGCAGAGCCTCGCGCTCGGAGGCGTCGCCCCGACCGGCGAACTCGTGCAGTTGGGCCGCGTCCTGCGGGATGCGCCGCCAGACCAGATCTAGATTGGCCGGCGCGGCGATGCTGTCGCGCGTCAGGAAGAAGCCCTTCCAGGTCTCGCGATAGGGACGCGCGCGGGCCGGCGTGTGCTTGAACTCCGGCTGGCCGGAGGTGGGATCAAGGTTCGGCGCGATCAGGTGGTTGGACTTGCCCGACGGCGCGAAGGCGTCGGTCCAGTGCATGGGCATGAACAGGCCGCCCACGCGCTGGCGGTCGGTGACCTTGGCCAGGGCGACGGCCTCGCCGCGCACGGTGGAGACGCGGGTCAGGGCGCCGTCCTTGATCCCGGCGGCCTCGGCGTCGCGCGGATGAATCTCGACGAAGGGCTCGGGGGCGTGACGGCAGAGGTCGGGGGCCAGACCCGTGCGGGTCATGGTGTGCCACTGGTCGCGGATGCGGCCGGTGTTGAGCGACATGGGATAGGCGTCGCTGACAGCGTCGGCCGGTCCCTTGGCACGGACCGGAACCATGCGGCCGCGAGCATCGGGCGTCTGGTAGCGGCCGTCCACGAACAGACGCGGCGTCCCCTGCCCGCTCGCCTTTACCGGCCATTGGATCGGGGCCATGGCGGCGTAGTCGTCGGGGGTCATGGCGGCCATGCCCGTCAGGTCGAGCAGGCGCGAGCCCTTGTTCTCGTAGGCGGTCAGGCGGGCCCATTCGCGGAAGATCGAGGCCTGCGAGGGCCAGCCGAAGCCGTCGAAGCCCATCCCTTGCGCGACGTCGGCCATGATCCGCCAGTCGGCGCGGGCCTGGCCCGGCGCGGGGAACAGGGCCCGCTGGCGCGAGATGCGGCGCTCGGAATTGGTGACCGTGCCGTCCTTCTCGGCCCAGGCCAGGGCCGGCAGCTTTACATGGGCGTAGGCCGTGGTGTCGGTCTCGACGCAGTCGGAGACGACCACGAACGGGCACGCCTCCAGCGCTTCGCGCACCGCGCCGGCGTCAGGCAGGCTGACGGCGGGGTTGGTCGCCATCACCCAGATCGCCTTGATCTTGCCCGACCGCACGGCCTCGAACATCTCGACGGCCTTGAGGCCCGGGGCGCGGGCGGTGTTGGGCGCGCCCCAGAAGCGGGCGACGCGGTCGCGGTCCTCGGCCGCGAAGTCCATGTGGCCGGCCAGGGTGTTGGCCATGCCGCCCGTCTCGCGCCCGCCCATGGCGTTGGGCTGGCCGGTGATCGAGAACGGGCAGGCGCCCGGCTTGCCGATCCGACCCGTGGCCAGATGGGTGTTGATGATCGCCAGGCCCTTGGCGACGCCCTGGGCCGACTGGTTTGAGCCCATGGAGAACAGGCTGACCGTCTTCGGGTGGGCGGCGAACAGGTCGTAGAAGGCCAGCAGGTCTTCGATCGCCAGGCCGCAGTCAGCGGCGACGGCGGCGGGCGACTGGTCGTCCTGCGCCAGAGCCTCGCGGACGGCGTCGAAGCCGTTCACGTGCTCGCGGATGTAGTCGAGGTCGAGCTGGCCGCGACGGTCGAGTTCGGCCAGCAGGCCGTTCCACAGCCGCACGTCGCTCTGCGGGGCCAGGGCCAGGTGAAGGTCGGCGCCCTCGGCGGTGTCGGTGCGGCGCGGGTCGATGACCACGTGCTTCTGACCGCGAGCCTTGGCGGCCTCCAGGCGGCGGAACAGGATCGGATGAGTCCAGGCGGCGTTGTGGCCGGCGAAGACCACCAGGTCGGCCTCGTCGAGATCCTCGTAGCAGCCGGGCACCAGGTCGGCGCCGAAGGCCTGCTTGTGGGCGGCCACGGCCGAGGCCATGCAGAGACGGCTGTTGGTGTCGATGTTGCCCGAGCCGATGAAGCCCTTCATCAGCTTGTTGGCGACGTAGTAGTCTTCGGTCAGCAGCTGGCCGGAGACGTAGAAGGCGACGCTGTCGCGGCCGTGGCGGGCGATGGTGTCGCGGAAGCGCTTGGCGATCAGCGCCGTGGCCTCGCCCCAGCTGGCGACACGGCCGTTGATCGAGGGCTCGAGCAGACGGCCCTGCAGGCCGACCGTGGCGCCGAGGGCCGAGCCCTTGGAGCACAGCCGTCCCTTGTTGGCCGGGTGGGCGGTGTCGCCCGACACCGCCAACGTCCTGCCGCCGCCCGCAGCCCCCGCGACGCCGCAACCGACGCCGCAATAGGGGCAGGTGGTCCTGACCGTCGCGATGACGCCGGAGCCGTCGGCCATGGCGTCAGTCCGCCATCACCGGCTGGGCCAGCAGGACGCGGCCGTCCTGCACCCGCACCGGCACCACCGGCGTGCAGCCCTTGCCGGCGTCGGCGCCGGTGGGGTGGCCGGTCTTCAGGTCGATGACCCAGCTGTGCAGCGGGCAGGTCACGCCGTGGCCATGGACGATGCCCTGGCTGAGCGGTCCGTGCTTGTGCGGGCAGCGGTCGACCAGGGCGAAGACCTGGCCGTCGCTGGTGCGGAACACGGCCACGTCGCCCTGCGCCGTCGCCACCCGACGCGAACCGCGCTCCGGGATGTCGGTGACGGCGCCGACATCGTGCCAGGCCGGATCGATGTCGAAAGTCTGGATCGTCATTCCGCAGCCATCCCCATCGGAAGCGTCGCCATCGGCTTGAATTCACCGGCCTCGACGCCGCCCGAGGCGCGTTCGGCCCACGGGTCGACCTGGGCGGTCTCCTGCGACTTCACGAAGCGGGCGAAGAGCGCCGCGCGGTTGTCGAGGTCCTCGACGGTGGCGGCGTGAATGGTCTCCAGGCCGATGCGGGCCATCCACTTGTAGATCCGCTCCAGGTACCAGCCGCCCTCGCGGTACATCTGCATGACCGCCGAGATCAGCTGGATCGCCTCCTCTTCGGTGGCGACCTTGGTCAGCAGCTGCGTGCCCTGGATGTGCAGGCCGGCGGCGCCGCCGACATGGATCTCGTAGCCGCTGTCGACGCAGATCACGCCGATGTCCTTGCAGGTCGACTCCGCGCAGTTGCGGGGGCAACCCGACACGGCCAGCTTGACCTTGGCCGGCGCCCACGAGCCCCACATGAACTTCTCGAGCTTGATGCCGAGACCCGTGGAGTCCTGGGTGCCGAACCGGCACCAATCGCTGCCGACGCAGGTCTTCACCGTGCGCAGGCCCTTGGCGTAGGCGTGACCGCTGACCATGCCCGCGGCGTTGAGGTCGGCCCACACCGCCGGCAGGTCGTCCTTCTTGACGCCCAGCAGGTCGATGCGCTGGCCGCCGGTCACCTTCACCGACGGGATGGCGTACTTGTCGGCGACGTCGGCGATGGCGCGCAGCTCATCGGGCGTCGTCATGCCGCCCCACATGCGCGGCACGACCGAATAGGTGCCGTCCTTCTGGATGTTGGCGTGGACGCGCTCGTTGATGAAGCGCGACTGGCTGTCGTCCTTGTATTCGCCCGGCCAGGCGCACAGCAGGTAGTAGTTCAGGGCCGGACGGCACGAGGCGCAGCCGTCGGGCGTGGTCCATTCCATGGCCTGCATGACCGCGGGCATGGACTTCAGGTCCTGGGCCAGGATCGCCTCGCGCACCACGCCGTGCGGGTGGTGCGTACACTTGCACATCGGCTTGGGGCCGGTCTGGGCCTTGAAGCCGTCGCCGAGGGTGGCGCGGATGACCTGCTCGACCAGCGGCGTGCACGAGCCGCACGAGGCCGAGGCCTTGGTGACGGCGCGCACGTCGTCCAGGCTGGTCAGGCCCTGGGTGGTGATGGCGGAAGTGATCGCCCCCTTGCAGACGCCGTTGCAGCCGCAGATTTCCTGCGTATCGGGCATGGCCGCAACGGCCGCACTAGGGTCCAGGCCGGACAGACCTTCCGTGATCGCCTGACCGAAGATGATCGTGTCGCGAATGTCGGCGACGTCGGTCCCGGCCCGCATCAGGTCGAAGTACCAACCGCCGTCGGCGGCGTCGCCGAACAGCACCGCGCCGGCGACCTTGCCGTCCTCGATCACCACGCGCTTGTAGACGCCGCGGCCGGCGTCGCGGAACACGATGTCCTCGCAGCCCTCGCCGCCGGCGAACTTTCCGGCCGAGAACACGTCAACGCCCGAGACCTTCAGGCGGGTCGACAGCACCGAGCCGGCATAGGCGCCGGCCCCGTCGGTCAGTTCCTCGGCCAGGGCGCGGCACATGTCCCAGATGGGGGCCACGAGGCCGTAGCAGTTGCCGCGGTGCTCGACGCATTCGCCGACCGAGAACACCGCCGGATCGGAAGTGCGCATGGCGTCGTCGACGATGACGCCCCGATTGACCTGCAGACCAGCGGCTTTGGCCAATGCAGCATTGGGACGGATGCCGACGGCCATCACCAGGATGTCGCAAGGCAGGGTCCGGCCGTCCTTGAGCTTCAGGCCCGTGACCTTGCCGTCCTCGCCGACGATGGCTTCGGAGTGGGCGCCGAGCACGGTCTCGACGCCACGCTCCAGCAGGGCCTCGCGCAGCAGGTAGCCGGCGCTCTCGTCGAGCTGGCGTTCCATCAGCACGTCCATCAGGTGGACGACCGTGGCGCCCATACCCCGGCGGGCCAGGCCATAGGCGGCTTCCAGGCCCAGCAGGCCGCCGCCGATGACCACGGCGCGGGCGCCGGGCTTGGCCGAGGCGGCGATCATGGCGTCGACGTCGTCGAGGTCGCGGAAGGTGACCACGCCCGACAGGTCGGCGCCTGGCAGCGGCAGGCGGAACGGATCCGAGCCGGTAGCCAAGATCAGCTTGTCGTAGGCGACCTCGAGGCCGCCCTCGGCGATCACCTTGCGGCCTTCCAGATCGACCCCGTTGACCCAGCGGCCGGCATGCAGGGTGATGCCGTTGTCGCGGTACCAGGCCTCGTCGTTGATGACGATGTCGTCGAAGGTCTTCTCGCCCGCCAGCACGGGCGACAGCATGATGCGGTTGTAGTTGACCCGCGGCTCGGCGCCGAAGATCGAGATCTCGTAGCGCGAAGGATCGCGCTTGAGGATCTCTTCGACCGCCCGGCACCCGGCCATGCCGTTGCCGATGACGACCAGCTTTTCCTTGGTCATGACTTTGCTCACTTGGAAAAGAGGATCAGACGCGAACCGGAGCGGCTTCGGCGCCGTGCAGGGTCGGCCAGACGGCGCGCCAGCGGGCCTTGAGGCCGTGCAGGGCGAAGAGCGCGAACAGCGCCAGGAGCGCGAAGCCGAGGAAGCCGATCTGGTAGTCGCCGGTCAGCTTCTTGGCGAGGCCGAGGGTCGAGGCCAGGTAGAAGCCGCCGATGCCGCCGGTCATGCCGATCAGGCCGGTCATGACGCCGATCTCCTTGCGGAAGCGCTGCGGGGCCAGTTGGAACACCGCGCCGTTGCCAGCCCCGAGGGCCAGCATCGAGAACATCAGCACCGCCAGGGCCAGCCAGTGCGAGGGCAGCTTGAAGCTGGCCACCGCCAGACCGAAAGCGGCCAGGGCGTAGACGACGGTCAGGGTGCGCACCCCGCCGAAGCGGTCGGCCAGGCCGCCGCCGACCGGGCGGATGAACGAGCCGGCGAAGACGCAGGCGGCGGTGAAGAAGCCGGCGATCACCGGATCCAGGCCGTATTCGGCGTTGAAGTAGATGGTCAGCGACGAGGCCAGGCCGACGAAACCGCCGAAGGTGACGCCGTAGAGCAGCATCAGCCACCAGGCGTCCGGAACCTTCAGGACGTCGAGATACTCGGCCAGCTTCTTGGGCGCGGGTTGCTCGGGAGCGTCCTTGGCCAGCAGCATGTAGACGACGAAAGCCACAGCGAGAGGGATGGCGGCTAGGCCGATGACGTTCTGCCAGCCGAAGGTCTTGGCCAGCATCGGCGCGAACAGGGCGGCCAGGGCGGTGCCCGAGTTGCCGGCGCCGGCGATGCCCAGGGCCAGGCCCTGATGCTCCTGCGGATACCAGCGCGAGGCCAGCGGCAGGGCGACGGCGAAGGAGGCGCCGGCCACGCCCAGGATCACGCCCAGAGCCAGGACCTGATTGTAGTTGTGCACGCCCAGAAGCCAGGCCGTGACCAGACCGCCCAGCACGATCAGCTGGCCGAACATGCCGGTCTTCTTGGGACCGATGCGGTCGACCAGGATGCCGTTGACGAGGCGCAGCAGGGCGCCGGCCAGCACGGGAATGGCGACCATCAGGCCCTTCTGGGCCGGGTCGAGCCCGAAATCCTTGGCGATGGCCACGCCCAGCGGGCCCAGGATCACCCAGACCATGAACGACAGGTCGAAATAGAGGAACGCGGCGAACAGGGTCGGCGTATGGCCGGCCTTGAGGAAGTCACGAGAGATCATGATGCGCCTCGGAGTGTTGCGTGTCTGCAAGAGCGAGGCGTCGTCGCCTCGTCGGGTGACCGCATCCGAGCGGTCGTCTCTGGCAGCCACGGACGCCGTTGTCCGAAGGCTTGAGCTAACAGAACAACGGTCCGGGGACGGATGTCACCAACCGAAGAGGCGCCGCCCTGCACAACGTCGCCACAGCATGATTGCTCAGCAAAAGGGCGCCGATGGCGCCCAGGCATTGTGCAGATGCGAGAGGCGAAAGCGCCTCAGGCGCGAGCGCGGCCGATCGAAAACCCAGCGGCGTAACGGCCGGCGAGCGTGGAATCGAAGGCCGGCCCCTCGAACAGCGGCGCCAGCTCCGGCGGGCCGTCGTCGAACACCTGGGCGGGATCGACGACAGGACCCGCGGTCAGGGCCGCGGCGCGGAACATGTCCGGGCGATAGACCGCGTCGGCCGCCGCCTCGAGATCGATGTCGGCCGCGACCTGCCCCCAGCGCACCATCTGCGACAGAAACCACAGGGCGTGCTCGCGGCGCGGCAGGCCCGCGCCGTCGCGGTGGAAGACGATCTCGTCGTTCAGCGCGCGAGCCAGGGCCTCGGGCGCGACGCCGACGTGGTCGGGGCGGGCCAGGAGGTCGATCAGCTCCTGGCGGTTGGCGGGATCGTCGGCCCAGGCCGAGGCGCGGATCATGGCCCGCAGGGCGGCGCGCAGTTCGTCGGGATAGTGGTGGGCCCAGGCCTCGGTGACGCCGAACACCTTGTCGGGACCGCCCGGCCAGAAGGCCGAGGCGCTGATCAGCACCTCGCCCAGGCCTTCGAGCACGGCCACGGCGTTCCAAGGCGCGCCAACGCAGAAGCCGTCGATATCGCCGGCCCGCATCTGCTCGACCATGCGCGGCGGCGGGGTGACAACCAGGCGCACGTCACGGTCCGGGTCGATCCCGGCCTGCGCCAACCAGTAGCGCAGCTCGTAATTGTGCATGGAGTACGGGAACACGACCGCGAAGGTCAGGGGCGACAGCCCCTGCCCTGCCCGTTCGGCGATCACCCGGGCCAGGGCCCGGGCCGAGACCGGCTGCTCGGCCATGGCCTCCGGATCAGCCGCGCGCATGGCGTCCGCCAGGGCGGTCGAGACGGTGATGGCGCTGCCGTTGCGGTTCAGGGCCATGGGGGCGATCAGCGACGGCCCGACGTCCAGCGTCAGCCCGCCGGTCGCGCCGGCCGCCGCGGCCAGGGCCATGGGCGCCAGCATGTGGGCGCCGTCCAGCGCGCCGACGGCGACCTTGTCGCGGATCGTCGCCCAAGAGGCTTCGCGGCTCAGGGAGACGTCGAGCCCTTCCTCGGTGAAGAAGCCGAGGGACTTGGCCACCACCAGCGGCGCGCAGTCGGTCAGAGGAATGAAGCCCAGCTTCAGATCGGCGAGCCCGCTCAAGAGGCGTCCCCCTTCAACACTCCCGCGAAAGCCAGCAGATCGGCCGCGATCGCGCCGATGGGCTTGCCGCGGTCCATGGCCAGCTTGCGCAGCAGGCGATAGGCGCCGTCCTCGTCCAGTCCCCGCTCCTTCATCAGCAGCCCCTTGGCCCGCTCGACCGTCTTGCGGGCCTCCAGGTCGGCCTTCACCTTGGCCAGGTCCCCACGAAGCTGCTGGGTCAGGGCGAAGCGGCTCATGGCCACGTCGAGAATCGGCCGAACGCGCGCCGGCGCCAGGCCGTCGACGACATAGGCCGCCACGCCGGCCCGCACAGCCTGCTCGGCCAGGCCCGGCTCGGAGCGGTCGACGAACATCACCACGGGACGCGGATTGGCCTGGCTGGCCTCACGCAGGCTTTCCAGCGTGTCGCGATCGGGACTTTCGGCGGCGATCACCACCACGTCGGGCGCGAACTCGATCGCTTCGCGCTCGTCGAAGCGGGCCGAACGACGGACCTCCAGCGGGTGCACGCCCTCCAGCCCTTCGGCCACCAAGGCGGCGCGGGCCGGATCCGGATCGATGACGAGAACGCGCATGGCTATCGCCCTAAGGACCGCGACGGCGCGGGGGGAGCGTTTTGCGCCCATGGCCATGCTTGTACATAGTTCCGCTCAAGCATGAGGCGCCGTTGCATAGTGCTAGTGCAGATCAGGCCCGCCGCCTCTGCGACCAAGGGTGGCGCCGGCCTAATCGACAGCCAGGATCACGTCCGACGGCGCGATCAGCGCGTGGACGCCGGCGCCGGATTCGAAAGCTCCAGCGAGGTCCCGCGCGACCGTGGCGACCAGAGTCTTGCCCTCGGCCAGGGCGACGACGATCTCGCTGGCCGCCTCGCCGTCCTCCCGGTCGAGAACGACGCCCGACAGCCGGTTATCGCCGGACGCGGCGGGGGGCTCCGCGGCCAGGTGTACGAAGCTCGACTTGATAAGGGCCATGGCGGGCCGCCCCACGGCCAGGCCCAGCTCCTCGGCGCTGCGGCGAGTGATCACCGAGGCGATCTCCAAGCCGCCGCCCAAGGCCAGGCGAACCTCGACCGTGACGCCGGCCGGGGCCAGAGCCACGACGGTTCCGCGCAAGGCGTTACGGGCGCTGGTGCGCAGGCCAAGGCTCCAGAAGAGCTCGGCGCCGTCTTCGGACGCCAGACCCGCTTCGAGCCGCGAAAGAGCCGCCCCGACCTCGCGCTCCATGTCGCGAAAGGCCTTGATGACCGCATGGCCGCGGGCGGTGACCTGGGCCGCGCCGCCGGACTTGCCGCCGGCGCTGGCGGCGATCAGGGGGGCGTCGAACAGGTTGTTGAGCGCCTGTACGGCGTCCCAGGCGCCCTTGTAGCTGAGGCCCAGGCGCTTGGCGGCGGCGCTGATCGAGCCGAGCTCGGCCACGGCCTCGACCAGGGCGATGCGCTCCAGGCCGACACGGGCCAGGGCCCCGCGCCTCAGGATCAGGCTGGCGCTGAGATCGCCCGCTTCGCTCATCGAGACGCCTTTCGACTCCGTTCGCCCGCTTGTCGCCCGGCTGGCCTCGAAAAAACAGCCTGACAGTCGGCGAAAGCTCGTTATGTACTCGCGATGCATAACCGCCGAACCGAGCCGCCGATGCCCCTCGCCCGCCGCCCCCTGCTCGCCGCCATCGTGGCCGGAGCGTTGTCGCTGGTCGCAGGCGCGGCCTTCGCGGGCGAGACCAAGGTGGCGGTGGCCGCCAACTTCACCGAGCCGGCCAAGGCCATCGCCGAGAAGTTCGAGAAGGCCACGGGTCACAAGGCGACGCTGAGCTTCGGCTCGTCGGGCCAGTTCTACGCCCAGATCGCCAACGGCGCGCCCTACGAGGTCTTCCTGTCGGCCGACGTCGAGCGGCCGCAGAAGGCGGAAAGCGAAGGTCTGGCCGTGGCGGGCTCGCGCTTCACCTACGCCACCGGCCGCCTCGTCCTGTGGAGCAAGATCTCGGGCTTGGTCGATGGCAAGGGCGCGGTGCTGGCGAGCGGCAAGTTCCAGAAGCTGTCGATCGCCGATCCCAAGGCCGCGCCCTACGGCTTGGCGGCGGTCGAGACCCTGACCAAGCTCAAGCTGCAGGACGCTTTGAAGCCGAAGATCGTCACCGGGTCGTCGATCACCCAGGCCTACCAGTACGTCCAGACCGGCGCGGCGGAACTGGGCTTCGTAGCCCTGTCGCAGGTGATCGACGACAAGGGCGGCTCGCGCTGGGTGGTGCCCAAGGCCGACCACACCCCGATCGACCAGCAGGCCGTGCTGCTGAAGACCGGCGAGAACAGCGAGGCGGCCAAGGCGTTCCTGGCCTTCCTGAAGGGCCGCGAGGCCAAGGCGATCATCCGCCGCTACGGCTACGAGGTGCGCTGACGGCCATGGCCGAGGTCGTCTGGCTGACCCTGAAGCTGGCCACGGTCGTCACCGTGCTGCTGCTGGCGTTGGCCACGCCGCTGGCCTGGTGGCTGGCGCGGGGCCGGTCGGTGCTGAAGCCGGTGGTGGGCGCGCTGGTCGCCCTGCCGATCGTGCTGCCGCCGACGGTGCTGGGCTTCTATCTGCTGATCGCGCTTGGGCCGAAGAGCCCGCTGATGCTTCTGCTACAGCCGTTCGGGGTGCGGACCCTGGCCTTCACCTTCGAGGGACTGGTGATCGGCTCGCTGGTCTATTCCCTGCCCTTCGCCGTGCAGCCGTTGCGCAACGCCTTCCTGGCGATCGGCGACGAGCCGCTTGAGGCGGCCGCGACCCTGGGCGCGGGCAAGGCCGCGACCTTCTGGCGGGTGGCCCTTCCCCTCGCCCTGCCCGGCTATGCGGTCGCGGCCCTCCTGGCTTTCGCCCACACGATCGGCGAGTTCGGCGTGGTGATGATGCTGGGCGGCGGCATTCCGGGCGAGACGCAGGTGCTGTCGATCGAGATCTACCGCCTGGTCGAGAGCCTGGAATGGGACAAGGCCCACCAGTTGTCGGCCCTGCTGCTGGCCTTCGGCTTCCTGGCGGCGCTGACCTTGCTGCTGCTCGAGCGGCGACGGAGCGCTCCGGCCTGAACGGGCGTTTCCCTATTTGGCACGCGGACGCTGGGCGGCCGCCCCGCCTGTGCTATTGACGCGCCTTCGCCCCCTCTCGGCCCGCCTTCGAGTTCCATCGCGCATGTCCGACCCCGCCGCTCCGAACACCGGTTCCGACGACGACGCCCCCAAGGTAGATGAGACCGTGGAAGCGGTCGCTCCCGAAATGGAAGAGATCGAGGCAGCGCCCGCGACGGAAGCGCCCGCCCCCGCCCCGCGCGTTCCGATCTGGAAGCAGCGGCCGTGGCAGATCGGCGCCGGCGTCTTCGTGCTGGCCATCGTCGCGGTCGTGACCTGGCTCCTGTGGTCGCTGCCGCTGGGCCGGGCCCTGGAGCCGGCCAGCAACCCGACCATGGTGCTGATGGCTTCGGACGGCACGCCGATCGCCCGGCGCGGCTCGTACAAGGAGGCCCCGATCGAGGCCTCGAAGCTGCCGGCCTATGTGCCCGGCGCCTTCATCGCCATCGAGGACCGGCGCTTCTATTCGCACATGGGCATCGACCCGAAGGCCATCGCCCGCGCCGTGGGCGCCAACGCCAAGGCCGGCGGGGTGTCCGAAGGCGGCTCGACAATCACCCAGCAGCTGGCCAAGAACGCCTTCCTCAGCAACGACCGCAACCTGCGCCGCAAGGCGCAGGAGGCGCTGATCGCCCTGTGGCTGGAGGCGCGGCTCTCGAAGGAAGAGATCCTGTCGCGCTACCTGTCGGCGGTCTATTTCGGCGAAGGCGCCTTCGGGCTGCGGGCCGCGGCCCGGCACTATTTCGACACCACGCCCGAGCAGCTCAGCGTCGGCCAGGCCGCCATGCTGGCCGGCATGGTCAAGGCGCCCTCGCGCCTGGCCCCCACCGAGAACTTCGAAGGCGCCCGCGAGCGGATGGACGTGGTGCTGGGCGCCATGGTCGAGACCGAGGTGATCACGCAAGGCCAGGCCGACAAGGCCAAGCGCGACATGCATCCGATCCCGCCGCGCGACAAGCTGCCGACCGGCTCCTACTTCGCCGACTGGGTGTTCCCGCAGGCCCGCGCCGCCTATGACGCCCGCTATGGCGAGACCATCGTCAAGACGACCCTGGACGCCAAGCTGCAGGCCAAGGCCGAAAAGATCCTCAACGACGCCATCGCCCGCGACGGCAAGGTGCTGAACGTCACCCAGGGCGCGATCGTGGCCATGCGCACCGACGGTCGCGTCGTGGCCATGGTCGGCGGCCGCGACTACAAGGCCAGTCAGTTCAACCGCGCCGACGCCGGCCGCCAGCCGGGCAGCGCCTTCAAGCTGTTCGTCTACCTGGCCGCCATCCGCCAGGGCATGACCCCGACCTCGCCGATCCTCGACGCGCCGGTCGACGTGCGCGGCTGGAGCCCGAAGAACCACGAGGGCAAGTACGCCGGCCGCGAAGTGCCGCTGATCACCGCCTTCGCCGGCTCGTCCAACGTGGCGGCCGTGCGCCTGGCCCAGCAGGTCGGCCGCAAG
>Ga0160492_100638_pt1 | contig 18083 bp, 13 predicted proteins | sample DID2MG_FD_108258 | JGI IMG/M metagenome (GOLD analysis project Ga0160492, IMG submission 108258) | Enriched soil microbial communities from UW Madison campus, WI, USA - DID2877_E24_FP2 MG | ecosystem: Environmental > Terrestrial > Soil > Unclassified | place: USA: Madison, Wisconsin | collected... | reverse complement strand
TGGTCGCTGTGGACGGCGTAGGTTTGGCCTTTGATCACTGCCGCTATCGGCATGGGGCCGCTGGCGGTGGGTAAATAGATGTATTGGGCGGTGCCGGTGCTGTTGCTGCCGCCCGAGCCGTATTCGCCCAGCAGGCTGCCGTCTTCTGCGTATACGTAGCTGTAGCCCAGCTTCTCGGCATCGCTGGTGCTGGGGCTCCAGAGTTTGCTGAAGAAGCTGAGGATTTGCTGGATGAGGCCGGGTGGCTCGCCCTGCGGCTCATCGTCGTCGGCCAGCAGGTTGTTGAGGTTTTTGCCGGTTTTGTTGCCGGTGCTGGTGTTGCTGTACAGCGGCTCGGTCTTGAACACGCGCTGGCCCAGGCCATTGTGGGCGTATTGGGTGGTGGGGGCGTCTTGGCCCTGGCCGGTGCTGGCGCTTTGCTTTATGTGGCCCCGGCAAAGACGAGGGCCAAGGCCAGCAGGGGGTGGTGGAGCCTGCTGGACTTGGCAGATTTGGGGCCAAATTGGCCGCTAGCGCTTTATAGACGAGCGCTGGAGGCTATCAATTTAGGAGTTTTGAATAGCTGCCAACCAAATCGCGGTGGGAGTGTTGCGCGGTTGAGGCAGAAGGCAAGACCCGACCCCGTTGCTGGCACTTGACGGGCTCGGCTAATGGGTGACCCCGTTGCTTTGCGTTGCTTTGCAGCGGCCTGCGTGCCTAACAGCAACTCTTCAGGCGCGTTTTCTATAAAAACATATAACAACAAAAGCCATCAAACCGCTCAAAATCAAAAAAAACTCCAATTCTCTTCCACCGATATTTTTTGCACTGATATGCGGAAGCAGAAACAACACCAATCCACTCAAAAACCCCAGAATCCTCCCTAACCATAGAGATTTCAGTCTTAAAATCCAATACCAGAAAAAATAAAACAAGAAACAAAAAACAAAAACAGGGGGTATTAAGACGAACTTCAAAATCGGATCAATCCCAGACCATTCATTTAAATAATGCTCAAAAATGATGGCCAACACAACCAACAAAAGTGGAATCAAAAATCCTTCCAAGAAATTTTTTAGTGGTTTCATTTTTTTAGCCATCTATTTAGCGACTGTGTGAAGCCAGTCTCTGGAACACACATCGTTTCACAATAGTTACTATAATTTCTCGAACCAAAATCCCGATTGGAATTTATGGGGCACGACAATGCAACCCCAGATGCATCGAGTCGACTTGGCACACCTGACCGGCCTTGTTTATGAGACCAACCACCATCATCGTCTTGACGATAAACATGATAATCTCGATCAAACATATTTTGACTATCTAAAAATATCTGGATTTTATGATAACCAGTGGGGCATGAGCCGCCACATTGCCCTATCCCAGGATCAATAGATCCATCCTTTTTTGCGCCGCTAATTAGTCCCTCACATGTTCGAGCCCCCAGAACGGACGAATTTCCTGGATTTTTGTGGCTCCACGTATCAATTGCGTACCCATAGCAATTTGTACCTGAATTTATCTGCCCACTTTGACTCTTAGTCCATGCATCAAAATCGAACGGAGCAAGTCCGGTAGGGTCCGTCCGAGTCAACGGATTCCCCCCCACATACCCAAACCGATTCCACCCCCCATCCAACCCAATCGGATCCCCCTGCGTATACCGCCCCGTGCTCGGCGCGTACGTGCGGAAGTAGTTGTAGTGCAGCTTCGTCTCTTTGTCGAAGTACTGCCCCGGATACCGCAGGTTGAACGTGACTTCCGGGATGCTGGTGGAGCCCGTGGTCGGTGTGGTGGTCTCGCTGGTGAATCGCTTGGCCCCAAGGGTGGGCTGTTCGTCGCCAAACGCACTGTACGCCCATTGCCATGCCACCTGGCCGTCGGGCTGGGTGAGTTTGCGGGGGGTGTTCAGGTGGTCGCTGTGGACGGCGTAGGTTTGGCCTTTGATCACTGCCGCTATCGGCATGGGGCCGCTGGCGGTGGGTAAATAGATGTACTGGGCGGTGCCTGTGCTGTTGCTGCCGCCCGAGCCGTATTCGCCCAGCAGGCTGCCGTCTTCTGCGTAGACGTAGCTGTAGCCCAGCTTTTCGGCGTCGCTGGTGCTGGGGCTCCAGAGTTTGCTGAAGAAGTTGAGGATTTGCTGGATGAGGCCGGGGGGTTCGGCCTGGGTCTCCTTGTCGTCGTTTTCTTTGAAACGTCTTATTGCGGGCCTTGCCGCTTGATTCGGCCAAAGGCAGCGAATTCAAGAACCAGAACGAGCAGCAATGCACCTATCCAGTACGGCAGCTTGGTCAGAGCAAAGGCCATCACCTGGAAGGACAGCATCCGCGTGTAGACCTCGTCGGTCGGCGGCTGCTCACACATCTGGAGCACGTACCAGACCAGATGAGCGAGCAGGCCCACCGACCAAGCAATGAGAGTCCAACGATAAATACGCTGTGGTCGTTTCACGCTGCCCTCGCTCATGGCACGTTCGGCGGGTTGAACGGCCGCAGAGCATCGACCAGACCTTGAGGCAGCGGACTGTCTTGAGTAACGTAGTAGGTCGTCGCGCTTGGGGCACGCATCGCATCAAAACCAGAATTTCACCCCGTATTCCTCAACCCCGCAGCAATCCCATTAATGGAAATGTGAATCCCCGTCTGCACCCGTTCATCACCCTGCCCTGCACGCCAGCGGCGCACCAGCTCTACCTGCAGGTGGTGCAGCGGGTCAATGTACGGAAAGCGGTGTTTGATGGAGCGGGCCAGGGCCGTGTTGTGGGTGAGGCGCTGTTTGTCGCCGGTGATGCGGGTGAGGGCCTCGGCGGTGCGGTGCCATTCGGCCTCGATGCTGGTGAACACCTTTTTGCGCAGGCGGGCGTCGGTGACGAGTTCGCTGTAGCGTGAGGCCAGGGCCAGATCGCTTTTGGCGAGCACCATGTCCATGTTGGACAGCAGGGTGCGGAAGAACGGCCATTGGCGGTACATCTTTTGCAGCAGGGCCAGCTGGGTCTTGGGGTCTTTGCCCTCGGTATTCACAAAGGCGTCCACCGCCGAGCCAAAGCCGTACCAGCCGGGCAGCGTGAGGCGGCACTGGCCCCAGCTGAAGCCCCAGGGGATGGCGCGCAGGTCTTCGATCTTCTGGCTGGCCTTGCGGCTGGCGGGGCGGGAGCCGATGTTGAGCTCGGCGATCTCGCGGATGGGGGTGGAGTTGAAGAAATACTCGGTAAAACCGGGCGTCTCGTACACCAGCGCGCGATAGCTGCCCATGCTGGCCAGCGAAAGCTGCGCAGCAGCATCCAGAAAGGCCTTGGTGGCGGGCTTGGTGGGCTGCAGCAGCGTGGCTTCGAGCGTGGCGGCCACCAGGGTTTCGAGGTTGCGGCGGCCGATCTCGGGGTTGGCGTATTTGGAGGCAATGACTTCGCCCTGCTCCGTCAGGCGGATCTGGCCGCGCACGGTGCCGGGGGGTTGCGCCAGGATGGCCTGGTAGCTGGGGCCGCCGCCCCGGCCTACCGTACCGCCCCGGCCGTGGAACATGCGCAGCTGGATGCCGTGGGTGGTGGCCAACTCGTCAAACAATTCGACGAGCGCGATCTCGGCGCGGTACAGCTCCCAGTTGCTGGTGAAGATGCCGCCGTCTTTGTTGCTGTCGCTGTAGCCCAGCATGATGTCTTGCTCGCCACCGCTGCGCTGCACCAGGGCAGCCACGCCGGGCAGTGCGTAGAACTCGCGCATGATGGGCGCGGCGTTGCGCAGGTCTTCAATGGTTTCGAACAGCGGCACCACGATGAGGTGGTTCTTGGACTCAGTGTCCAAGGTTCCATTCATCAGGCCCACTTCCTTTTGCAGCAGCAGCACTTCGAGCAGGTCGCTCACGGTTTCGGTGTGGCTGATGATGTAGTGGCGGATGGCTTCGTGGCCGAAGCGCTCGCGCATGACGCGGGCGGTTTCAAAGATGGCCAGCTCGCCCTTGGCATGGGCAGAGTATTCGGCACCCACCACGCGCAGGGGGCGCGCGTCGTTCAGCAGCTTGATGAGCAGGGCACGCTTGGCGGCCTCTTGCAGGCTTGCATAGTTGGGCTCAATGCGCGCCTTGGCCAGCAGCTCGGCCACCACTTCTTCGTGCTTGTCGGAGCTTTGGCGCAAATCCACCGTGGCCAGGTGAAAGCCGAACACCTGCACGGCGCGGATCAGCGGGTGCAGGCGCTCGGCGGCCAAGGCTTCGCCGTGGTGCGACTTGAGCGACGCTTCGATCACGCGCAGGTCGGCCAGGAACTCTTCGGCGCTGGCGTAGGCGTTTTGCGGGGCCACGGCGTGGCGTGCTGCCTCACCGCCGGTCAGGTCCTTGAGCGATGCGGCCAGGCGCGCATAGATGCCGGTGAGGGCGCGGCGGTAGGGCTCGTCCACGCGGTGTTCGTTGGTGTCGGGCGAGCGCTGGGCCAGGGCCTCCATCTCAGCGGACACCTGTACCAAGCGGGCCGACAGCGACAGCTCGCCCCCCAGGTAGTGCACCTCGGTCAGGTAGTGGCGCAGGGCCACCTCGGCCTGGCGGCCCAGCGCGTATTGCAGGGTTTGCGCCGTCACATTGGGGTTGCCGTCGCGGTCGCCGCCGATCCACTGGCCCATGCGCAGAAAGCTGTGCACGGGGTACTGGCCCAGCTCGTTTTCGAGGTCGGCATAAATCTTGGGAATCTCACGCAGGAAGGTGGCTTCGTAATAAGAGAGCGCGTTCTCGATCTCGTCGGCCACGGTGAGCTTGCTGTAGCGCAGCAGGCGCGTTTGCCACAGCTGGGCCACGCGGGCGCGCAGCAGGGCTTCGTTGGCGGCCAGCTCGCGGGGGGTGAGTGCGTCTTTGGCGCTGTTGTAGAGCTGGGCGCGCACCTGGATGTCGTCGCGCGTGGCCAGCAGCTGGGCGATGTCACGCTCGGCATCCAGAATGCTCTTGCGCTGCACCTCGGTGGGGTGGGCGGTGAGCACGGGGGCCACGTAGCTGCCCGCCAACGTCTGTGAAATCGTCTTGGGCGCAATGCCAGCCCAGCGCAGGCGCGACAGGGCGACTTCGATGCTGCCCTCTTGCGTGTCGCCCGCGCGTTCGTGCACGGCGCGGCGTCGGAAGTGGTGGCGGTCTTCGGCCAGGTTGGCCAGGTGACTGAAGTAGGTGAAGGCGCGGATCACGCTCACCGTCTGGTCGCCCGACAGGGACTTGAGCAGCTTCTTGAGCGCGCGGTCGGCCTCCTGGTCGGCGTCGCGGCGGAAGGCCACCGAAAGCTTGCGCACCTGCTCGACCAATTCATAGGCGGCCACGCCCTCCTGGTCCCGGATCACATCGCCCAGAATGCGGCCAAGCAGGCGGATGTCGTCAATCAGGGGCTGGTCCTTGTCGGATCGTTTCATGGTGCGTGGGTCTCCGGAGGTAGGTAGGTGACCTGGCGCCGCCTGCCCCCGCGTCCCCCGGGGCGCACCGGCCCCAGTGCGGGCGCATGCTAGCATCGCCCGCCCCTGAATGATTACAAACAGGTTACGAACTTGAGCCTCGCCCATTCCCCCCTTTCCATCGTCATTGCCACCCGAGAGAGCCGCCTGGCGCTGTGGCAGGCCGAGCATGTACAGGCTCTTTTGCGCGCACAGGGCCACACGGTGGAGCTGCTGGGCATGACCACCAAGGGCGACCAGATCCTGGACCGCTCGCTCAGCAAGGTGGGCGGCAAGGGCCTGTTTGTGAAAGAGCTGGAGGTGGCGCTGGAAGAAGGCCGCGCGCACATTGCCGTGCATTCGCTCAAGGACGTGCCCATGGAGCTGCCCGAGGGTTTTGCCCTGGCCTGCGTGATGGAGCGCGAAGACCCACGCGATGCGTTTGTCTCACCCAACTACCCGAACATTGATGCCCTGCCCCAGGGCGCGGTGGTGGGCACCTCCAGCCTGCGCCGCCAGGTGCTGCTGCAGGCCTTGCGGCCCGACCTCAAGATCGAACCCCTGCGTGGCAACCTGGACACCCGCCTGCGCAAGCTGGACGAAGGCCAGTACGACGCCATCGTGCTGGCGGCTGCGGGCCTGAAGCGCCTGGGGCTCGAATCCCGCATCCGCGCCACGTTTGCGCCCACGGCCATGCTGCCCGCAGCCGGCCAGGGTGCCTTGGGCATTGAAGTGCGCAGCGACCGGCAAGACCTGATCGCAGCACTGGCGCCGCTGGCGCACCAGACCACCTGGCTGACCGTGGCCGCAGAGCGCGCCGTGAGCCGCGCCATGGGCGGCAGCTGCTCCATGCCGCTGGCAGCGCACGGCACGTTCACCGATGGCGTGCTGCAGCTCCACGCCGCCTGGGGCGATGTGGATGCGCAGGCGCCCCTGGTGCGCGCAGCGGCCAGCGCCGCCGTCACCACGCTGGCGCAGGCCGAAGCGCTGGGCGACGCGATTGCGCAGCGCCTGCGTGCCGGTGGCGCACGGGGCGCAGAACCCCTGGTTTGAACGCGCATGCCATGCCCCGGGTGATCGTCACGCGGCCCGCCCGCGAGGCTGCGCACTGGGTCAAGCTGCTGGGCGCGCGTGGTGTGGATGCCGTGGCCCTGCCGCTCATCGCGATCGGCCCCTGCCGTGACGCAGCGGCAGAGCAAGCACTCACCCAGGCGCATGCGCGGCTTGCGCAGTACCGGGCCCTGATGTTTGTCAGTGGCAATGCGGTGTTTCATTTTTTTGAGCCAAATAAGGCCCTAGCGCTTGATGGACAAGCGCTAGCAGCTATCAAAACAAGAGCATGGGCTCCAGGCCCCGGCACGGCGCGTGCGCTGGAGCAGGCCGGTGTGCCGCCTGGCTGCATCGACGGCCCGGCACCGGATGCCCCCCAGTTCGACTCGGAAGCGCTGTGGCAGCAGGTCTCGGGGCAGATCCGGCCCGGCGACTGCGTGCTGATCGTGCGCGGGAGGTCCTCCACGCCCCAGTGCGTACATGAAAGCCCAGGCAACGGCCGCGACTGGCTGGCGCGCCAGATCGAGGCGGCGGGCGGCACGGTGGAGTTTGTGGTGGCCTACCAACGCGGCGCGCCGCATTTTTCAGCGCGCGAGGTGGCGCTGGCGCAACAGGCAGCGTGCGATGGCTCCATCTGGCTGCTGAGCAGCTCTGAAGCCGTAGCCCACCTGGCCGAGGCCCTGCCCGGCCAGCACTTGGGCGCCGCGCACGCACTGGCCACCCACCCGCGCATCGCCGAAGCGGCCCGCGCAGCGGGCTTTGGCACCGTGCGGGAATGCCGTCCGGCGCTGGAGGATGTGGTGGCCTCGATAGAATCGGCCGCATGAGTTCCGTGCCCCCCAACGATCTGCCCCCCACACCCACCGCAGCGCCCATGGCGGCACCTGCCGCGGCATCTGTGGGCGCACCGGCCGTGGGCCCGGCAGCCGCGCCCGCACCTCCAGCACCTACCCCGGGCCGGGGTGGCGCCGTCACGCTGCTGCTGGGCGCGGTGGCCGCTGCCGCGCTGGTCAGCAGCGGCATGCTGTGGCAAAAGCTCAGCGCCATTCAAGAGCAACTTGCCCGTCAGTCCGCAGACTCGGGCGCGCAGGCCATCGAGGCCCGCACCATGGCCCGCCAGGCCGAAGAACTGGTGCGCGAGACGGCAGCCCGCCTGTCGGTGGCAGAAGCGCGGGTGAGCGAAGTGGCGCTGCAGCGCAGCCAGCTCGAAGAACTCATGCAAAGCCTGTCGCGCTCGCGCGACGAGAACCTGGTGGTGGACATCGAATCGGCCATCCGCCTGGCGCAGCAACAGGCGCAGCTCACCGGCAGCCTGGAGCCCCTGGTGGCCGCGCTCAAAAGCGCCAACCAGCGCATCGAACGCGCCGCCCAGCCCCGCCTGGCCCCCGTGCAGCGCGCCATTGGCCGCGACCTGGACCGCCTGACCCGCGCCACCGTGACCGACACCGCCGGCCTGCTGGCCCGTCTGGACGACCTGGTACGCCAGGTGGACGAGCTGCCCGTGCTGAACGCCGTGGCCCAGGCGGCCGCCACACGCCGCCTGGCAGCCACACCCGCTCCCACAAACACGCCACCGCTCAACCAGGGCGACCTGGCCTGGTGGCAGGCAGCCCTGCAGCGCAGCTGGGAAGTGGTGCGCGACGAGGCCCGGGGCCTGGTGCGCGTGAGCCGCATCGACCAGCCCGAGGCCATCTTGCTGGCGCCCGAGCAGACCTTCTTCCTGCGCGAGAACCTCAAGCTCAAGCTGCTCAACGCCCGCCTGGGCGTGCTGGCGCGCCAGTTCGAATCGGCCCGCGCCGACCTGGCCGCCGCCAACGCTGCGCTCAACAAATACTTTGACCCGGCATCGCGCCGCACGCAGAACGCTGCCAGCACGCTGCAGACCGCCCAGGCCAGCATGAAGGCGGCCGAGCAGCCGCGCCTGGACGAAACGCTCTCTGCGCTGGCAACAGCTGCAGCCGGCCGGTAAGGGAGCGGTACGCATGCGTGCAGCACTCTGGCTTTTGGCGTTGTTTGGCGTGGCGGTGGCCGCCGCGCTGTTTGCGGGCAACAACCAGGGCACCGTCACCCTGTACTGGCCGCCGTACCGCATCGACCTGTCGCTGAACCTGGTCGTGCTGTTGCTGGTGGGCGGGTTTGTCACCGTGTACGCCGCGCTGCGCGCCCTGGCGGCGCTGCTGGAGCTGCCCCACCAGGCCCGGCGCTGGCGCGTGCAGCAAAAGGAGCGCGCCATGCATGCGGCCTTGCTGGACGCCCTGACGCACATGCTGGGCGGGCGCTTCATCCGCTCGCGCAAGGCCGCGGTGGCTGCGCTGTCGCAAGAAAACGCGCTGGCCACCGCTGGCGAGGCCGTGCCCCACGGCCGCCAGTTGCGCGCCCTGGCCCACATGATTGCGGCCGAGGCCTCGCACGCGCTGCAAGACAGCGCCACGCGCGAAAGCCATCTGCAGGACGCCCTGCAAGAGGCACCGCTGCGCGGCACCGTGAACGAGCAGGAAATGCGCGAGGGCGCCCAGATGCGTGCCGCCCGCTGGTCGCTGGACGACCGCGATGCCAACGCTGCGCTCGACCGCCTGGCCGCCCTGCCGCAGGGTGCCGCCCGGCGCACGCTGTCGCTGCGCATCAAGCTCAAGGCCACGCGCCTGGCACGCCAGACGCAGGAGGCGCTGGACACCGCACGCCTGCTGGGCAAGCACCGCGCCTTCTCGCCCGCTGCGGCCCAGAGCATCGTGCGGGGCCTGGCCATTGAACTCATCAACAGCGCACACGACACCGCGCAGCTGCAGCAGACCTGGATGTCGCTGGAATCGTCCGAGCGCAGCATGCCCGAGCTGGCCATCCACGCCGCACAGCGGCTGGCAGCCCTGGGCGGCGACGCGACGCAGGTACGCGCCTGGCTGCTGCCCGTGTGGGACCGCATGGTGGACCTGCCCGACGCGCTGGCCGAACACCACGCGCTGAAGCTGGTGCGCGCACTCGAAGCCGGGCTGGACGACCTCGACGCCCCTTGGCTGGCGCGCATCGAGTCGGCCTACCAGGGAAATCCCCGCGACGCCCGCCTGCAGTACCTGGCGGGCATGGCCTGCCTCAAGCGCCAGCTGTGGGGCAAGGCCCAGCAGTTGCTCACACAGGCGGCGCAGCAACTGGGCGACACCAGCCTGCGGGCCAGCGCCTGGCGCCACCTGGCCGGGCTGGCAGAAAAACGCGGCGACGACAGCGCCGCTGCCGAGGCCTGGAAGAAGGCCGCGCTCGGCCGGTAAACGGCCGTGTATGCAGGGCTGCGCTTCCAGGCGCGGGGTCTGCCCTTTACGTCAAAAAAACGCATCCTGCCCAGCCCGCGACACTCTGGGCCGCACCGAACCGGGGCATCCCTGGTGAATCCGCCGCCCTCACACCCCATCGGATACACGCTGGTGCAGCGTGCACAGCATTGGGGAACTTTGAGCGCTCAGGCCTTATCAATTCATTTTTTTTGAATTGAAGCATCAATCTGCCTGAAGCCGAATGCGGCAACGGCTTCCTACACTGCCCCATCGCTTGACGCATGTCAGCCCCAAACGGGCTGGCGACCCCGTCCGGCGCTCCGTCCAACAGCCCCACGTTTCCTCTCTTCATGACTGCTTCAGCCACCGCCACCCGCACTGCTGCCGACGCACCGCCTCGCCGCTATACGCGCACCGCCATGCTTTTGCACTGGGTGCTGGGCCTGGCACTGATTGGCCTGTTTGGCGTGGGCATTTACATGACCGGGCTGCCGTTCTCGCCGCAGCGGCTCAAGCTCTACAACTGGCACAAGTGGGCGGGGGTCACCATCCTCGTGCTCTCGGTGCTGCGCCTGCTGTGGCGCGCCACGCACCGCCCTCCCGCGCTGCCGCCAGCCATCGAAAACGCCATGCCGGGCTGGCAAAAGCTGGCGCACCACGCCACGCACGGGCTGCTGTACACGCTGTTTTTCGCCGTGCCGTTGATTGGCTGGGCCTACAGCTCGGCAGCAGGCTTTCCCATCGTGTTTCTGGGCCTGTGGCAGTTGCCCGACTTCGTGCCCGTGAGCAAGGAGCTGGCCGAGGCGATCAAACCCTGGCACCAATACACCGCCTTTGCGATGGCGGGCCTGGTGCTGCTGCACATCGCAGGCGCGCTCAAGCACCAGATCGTGGACCGCGATGGGCTCATCGCCCGCATGCTGCCGGGCAGATGAAACACCCCTGAGTCGCGTGCATGGCGGGGCAACGCACCGCCCTCCAGATCATGGATCTGGTTTTCACTTTCTGTCTTTTGAACGGAGTTTTTTGCATGAACCTGTCTTCCCAACTGTCTCGCACCCTCCTGGTGGCCGCCGTAGCCTTGAGCGCGCAGGCCGCACTGGCCCAGCAGCAACTGATCCCCGCCCAGAGCGAGGTGCAGTTCACCGCGCGCCAGATGGGCGTGCCGCTGGATGGCCATTTCAAGAAGTTCAACGCCCAGGTGGCGTTTGACCCCGCCAAGCTGGCCACGAGCAAGATCGCCTTCACCGTAGACACCGGCAGCGCTACGCTGGGCTCGCGCGAAACCGATGCAGAGCTGCCCAAGCCCACCTGGTTCAACGTGCCCAAGTTCCCGCAGGCGCAGTTCGAATCCACTGCCATCAAGGCACTGGGCGGCGGCAAGTTTGAGGTGGCGGGCAAGCTCACCATCAAGGGCACCGCGCAGAACGTGGTGGTGCCCGTGGCGCTCACGCAAAGCGGCCCCACCACCACGGCCACCGGCACGCTGCCGATCAAGCGGCTGGCTTTCAAGATCGGCGAAAACGAGTGGGCCGACACCTCGATGGTGGCAGACGACGTCACCGTGAAGTTCAAGCTCGCACTGACTGGTGTCGGCAAGCTTTGACCAGCTTCTGGCTCTAGCTACGCCTCTTTCATCCTCCGTTTTTCCCCTGGTTCGTTTCGTAGTTCCTCTTTTCAAGGAGTCTTTTTCATGCGCAAGTCCCTCTTCTCCCTGCTCGCCGTGGCCGCTGCCACCGCAATGACCGCTGGCGCTGCCCAGGCCGCCAACTACGCCATCGACCCCACGCACACCTTCGTGACGTTCGAGATCAGCCACTTTGGCGCCACCACCAACCGTGGCCGCTTCGACAAGAAGCAAGGCACTGTGGAATTTGACCGCGCCGCCAAGACCGGGAAGGTGGACATCACCATCGACACCACCTCGGTGAATACCGGCACGCCTCCCTTTGACAAGCACCTGCAAAGCGCCGACCTGTTTGACGCCGCCAAGCACCCCACGATCAAGTTCGTGTCCGACAAGTTCAGCTTCAACGGCGACAAGGTCAGCGAAGTGACCGGCCAGCTCACGCTGCTGGGCAAGACCGCGCCCGTCACCCTCAAGGCCACGCAGTTCAACTGCTACGACAGCCCCATGCTCAAGCGCGAAGTGTGCGGTGGCGACTTTGAAACCACCATCGACCGCACCCAGTGGGGCATGAACTACGGCGTGGAATGGGGCTTCCCCAAGAACGTGCGCCTGGTGGTGCAGATTGAAGCTGTGAAGCAGTAATCCACCATCGGCAGGCACGCGGGCTGCTCGCCCCTGAAGGGCGGCTGCTGCGCGCCAAACCCACGGGCCACCCCTGCGTTCACGCAGCGGGTGGCTTTTTCATGCACGCGCACTTCGCCAAGAGTGTCAGGCAGCGTCCAGCGTGGCATCCAGATTCCAGCCTTGCGGCTGCCATGCCCACACCACATGAGGCCCAAGCGCACGCAGGAAGGTGACGTCGTGCGACACCACGGCCAGCGCGCCCGTGAAGGCTTGCAAGGCGGACTGCAGCGCTTCGATGACATCCACATCGAGATGGTTGGTGGGCTCATCGAGCAGCAGCATTTGCGCGGGCTCGCCCGACCACAGGGCGCAGGCCAGGGCGGCCTTGATGCGCTCTCCACCGCTGAGCACGCCCGCAGGCCGCTGCACTTTGTCCGCGCCCAACCCCATCTGGGCCAGGTGCGTGCGCAGCGCCGCTTCGGGCAGGGGCGTGCCGAGCGCCTGCAGGCGCGCCAACACACCGTGCTGGGGTGGAAGCAGGTCGGCGTTGTGCTGGTCCAGCCAGGCGGCCCGCACACCCCGCAACACCCGCCCCGCAGTGGCCAACGCAGGGTTGGCAATGGTGCGCAGCAGGCTGCTTTTGCCGCAGCCGTTGGGCCCAGTGATGGCGATGCGGATGGGCCCGTTCCAGACTCCATGGAGCGGAGGAAAGCCGGGCGGCGCATGCGGCACATGTACCTGCTCGAACGCCAGCACCTGCTTGCCCGCAGGCACGGCGCTTTGGGGCAGCACCAGCGCCGTATCGCCCCCCGCAGGAACACGCTGAGCGGCCTCGCGCACCGCATCGTTCAGCCGCAGGCGCTCCTGCTGCTGCCGCTCGTGCTCGCGACCCGCGTGGGCCTGGGCGTTGTTCTTCTTGCGGTCCAGCAGGACGGATGCCTGGTTGGCAGCGCGGCCGGCCTCGCGCCCCCGCGCGGCGCGGCTCTGCTGGGCATCGTGCTCGCGCTGCAGCGCCCGCATGCCCCGCTCGCGCTCGGTGCGCGCGTGGTCCAGCGCGGCCTGGGCAGCAGCAGCCTCGGCCTGGCGCTGTGCCTCGTACACGGACCAGTTTCCGCCGTAGCGCTGCAGCCCCGCTGCAGACAACGCAACCATGTTGTTCGCCATGCCCAGCAATTCGCGGTCGTGGCTGGCCACCAGCACGCCACCGCGCCACTGCGCCAGCGACTCCATCAACCAGCGCCGACCCGGCCGGTCCAGGTGGTTGGTGGGCTCATCCAGCACCAGCAGATCGGCGCCCGACAGGAATGCCCCCGCCAGCGCCACGCGCATGCGCTCGCCACCGCTAAGGTGCTGCGCCGCGTGTCCCGGCGGCAGGTGGCCCAACCCCAGCGCGTGCAGCGCCTGCTGCCAGTGCGAGGGCAGGTCCCACCGCCCGTCGGCCAAAAGCAGATCATCGGGCGAGCCCCTGCCCGCTTCCAGTCGGTCGAGTGCACCCAGAACCGGGCCCAGGCCCGCAATATCGGCGACGGTGGCCGAAGGGGCTGCACCGACCTCCTGCGCCACCGCGTGCACGGAAGGGCTGCCCGCCACCACACCGCTTGCAGGCTGCAGCATGCGCTGCGCAAGCTGCAAGAAAACGCTTTTGCCAACGCCGTTGGCGCCCACCAAGCCGGTCACGCCTTGGCCCAGGGCCACATTCAGCGGGCGTGCCCACAGTGCCTGCCCGTCAGGCAAGCTGAATGTGACGTCGTGGAACTGAAGGACAACGGGACCCGCAGACGAAGCCGCACTGCGGGGCGCGGCATTAGAGGGCCGAGGAGGGAAGGCAGCCGCCGAGGCTGCGGCAGCGCTGCGGCTGCGATGGGCGGAATCGCCCGGCATTGAAGGTGTCGCCATGCAAAAGCACTCCAGACAAGACATACAACCGCCTGGCCCGGCAAAGGGCAAGCAGGAAGGAAAGGCTTGAGGGGCTTACAGGCGCATCGGACGAATACCTCAGGGGCAAAGAAGGACGACTGCGGAATGTACCGTAATCCCGGCCCTCAAAAAATTAACTTAACGTAAATCAATTACGAATAGTAGAATCGCAAAACCGATTTGAGGAGACTCTGCATGAACGCCATCCTGAAACCTGATCTGGCCACCCTGCCCCCGCCCGCGCCCATCCAGCAACTGCACCACTACGCCTACAAGGCTCGTGACGCTGAAGAAACGCGCCAGTTCTATGAGGACATCCTGGGCCTGCCGCTGTACCACATCATCCAGAGCGATTACGTGCCGAGCACGGGCGAATACTGCCCCTACACGCACTTCTTCTTTCGCCTCAAGGACGGTTCTTTCATCGCCTTCTTCGACCTGGGCGACGACGTGAAGGCAGAGCCCTCGCCGAACACGCCGCTGTGGGTCAACCACATCGCTTTTCGCGTGGACACGGTGCAGGAGCTGGAGAACACCAAGAAGCGCCTGGAGGCCCACGGCATCGAGGTGCTGGGCGTAACGGACCACCACATCTTCCACAGCATCTATTTCTTTGACCCGAACGGCATCCGCCTGGAACTGTCGGCCCAACTGGCCGACGAAGAACAGATGGCCAAGGACAGTACCGTGGCCCACGCCCGCCTGAACGAGTGGACGGCGCGCAAGGAGCAGTGGCGCAAGGAGCGCGCTGAAGGCAAGGCGGTGGAACCGCTCAAGCCGCAGCAGAACGACCGGCCAGAGTTCGTCAAAGGCTGACAAGCCTTTGGCGCCGCCACGTTGCACACCCAACGTGCAACGTGGCGTCAGCGATAAAAATACAGGTAAAAATAGCCTCCAGCGCTTTACCAAAAAGTGCTAACAGCTATCTATTTAGTAGCAAAATTCCACCAACCACTCCAGTGGTAGCAATCACCCTTCTTGAGGCTGTTGCTGCTGCGCGCGCATGATCTGGTGGCGCTGCCAGTAGGCCCCCACCACGGCGTTGAACTGGTCCTTTTCCTTGGTGAGGCCGGACAGCTTGATCTTGCTGGTCTTGGCGCCCAGGCCCAGGGCGTTCTTTTCGGGGTGCGTCACGACCAGTGCATTGCCGAAGCTGCTTTCCTTGAATTCCAGCGCCTTGATGGCGTCCCAGAACACCGTGGTCTCGTCGGCCGAGGTGTGGATGCCGTCGATGCTGACCTCCACCGTGTTCTCCCCCTTGAGCGCAAACACCACGGGCGGAAAGTAGCGCAGCACCAGCGCGCGCTCTTCGTCGGTGGCGGGCTCGTAGCGGTAGGCCAGGCTGCGCTCATGGTCTTGCGCAAACTGCTGTTCGTAGTCACTCCACAGGCGCTGCTCGATCGCGTCCGCCGTCAATATCTCCTGCACCCAGGTGGCAGCGGGCGTGCGCACGGCGATGGCACCGTAGTCCTGCTCTTTCAGCGCCATGCCCACGTTGCGCAGGCGCTCGGGCATGGCGGGGTGCGAGTCAAAGGGGTGCGGCACATTGGCCGTCTTCATCGCATCCAGAAAATCGTCGGAGGCCGCATAGGGCGCCAGCCCCTGGGCAACAAAGCGGGCGATGCCCAGCGTGGTGGTGTCGTGCCGCTCATTGCGGCCAAACAGCTCGTCCTCGATCTTGAAACGGTATTGCGCGTAGGCCGCGATCTTGACCAGCGACTGCGCAATGGCCGCTGGCGAGATGAGCTTGGCAGCGATGCGGTCGGCCTTGAACTCGCGCTCGCGGCTGTCGCGCGCCAGGGCAATTTCGAAGATGGTGCGGTACAGGTCCAGCACTGGCGACACCACGGCCGAGAGCCCCCCGCTGCGGATCGCGTGGCGGTAGTGGTCAAACTGCACCAGCTTCGGGCCCAGCCGGGCGCTGCTCTGGGTGTCGCCGCCGCGCAGGTGGGCCAGCTCGTGGCCGAACACGGCGTCGGCCTCGGCCTGGTCGAGGATGCGCAGCAGGGGCAGGCTGACAAACAGCGTGCGGCCCGTGAGCGTGTGGTTGCCCACCGTGAGCGGTGCCTCGGTCACGAAAAAGTTGGCATCGATGCCCGCCACGATGTTCTTCGGAGGCTCGGTCTTCAGGCGCTGGGCCATGTGGCGGATGCGCTTCCACAGCAGGGGCGCATCGTCTTCGGACACCAGCTCGCCCACGGCATGGTTGTCAGACTGCACGCGCTTGAAGATGCCCGCCACCGCCACAAACACACCCACCGCCACGGCCAGCCCCACGACGATGATGAGCTTGGGCGAATACTTGTGAAAGAAGAACGCCGTGACCCAGAACGACAGCCACACCGCCATCGCCCCCTGCACCACCAGCGCGGCGGCACTGGCCCAGGTGGTCAGGCGCCAGCCCGCGACAAAGCTGGTGTACTGCAGCGTGCGGTCGGCAAAGGCCAGCGCGCCCAGGCCCAGCACCGCCACCAGCAGCACGCCGCTGGCCACCAGGGTCCAGAACGACACGGCTCGCGCCATGTGGAACTGCCACACGTCGGAATAGCGCTGACACAGGGCTTCGCGGTAGTCCTGCGCGTCGGGGTCGGTGCTGCTGCAAATGGTGGACGGCGGATTGCTGCGGTAGTAATCCTTGCGCGCCTGCTTCTCGGCGGGCGGCATGCCCTTTTCGGCCTCAATGCGCTGGCTGATGCCGGCCACAAAGTTCGCGTCCTGGTCGCGCTGCGCGTTGACGGTGAACCCATAGGTCAACGCCGGGATGAGAAAAAGCGCCAGCAGCGCGTAGACAAAGACCTTGGCAAGGCCCGCGCGGAGTGCGGATGGAAGATGCATGGATGGGAACGATTGGTTGTATGTTTTTGACCCGGGCAATGCGTGGAGCCCGCCCCCTCTCCAGGGGCCCTCTCGCTCCACCGGGCGGGATTATCAAGACGCCACGACGGGCAGGTCGAGCGACAAGGTAACAATTGGCGAGAAATGCCCGACAGACGGAATGCCGGTGGGATGCGAGCGCAGGGGAAGACCGGCTGGCGCTCCCGTAAAATGCCCGGTCCACCCTCTTGACCGTTGAGGCACGCCCTGTGCCTGCCTCTTCCTTCTGCCAAACCCCATGAGCACGCCCCAAGCACAACCCGGCCTCGACAGCCTGTCCAAGTCCTTTGAACCCGCCGCGCTGGAAGCCCACTGGGGCCCCGAATGGGAAAAGCGCGGGTATGGCACCGCAGGCCACCGTGGCACGGGCCAGCCCCAGGCGGGCGAACCCGCCTTTTCCATCCAGTTGCCCCCCCCTAACGTGACGGGCACACTGCACATGGGCCATGCGTTCAACCAGACGATCATGGACAGCCTCACGCGCTACCACCGCATGAAGGGCGACAACACGCTGTGGCTGCCTGGCACCGACCATGCCGGCATCGCCACGCAGATCGTGGTGGAGCGGCAGCTGCAGGAGCAGAAGGTCAGCCGCCACGACCTGGGCCGCAAGAACTTCGTGGCGCGCGTGTGGGAATGGAAAGAGAAGTCGGGCAACACCATCACCCAGCAGATGCGCCGCATGGGCGACACGGTCGACTGGAGCCGCGAGTACTTCACGATGGACGACGACCTCTCGAAGGTGGTCACGCACACCTTCGTGAAGCTGTACGAAGAAGGCCTGATCTACCGCGGCAAGCGCCTGGGCAACTGGGACCCGGTGCTCAAGACTTCGGTGAGCGACCTGGAAGTCGAGAGCGAGGAAGAAGACGGCTCGCTGTGGCACATCGCCTACCCGCTGGAAGACGGCAGCGGCACGCTCACCGTGGCCACCACGCGCCCCGAGACCATGCTCGGCGACACGGCCGTGATGGTCCACCCCGAAGACGAGCGCTACAAGCACCTGATCGGCCAGCGCGTGAAGCTGCCGCTGGTGGACCGGCTGATTCCCATCATTGCCGACGACTACGTCGACAAGGAATTCGGCACCGGCGTGGTCAAGGTCACGCCAGCGCACGACTACAACGACTATGCCGTGGGCCAGCGTCACAAGCTCGAGGTGATCGGCATCCTGACGCTGGACGCGACCATCAACGACAACGCGCCCGAGAAGTACCGCGGCATGGACCGCTTCGTGGCGCGCAAGGCCATCGTGGCCGACCTCGAGGCGCTGGGCCTGCTGGTCGAGGTGAAGAAGCACCGCCTCATGGTGCCGCGCTGCGCGCGCTCGGGCGCCGTGGTCGAGCCGAT
>Ga0160492_100622_pt1 | contig 18549 bp, 20 predicted proteins | sample DID2MG_FD_108258 | JGI IMG/M metagenome (GOLD analysis project Ga0160492, IMG submission 108258) | Enriched soil microbial communities from UW Madison campus, WI, USA - DID2877_E24_FP2 MG | ecosystem: Environmental > Terrestrial > Soil > Unclassified | place: USA: Madison, Wisconsin | collected... | reverse complement strand
TCGAGGCGGTGTTCGAGAACAGCCGCGACTTCTACGTCCGCCTGGCCGGCGAGCGCGACGTCGACCTCTTCAACGTCACCGCCGGCACCACCCTGCGCGTCACCCCGCACGTCACCCGCGACGCCGGCCAGACCCGCATCCGCATGCTGGTGACCATCGAGGACGGCTCGCTGACCAACGCCAGCGTCGACAACATCCCCGTCGTCCGCCGCGCGGCGCTCAACACCCAGGCCCTGATCGTCGAGGGGCAGAGCCTGCTGCTGGGCGGCATGACCGTGCAGTCCGACACCACCGGCTCGTCGAAGATCCCGGTGCTGGGCTCGATCCCAGTGCTGGGCAACCTCTTCAAGGTGCAGCAGCGCAGCAGCGGCCGCATCGAGCGGATGTTCCTGATTACCCCGCGCCTGGCCTCGATCGGCTCGCGGTCTCCGTCGCCGGCGGGGGTGCGCTACGACGCGCCGGCCTCGGGCTTCGAGAACGCCCCGCTGCCCGCAGCCCCGGCCCTGCCGACCGACCGCAAGCCCGCCAAGGGCGCGCGGCGCGGACCCGCCCAGCCGCTGCCGCCGGCGCCGCCCCCCGTGCCGGCGCAGCCCGACGGTACGATGAAACCCATCCCCAATCCGAGCTAGGCCCATGACCCATCAAGCCCTGCCGCCCGAAGGCACCACGGAAGACCTGGCGAAGGTCCGCGCCACAACCCTCGTCCTCAAGGTGCTGTCCGGCCGCGTCGCCGGCGCCCTGCTGCCGATGCCGCCGGGCGAGGCCGCCGAGCTTGGCCACGGCTTCGACGCCGACATCGTCCTGCGCGACGCCAGCGCCAAGGGCGTCCGCGTGCGGCTGACCGCCGGCGAGGAGGCCGCCGACATCGAGGTGCTGTCGGGCCAGGTCGAGATGCTCGGCCACCGGCTGGAGGCGCCGGCCCGCGCGGTGCTGCCCTGCTACGTGCCGCTGATCGTCGGCGACAACGCCCTGGCCCTGGGCGTCGAGGAAAGCCCCCGCTGGCGCGAGGCCGAGCGCCTGCTGAACGCCGCCGCGCCCGCCGAGGCCTCACCGGCCGAGGAAGAGGAGGGCGGCCTGTTCGAGGACGGTCGCAGCCTGCTGCGGCGCACGCTGGATCGCGGCGTGCGGGTCGTCGGCGCCACGCCGCACCTCGTGCCCGTGCTGGTGTTCGGCGCGGCCCTGGCCTGCGTCACCTACGCCGTCGCCAACGTGCCCCACTTCGGCGGCCAGGAGGCCAGCCCCTCCAAGCTCCACGCCCTGCTGCGCCAGGAGGGCTACGGCGCCCTGGCCGTACGGCCCGAGGAGAACGGCAAGCTGGTCATCGCCGGCGTGCTGAACCGCGACGCCGAGAAGGCCCGCCTGACCCGCCTGGTCAGCAACCGCGATCTGCCGGCCAGGGTCGAGGTCGTGACCAGCGAAAGCCTGGCCCAGAACGTCGAGGACGTCTTCCAGGCCAATGGCCTGGCCGCCACCGCCCGTCCCAACGGCCTGGCCCGCGTGCGGGTGCAGGTCACCGGTCCGGCCCAGGACGTGGACAAGGTCGAGAAGATCGCCCTGCACGACGTCAAGGGCCTGCGCGCCCTCGACGTGGAGCGGGCCGCCGGCGGCGATCGCCTGGGCCAGGTGTTCGACCAGGGTCCCGGCAAGCGCGTGGTGGCGGTGGTCGGCGGCGAGGCCGGCTACGTCGCCACCGCCGACGGCGCCCGCTACTTCGCCGGCTCGATGCTGCCCACCGGCGACCGCATCGTCGGCGTCGAGAGCCAGGCCGTGCTGGTCGAGAAGGGCGGCGAGACCACCCGCCTGATGTTCTGAGAGCGAGCGAAGCAACCCGATAAAATTCAAGGAGAAGCGACGATGACCGACACGATTTCGAACTACGCGACCATGTCCGTGGCCTCCAGCCTTCAGGGCTCAAACACCAAGAACCGCCCGGGCAGCTGGTTCGAGGCCATGGCCCACGCCTGGGGCCAGGTGCTCGACTCCCAGGCCGTGCGCATCACCGAGCTGTCCGACCAGGTCGGCACCGGCGGCGACGACAAGCCCTCGGTCATGGCCATGCTGACGGCCGAAAGCCTGCGCATGAACTTCATGGCCAATTCGGAAAGCACCTCGGTCGACAGCGTCGGCCGCGCCCTCGAAACCATGGCCCGCAAGAACTAAGCGGCCTCTTCAGCGGAGAGGACGCCCATGTCCTTCGACCCCGTATCGGCGGCCGCCCTGGCCGTCCCCCAGGAAGCATCGCCCCAGGTCACGCAGGTCGGCTACGGCGCCAGCCTGACCGACGCCGTCCAGTTCCAGAACGCCCTGCACACGGCTGGTGCGTCAGGTGTGACCGGCCTGTCCGGTCCCGAAGCCCTGGCGCCGGCCATGAAGGGGATCTTCAACCAGCTGGAGTTCGTCAACGGCCAGGCCTCGAACCTCGCCGCCCACGCCAAGGCGGCCGAGGCCAAGGGCGCGGCGATCACGCCCGGCGAGATGATCGGCCTGACCGTCCAGTGCCACGAGTTCATGTTCAACTGCCAACTGACCTCGAACATCGCCAACCGCACGTCCGACGGCCTGCAGCAGCTCTTCCGGCAGCAGTCCTAGGGAGGCGACGATGCGCAAGATCCTGCCGGCCTTGCTGGTCGCCACGGCCCTGGGCCTCACCGCCTGCGCGGAGAAGGAGCTCTACGGCGGGCTTTCCGAGCGCGAGGCCAACGAGATGGTCGCCGTGCTCCAGAACGCCAACGTCTCGGCTTCGAAGAGCAGCAAGGACGGCAAGGTCTGGGCGCTGAAGACCCGGGCCGAGCAGTTCTCCTCGGCCGTGGCCGTGCTGCACGACCAGGGCTATCCGCGCGACAAGTTCGAGAGCCTGGGCGAGGTCTTCAAGAAGGAGGGCTTCGTCTCCTCGCCGATGGAGCAGCGGTCGCGTCTGATGTACGGCCTGAGCCAGGAGCTCAGCCAGACCATCTCGTCGATCGACGGCGTGGTGCAGGCGAGGGTGCACATCGCCGTGCCCGAGGCCGACCCGCTGGCCGAGCAGCAGAAGCCGTCCTCGGCCTCGGTGTTCATCCGCCACAACCCCGACGTCGACCTGTCCGGCCAGGTGGGGTCGATCAAGGCCCTGGTCACCAACTCCATCGAGGGCCTGCCCTACGACAAGGTGACGGTGGTGATGTTTCCGGCCAAGCCGGTGATGGCCGCCACGCCGGTCTCGCCGATCAAGAGCTTCACCATGCCGGCCATCGCCATACTGGCGGCGATCGGCGGGGTGGGGGCCTATGTCGTCAGCCGCACCAGCCGCTTCCGTCCGCGCCGCAAGCTGCGGACCCTGGCCGAGCCGACGGGACCCGCCGCATGAACGCCCGGGCCGATCGCGAACGGCTGAGCGCCCAGGCCAGGCTGCTGACGAGCGTCGGCGCGCCGGGGAGCGTGGGTCCGCGCGCGGCGCGTCTGGCCCGGCGTCTGGCCGGTCGCCCCGAGACCGTTCTGGCCTTCGCCGACGTCGCCGCCGCGCCCGACTGGGCCGCCTGGCCGGTCGAGCGTCGCGCGCACCTGGCCGATTTCGCGGCGGCGGCGGCCTGCACGGCGGTCCTGCAACGCTCGATCGACGGCCGCCGCCTGGCGCGGGTCGCCCGGCGGATCGGCGAGGCGGCGCTGGACGCCGTCCTGGCCTCGCCGCCGGGCCTCGTGCCCGCCATCCCGCAGGCGGAAGACGCCCTGGCCGACGACGCGGCCTTCGCGGCGCTCGGCGCGGCCGTCCTGCTGGCCGAGGTCGCAGGCCAGCCCGCCGCAGTCGGCCGTCTGCGCGATCTCTTCGACGTCGCTCCCCCGGCGCTCGATCCCGAACGCGGACGCAGCGCGGCCCACGTCGCGCGGGGACTTTTCATGGCCTTCGAGGCCGGCGCGCTGGAGGCCGCCGCATGACCTATCTGCTGCTTTCCTCGGGTCCCTCGGGCGCGCTGCTGACCGACCAGCCGGTGATCCGCCGCGAGGACGTCGGCGCGGTGCGCGACGCGGCCGAGCTGACCGCCGCCCTCGACGCCCTGCGCCAGGCCACCCGCGAGGCCGCCCTGCGCGACGGCTTCGCCCAGGGCCACGCCGAGGGAACCGCCGCCGCCGCCCGCGAGACCGCCCAGGTGCTGGCCGGCGTCCACGCCGCGCTCCAGGTCGAGCGCGACCGCCTGCGGGCCAGCGCCGGGACCCTGGCGCTGGACATCGTCCGCCGCATCGCCGCCGGCCTCGCGCCCGACGAGGTGCTGGCCGCCCTGGCCGAGCAGGCCGCCCGCGACCTGCTGCCCGAAGAGCCGATCCGCGTCCGCGTCGCCCCCGAGGCCGCCGGCGCGGTGACCCGCCGCCTGTGGTCGATCGACGCCCGCATCGAGGTGGTGGCCGACGTCGACCTGCCGGCCGGCGACTGCGTGCTCGACACTCCGTCCGGCCGCACCCACGCCGGGCTCGAAACCCAGCTGCGGGCCCTGGAAGCGGTGTTCGCCGCCCCCGCGAGCGAGGCCGCCGCATGAGCCTCGACGCCGATACCGACGCCCGCCTGCGCGAGGTCCTGCGCGGCGCCCGTACCGTCGAGCGGCGTGGCCGCGTGGCCCAGGCCTTCGGCACCACGGTCCGCGCCACGGGCCTGGACGTCCGCATCGGCCAGGAGTGCGAGATCGTCGATCGCGCCGGCGGCTACACGGTCAAGGCCCAGGTGGTCGGTCTCGACGGCGGGGCGGCGATCCTCACGCCCCTGGCGCGGCTGGAGGGCGTGGCGGTCGACGCCGAGGTCGTGGCCGGCCCGCGCCGCAGCGAGATCGGCGTCGGCGAGGGGCTGCTGGGCCGGGTGCTCGACGCCCATGGCGAGCCTCTCGATGGCCTGGGTCCCATCACCGGCCTGCTGCGGCCGTTCCCGGTCTATGGCGAGGCCCCCAATCCGCTGTCCCGCCCGCCGATCAATCAGCCGTTCGCCACCGGGGTGCGCAGCGTCGACGCCTTGCTGACCACGGGCGAGGGCCAGCGGGTGGGCCTGTTCGCCATGGCCGGCGGCGGCAAGTCGACCCTGCTGGGCATGTTCGCCCGCCACGCCCGCAGCGACGTCAACGTCATCGCCCTGATCGGCGAACGCGGCCGCGAGGTGCGCGAGTTCCTCGACGACTGCCTGGGGCCGGAGGGCCTGGCCCGTTCGGTGGTCATCGTCTCCACCTCCGACCGCCCGGCCATGGAGCGGGTGCGCGCCGCCCACGTCGCCACCGCCATCGCGGAAGGGTTCCGGGCCGAGGGCCGCCGCGTCATGCTGCAAATGGACAGCGTCACCCGCTTCGCCCGCGCCCTGCGCGAGATCGGCCTGTCGGTGGGCGAGCCGGCCGTGCGCCGGGGCTTCCCGCCGTCGGTCTTCGCCGAGCTGCCGCGGCTCTTTGAAAGGGCGGGCTCGATAGAGGGGGGGACGATCACCGCCTTCTACACCGTGCTGATCGAGGACGAGGAGGGCGGCGACCCGGTCGGCGAGGAAGTCCGCTCGATCCTCGACGGCCACATCTACCTGTCCCGAAAGCTCGGCCAGGCCGGCCACTATCCGGCCATCGACGTCGCCGCCAGCCTCAGCCGGGTCTTCCCACGCGTCACGGGTCCGGAGCAGCAGGCGGCCGCCTCGAAGGTGCGGGGCTGGATGGCCAAGTACGCCGAGATCGAGTTCCTGCTCCAGATCGGCGAGTACAAGCCCGGCGGCGACCCGCTGGCCGACGAGGCCATCGCCCGCCGCGCCGCCATCACCAGCCTGCTGCGCCAGGGCGCGCACGACGCCGTCGGCTTCGACCAGGCCCTGGCCGCCCTGATGGAGACGGCCGCATGAGCGCCCGCGTCCAGGTCCAGGCTCTGACCCCCGTCGTCAAGCTGCGCGAGCGCCGCGTCGAGAAGGCCATGCGCGAGGCCGCGCAGGCCCGCCGCAAGGTCGCCGAGGCGGTCATGACGCTGGAGGCCCGCGACCGGTCGATCGCCGCCCACGACCTGGCCAAGGCCCGGCTCGACGACTGGTTCGCCGGCGGCCTGTCGGGCGCGGCCCACCTGATCGAGGCCGCCCTGGCGCGGCGCGAAGCGATCGCCACGGCCCGCGACGCCGACCAGCGCCTGCGCGACCAGGAAGCCGTGGCCCTGGATCTGGCCCGCGAGGATCTCGCCGTCGCCCTGCGCGACCTCGCCCGCGCCCAGGGCCGCTTCGACGCCATGAGCGGCCGCCTCGACATGGCCCGCGCCCTGGTCGCCGCCGACCGCGAGGCCCGCGAGCAGCTGGAGATCGAGGACGCCGGCGCCCTGAGGAGAACCCGATGACCGCCATTCGCGACAGCGCCCCGTCCGATCGTTCCAGCCCGTCCAGCCAGCGGTCGTCCTCGTCCGATCAGGCTGCGCCCTGGCGCGGCGCCGAGTTCCAGGCCGCCCTGCAACAGGCCGCCGACCGTCGCGAGCCCGCCGCCCGCCAGCCGGCCCGCGCCGAGCGCCAGAAGGAGGCCGAGCGCGAGGAGAAGGAGGAGGGGACCTCCGTCGATCTTTCCGCCCTGCTGGGTCCGGCCCGCGAGTTCAAGGACTTGGCTTCCGCCTCCGAACCCACGGGCGTCGACGCCCTGGCGGCCCTGACCCGCCAAGGCGGCGAGGCGGTCGACATTCCCGTGACCGGGCCGGCCACGGCCAGCGCCGCCGAGATCGAGGCCTTCGCCACTGCGATGGACCAGGCCTGGATCGCCGCCGGCGGCGACCGCAAGGCTTTGGCCCTGGGTCTGGCCGACAAGAACTCCCTGCTGACGGGCCTGGGTCTGGCGCGCGGCCCCGACGGCGCGGTCTCCCTGACCCTGGCCGCCCGACCCGACGCCACGCCCGAGGTGACCAAGGCCCTGGAGGCCCTGCGCAAGCGGCTGGAGGTGCGGGGCCTGGCTCTCGCCGACCTCTTCGTCGAGGCCGATGACGGGCTGGATCCGGAAAGCCTGATCCGGAGGGTGCGGTGAGTAGCGGCCTTGAGCAGCCAGGTGCGTGGACCTCGCCCTTCGACAGGCTCAGGGTGAGGTCCATTGCGAACGTCGCAGTAGAAAACCTCATCCTGAGCTTGTCGAAGGACGAGGTTTTCGGCCCCGCTACCCTACCGCATCGGCAGCCCGAACCGACCCCGATCAGCTTCCGCCGCGCGGGCCACGGCGCGGGCCACCTCGGCCGGCGGATCCCCCGCCGCCCAGCGCTCGGCCAGGATCTCGATCAGCCGGCGGCTCTGGGCGTTGTGCAGGCCCTCGGTCGGATCGGCGGCGTCGGCGCGCAGCTTGTCGATATAGAGGCTGGCCGCCTTGGGCGAGGCGCTGACCAGGTCCAGCAGATAGGTCGCCGCCGTCTCGAAGGCCTCGGCGTCCAGCGGCGCATCGGCGACGTCGCGCACCAGCCAGACGCACAGGAACTCCAGCGGCCCGACCTTGCGGCTGTTGCTCAGCAACGGTCCGCCAACCCCGAAGCTGGAGAACCCGCCCGCGCCCCAGGCCGGCACCCGCGCGGCGGGCAGGCGGGCCGTCAGCAGGGCCTGGGCCAGCGTGTCGGCGACGAGCACCTTGACCTCGGGCTCGCCGAAATGGGCCACGGCCGCCAGCAGCTTGGCGAAGCCGGGGTAGAGTGCATCGCCCAGATCGGTGCAGACGCGTTCCATCACGTCGACGCGCCGGTCCAGGCTCGGCTGGCCCTGCAGGCCCTCGACCAGGGCCTGGGCGGCGCCGAACCAGTCGGGCTCGGATTTGAGGATGCGGTCGGCGGTCACGCCGGAAAGCTAGCTTCAGACGAAGCCGTTGTCGCGGGCGTCGGTGAGGCGGTCGGCCACGGCGCGGGCCGCGTCGTCCAGGTCGCGCGAGACGCCCGACAGGCCGATGCGGCCGTCCTGGCGCGAGAAGCCGGAGAAGTCGCCGAAGGCTTGGGCGCGCGAGGGCTCGCCGGCCGGGGAAATCCCCGAAAGGCCGTGGCTCCAGACGCCGGAAACGGACGGGGCGTCGATGCGGCTGGCGGACATGGCGAACTCCTTCAGTCTCTCGATACGAAGATCAACGCGCCGCCGCCAGTCGGGTTTTCCCTAGCCGGGGACCCCGTCGGGGTCTCCCGACCCAGGGGAGAGGCCGCATGACCGGCCTCGCCGCCCTGCTGGCCCAGTCGCCCGAAGCCGAGGCCCTGGAGGCGCTCGACCTCGCCGTCGCCGCCTTCGAGGACGCCGCCACGCCGCGCCTGGCCTGGCGCACGGCGGCCTTCGCGCGGCTGACGCCGGGGCTCGCGCCTGGCCAGGCCCCGGCCGGCGGCCTGCTGGCGGCGGTCGAGGCCGCCCAGCGCGGGGAGGGCGGGCTGCACCCGCTCGACCTCGACGGCCAGGCCTTCGAGGCGCGCACCGTCGCCGGTGACGGCCGGGTCCACCTGATCCTGTCCAGCGCCGCCGAGCGCCAGCAAGCCGAGGCCCGGCGCCTCGCCGACCGCGAACGCCTGCTGTTGACCTCGCGCGTCATGTCGGTGGGTGAGATGGCGACCATGATCGCCCACGAGCTGAACCAGCCCATCGGCTCGATCGCCAATATCGCCAGGGGGCTGAAGGCGCGGCTGTCGCGCGGCGCGCTGTCGACGGAGGAGGGCGTCGAGGCTCTCGACCGCGCCGCCGAGCAGGCGCTCTACGCCTCGGGCGTCATCCAGCGCATGCGTTCCTTCGTCGAGCAGCGCCAGCCCCAGGTCGAGCCGCTGGATCTGCCGAAACTGGTCCGCGCCACGCTCGACCTGCTCGACTGGGAGATCGCCCGCGACAAGGTCGTCGCCCGCGCGCGTTTCGACGCCTTGCCGTCGGTGCTGGGCGATGCGGTGATGATCCAGCAGGTGCTGGTCAACCTGGCCCGCAACGGCCTGGACGCCATGCGTGGCCGGCCAGGTCCCCGCCGCCTGACCATCGCCGCCGGCCCGATGGAAGGCTCTGACCGCATGGTCGAGCTGACCGTCGCCGACAGCGGTCCCGGCGTCGACGCGGCGGCCGCCGACAGGATGTTCTCGCCGTTCTTCTCGACCAAACCCGGCGGCATGGGGGTGGGGCTCGGCATCTGCCGATCCATCGTCGAACTGCATCGCGGGCGGCTCTGGCACGCCCCGGATCCCGAGGGGGGGACCGTATTCCATATCGCGCTGCCCGCGGCGCGCCAGGAGGAGCCATGACCACCCCCTCTGCATCGACATCTACGCCCGCGCCGGACGTCCCGCCGCCGCCGCTCGGCGCGGTCTGCCTGGTCGACGACCACGGCGAGTTTCGCCAGTCCGCCGCCTGGTGGCTGGAAAGCCTGGGCTACGCCGTCTCCACCTTCGACGGCGCCCGGGCCTTCCTCGACGCCGGCGAGCCGCCGGCCGACGCCTGCCTGCTGCTGGACGTGCGCATGCCCGACATGTCGGGGCTGGAGCTGCTCGACGCCCTGAAGGCCAGGGGCTGCCAGCGGCCGGTGATCTTCATGACCGGCCACGGCGACGTGCCCCTGGCCGTCGAGGCCATGCAGAAGGGCGCCGTGACCTTCCTGGAGAAGCCGTTCCAGGAAGCGGCCCTGGAGGCCGCGCTCGAACGCGCCTTCGCCCAGGTCCGGCCCGTCGCCTCGCCTGGCCAGGAGGCCTACGCCCGGCGCGTCGCCGGTCTCACCGACCGCGAACGCGAGGTCATGGCCCTGGTGGTGGCCGGCAAGGTCAACAAGGTCATCGCCTACGAGCTGGGGATCAGCCCCAAGACCGTCGAGCTGCACCGCTCGCGGATCATGGCCAAGATGGAGGCCGCCAGCCTGACCCGGCTGGTGCGCATGGCCGTCACCGGCAGCGTGGACGACGACGCATGAGCGCCTTCCTCGACCTTGAAGCGGGGGAGGGCCCCGCCGCCGACCTCTCCGACCTCGTCGCCCGTAACCGCGCTCTGGCCGTGCTGGCCGTGCTGCGCGCCCCGGGCCTGATCGCCCGCGTCGCCCTCGATCCCGAGCCCGGCCCCGGTCCCTGGATCCTGTTCGAAGCCGGCCAGCGTCTGGCGATCCGAGAGCTCGCCGGCGCCGCCTTCGCCCCGGCCGACGACGCCGAACTGCTGATCGGCCTCGACCGCGTCGAGCCGGTCGTGGCCGCCATAGAGGCGGCGACCACCGAAAGCCTCGCCCCCCTGGGCGTCGAGGCCGAGGCGCCGGACGGCCTGCTGGCCCTGTCGATCGAGGTCCTGGCCCAGGACGGCGCGCCCTTCGCCCGGCTGGTCCTGGCCGTCGATCCTCAGGCCGCCCGCGCCTGGCCCGAGCCGATCTTCGATCCCTGGGCGCCCGGCGCGCACCTGGCCGTGCCCGCCGCTGGCCCGCTGGTGCTGGACGGCCCGGAGCTGCCGGCGGCCACCGCCGCCTCCCTGCGCCCCGGCGACATCGTGCTGACCCCGCTGTCGGCCTCGCGCCCGGGCCTGGCCAGCCTGACCCTGTTCGACCGCCGCCTGGTCGGCCGGTTCGACCTTTCCCTCCATCGCTTCACGCTCAACGCCATCGGGGAGAGCGCCATGGCTCCGCCGCCGCTCGACATCGCCGTCGTCCCTACCGAGGACGTTCCCACCGACGCCGCGCCGGTCGCGCCCGCCGACCTGCCCGTGCCGCTGAAGGTGCTGCTGGGCGAGGCCAGCCTGCCGCTGTCGGAACTGTCGGGTCTTCGGCCCGGCGCGACCGTCGTCCTGGCCGGACCGCGCGAGGACGCCCCCGCCGTGCTGCTGGCCGGCGGCCGCCCGATCGCCCGCGGCCGTCTCGTGCCGGTCGGCGAGGCCTGGGGCGTGCTGGTCGAAACCATGGGCGGCGAGGGCTGAGCGCAGATGGACCTCTCGCAGTTCTCGCCCGGCTCGGCCCTCATCACCGTCATCCTGCTGGCGCTGGCGCCGTTCGTGGCGGTGATGGTCACGTCCTTCACCAAGATCGTCGTCACGCTCAGCCTGCTGCGCAATGCGCTGGGCCTGCAGCAGGTGCCGCCCAACATCGTGCTCAACGGCCTGGCTCTGATCCTGACGCTCTATGTCATGTACCCGGTCGGCCAGCAGATGGCCGCCGCCAACCAGGGCGTCAAACCGATCGCCGCCGTCAGCAGCGACACCCAGGCCCTGTTCACCTACGCCGACAAGGCCAAGGAGCCGCTGCGCGAGTTCCTGATCAAGCACTCCACGCCCCGCGAGCGCGCCTTCTTCCTGAAGACCGCCCAGCGCATCAACGGCCCGGAAACGGCCCGCGCCCTGACCCAGCGCGACTTCATCGTCGTCGTCCCGGCCTTCACCGTCTCGGAGCTGGCCGCCGCCTTCCAGATCGGTTTCCTGATCTTCCTGCCGTTCCTGATCATCGATCTCGTGGTGTCCAACATCCTGCTGGCCATGGGCATGATGATGCTGTCGCCGACCACGGTGTCGCTGCCGTTCAAGCTTTTGCTGTTCGTACTGATCGACGGCTGGGTGAAGCTCGCCCACGGCCTCGTGCTGTCCTACACCTAAGGAGGACCGCGCCATGCTGAACGCCCAGGCCATCGAGCTCGTCAACCAGGCCCTGTGGCTGGTGCTGATCCTGTCGGCCCCGCCGATCGTCGCCGCCTCGCTGGTCAGCCTCCTGGTGGCGGTGATCCAGTCGGCCACCCAGTTGCAGGAGCAGACCCTGCAGTACGCGGCCAAGTTCTTCGCCATCGTGCTGACCATCTTCGTCACCGCCAGCCTGCTGGGCGGCACGCTCTATCGCTTCGGCGACCGGGTGTTCACCGAGTTCCCGGCCATGGTCCGCCGATGAACACGCCCGACTGGCTGGGCGCGATCTTCTCCAACACCATGGTGCTCGCGGTCGGCGCGACCCGGGTGGCGGCCGCCTTCATGCTGCTGCCGCTCTTGTCGCCCGAGACCGTGCCGGCCCTGGTGCGCAACTCGATCTTCCTGGCCTTCGGGATCATCGTCATCACCCTTCAGCCGCAGGTCGCCCAGATGGAGCTGCCGACGGTCCAGTGGATCCTGATCTTCGGCAAGGAGGCGGTGATCGGCCTGGTCATCGGCTTCTTCTTCGGGACCATGCTGTGGGCCCTGGAGGCGGCCGGCCAGATCATCGACGCCAAGGTCGGGGCGACCATGGCCCAGGTCGTCGACCCCTTGAGCGGCCACCAGACCTCGCTGACCGGCGAGTTCCTCGGCCGCCTGGCCAACTTCGTCTTCATGTTCTCCGGCGGCCTGCTGCTGATGGTCGGGGTGATCCTCGACAGCTACGCCATCTGGCCGATCGGCAGCCTGACGCCGATGCTGTCCTTGCGCAGCCTTTCCCTGTTCGAGGGCGAGTTCTCGCGGCTGATGGTGATGGCGGTGATGCTGTCGACCCCGGCCCTGATCGTGCTCTACCTGGTCGACGGCGGCCTTGGCCTGATCAACCGCTACGCCCCGCAGCTCAACGTCTTCTCCCTGGGCCTGGCCATCAAGTCGTGGATCGCCACGGCGGTGGTCCTGGCCATGCTGACGGGCCTCGTCCAACTGCTGCTCAACGAGATCGGCGCCCGGCCCTCTACGATCCTGCAGGTGCTGCGGGCGTTGGACGGGAAGGGGTAGCAAGACCCTCCCCCTGAAGGGGGAGGTGGCCCGAAGGGCCGGAGGGGGAAGTCCCTTCCGACGTTGGGGCGGTTGCTGGCTTGGCAATCACATCCCCCTCCGTCGGCTTAGCCGACACCTCCCCCTTCAGGGGGAGGGTCTGGGCGCTAGGGTTTTCCCTGATGGGGTACGCCCCAGCTATCTCGACGGCCCCGCTCGGCGCCACCTTTCGTCGCAGGCCGCATGGCGGCGATGAGAGAGGGTAGGAGCGATGACCACCATCAACGGGTCGCTGAGCACGGCGATCAACAGCGCGATCCTGACCGGGATCGGGGCCGAGCTCGGCAAGTCGCTGGGAAGCTTCGGCGCCATGCAGTTCACCCTGGGCGCCATCGTCGCCGGCCTGTTCCAGCCCGCGCCCGCCCAGCAGCCCTTCACCGCCACCATGCCCGGCGAGGGCAAGGCCGAGATCGATATCGGCGACGGCTACACCCTGTCGATCAACGAAGCCAATTCCGAGGTCCTCGTGCGCGACGCCGACGGCAACGCCACCCGCGTCTGGGGCGACCCCCACGTCAGCTACAACGGCGAGCACATCGGCGACTTCTGGGGCACGACCACCTTCCAGCTCGAGAACGGCACGAAGATCACCATCAACACCGAGACCTCGAAGTGGAACAACATGACCTACGCCGAGCAGGTGGTGGTCACCCGCGGCGACCAGGCGATCGTCATCGACGGGGTCAGCGAGCAGACCAAGGGCGACTTCTCCGTCACCCTGGGCGGCGCCGGCTACGCCCTCGACGCCGCCCATGACGACGGCCTGGTGATCCACGAGGACGACGCCTCGGCCACCGGCTGGACCAGCAGCATCGACGGCGGCGCGGTCGGCCAGGCCGATTTCGACCTCACCAAGCCCGGCGCCGAGGGCCTGCGCGAGACCCTGCAGACCTTCCATGCGGGCCTTGGCCTGCTGCTGACCGGCTGGCTGCTGGGCGCCGGCGCGGGTCCGACCCTGTCTGCCGACGCCTCGGTCACCGCCCGCGCGGCCGAGCGGTTCCCGCTGCTGAACCTCTAGCCCGCGACCACCGTCCGGTCCTTTCCGCCGCGCTTGATTTGCCAAACGCCGCAAATCATCGTCGGTAGGCGGAAAGGATCAGGGGGCGGTCGATGCGCGCGCGAATGAAGTTGCTGGCGAGTGGACTCGCCATGGCGGCCGGGCTGTTGACGCTCTCGTCCGCCTTGGCGCCCGCTCTGGCGGCTCCGCCCGCGCCTTCCGCCGAAGCGCGCGCATCGGCCGCCTTCGACGCGGCCCTGAAGAACCGCGCCGCCCTGCGCCTGTTCCTCCAGGCCATGCCCAAGGGCGGCGACCTGCACAATCACCTGTCGGGAACGCCCTACGCCGAGGACTTCCTGGCCTGGGCCGACGCCGACGGCCTGTGCGTCACCACAGACGTCCAGCCGGCGCTGGCGAGCGGGCCGTGCGACGCCCCCGGCCGCAAGCCGGCCCGGGGCCTGGCCAAGGCCGATCCAGCCCTCTACGCCCGGGCGCTCAACTCGCTGTCGATGCTGAACTACAACCCCGGCGCTGACGGCGCCCAGGCCTCCGGCCACGACCAGTTCTTCTCGACCTTCGGCCGCTTCGGGGCGGTGACCGAGAGCAACCTGCCGGCCATGCTGGCGGTGGTCCGTGAATACGCCGCCGGCGACCATGTCGGCTACGTCGAGACCTCGGTGAACCCCGGCGCCATCTACGACCTGGTGAACAAGGTCCGCGGTTCGGCCTGGGACGGCGACTTCGACAAGGCCTTCGCCGCCCTGGAGCCGGGCATCCCCGACCTCGTCGCCAAGGTCCGCGCCGAGATGGACGCCGCCGAGGTCGAGTCCGACCGCCGCCTGGGCTGCCAGACCCAGAAGCCGCGCCAGGGCGCCTGCGCCGTGGCGCTGGGCTACCAGGCCTTCGCCGTGCGGATCCTGCCGCCGCAGGTGGTCTTCGCCCAGCTGACGGCCGCCTTCGCCCTGGCGGACGGCGACCCGCGCTTCGTCGGGGTCAACATCGTCGCTCCGGAAGACAACCCGACCTCCCTGGCCGACTACCGCCTGCACATGCGGATGCTGGGCTACCTGCACGCCCGCTATCCGAAGGTGAAGCTGTCGCTGCACGCCGGCGAGCTGACCCTGGGCCTGGTCCCGCCGCGCGATCTGTCGTTCCACATCCGCGAGGCGGTCGAGGTGGCCGGCGCGGCGCGCATCGGCCACGGCGTCGACATCGCCCACGAGGCCGAGGCGCGCGAGCTGCTCAAGCGCATGGCTCGCGACAAGGTCGCCGTCGAGATCAACCTGACCAGCAACGACGTCATCCTGGGCGTAAAGGGCGCGGATCACCCGCTGCACCTCTACCGCAAGGCCGGCGTGCCGGTGGTGCTGTCAACCGACGACGAGGGCGTCTCGCGCATCGACCTGACCAACGAATATCTGCGCGCCGCTACCGAACAGGGCCTCACCTACCGCGACCTCAAGGCCATCGCCCGCGACAGCCTGGAATACGCCTTCGTGCCGGGCAAAAGCCTGCGCGGGGCGACCGAATGCGCCAAGCCGGGCAAGGCCTGCGAGGCGTTCCTGGGCGCCAACCCGAAGGCGCAGCTGCAATGGAAGCTGGAGCGGGACTTCGAGGCGTTCGAAGCCGCCCACTGATCCCTCTCCAGAGAGAAGTCGGGCGATAACCAGGGAACCTCCCCCCGTGGGGGAGGCGGCCGAAGGCCGGTGGGGGGACTCTTTCAGCTTCCCGCGCATCGGCTGAGTTCGCGGCCACGCCCCCCACCGATCGCTGCGCGATCACCTCCCCCACAGGGGGAGGTTCCTTAGTTCGCACACCCGCCCGCCGCCGGCCGCAGCACCAGCGCATCCAGCGCCACCCCCGGATCCAACTGCGCCACCCGCACCGTCCGCGCGCCGCCGCACAGCGTCACGCCGCTAGCCACCCGCACCCGTCCGTCCAGCACCCCCTCGGCCCAGGCCTTGTCGCCGACCTTGCGCGATGCCGCGACCTCGACGGGCGCACCGCTGTCCGCCGACACCGCCAGCCGCAGCGCCGTCTGGCCGTTCAGCGGGAAGGTCGGCAGCAAATCGAGATCCAGCGACCAGGCGCCGGCCGGCAGGGTGATCGCATAGTCCAGCGCTGGCCCGGCCTGCGCGAGCGTCCGAGACGGCTCGGTCACGACCCCCGCCACCATCACCGCCCCGCCACGCCCCACGCCGTCCAGCCGCCGCCAGCCGGCGCCGCGCGCCGTCTCGGCCTCGACCACGATCACGTCGGTGTCGGTCGGCGGGAAGGGCGCCAGGCGCGGCGCGGTCGTGTCCGCCGCCGGGGCGACGAACGGCTTCTGCCGGAACGATGTCCACTGTCCGTCGGCCGGCTCGACCGACAGGATGCCGCGCCACTTTCCCCCGGCGACCTCGTCGTTGAACCGGCGGGTCAGGGCGGCGATCTCCGCGTCGGCCGCCCGGGCCTTCTCCGCACGCCGGCGGGTTTCCTCGGGCCGGCTGCCGATCAGCCGGTCGAAGGCCTCGGCGTCGAAGACGCGGTGGTTGGCCGCCGCGGCCGCCCGCACCGGATAGTCCACCAGCTCGAACCAGGCGTCGCGCTGTTCGGCGGGGATCTTGGCGCCCTCGCGGTCCAGCCGCGCGACCAGGGCGTCGAACCGCGCCAGCCGCGCATCCGCCTGCGCCACCGACAGCGGGCTCGAGCGCGGGCTCGCGCCCCGGCCCCAGAACCATTGCAGATGCTCGGGCTTGCGCTCGAAGTTCAGCTGATGGTGCTCGGCCAGGATCCCGGCGATCGCCTCGGCCCTGGCCGGTCCGAAGACCTCGCGAGCGAACCGCGCCTCGTAGCCGCGCGCGCCCAGCTTGCGCACCCCGTCGACGTTCCAGGCCATGTCTAGGAACAGTTGCGCGCCCAGCTCGGCCGGCTTGATGTCGCCGACATTGGCGATCCACAGCCTGCGCGCATCCAGGTCCCAGGCCCGGCCCATCTCCTCGATCACCAGGGCCGGCGGCGTGGTCGACAGCCACAGGTGCGACAGCGGCGCGCCCAGATAGGACAGGTGATAGTAGACGCCCGATCCACCCGACCGCTGGCGCTCTTCCTCATTGGGCAGCTGGCGGATGTAGCCGAAATTATCGTCCGGCCAGACCAGGGTGACGTCGTCCGGAACCTTCAGGCCCGAGCGGTAGACGTCCAGCACCTCCTTGTAGGCGGTGAAGGCCTGGGGAACGGTCTCGACCTTGGGATCGACATGGTCGGCGATCAGGCCGCGCTGGTCGGCGATGATCTTCTCCAGCAGCGTCCGTTGGCCGTCGATATCGCCGCCGCCGACCATGCCGGAGTCGTGGATACCGCGCATGCCCAGGGTGTAGATGTTCTCGTAGCCGCCGTTGGCCTTCACCCGCTGGCGCCAGTAGTCGAGCACGCCGTCCGGATTGGCCGCGTAGTTGTAGGCCTCCGCGCCCGCCTTCCACTCGCCGACATTGTTGCGAAGCATCGGCTCGGCGTGGGACGAGCCCATGATGATCCCCCAGCGGTCGGCCAGGGCGGCGTTGGCCGGATCGGCGTTGAAGGGCTTGCTGACCTCGTGCATGGCCGGCCACAGGGTGTTGGCCTTCAGCCGCAGCAGCAGCTGGAACACCTTCTCGTAGGTCTTTGGGCCGATGTCGCCATAGGCCGGGTCGAAGGTCCTGGCCGCCCAGGGCTGCAGGCCCCAGTCCTCGTCGTTGATGAAGATCCCGCGGTACTTCACCGACGGCGCCTCGACGCGGCGGGTATCGGCGGCGACGTAGAGCGCCTTGCGCTTGATCGGCCGAACATCGGCCCACCAGGTCCAGGGCGAGACGCCGATGGCGCGGCTCAGGTCGTAGACGCCGTAGGCCGTGCCCCTTCGGTCGCCGCCGGCGATCACCAGGGCGCGGTCGAGACCCGGGGCGGGGTTGTCGACCACGGTGACCAGGAAGCCCTCCCAGCGGCCGCGCAGGTCGTCGACCTTCAGTTTCCTGTCGCGCACGAGGCCGTCGATCAGCGGACTCCTGCCCAGCGTGCCGACCAGGATCGCCGTCCGGCCCTGGGGCGCGCCCGTCGAGAGGCGAGGGGTCTTGCCGGTGACCGCCGCCAGGTCGTCGCGCAGGTCCTGGACCGCCAGACCCACGAGCGGATCGTCGGCTTGCGAATAGAGGATCTCGGCGCCGGCGATCTGGACGGCGCCGCGCGCGGCCTTGTCGGTGACCCAGGCCTCCTGCGCCCAGGCGGGCAGGGCCAACGCGGCGACAGCCAGACCGATGACAAGCGACGCCAGCCGCATGAGCTTCCTCCAGATCGCTTCGCTGTCAGGCAGCTTGGTCGAATTGGTCAGACCATAGGGTGATCTATGGGGTTGGCTACTCATTTTATGAGCACATTGTACACAATGTGAGAGTAGTGCGTTGTGAGATTCCGCCTCTCCCCCGTAAAATCCCCGCGAAAGCGGGGACCCAGGCTTTTTATCGTCGAGCGCCACGCGTTTCAGAGAACACCTGGGTCCCCGCTTTCGCGGGGATTTTACGGATTGGGGGTGCTGGCGGGGATTGGCGAGCGTCTATCCCCGATGATCGCGCCAAAGACCCCAACCAATCCAGCCACTTACAACTTTCTCACCGCTCTGGATCAGACGCGCTGAGAACCGCCGCATAATAACCCCGTCTCGCCGCACCGAAGGGGCGCAAGGCCAGCGACCATGCGGCGGCGGGATGCGATCGAGCGGGACTGGGGCGGATTGGGAAGATCCGTCGCGTCCGGGACCTGGCGCTGGCCAGGCCCGCCCGCCGTCGGCTTGGGCGAGGACTACAGAGACCCCCTCTCCTCGTCGCCGTCCAAACGGGAAACCCGGCGGATGGTCCTGGTAAGGCGTTAAGAGCGCCGCCGCCCGGGAAGCCGGCAGCCAAACGACCGCGCGGAGCGCCTTGGCTTCGTCGAAACGGTA
>Ga0160492_100613_pt1 | contig 18652 bp, 15 predicted proteins | sample DID2MG_FD_108258 | JGI IMG/M metagenome (GOLD analysis project Ga0160492, IMG submission 108258) | Enriched soil microbial communities from UW Madison campus, WI, USA - DID2877_E24_FP2 MG | ecosystem: Environmental > Terrestrial > Soil > Unclassified | place: USA: Madison, Wisconsin | collected... | reverse complement strand
CCGCTAGCCTGCGCGCTATGTTGGGCTTGGCTTTGCAGCGCGGCTCCGTGGTGGGCATCGGGTTTGCTGGCTGCTGGAGTTGCCGGAGAGTTCGGATGTTTTTGGCCCCTAGCGCTTATCTGGCCTGCGCTGGCAGCTATGTTTTTTGATGTTTTTGGGCGTTGCGCATCTTGGATGGTGCCCAGGCCGCCCTGCCCCCAAGTCCGCGTCGTAGTACCGGAACGTGTTGTAGTGCAGCCCCGTTTCCCTGTCCAGGTACTACCCCTGCATTCGCAGGTTCTGCTGTAGCTGCTCGGTCTGGTTGACTGACTGCTGCTCCAGCCGCTGAACAGGCCTGCCCGCCTCGTCGTAGCTCTGCCATTCCTCCCGGACTGTGCTGCCCCATGTGCTGTATTGCGCTGTCTGCGCCCTTGTCGCTGCTGTCTTTGCGTCCGCTGTTGCCGCAGTGTTGTTTGAGCCGTCGTTGGCGGCAACCCCTGCATTGAACCGGTCGCTCCAGCCTGGGTTGGTCGTGGGGATGCTGTCTGTTTGCCTTCGATGGCGTCTCCGACTGCGGCGTCGTATTCGTAGCTGAAGACCTGGCTTTGGGGTTGGCCGTCTTTGCCTGCGCGCACCACCGCCACCTGGGTCAGTTGGTGCTGGTGGTTGTAGCGGTAGTGCTGTGTGGCGGCTTATCCGCTTCTGATCAGCCGCGGAAGCCCTTATGCCACGCATGCCCTTGGTCGATCGCACTCTACGGCGGCAAATTTAATCAATTGCTTTAATTAAAACTTGGGTTAGAAAAAGTAAAAATCATATTTTTCACATTTAAACCCAATCTTGGATCTACAGAATCAAGCTCACGCAATAGTTTAACAAATTGCTGAAAAATATAATCATCAGCCTGCTTAAACTCAAATACGCCATTATCCTGATGGCTATCTTCTATTTTTGATAAAATGAAAATTAATCCCTCCCGATCTTGGATTAAATTGGGTGCACCAATATCAATCAAATCCCGAATAGCAGCAATCTGATCTTTGTAATCCATGATGGTTGGAAAGTTTTCATATTTCTTCATCAAGTTAGTCACAATTATCTCAAGTTAAAATGGAGAACGATCCAATGGAATATGCGCGCCATTTTTTTCAGCACCAAAGGGACCCCACGTTCCGCCAGTTCTATAGTTATTGCCGCCTGGGCCTTTAATGCTAGCGGTCGGCCCGGCGCCAGCATTTGAACCCGGAAAATTCGCAGCAGCAACAGGGTTTGTGCCATGTCCGTGAATACTATAGGGCGGGCTTTCGTGCTTGAATCCACCAGACGGGAACTTGGAGGGATTAGGATGAAATACATTGGGCAACCCACCTTGACGCGCCCAAACTTGAACGTCAGGATAATTTAGCCGACCATTTCGCACCAGATCCGCCGGACTATTAGGACGTTGGGCAAAGCGACCCGTTTCATTATTCCTCCACCGGTTAGCGCGTGAATCAAAGGAGCAACTCCACCCCAAAGGATCAATACAGCTGAGTGGATTCGGGGCGTACCGATGCAAATTCAGGCCGCCCACCAGCCCAATCGGATCCGGCGTAGTAAACGCCCCCAAGTCTGCGTCGTAGTACCGGAACATGTTGTAATGCAGTCCCGTCTCCCTGTCCAGGTACTGCCCTTGCATTCGCAGGTTCTGCTGAAGCTGCACGGTCTGGTTGGCTGAGCGCTGCTCCAGCCGCTGAACAGGCCTTCCTGCCTCGTCGTAGCTCTGCCATTCCTCCCGCACCGTGCTGCCCCACGTGCTGTACTGCGCTGTCCACACTAGGTGGCCGTTGTTGTCGCTCAGTTCTTCCGGCAGGCCGTTGGGCTGGGTGTGGAAGTAATAGACCTGCGCTGTTTGCGCCGTTGTGGCTGCTGTGTTTGCGACCGCCTTTACCGATGCGTTGGCTGAGCCGTCGTTGGCGGCAGCCCCAGCATTGAACCGGTCGCTCCAGCCCGGGTTGGTCGTGGGGACGCTGCCCTGTTTGCCTGCGCTGGCATCTCCTCCTGCGCTCAGCGCATGTGCAGCGGCTAGGTGCGGCTCTATCGCGCCTGAACCGTCGATGCGCGCCAGGGGCACGTAGCTGCCCGGCTCATAGATGTAGGTGCTGGTGCGCTCGCCCCGGCTTTCCTGAAGCAGCCGCATCCCTTCCCAGATGAAGTGCGTGGTGCCAAAGCTGTCCGTCTTGGCGATGCGCCTGCCCAGTGCGTCGTATTGGTAGCTGAAGACTTGGCTTTGCGGCTAGCCGTCTTTGCCTGCGCACAGCATCACCGCCTCCTGGGCCAGCCTGTACTGGTGGTCGTCGCGGTAGTGTTGCTCCGTGTGGCTGCATATGAGCTTTGTGATCAGGCGACCAAACCCATAGTGGTCGTAACGCTTGTCCTGCAGCACATTCACTCGGTTGTTTTGCCTCCGCTGGGGGCGCTGAGGTTGCTTTCTTCCAGCGCGCTGATGCGATTGCCAACTAGCGTAGTGGAAGCGCTTCGTTGCGCTCGGGCTGGCTGGCTGACTGACTGACCTGAGTGTGTACGGCAATTTAATTCACATCTAGTAAATTTCTATATTTTTTAAAAATTTCTAGTGCATGCTCATCACCATCCACTAAACGCTCGTAAATATCCAGATTCTCCGCCCATTCTTTAAAAACCAAAAAGGACTGAAAACCACCGGTCAATTTTTTATCCACCACAACCTTCCAGTATTTTGACAATCTATCATCAACTACTTCAAAGTATTTATAACATATTGGCTTCGGATAATCATCATCATCATATTCATATATATAATAAAAAGGAATGTTTTTCCAGAACACCAATGCCTGGACTACATAAAATTCATCAATTTGAATATTTTCATAATTATTAGAAAATGCCAAATCCAATAAGTTCTCCTTAAAAAATTCATCGTCTATTTTTTGAGTTACTGCTTTGACCTTCATATTTCTCAACTATCTAGGCGGGTCACCCGACGAAACCTTGGGCTCAGTTTTCTTTGCATAATTCCCCGTACTATCAGAAGTTCTCGCTTTGAACTTAAAGTCTGCAGTCTTCCCTGTTTGAGGATTGCGCACATAGTGAACTACCGAATCTCGTCCATCTGCCGATTTGACCTTGTATTCCCATTTTTCCCATCCTTTATATCGCTCATTCTTCATGTTATCCATAATCTTGGTGCCAGCTCCTTTCTTCGCGGCCCCCATAGTCATGCGATCTTGAATGGACGATGGCGTTTTTACCCGAGGATCCTTATCGAATCTTCCAGTCTGGTCATTTCTATAACGATCGGACTTTGGACAGTAGCTCCACCCCCAAGGATCAATCCAACTGAGCGGATTTGGCGCGTATTGATGCAGGTTGAGCCCGCCCAATAGCCCAATCGGGTCCGGCGTAGTAAACGCCCCCAGGTCCGCATCGTAGTACCGGAACGTGTTGTAGTGCAGCCCCGTCTCTCTGTCCAGGTACTGCCCCTGCATCCGCAGGTTCTGCTGTAGCGATAACGACTGGCTTGCCAGTTGCTGCTGGGGCCTGCCAGCCGTGTCAAAGCTCTGCCATTCCTCCCGCACCGTGCTGCCCCACGTGCTGTACTGCGCTGTCCACACTAGGTGGCCGTTGTTGTCGCTCAGCTCTTCCGGCAGGCCATTGGGCTGGGTGTGGAAGTAATACACCTGCGCTGCGTGCACCGTTGGAGTTGCGGCTACAGCTGCGGATGTGGTCTTTGCGTCCGCTTTGGCCAAGCCATCGGTGGGCTCATCGTTCGCAGCCGCCCCCACGTTGAACCGGTCGCTCCAGCCCGGGTTGTTCGTGGGCACGCTGGCTTGCTTGCCTTGTGCATTGCCTGATCCTCCGCCCAGGGCATGCGCCGCCGCCGGGTGCGACTCTAGGCTGCCGCTTCCATCAATGCGCGCCAACGGTACATAGCTGCCCGGCTCGTAGACGTAGGTGCTGGTCTGCTGGCTCCGGCTTTCTTGGAGCAGCCGCATCCCTTCCCAAGTGAACACCGTGGTGCCGAAGCTGTCTGTCTTGGCGATGCGTTTGCCCAAAGCGTCGTATTGGTAGCTGAAGACTTGGCTTTGGGGTTGGCCGTCTTTGCCTGCGCGCACTACCGCCACCTGGGTTAGTTGGTGTTGGTGGTTGTAGCGGTAGTGCTGTTCGGTGTGGCTGCCTATGCGCTTTCTGATCAGGCGGCCAAAACCGTCGTAGTCGTAGCGCTTTTGTCTTGCAGGACTTTGACGCGGTTGTTTTGCACCCAGCCTCGGCCCTGGGTGCTGAGGTTGCCTTCTTCCAGCGCGCTGATGCGGTTGCCTGCCAGGTCGTAGTGGAAGTGTTCGTTGCGCTCGGGCTGGGTTGCCAGCGTATGCGTGATGCGACCGGCCTGGTCGTACTGGTGGCGGGTTTGGCCTTGCTGGCTGTGTTCTACGCTGGTGAGTTCGCCGTTCTTGTCGTAGCCGTAGCGTTTGAGCAGGGTGTCTTCGGGGTTGCGGCGCTGCAGGCGTTGGGTCCAGTCGGCGCTGTGGGGGCTCCAACCGGCGTTGGCGTGCTGGTCGTTGCCGATCCCGTGGCCCACGCGCAGCATGGCAGGGCGCACCCAGGTGGCGGCTTTGCGGCCGACGGGGTCGTAGGTGAAACGGCTGGCCAGGCGGCCCTGCGTGCGCAGCACCTCGCGGTGCAGGTCGTCGCGCTCAATGTCAGCCAGGACTGCGCCGTCCAGGTTGATCTGGTGCAGGTGGCCGCTGCCGTAGTACAGGTGGTTGAGGGTGCGGGCGTCTGGGAGCTGGGTTGCGGTGCGGTTGCCCAAGGCGTCGTATTGGTACTGCAACGTGCTGCTGTGCAGGCGGCCTTGCACCGTGTGCTCGGCCTCTTCCTTCAGCACCTGGCCCAATACGTCGTACTGCCATGTCTGGCGGGATTGCAATTCGCCCTGGGCGCTGAATTGCTGGGCTTGCAAGATTTGGCCTGTGGGGCCGTAACTGTATGCCAGCCGCGCTTGCAGCACGGGCGGTGCGGCATGGGGTGTTCCAGTCGCTGCGCCGGGGGTGAATATGTATTTTTCTATGAGCTGGCCTGCCGCATCGCGCACCAATTGGGTGTGTATGGGCTGCGCCTTGCCATGGCTCGGCACCGCGTCGCCCTGACCCATTGGCATGGGATGCTCGGTCACGCCGATCACTTGGCTGGCCGCGTCGTAGTGCAGGACTTGGCGTGTGCCATCAATGCGGGTCTCTGTGACCAGGCGGTAGGCTGCGTCGTAGGCGAACTGGTAGGCCTGTCGGTTTTCGTTGATCAGGGCAGACAGGCGCCTTGCTGTGTCGTAGCCCAGCTGGATGTTCACAACAACTGGACCGTAAATTTAGCTCCAGTCTGCAACATCCTTATTATCCGCTATAGCCTAAAAACCGAGAGGTTCGGAAATACATAATCAAACTCGAGAAAATCATTAAGAACTTCGAAATCATCTAGGCCGCTCGGCAATGGAAGCCCGATGCCGTTGATGCCATCAACAATAACGCATCCACCCCACGCGACCTGAGTACTGGAATTTTCAATAACTTCAGCAACTGTCATTCCAGCCCACAATTTTCCAGAAAATCTATGCGGATACCCAACACCACACATGACAGAATAAATCAATCTATTTTTATCATATCCCAATATGATTAAATCATCGTTAAATCTCACAACTCCGTCGCCAACTTTCACATCGTAATGCAAAGAGAAGCGCTCGACAACAAAGTCCACCTTCTCATCCAGACAAACCCCCCCCAAGGAGTTGCCTGGGATAATTTCATCATTCAACCACATAAATATCCTAATTTGGTATGTTTTTCAGCTGCCCATCCACATAGACCGGACTATCTTTAATTTTGTCATACCGACTGAACCCGCCATGCCCTATTCTCCCCTGCACCTCTCCGTCACGATACACTTTCCAGTAATCAGATTTATGCACAGCATTGGGGCCGCCTGGGTGATAATCGAGCACATCAACCTTCCCATTTTTATTTTTTCGAGTATATCTAGTATGCGGTGTAGCATTAGGGCTTGTTTGGTGAGTACTCGCCGTATAACCTTTCTTTTTCAAAATAGCTTCTACTTGACTGGGATTTTTTCCTGTTAAAACTCCCACCCATTTTTCTGTGATTCCTTGCCTCTTCGAAAACGCTTTCGCACAAGTGAGGCCATTCGGATCAACCCAGACAATTGGATTGGGCGCATATTGGTTCAGATTCAAACCACCCGCCAAGCCAATTGGATCAGGGCTGATGAACCTCCCAATATCAGCATCGTAATACCGGAACGTGTTGTAGTGCAGTCCCGTCTCACGGTCCAGGTATTGACCCTGGAACCGCAGGTTCTGCTCTTGTCGCTCGCCCTCTGGAATCTCCCCCTGCGTCTGGCTCTGGACCTTTGCCCCGTGCAGGCGGCGCGCTTCCCAGTGCTCTTCTACCGTGGCGCCCCAGGTCTTGTACTGGGCTTGCCAGATGATCTGGCCTTGGGCATTGCTTAGCTCTTCAGGCAAGCCGACTTGGTCGGTGTGGAAGTAGTACACCTCGCACAGCTTGGCGTTTGCGCTGGGGCCGTCTGTGCCGGTGTTTTGTGCGGTGTCTTTGGGGTTGAGTGCTTGCCAGTAACGGGCCTCCAATGTGTCGTTGGCCGGTTGCTGGGAATAGTTTTGGTGTTTCCGGCCTGTAGCGCTTTTCTGGCCTACGCTAGCAGCTATGTTTTTTGATGCTTCTGGCTGCTGCGCATCTTGGATGGTGCCCAGCCCGCCCAGCTCGGTTCTTTCCCCATCTGCATCCAGCCGCGCCAGCGGTACGTAGCTGTCTGGCTCGTACACGTAGCTGATGACGGCGCTGCCTCTGCGCTCTTCGATGAGGCGCATGCCTTCCCAGATAAAGACGGTGGTGCCAAAGCTGTCGTGTTTGGCGACCCGGCGCCCTATGGCGTCGTAGTCGAATTTGGTGGTTTGGGTGGTTGCGTGTTCTGTGCCAGGGCGCCGGGTGGTGGTGACCACGATCAAGCGGCTTTTTCAAGCTCTGCACTTCTGCGCCACCACATTGATCTCAATATTTAACCGCTTGGAGAAATTCAAATCAATAGAATATTCGGAAAATACATTTCAGCGACAAAAATACTTTACCTCATTTTTCGCTGTAGATTTTATCGAATCAAGCTAGTCAAAGCACGCCACAACCAAAAGTCATATTCTAAACATTTCTTCCAAGGTAATTTCCTCCTCCAAGTCATCATCAATAATATTAAAATCCAGACCGCCTAGCACACGCTTAAAAACCCCATACAAACGCGAACTCCATCCGACTAGAGAAATTTCCAGATGCGCCTCTTTCGAAAATATAGCAACATCATACTTCCAAGAACTAAAGATATTAGGATCTTTTATATAAATTACTCCAAAATCTTTGAAGCACGAAATACCAGACGCCAAAGATACATCTTGGAAAGCATCCAAAACAGCGTTTAAATCGGATATATTTTTCAGATTAATTTCATATTCGTAACTCATGTTCCATCACCATGCGGGCGCCCTCTAACAGCTGGCAAGTCAGAGGGATTTTTAATACCAATATGAGTCTCATCCCCAACTGGGCGAACCTTACCGCGATCATTCAATTGCTGCCCAACTGCATCCTGCTTGTGCACGTGAGCATTATTTCCAGATTTATAGCCGCTGGGATTTTTGTTTCCATGCTGATGCACTCTAACCTCAGACCCATCTGCATGACGCCAAGTTCTGTTAGATTGATTGTTGGGATTCGCCCTGAGAAATCCAGCCCTATTAAGAATTTTCTCCACGTACGCTACACTCTTTCCTCGTAACGTGGGGAGATTTACGGAGGCACAATTCCATCCCCACGGATCAATCCAGCTAATAGGATTTGGCGAGTAGCTCCCCAGGTTGATTCCGCCCTCCAGCCCAATCGGGTCAGGACTGATGAACCTCCCAATATCAGCATCGTAGTACCGGAACGTGTTGTAGTGCAGCCCTGTCTCCCGGTCCAGGTACTGACCCTGGAACCGCAGGTTCTGTTCTTGTCGGTCTCCCTGCGGGATATTCCCTTCCGTCTGCCCCTGCACTTTCGCTCCGTGCAGACGTCTCGCTTCCCAGCGCTCTTCTACCGTGCTGCCCCAAGTCTTGTATTGAGCTTGCCAGATGATTTGGCCCTGGGCGTTGCTGAGTTCTTCGGGCAGGCCTACCTGGTCGGTGTGGAAGTAGTACACCTCGCACAACTTGGTGCTTACGCTGGGGCCGTCTGTGCCGGTGCTTTGTCCTGTGCCTTTGGGATTGAGCGCGTGCCAGTAGCGGTCTTCCAGCGTGTCGTTGGCTGCCTGCTGGGAATAGTCTTGGTGTTTTTGACCTCCAGCGCCCATTTTGCTTGCGCTAGTAGCTATGCTTTTTGATGTGTTCGGCGGCTGCGCGTCTTCGCTGGTGCCCAGGCCGCCCTGTTCTGTTCTTTCTCCCTCGGCATCCAGGCGCGCCAGCGGTACGTAGCTGTCTGGCTCGTACACATAGCTGATGACGGCACTGCCTCTGCGCTCTTCGATGAGCCGCATGCCTTCCCAGATGAACACTGTGGCGCCAAAGCTGTCGTGTTTGGCAATCCGTCGGCCCATGGCGTCGTAGTCGAACCGAGTGATCTGTGTGGTTGCGTGTTCGGTGCCCGGGCGCTGGATGGTGGTAACGGCGATCAGGCGGCTTTCTTCGTCCCAGGCGAAGGTCTGAGCGGTGTGTTTGCCGCTGAGTTTCTGGATCAGGCGGCCGTGGCCGTCGTAGAAGTAGCGTTTGTCTTCGTACACCCGCACCAGGTTGTCACGCACGTAGCCTTCTTGCAGGTGCTGGCTGCGTTGGGCCAGCTCCGTCTGGCGGTGGTTGTCCAGGATGTTGCCGGCGGGGTCGTATTGGAAGCGCTCGTTGTTGGCCGCGCCCTGCGCGGCTTGGTGGGGGGTTTGGCCCGCACCAAAGAGCTGGCGCACGGTGTGTTCGATGCGCCCGGTGGCGTCGTATTGGTGGGCTATGTCTCCACGCAGGCTGTGGCGGCTTTGGCGCAGCTCGCCCACCTTGTCGTAGGCATAGGCTTTCATCAAGCCGTCGAAGGGGTTTTGCTCGGGCGTGCCTGCGCTGAGCACGGCGCGCTGCCAGTGGGTGTCGCTGGCTTGGTAGGGGCGGCTGCGCTGGTCGATGGGCTGGCTCCAGGCACCTTGCCTGCGGCCCAGGGGGTCCAACGCATAGCGGGTTTGCACCTGGCCTTGGGTGCGGTGGATTTCGCGGTGCAGGGCGTCGCGCTCGATGTCGCTGATGAGCTGGTGCACGGCCAAAGCGTCTGCGCTGCGGGTATCGCGCTGGCTGTAGTTGATCTGGTGCAGGTGGCCCGAGCCGTAGTGCAGGTAGTTGAGCGCTCTTTGCAGGTGGGGCTGGCCAGGCAAGGTGGGCAGCTGGGTTTGCGTGCGGTTGCCCAGCGCATCGTGGCTGTGCCGCAGGGTGTGGCTTTGGCCGGTGGTTTCGTCGGTGGCGGTTGCTTCGGTGAGGTTGCCTGCTGTGTCGTAGGCGAAGGTGTTGGTGTGCAGGGGCTTGAGGCTGCCGTCCGGTTGCACGGCCAGCTTTTGAGCGCGCACGAGCTGGTCGAGGGGGTCGTAGGCGTAGTGGTAGTGGTGGGCGGCGGTGCGCTTTTCCACCAGGCGGCCGGCTGCGTCGCGAACAAGCTCGGTGCGCAGGGGCTGGTTTTCCGGTTCACCGCTGGGGAGGCCTGCAGCAAGGTCGCCCGCGCCGGGGTGGTGGGTCACCGCGACCGGCCAGCCGTTGGCGTCGTATTCGACGGTGACGCGCTGGCCGCCCACACGGGCCTCTTCGACCATGCGGTCGGCCGCGTCGTATTGGAAGTTGAACTGCTGGCCGTTTTCGTTGACGAGGGTGGTCAGGCGCTGGGCGATGTCGTAGACCAGCTGCACCTGCCGGCCTTCGGCATCCCGGCGGGCCGTGAGCTGCGAGTGGGTGTTGTAGGCAAGGTGGATGGCACGGCTGAGCGCATCGTTGGCCTGCACCAGGCGGCCGGCCGCGTCGTACACGAAGGTTTCGTGGGATGCGTCTGGCAGGCTGCGGGCGCGCAGGCGGCCCTGGCTGTCGTGGCTGAGATCTGTGATTTGGCCCAGCGCATCGGTCACGCGCGCCAGGTGGCCCCGGCCGTCGTAGGCGTAGCGGGTGGTCTGGCCCGAGCAATCCGTGTACGTTTGCAGCAAGGCCCGCGCGTCCCAGCCCAGTTGCTTGACGCCGCCTTTGGCGTCTGCGATGCGAACGGGCAAGCCACGCACATCGCGCACATATTCGGTGGTGGAACCGTCGGCCGCAGTTTCCGCCAACAGGTTGGATTTTTTGTCGTAGGCCCAGCTCAGTTGCGATCCGTCGGGCAGCCGCATCTGGATGGGTAAAGCCCTGAATCCAAGCCAGGTGGTGTGGGTGGTGCGGCCCAGCGGGTCGGTCTCCACGGCCAGGTTGCCGTGCGGGTCGTAGCTGTAGGTGGTGGTGTGCCCGTTCGCATCGGTCGAGCTGAGTAATTGGCGCAAGCCGTTCCACTGCTGTGCAAACCCCTGCCCCAGCGGGTCAACCCCCAGCAGGATGTTGTAGCCGCTGTCCCAACGCCATTCATAGCGCCGCCCCAGGTGGTCGGTGACCCGGGTGCCTCCGGCAGTGAGCCCGCTTTCGGGCTGTGAGTTGGCGACCTTGCGGTATTCAAAGCGGAAGTCTTGCCCGGCGTCGTTCCATTGGCGGGTGACGCGCGGGTGGTCATCGAACTGCGCCCACTCATAGTGGCTCGACAGCCCGCTAGGGGTGCGGTGCTGCGACATCAACCCAGCATCGTTATAGGCAAAGGTGCGTGTAGTGATCCCCTCCGCATTGATGACCTCCGCCAGTTGGCCTTGGGCGTTGTACTCGTAGCGCACCAGCAGGCCTGGCGTCTCCCCGGAGGCGGACGCGGCTATGGCGATTTGCGCAATGCGGGGCATTGGCTGGGCGCCGCCGCCAGCGGCGTGGGTGTAGGTCAACTCCAGCAAGCGGCCAGTGGAGTCGGTGATGTTCTGGATTTCAAAGCCGCTCCGGTAGCGCAGAGCGATGTAGTTGCCGTTTTCGTCTTCGATGCGCGCGAGGCGGTAGGTGCAAGGGTCTGCAGGCACCTTGCCAATCGGCAGAGGCTCCACCGGTTCGAAAAGGCGGTACAGGCCGTCGCCGCTTTGAACCACATATTGCCCATCTTCAGACCGGTGCAGGACATAGCCTTCAGCGATGTTCTCTTGCGCGAACCCGGGTTCAAGCGGCTCCCACTCCACGGGCCGTCCTTGCTCGTCCATGAAGGTGATGCGGCCATCGGCTGCGGTATCGAGCTGAACGAAAAGCTCGCCGCCCCAGCCTTGCCCGTGGCCTGTGCCGGTGCGCGTGTCCAGGCTGTTGTAAAAGCGCAGCCAGCGCAGGGGAAGGGGGCCGGGTAGTTCGAAGTCGGTGTCGATGTCGCCGCTCAAGATCTTCGCGCCGGTAGCTGCGTGCACCGGGCCGCCCACGGCCCCGGCAACCACGCCGATCCCTGTCCCGAAAAGCATGGCCCCCAGGCACGGGAGTTTGGATGCCAGTGTGCCTGGCGCTTTGAACAAGGTGCGCAGGCCGAATCCACCCGTCACAAGGCCGATAACGACGCCGGCGTAGCGCGAGTACCAAGGCACCTCGTCCGCAACGTCACGCACACGCGCCGTTGGCCCCCCTACAAAAACGTTGGGCGAGCCTTCGTGAATGATGGCGCCGCACTCGACCGCATCGCCTTGGCGCGCAAAACACGCGGCGTTCACATAGACGGTCTCTGCGCCTTCGGCGGTGAGGATTGGGGGCGAGTGCTTTGTGCATTCGACCTCATCAATCGGCACCGCGGGCGTAGCGCGGGCTGCCCCCCGGCTTTTGCTATTGACAAAGACGTTGGGCGATGCGGTTTTGATCTTGCCTGTCACCGTGTAGGTGACAGGCACCATCGCATCCACAAGCTCCGCCCCTAAATATCCTCCCGCCGCACCGCCAAGGGCGGAAGCAAGCCCACCGGCGGTCAGCAGCGTGGCGCCCGCTACCGCAATCAATGGTGTGGCCATGCCCGCAGTGCCAATGAAGAGTGCGCCGGCCGCACAGGCCAGAGCGCCCACCACGATCCCGCCCACAATCCCGCCAGCAACTTTTGCCCAGAACCTGGAGTGCGCATTGCTGTGCGCAATGGGGTCGCGAAGTCTCGCGGCTGCTTGGCCTGCCATAGCGATTTCCGGAAAAAGATGCGCTCGAACTAGGAGCGGGGCGCAGCGGGCTCGTAGCTCGCCAGCATGTGCGTCCAGCCGGCTTCCTCAGCTGCGGTGAGCTTGCGCAAAGCCGTCGCGGTGACGATGAGCACTTGCGTGCCATCGTCGAGCACTACTACTGCCTGGCGCTGGTGCACCTCATTGCCGTGCTGTTTGAAGGTGGACTGAATCTGCACCCCGGCCTTGCGCTGACGACCCTGTCCAAACAGTGCTTCGTCACGAGACAGTTCTTTGAACTTGCTGACCTGGCGAGACAGATCTTTGAACTGCCGCTGTATGAACTGCTGCAGGTCCTCCGCCTCCTGGAGGCGGTCGCGCGTGACAACGTAGGACACGCTGACGCCGTCGATCGACATCAGCATGTTCACGGACCGATCCGTCAACCCGTCTGGGAAGTCAAATGCTCCCTCATTGACCATGTACTTCATGCTTTTTTCTCTGTTCAATCAGCAGTTCAGGAAAATCTTGGAGCCCTTCTGATCGAACTCCTCTTCAAACTTGAAGAAGCCTTTTTTGCCCTGGATGATCACGGTCCCGTCCGCCAGGAGCACGATGGATGACTTGCCGCACACCAGTGCGATGCGCTCGCCCCCCACCACGAAGGCGTCCTTTTGCTTGCCTTGCACCAGAACGGACTTTTCGCCCACCACATTCGCGTTAGCAGCGGTAGAGGTAAGCGAGGCATCTTGCTGGGCCAGCAGGTTCATCGCGCCGGTGCGGGCATGCGAGACCACGTCGCCTTCGGACACCGTGTTCACCTGACCACCCGTGCTCACCTGAGTCACCATCCCCGCTTTCACCAGCTGGGTGAATTGACCACCAGATGTCAACGTCATGGGCGTTTGCGACCGGATCGAAACGCTCTGCCCCGAGCTGATCACCACCGGCTTGGGGCTGATAAGGGTCTGGCCCTCAGGGCTCACGATGGAGACGATGGGTTTGTCGATCTTTTTTGACAAATCGAGCATGCTCTGTGCATCAGGCATGGCGGGGTCCATGTTGCTGGACACCCCGCCCTCTGCCGGACCACCGCCGCCGGAGATAGCTGCTGCGACGGCTTGCACAGCCCCCGCAATCGATGGGAGGCCTTGGGCCAGCGCATTCATCACGCCACCCTTGTTCTGTACCACGGCGGCCAGTGTGCCTTTGGTCGCATCGACAGCCTGCTGCGTCTCCTGGATCAGCGCACTGCTTTGCGCCAGCGTGGCCCCCATGTACTCATGCCCGTCCGGGTTGTCATGAGCCACCTTCTGCTTGAAGTCCTGCGTGTAGGTGGTGATCAACAACCCCTTGTCCGCCCGGATCGCGCCCCACTCATTCGTGCGCAGCTCAAAGCCATAGCTGCGCTTGGCCTCGCTGCTCTGGTTCATGAGGTAGCCCATGTGCAAATGCGTGTTGCCATGGTCGGTGGAGAGCTCGATGTGCTCGATGCCCTTTTGGTCCTCAAACCGCAGCATGTGCTTGCCCCCGCCGCCCTTGCTCCAGTTGGTTTGAAAGCCGGACTGAGTCTTATGCTTGGGCAGCTCCCATGGCGGCATCTGGTCGGCGTTGTAGACGCGGCCAGTGATGATGGGGTAGTCGGGGTCGCCGTTCAGAAAGTCAACGATGACTTCCTGGCCGATGCGGGGCGTGAAGATGCCGCCATAGCGCGCACCAGCCCAGGGGTGGGACACGCGGATCCAGCAGCTGGAGTTTTCATCCATGGCGCCGATGCGGTCCCAGTGGAATTGCACCTTCACGCGGCCGAACTTGTCGGTCCAGATTTCCTCGCCCGGCGGGCCCACCACCACGGCGGTCTGCGGGCCCAGGCTGCGGGGCTTGGGCGTGACGCGGGGTGGTGTGAAGGGCAGGCTGGTGGGCTGGGCCTTCAGCACAAAACGCTGGATGGAGCCCACCTCATCCTTGGTGGTTTTGGGCGTGGGCTTGGCCACGCTGCTGACCTCGGGGTTCTCCTGGAAGTGGTACTGCACCGCCGTGATGAGGTACTGCTGGTTCTGGTCGCCGCGGGGGTAGTTCTCCAGGTTGAAGGTGTAGCCGGGCGTCAGCGCGCGGCAGCTGGATTTGCCCTGCACCGCGCTTTGGCGCGTGAGGTTTTCTTGCAGCCGCACCTTGACGTAGGTTTCACCGTCGGCATATTCGGTGTAGCCGCCCGGCCATTCATAGACTTCGTGGGTATCGTGCGCATGGCCCGGAGGGTCTTTGCGCATGTTCGACAAATCGGCCTTGGGCTTCTTGAAATCGTAATCGTCGTTGTAGTGCCTGCCGGATTTGATTTCCTCGGCCAGCTCCCAGGCATAAACGCATTCGCGGTCGGCAATGGCGGCTTTTTCAGGTGGATAGAAAGGAATGGACGCTGCACCGGGCAACGGGCTGTGGGAGGCAACGATGTCATCTGCCAACGTCAGTACGTGCTGGCCGGCGGAGTGCTGATGGTAATAATAAATACCCTCGTGCTCCATGAGGCGCGAAACAAACTGGCAATCGCTTTCATTATATTGAACGCAATAATCCCAAGTGCGATAGCTGCGGTTCAGTTTTTTATCCAGCGGATATCCGTATTTACCCAGAACTTCTTCGATAATTTCTGGAACGGTTTTATTCTGGAATACCTTGAAGTCGCTCTTGCGCGTAGCCAGCCACAGCCACGGACTGAGCCGCGCGCGGTACGAATACATGCGGTGGTCTTGGCCCTGCATGCCGAAGCGGGTCACGATGCCGTCGATGTGGCGGGTGCCGCCGCCTTCCGTTTCCACCACGATGGTGGCGTTTTTGCCCAACAAGGCCTTGGGATCAATGCTTTTGCTCTCACTGAGCAGGTCCACGTCGAGCGTGAACAGTTGGCTGATCTCTTCGCTGCCCTGGAGTTGCCTGAATTTGAGCTGGTCGCCCAGAGGCGTTTGTATGGTGACGCGACGTTTCATGTGCTGCTGACTGTCCGGCCGGTTGTGCAAATTGCAGCGCATGATAGCGGCGGGTCGGGTATTTTCTGTTGACAGCCAGCCCGATTAATTCAGCAAAATTACCGCAAAAAGTAACATCAGTTACCAACACATCAGTTTGGCGACGCTTTGCAACAAAACAAAAATATATGGCTGTTTATCGGCTAATAGCGAATTGACCAATTGATAACTTGCATTGCATACGCGAATACATCCTGTGCACGACCTTAGTTGCCTGCCAGGATTGCCGCCATTTCAGCCCGCCACCCATGTCAGCCTGACCCAGAAGCCGCGCCACGCATTTAGGGCAACGAAGGAGCCCATGCACGGCGGCCCTGGCGCAGGCGACGTGGCAAACGTCGCTCCCCGGTGGCCATCACGATTGGGGCGTTGGTGATAGACGATCCCCCTCGCCCGGCCCCTCCGGCCCACACTCCGCCATCTCCGCCTCTACCTTGCGCAGCAAATCGGCCAGCGTCTTGCCCGCCTCGGGCTGGAAGTGCTCTTCCAGCACCACCAGGTCCACGATGCGGTCGATGCGAAAGCCCCGGAAGTCACCGCGCAGCTCGCACCAGGCCGACAGCGTCCAGACCTTGCCCCAGTAGAAACAGCCCAGGGGCCGCAGGCGGCGCTGGGTGGGGCGGCCCTGTACATCGGCGTAGTCGATGTGCACCACGTTGCGGGTGTGCACGGCCTCGCGCAGGGCTTGCAGGGTGGTGAGGGCGCGGGGGCCCAGGCCGACGGAGGGGGCGTACAGCGCCTGGGCCTCTGCCGCCACGCGCGCGGCGGGGGGCAGCACCGAGAGGATCTTGCCCAATGCGCCTTCCACCTCGCGCGCCAGGCCAGTGTCGAGCCAGGCCTGGGCCAGGCGGGCGGCAGCCACCAGCGCGTTGGCCTCGCCCTGGCTGAACATCAGGGGCGGCAAATCAAACCCGGCGCCCAGGCGGTAGCCCACGCCAGCCTCGCCTTCGATGGGTACCCCCTGGTGCTGCAGGTCGGCCACGTCGCGGTAGATGGTGCGCGGCGAGACCTCCAGCCGCTCGGCCAGGAAGGCGGCGGTGGACAGCCGCCGCCCGCGAATGAGCTGAACGATCTGGAAAAGGCGGTCAGCGCGGCGCATGGCAGGTGGTATCAAGTTTCAAGTGTTTTTTGCCTCTGGCGCTTATGCAGCATGCGCAAGCAGCTATCATTTTTGAAAATCCTTTAGCCATGCCTGCGCCAGTGGATGAGGCCACTCCCTTCAAAGCGCTTCGCCCACGATACCGATGTGGATGTCCACCTGATCGGGCCCGCTGTAGGCCTCGAAGTCGGTGTCGAAGCGGCGCTGCACCTGAGGGTTTTGCGCAAAGTAGTGCCATACCGCACTCCAGGTGTCGATCACCATCTGCGGCATGGCGCCCTGGCCGGAGAACACCAAGTATTGGCCTGCTTGCACGGGCACCCTCTGAACCTGCGCCCCGCTGCCTTCACCCGCCGGCCCATCCGCACTGTGTGCGGTCGCCACGCCCGCAGTCACGTCGAAGGCGCCGCTGGCATCGGATTCATAAGCACTGTACACGCCGTACAGACGGCCATCATGGCCAGCGGCGGGCAGGTGGCGCTCGCAACTCTGGCTGAAGAACCGATCCCACAGGGGGCCGATGCGGGCGGTGTCGGGATTGGTTTCGTCGCTGTTGCGCGTGCGCACCGACAGGCCCGTGACCTGAAAGGCGGGGACGTGCACGGTGCGGGGGCCGGGCCCTGTGACAGATGCAGGCGTGTCAGCAGTCGTCGTGGTGGTTGCGCTGAGGGTATCGCTGGAGAGGGTGGTAGGTGGCATGGCGATTCACTTGTCTTTCTCTTGAGCGCAGCGGCTACAGGGGCGCGCCGCTGGATGAGGGAAGGATGCTGACGCCAGCCTACTGACAACCTGGTGTCAGCAGCGTGATGGTGCGTGGTGCCATGCCACGCTGCAGCTTTGCCAACAGACCCGAGCTGACGCGGATGCAGCGTCAGCGCTAGCGTGCTGCTAACTGCGACGTGGGGGTTGCCAGTGCAGGCGCTGCTTCGCCCGCCGGCTACACAGGCCGGTTTACTGGGCCTGCGAAACGGTAGCCGCTGCCGACGACGCTTCTGCGTCGAGGGCCTGGCGGCGGCGGGCTCGCTCCAGCTGTTGGCCCACGGTGCGGGGCACCAAGCCATACATGTCCGCAAAGGCTTCCAGCGTCTGGCCGCTCGCTTCAAAGGCGCGCAGCAGAGCTTCGTCCTTGGCATTGCGGGCAGACCAATCGGCCAGGGCTTCTTCGAGGATGGCGTTGGCAGCCTCGTCACGGCCCTGCACACGCTCGATGTAGGCCTCACGCGTGAGGCCTGAGGCTTCGAAGGCCGCAATCATGCGGTTGCGCAGCTTGGGCAGCAGGTCCTCGGTGGGGCGGTTCTTGCTGTTCTTGCGGCGGCGGTACACCTCCAGCAGCGCGTGGTGCACGTGCTCGGGAGCCATCTCTTCCACGGCCTGGCACTGCAGGTCATGGCGTTTTTCGCCAGCGGCCACGCTTTGCAGATAGCGCGTGGAGCGGGTGTGAATGCCCAGCGCCACCTTGAGCGCGTCGCGCTCGAACGCATCGGGGTGGGCGGCCAGCAGGTCTTGGAAGATGCCGCGTTTGAGGGGGCGAAACAGCGCGCCGAACAGCGCGGGGTACAGCTCGGCCAGCTTTTCCAGCAAAGGGTGCGTGCGCATCGGCGCACGGGCGCCTGCGTCGGGCGCCACTGTGCCATCTTCCGCGGCGGCGCCAGTGGAGGCGGCGGCACCGGGTACGCGCCGCGGGGTTCTGCGGCGGTCGCTGCCGCTGCGGCGGGGGGCATCGCCGCGCTGCCGGGGGATGCCCGCGCGGGCGTCGGTGGCGGCAGGCACCGGGGCCACCGCAGGGGCCTGTGCGGCAGGGGCGGCGGTCGGCGGAACTGGTGCGGACGCGGAATCGGTCATGGCGGTGAGCGGTGTGTTGGTGACAGGAAAACCCTCAATCATGCCAGTGTTGCGGTGCGCGCTTGCGCAGGCCCTGCTAACGGGCGCCCGGGTGGGTGCACCACTGCGGCTCACAGGGCACACCGTCGCCGGGGCAGAAGACTTGCTGGCTACGCAGCGCGTCCTCAGCGCAACGCTTCGTCCAACACTTCCACCCAGTGGCGCACGGGGGTGCCCGTGCCACTTTGCAGGTGGGTGATGCAGCCGATGTTGGCCGAAAGGATCACGTCGGGAGGCTGCTCGCCAAAGGCTTCGGCCAGCACGCCGAGCTTGCGGTCGCGCAGTGGGTAAGACAGCTCGGGGTTGAGCACCGAATAGGTGCCCGCCGAGCCGCAGCACAGGTGCGCCTCGTTGCGAGCGGTGT
>Ga0160492_100590_pt1 | contig 19252 bp, 15 predicted proteins | sample DID2MG_FD_108258 | JGI IMG/M metagenome (GOLD analysis project Ga0160492, IMG submission 108258) | Enriched soil microbial communities from UW Madison campus, WI, USA - DID2877_E24_FP2 MG | ecosystem: Environmental > Terrestrial > Soil > Unclassified | place: USA: Madison, Wisconsin | collected... | reverse complement strand
TGGGATTGTCCTGCGAAGGCAAACATGCAGCAGGCTTGATTCAGCGTACCCTGTGGCAGCGGCAGCTTTTTGAGACGGAGAAACGCCCAGTCATTCGCACGGATAATGGACCACAGTTTATTTCGCATGTCTTTGAGGAAGCCTGTGCAGCGTATGAAGTCATACACGAGCGAATCCCGCCAAAGACACCAAACAAGAACGCGCACATCGAATCGTTCCACAGCTTATTAGAGGCGGAGTATCTGCAGCGCCATGAGTTCGGCTCCTACCAAGAAGCGTACGAAATCGTGACGAATTATATTCGCTTCTACAACGAGCGGCGTATGCACGGAAGCTTGTATGATCTAGCTCCGAAGCAATTCCGCCAAGCATTAGCGATACAGCAAGTGCAAGCTAAGATTGTTAAAGTATGAGGTAAATAGAAGAGAATCTATGCAATTGCTACTTTAAGTGACTGTGACTCAAATATTCGGGTGTTTAACCGCGAGGCTTACCGCTGACCAAGCCGCACATGCATATAGAACATCGATGCTGGCTACCTCCTTTATACCGGGAAATGTTGATTCAGAAGACTTTTCGAAGAGATCGGCTTTTGATTCCCTCGTACATAAGGTAATAGATTGTTATAGTGAAGCCCACATCTACTCATCGGTCTTTGATGTTATGGGCTACAACACAGCTATTTTTGCTGCAAAAAATCACGCTGACGGAATTGCCTGTGAATAAGGGCAAAAACGTATCAGCTACCATTGGAAATAGATATCATTCTATCATGGTTGTTAAAATTGGTAATAGTTAGTATACAACTTAGTCGGTTTGAGAGATTACACAAACTATTTTACAGACTCTGCTGCGTCTTTTTGTTTCCAAATTTTTTTGAAAGAAGGGTCTAGTTTGACCTCGAAAATGAAACGGATGGTAGAGGGACAACGCCCTCGACCATTCTTTCATTAAGGAATGTTAGCGATCATTACCTATGAAAAAATAAATGACGGTATCATTTAGGCGATAATCCATGCGGATCCTTCCGTCCGGCCACAGTTATCGCAATGGGGGCGGCTTGCAGCGATTCTGGAAGGGGCGACAGCCTATGAGGACGGTTAACCTCCGTCCGAATACTGCTTTATCGAAAAGATCGACGTATAATTTATTCTGTGTAAACGGTCGATTTCGTTAGTTCTTCATAGTTTCTATCCGATTTCGCTAGTCGTTCCGCACCTTCCTGCGCAATCTGCCAAGCAGTAGTCCCCATTAGTAAATGCAAAGGCGGTTCGGCCATCTCCGTTAGCTTCCATACGACTTCCGCTATTTTGGCAGGATCGCTCAGAATGCCCTTTCGATCTTCGGGTGTGGGGGCGCTCATGCTTCTCAGATGCGCGGCAACCGGACCAATGACAGGAAGGTATGGTTCGCTAATTTGCGGAATATCCATCGATGAACCAGCCCAATCGGTTGCAATGCCGCCGGGCTCAACTGTAGTGACCTTGATTCCGAGGGGAGCAACTTCTTTTGCCAGAACCTCCGTAAAACCGTTGACGGCAAATTTGGAGCTTTGGTAAGCACCAAGCCCTGCACTACCAAAGCGTCCGCCGATCGAGGAGATATTGATAATCGAACCTTGCTTCTGTTCCCGCATAATCGGCAGAACGGCTTTCGTCATATACACCACGCCGAAGAAGTTGACGGCCACTTGATCGTGAAAATCAAGAATGCCTGTATCTTCGATAGAAGCTACGTTGGCATAACCTGCATTATTGACAAGCACATTGATTTGCCCAAAATGCCGCAACCCCTTTTGGGCCACTGCTTGGACTGCTTCAACGTCCGTAACATCCAGCTTGAGCGTTAATACTCGGTCATCATATTTAGCCGATAATTCCTCCAAAGCAGCAAGATTGCGTGCGGTTGCGATCACACAATCGCCGTGCTGCAGAGCCGCCAATGCGATCTCGCGTCCCAATCCTCGCGAACTCCCGGTAACCAACCAAACTTTGTTTCTCATTTTCATTCACCTCTTAATGGTTTCGTTGAGATGTAGTATAATAAATTCGAGTTACTCGAAGTCAACAATTATTTGTAAGGTGGTCGCCTATGTCCTATTCCGTCAAGGAAGTCGCCGATTTTTTTCGTATTTCGCCGCATACGGTACGCTATTATACCGATCAGGAGCTGATCCCAGGCGTTACGCGAGATCAGAATGGCCGCAGGGTGTTTGATGATACTGCACTCGGCTGGCTACGAACCATTATTGCATTTCGAACCGCGGGGATGTCGATTGATATGATTCGTCATTATCTGGACTTGTATACCCAGGGTGAGGAGACGATCCCCGCAAGGTATCAATTATTAATGAAGCAACAACAGTTGACCAGACAAAAGATTGACGAGCTCACCCAGCAGTTGAATGTTATTAATGAGAAAGTTCAAACCTACAGCGATTGGATTCATCCTTCCAGTTAGCTTGATGCTATTCCTAGCCCAACACAATATTTTTTTAATAGGTATTCCTCTTATAAATTGTTGCAGTACCAAGCACTATTCGAGTTTGGTGCTGCTTTTTTTATTTCCGAAATTTTTTGAAAGAAGGGTCCGGTTTGACCACAAAAAATGAAACGGATGGTAGAGGCTCGCTAAAGACATTGCTTTTGTTCTCCGTCGGGATTACGGGGCAAGCTGCGTGTGTTTAGTACCGAGATCCACTGATCCATCCGCGCGGCGGAAACAAGCGCCAAGGGCAAAAGCGTTTATGCCCACGATCCGAACGAACAGGTGGCCAAAGCCTACGCTTCTGAACAATTACCGCAAGGCTATCATACCGTTGTTGGCGAAGGCGGTATGACACTCAGCGGCGGTCAGCGGCAGCGGATCAGCCTCGTTCGCGCAATATTGAAGGATGCGCCCATTATCATACTGGACGAGGCGACGTCGCTTGTCGATCCGGAGAACGAAGCCCGCATTCAGGATGCGATTGCGGGGCTACTTCATCCTGCCAATGGCGAGCCCAAAACGATTGTTGCAATCGCCCATAGACTTGGCACCGTGTACACGCCGACCAAATTGCCGTCATTGACGAGGGGAGCGTCGCGGCTGTCGGGACGCACGGAGAACTACTGCAGAGCAACCAACTGTATCGCCGCCTCTGGGAGGCGTATCAGGCCGGGACGGAGGATTTGGAAGAAGATCAGCCAGTTCTTGACGCGGTGATTGCGGCGGCGCCGACCCCGGATTTGTCGTTAGGGGCACAGGCGGGCGAACGCTTAATAAAGCTTAATTTTAGCCAATCCGGCTCGGGGTTTCCGCTTTTTGGCGATCCCGCTGGACGTCTGTTAGCGCTGTCGGCAAGTCGTTACTAATAGGCGATTCCTGTATGGAACAGGGGTCGCCTTTTTTAATGCCGATTGAAGGCTGGGGTTGTTATAACCTACTGGAATTATTTGAGTTAACTGCACCCTCGCGTCTTTACCATCTGTAATAGATAGTTGCGGCTGTAGATCTCGTCCCGACAATCTTCTAAATCTCTGACCGAATGAATATATTTGTAGTAAAAATAGGTTGTAGAGTGAGGGAGGAATTGGGGAAATGAAAGCTTATTCAACTAGTTCTACCGTACATACAGTTAACGCCTCAAGAACACAAACGGTTGACAATCTTATCGATTTTATTCGTGAAGCCAATGAACTTCTTCAGAAGGAATTAGATCTGTCTCCTGCTAATCATTTTGTAAAGAACGTCATTAGTCACCTTTCGCTTCAGTTACGAGCCCCCTATTTACCTGAGGAGATACAATCCGTTCTAAGCAACGAGTATATTCGAATAAACCATCGAAAATTGCAGGATAAGTTGTCAGAAGCCGAATTTCTAGCAGAGCTGAATGATTCTCGTGCTATTTGCAATTCTGAGCGTTCCGACTTAGAGCCCTTAATAAGGTTGTCTACCTGGACTATTTACAGGGCACTAGTTAGTCAGGAGCTGACCACGCTTCGTCAGTTCATTCGCGAGGGTGGTCGCGCAGAGAGGTTGCCCATTATCTTTGTAGGCAGTGGGCCGCTGCCGCTAAGTTCTATTATTCTACATCAATTAAGCGATATGAATGTTATTTGTCTGGAGATGAATTCTGTTGCCTATGATGCATCCCGTTTAGTACTTGAGCGCTTGGGCTTGGCGGATAAAGTTACGGTTGTAATGGGGAATGGATCTGAATTCGACTACAGCCCCTATAGCCAGATCTTTGTGGCTAGTCTTGTTCGAAATAAGATGGAAGTGCTTGAACAAATTATTCAAACTACTTCTGATTCTGTAGTAGCTGTTCGTACAGCAGAGGGGATAAGGCAAATCATGTATGAAGCGATTGATGAAGCGCATTTGGACAAGCAGGGGTGGCGGATTCTAGGACGAACATGCCCGAAAGAAAATCTGGTCATCAATTCGACTTTGTTTCTTGAACGCGTAAAAAATTCATAGTAAGAGGCGTGCTTTCCCCGCATAAAATGCGGATGAATGGAGAGTTGTGTTGCTGTCATCTTCGCTTGCTCCACTGACAGCGGAAGGGGACGGGGCAGAGCCGGCCTTTGAAGTGCAGCCTGCGAGCAGGCTTGCAGCCAAAAGAAGCCCGAACGAGAGCCTCATGGCAATAAGCATTATGATAAAATGAAAGCTAGTGTATGTTGGCATGCGGTTATTTCCACACACTGAATATATGACCGTATGATTTGGCAAATGCGGTATGAGAAGGTGAAATTCACGGCTGGAAAGCAGCCTATTTGAAAGGGGAAATTAACATGACAAAGAGTGAAATAAGCAATATAAAGATGTTATCGCCGGAACAGGGTGAAGAACTGCTTAAAGCCTTGAAAGCCCGTTTCGAGAAAAACATGAACCGCCATCACGGTCTTGAATGGGGGAACGTACAAGCAAAGCTCGAAGCTCATACCGAAAAACGGTGGTCGCTCCATGAAATGGAGAGGACTGGCGGTGAACCGGACGTTGTTGATTATGACGCGAAGACGGGCGAATACATTTTTTACGATTGTTCAGCGGAAAGCCCTAAAGGGCGAAGAAGTGTTTGTTACGACCGGGAAGCGCTGGAATCAAGGAAAGAACATAAACCGCAAAATAATGCGATTGAAATGGCATTTGACATGGGCATTGAGCTTTTAACGGAAGAGCAGTACCGGGAACTGCAGAAGCTGGGGCATTTCGATTTGAAAACTTCGAGTTGGGTGAAGACGCCCGCCAGCATTAGAAAACTCGGCGGGGCCATCTTTTGCGATCGTCGCTACGACACTGTCTTCGTCTATCATAATGGAGCGGAATCCTACTATGCGGCAAGAGGGTTCCGCGGCTCGCTAAGGGTCTAATACAGGCGGGAGCTGGAACTGTATGAAAAAAGGCACGCGGCTCCGGTGGCCCAATTGCTTGCGTTGCTTGAATCTAGAAAATAATATGAAGGAGCCGAGTCTAGGGCTGTCTAATGTAAACGCTGCACAGAGGTTACCCGTACACTGGCACATGTAACTTACAGTGCGAATACTTCTAAGGACTTCTCCTCTGGTAAACAGGCCCGTACATAGCTCGCTATAAAAAGAGTCTCATCATTAGAAAAAAATCTTCCCCCTAATTCGGAGGAAGATTTTTTTATTTCTATTCAGACGCAACTTTTCTATTATATATAAATCGACTGCTGCAAAAAATAACTACACAATGAGATTTTTTCGAGGAGCCAATCGTGTTATATGCAGGAGGCGAAAACATGGAAAACAATTCTTTATTGCGTACGGATAAAGAATTGGCCGAACTCTATCAACGACAGGCAGAGCTTGTTTACAGGCTGTGCTACATTTATTTAAAAAGTCCCGTTGATGCGGAAGACGCTGTTCAATCTGTATTTTTAAAACTAATCCAAGCTCCAATCTCGTTCAATGACCGCGAGCATGAGAAGGCGTGGTTGACGGTAACCGCCAGAAACTATTGCAAAGACGTTCTTAAAAGCTGGTGGAAAACCCGCCGCGTTGTTTTAGATGCTTTACCGGAGATTTCTTCTTGGAACGGCGTTGAACCATCGGGAAAAATGCTTGCCAGGCTGCTTTCACTCCCCGAGAAATACAAAACCGTGTTGTATCTGTACTATTTCGAGCAGTACTCGGTAAGAGAGATCGCCGAGATGCTGGGGCATAAAGAAAGCACGATCCAGACGCAGCTTTCCAGAGGCCGCAGACGCCTTCAAATCGACCTGGGAGGGAATTTCCGTTGAGCAATCAAAATATTAATCGACTTTTCGAAGCCCTTGCGCCCAATGTAGAGCAGAAAGAAAAAATGCTTCATACTATTCTGGAACAAAACAAAAACAACAATAAAAGGAAAAGAGGCTATCGATATGCGCAACGTTTGCGACCGGCGGTTTTGGCCGGCGCGCTGACGGTTGGTTTAGCCGCTACTGCGTTCGCAGCAACCTATACGGGATTGGACGAAAAGTTTATAAAATTTCTTAACCCGGCAAACGACGAGCAGGCGCATCAGTTGTCAAATGGCGCATATGCGGTTAATAAACAGGTAAAGAACGAGAAGGGGACGCTTACAATTAAGCAGGTAATCGGCGACAGTCATCTCACTTATCTATTAATGGATTTTTCTGCGCCGAAGGGGACCGTATTAGACGCAGCAAGGTATCGTTTCTTGGAATATGACCTTACGACCCGTCAGAGCTATCAGAGTGTTGGATTTCAAATACTCGACGACGGCAACAGCAGCGACAACCGCATTAGTATGGTGATGAGCATCATGACGGAAAACGCTATAGCCGGACGGAATATTCATTTCCAGCTCAAAGATTTACAGGCGGCAGCTCCGTTCCCGGGCATTTATACGACGGTCATACCGGGTGTCTGGGAAACCGAGTTTACACTGGACTTCAAAGAGCTCTCTGCTTCTTATGCGGTCAATAAAAGCATTTCTATGTTCGGTTATCATGCGATACTCCAAACGATCTCCGTCTCGCCGATCTCAATAGCGTTGAAGGTCGAGAGCCGTTCCATGACTGCAATTAACAAAGCTGCCGGCCCCTTAAAGGAAGTTGGGCCTAATCGACACTTGGACAACTACCCGATTACGATCAAGTACCGGGACGGAACATCGGAAACGACAAGCTTGTTTAACGGGTTGCATTTGACGGAGAACGGCACGCAATTGTTTACGATTAAAACGTTTAACAAGGTAATCAACGATAAGGAAATCGCGTCCATCGTCTTTTTTAATAAGGAAATTCCGATCAAAAACTGAATCAAACTTATATGGCGTGCTCAATCTCGTGGGAAAAGACCCTTGGATTGGCGATATCTTGAAGGAAATAGTAAGGATGGGAGCGTCTCCGCTCCCTGTTTTTGTTTAGGTTGTTCTACAAATTGGTGAGCGCGCTCGATCTGATGAAGAGCAGTCCAAGAGATTTCCAAACGCTTTCCAGCAGATTCTTGATATTCTCTTCAATCGTTTGACTCTACTATTTTTCGACCGAAATCTATGCTTTTTTTAAAGTTAAGTTAAAATAATTGGGATAATTCTTTAATTTATTAAGTTGTTATGTATGCGCTTACCTTCTATAATTTAGTTGTGAGGAGGTGATAGTAAGAAGTTCGGTATAAGATGTTAGATAGTTATGTACTACAAAGAGAAACAAAAGGTAAAAAAAGGTAATGCTCAGGTAGTATGTAGGTATGTAATGACAAATAAAAATTTTGGGAGGTATTTTAATGTTTAAGTTTAGCAAAAAGAAAATCATTACGGCAGCTATGGCAGCAGCGATGACGCTGGGTGCATTCGCAGCAACTTCCAGCGCAGCAACGGACTACTGGCAAAACTGGACTGATGGCGGCGGTACTGTAAACGCTGTTAATGGTTCCGGTGGCAATTATAGCGTTAACTGGTCCAATACGGGCAACTTCGTTGTCGGTAAAGGCTGGAATAGCGGATCGGCATCCCGTGTAGTCAACTACAATGCCGGCGTTTGGGCACCAAACGGCAACGGTTATCTGACGCTGTACGGATGGACGAGAAACTCGCTCATCGAGTACTATGTTGTTGATAGCTGGGGAACTTACCGTCCAACGGGAACGTTCAAAGGCACTGTAAGCAGCGACGGCGGCACGTATGACATCTATACGTCGACGCGCGTCAACGCGCCTTCGATTGACGGCACGCAGACGTTCACGCAATACTGGAGCGTACGTCAGTCGAAAAGAGCGACTGGCAGCAACGTTGCGATCACGTTCAGCAACCACGTTAACGCATGGAAAAGCAAAGGCATGAACCTGGGCAGCAGCTGGTCTTACCAAATGCTGGCGACTGAAGGCTACCAAAGCAGCGGCAGCTCGAACGTAACGGTGTGGTAATCGCTCATCTGTAGACGGACAGCAGTCGAACGGCTGACCGTTCCCGGATGATTGAAATCCTTAATGTTCCAACGGCCTGCCGGCTTTGCCGCCGGCGGCCTCCTATTTGAAAAATGTTACAACCTACATGCTACCCGAATATTACCTTTTGAGCAGAGGGGAGCCTTGCCGGAACCGCATTCGCGGGTAAGCGGGCTCTAAGCTTTATTCGAATGCTGTATAACCCCCATATATGGTGGAGCGAATTGGAGACAGGAGCGAAGGCTCATTTCCGAATCCGATCCATCGGTCCGGATGCATGGCAGGCCGTCTCCAGCAGGGCGAACGGCCTCCGATGTTGACGGAGGAGAGTTATAGGCCGTTATGGCTTATAACTCTTTCTATCTTTCTATCCGTTTATAAGGAGATATCTCAATGAGAAAGCTATTCATTTTTCTTCTAATAACCATAATGGCCGTCGTCAGCGCTTGTTCGCAAGAAAAGCCTAAAAACAGCGAAAGCACCGAGAATAACGGAAGTGCCGAAAAAAGTGAAAACACGGAACCAAACGATAGCTTTGTACTCGTTCAAGGCGGAGCTTTTGTCAATACGAATTCCAACTTCTATGGAAAAGACGTGACCATACCGAGCTTTTATATCGGTAAGTACGAGGTAACGCAGAGAGAGTGGATTGAATTAATGGGCAACAATCCTTCCCAATTCCTAGGCAACGATTTGCCCGTAGAGATGGTAAGCTGGTACGACGCGATCGAGTACTGTAATAAAAGAAGCGAGAAAGAGGGCCTGAAACCGTATTACAATATCGATAAAAATAAAGTGGACCCGAATAATAAGAGTGAATTCGATGATCTCAAATGGACGGTGACGATCAACGAGGGGGCTAACGGTTACCGGTTGCCGACCGAAGCGGAGTGGGAATATGCCGCCAGCGGCGGCCAGATGAGCAAGAGCTACAAATACAGCGGAAGCAATGAAGCGAACGATGTCGCATGGTATTGGATCAACTCCGGAGACAAGCTCCTGTCAGGCGAATGGAACTGGCCCGCGATCCAAAACAACCACAATAAGACCCAAAAAACCGGCGAGAAGAAGCCGAACGAGTTAGGGCTTTACGATATGTCGGGCAATGTCAGAGAGTGGGTCTGGAACTGGTATGCGGACGGAGATTTCGATAGCAAGGGAGGCGCTTACCGGGCTCTGAAGGGCGGTGGTTGGATGGGCGACGTCACCAGCAGCCAGCTAACGTATAGGGGCAAGTTCGAGGCGAACGGCTTTGGCCCCGACCAAGGCTTCCGTATAAGCCGCAGCGAGTAGACGGGAATAAGACATATCAAGGATAACTGAAACAATCTGATTGACAATCCTCTCCCAATTCCTTATACTCTATAACAGTCAACCGAATAGGCGATGGAGTTCGCCATTAACCGCCATTGCGCTAATGACTCCTACCAGTTTATTTCACGTGGACTGGTAGGAGTTTTTTGTTTTTATTCGTATCATCCGAATTTTTTATCCGCACTGCCGAAGGAGAGAGAACGATGCGCCGTTTTTTTGAACATCCATTATCAAGACTTAAAGGTTACGCGGCAAGGCGGGTTCACGTCGGAGTCGTGGCTTCGCTGCTCAAATGGATTGTATTAGGCGGGCTTGCCGGAATTTTGACGGGCTCGGCTTCCGCTTTGTTCTTGGCGAGCTTGGATTGGGCCACGAACGCAAGAACGTCCCATTCCTGGCTATTGTGGCTGCTGCCTGTCGGCGGCGCCTTTGTCAGCTACCTGTACTTGAAGTTCGGAAAGGATTCGTCCAGGGGCAATAATCTCATTCTGGAGCAAATTCACGAAGGCAACGGATCGATTCCTTTACGGATGGCGCCGCTTGTTCTGTTCGGAACGCTCGTTACGCATCTGTTCGGCGGCTCGGCAGGACGGGAAGGGACGGCGGTCCAGATGGGGGGAAGCTTATCCGAATGGATCGGGCGAGCGCTTAAGCTGAACGCCCTCGACCGCAAAATCATTTTGATGTGCGGCATAAGCAGCGGCTTCGGCTCCGTATTCGGCACGCCGCTCGCGGGTACGATATTCGCGCTAGAGGTGCTGGTTATCGGTATTGTCCGATACGAGGCCTTGATTCCTTGCTTCATCGCAAGCTTCGTCGCCGACAAAACGACGACCGCTTGGGGCATTCACCATCTGCATTACGATATGGGCGCAGTGCCCGGCTTTAGTGCCGGATTATTGTTGAAGGTCGTATTCGCAGCCGTCTTATTCGGACTGGCGGGCTTGCTGTTCAGCGAGCTGACCCATCGTTTAAAGGCGCTTTTTACGAAAATATTTAAAAATCCCGTGATGAAAAGCTTCTGCGGCGGGTTCGTCATTATTGGAATGGTCTACCTTGCGGGTACAAGGGATTATCTCGGATTGGGCATTCCGCTTATTCAGCAATCGTTCCATGAAAGTGTTGCCCCGTTCGCCTTTTTGTTGAAAACGGTATTTACGTCGGTTACGCTCGGAGCGGGCTTTCAAGGCGGCGAAGTCACTCCGTTGTTTGCGATCGGTTCGACTTTGGGCAGCGCCCTATCCCCTTATTTGCACCTGTCGGCTCCGTTCCTTGCCGCAATCGGCTTTATCTCCGTATTCAGCGGTGCGACCAATACGCCTATCGCTTGTTTTATTATGGGAATCGAGCTATTCGGGGCGGAGGGCGCCGTATATTTGTTCATCGGCTGCATCATCAGCTATTTGTTCTCCGGACATACCGGCATTTATGTCGCCCAAAGAATCGGCATCTCGAAAAGCAGGGCCGTCGTGGTTGAAGACAATGCGACTCTCGGCTCTCTGCACACGAAAAAATAACGGGCGTTGCGGAATGGATCGCGGAACGCGACGTCAGTGGATCCGGGGGATCGCAGCTTGCGGCTCATCCCAATTGGTTTAACAAATGATCCGCGAGCCGCGTCGAGAGCGCGACGTTCGTCAGCAGCGGATTGACCGCCCCGAGGCTTGGAATGATGCTGGCGTCGGAGACGTACAAGCCGTCGATGCCGTGAATTCGGCCGTGCCGGTCGGTCGCTGACGTGCCCGGGTCGTTGCCCATCCGGCAGGTGCCGTAGTCGTGGTTGTCGAAGCCCGGAGGCCAGAAGCAGTAATTCACCGGGTTCTCAATTCGCATGGTCGCCGTTACGTCCCCGAGCGCCTGCACCATTTCTTTTATGACTTGGTTATCTGCTGAGCTGTGAGAGAAGCGAACCTGCAGCTCGGGTATGCCGAAGTCGTCGCGTCTATGCTCGTCCAGATAGACGAAGTTGTCGAAGCGGCTTTCGATTTTACCGGACACGTCGTAGGTGACCAAGCGACGGTCGCCTAATATTTTGAATTGATAAGGACGGTTCTCGGCTTGGGGGAGCAAGATATTGATCGGACCGTCGCGTCCGTCGATCACGCCGCCGGGCATTTCCGCTTTAATATACGAATGATTGGTCAAATAATGCCCGATCGCGTTGCCGGGAATGCCGGAGCAGAGCAGCAGGCGAGGCGTCTCGAAGGTGCTGCCCGAGACGACGACGGTGGAAGCCTTCAGCACATACGACCGCTTGCCGCTATCCATGACGCATACGCCCGTTGCCCGGCCGTTGTCCGTCAAGATCCGGACGGCGCGCGACTGAACGGCCAGATCGAACGAGCCGGTCCGCAGGGCGTCTCCGAGAAATTCGATCGCGCTCATGAATTGGGGGATTCGTCCTCTGGCGACCGCCTCGGGAACGTCCGTGGCGTCCGCATAACCGTCGAGCCGCAAGCGCTCGAGCAGTTGATCGCTAATCGGGGATTTCGCTTTGTTCACGAGCAGAATCGTCTCTGCGATTTGATAATAAGGCTCCAGCTCCGCGTAGGAGATGGGCCAGCTCTTGGCGAACTCGAACGGCGGAATGCGCACGCATGTCGCTCCCCAGAATATCGTGCGTCCCCCGAGGGCGAAGACGAGGATGGCGCCGGGAAATTCGGGCCAGCTCCTGCCGGCAGGAACCGTGACGGTCGGATTCTGATAGTAGCGCTGCATTCGGTCCCAATCCCATAGCGTCGGAACGTTGAGCGCGTGCGTCGGCAGCAGCGGCTTGCCGCGTTCAACGACGCCGATCTTAAGCTTCCGGCTGCCCATGCGCTCGCATAACCTCCGCAGCAGTGCGCAGCCGCCGGCTCCCGCGCCGACAATGAGGATATCGTATTCCGTCTGCTCCATTCGGGACAACGGCGTCAGAGGAACCCATTCGCTGAACGTATAGGCGGGTGGGAGGAGCGTGTCCGAGCAATAGTCATCGAAGGATGTCTCCGGAATGACGACGATTTGTCCCTCTGCAATCGATTGATGGGGAGCAAACGGGGGATTCAATCGGCACAGTTGCCGGATATCGGCTTGCAGCAGTCGTCCGATGCGTGCCAGCGTGTCTCCGTGCTTCGTTATGTATCTCCGCATGCCCACACCAGCTTTCATGGGAGCGTCGCCTTTAGTGCGATAAGGCTTGCCGGCTCCCGTGATGTCCATACACTCGCATCCTGAAATGTATTCGGCCTGCTCCCGGTATAGACCAGGAAGCAGGCCGACAATGAAGGCGACGGACCGTCGTCTCAAGCGGGAGCCGCTCTCGCAGGCCGCTTGAAATAGGCGACGGTAACGATAAACAGAACCGGGAGTATATACACGGCGCCGACCCATAGGGGATGAATGACGAGCACAAGATTTTCCCACTCTTTCATCGTCGTCGGCATCGATAACGACATGATCTGGACCAATAAGCATAAGGGGTTGGACAGCAGCCGATGGTCTTGCAGCCCGAACAGCTCGGCCATAATCGTCTGAATCGCGAACAGGGTAATCGTGGCTTTCATCAGCGAGCCGGCAATCATCGACATGCCGATAATGGCTTCGATCCGCTCCAGCATGTCGCCGATTTCGATCGTTTGCGCCAGGACGAACAGGGAATATTTTTTCTCCGTGGAGATCGGGCCGAGAATCATAATCGTGCCAAGCGTCGTTATAATCAGCATAACGCCGTTCAGCAGCATAACGATGACCAGCGCCTTGCTGAGCGGCTTCGCCAGAACGTTCCGGGTGAACGGGATAATGACGGCGAACAGGACAATCTCCCCGTACGGAAAGCCGGACGTCAAATAGCCCCCCAGTATCATCGGCCGGATGCCGTCGGGAAATATCGGCAGCAGAAACTCCGGGTGGTAGCTTGGGAACAGCAGTACGATAACAACGAGCCAGAAGAAGAGAACGACTACGGTCAGAATCGAGAACATGCGCGCCATCGATTCAATGCCGGTGCGGAGCAGAAGCGCCGACAGGACAAGCATCAGACACATAAAAATATATCCGGGCGTCTCCGGAAGCATCATGCTGTTCATGAACGCGACAACGTCGATAATGATACCCGTCGCCATGTGAAACGCCATCGTCAGCATAAGGCACGCCACGATGACGGTAGGCCACTTGCCTATCGTTGCGCGGCAGATGCCGATGAAGGACAAGCTCGGATAGAGGCGGAGCAAGTATAAAATAATTGCAAGCAGCGCCAAGCCGAACGTCATGGACAGCAGGATGGACAGCCATGCCGCATTCGAAGCATAAGCGATAATGGGCGCCGGAATGACGATAATGGCCGAGCCGGACAGGAAGGCGAAAAGAAGGACGGCCGTCTGCAGAACGCCTATCGATTCTTGCTTCATAGCTGCTTCACTTTCAGCGAATCGACGATTGCCTGGGCTGGGCCGAGCAGGATATGATCGGCCAGCCAGTGCAGATCGGGCAGACTGAAATCAAGTGCATAATCGGCGCTGAAATAGAGCGCGCATAGCACGATGAAGGCATAGGACCATTTGCCCCGTCGAGATGCGGCCCTTAGCTTTCCCCAATCGGTTGCAAGCGCTAGGACGAAGAATCCGGTTATCATCATCAATTTCTCCAGCATGGGCTGCAGCCTCCTATCGCGTGAATATGGGCTTCCCGATCGTAGTCAGCGTATTATTCAACCGCAGCGTGACCTTGACTTCCATGTCGGCATTCGCATAACGCTTGTACCAATCCGGCTCCCATTGCTTCCATATCCGATTGTGCTTGCGATAAAGCATGTTCCCGATTCCGAGCAGGTCCACCTCTTTCTGCTGTGTGAGCCGGACCGTGTCCATCAGCCGCTTTTGCAAAATTTGTTCCACTCGACGGGTGTATTCGGTGTCATCTTTCATCTCGTCCAGTCGGGAGCATTGCAGCTCCGCAACGTCCCCGCCCATGTCGATCTGTATCTGGATACGCAGCGAGTCTGCGGCAACGACAGGCTTAATGACGGATCGTACCGACTGTATTTCGAAGGACTCGTATTTAAGCGTATTGGAATTGTTCTTGGCTTCGCACGGCACTTTGACGACGCCGCTGTCGAATTGGTCCGTCAGCATCAGAATATCTTGCGTCTGCCTGCTGCTCAGCGTTCCGACCATCATGCCCCCGTGAATAACGGCAGAGCCAATCATAACCAATTCATGGGACGAAGTTTCGGATAGAAGCGGAACAAGCACGTCGCCAACCTCGCTTTTTAGGCTGCGAGCAAGCATAAGCAGATTCATATCCGGCACTTTGCCGGCAAACCGGTTCGCAATCTCCTGCATCCGGTTCATTTGTTGGGAGGACGTTAGCTCAATCATCGGCTTTTCTTTCAACAAGGAAGCGGAGCTTTCCTTGGCGATGACGACTTTGGTCGTAATTCGTGTTTCATGATCCCGATAAAATAATTCAAGCAGAGAAAGCAGATTGTTCGTCATTGCCGTCTGCTCGTCGATAATAATAATTCGCGTATGCCCCCATTGCGTTTTGCGGCCAAGGCGAAGCGTAATGTCGCGGACGGCTTCGAGGGTAGTCGCTCCCGTCGTCTCGATGTTCGTAAACGCAACGGAGGAATCGCCTTTACCTGCCGTTTTTTGCGAAGGCTTGAAGATTTGCACCATAATTTTAATTTTTTCCGACGACACTTTGTTAATCGCGATACCCATGACGAACGCTTTCTCCGGAAGCTCTTCGCGGCTCCAGCAACCGGATAAGAGAGCAAAGCTATGTACAAGAACGATTATCTTGAACCATTTCTTCATCTCGTCATCATTCTTTCCACATCGTAATGAACGGAGCAGTCGGCTATTGCCGCTTGCGACGGCTGCGTTTCTTGTTATCGGACTCCAGAAGACGGGAGGCATGACTCAACTGGAATAGCCGCTCCGGATATATATACGGCTGTCCGAGCGATCGCAGCGTAATGAGATGCCATAATATAACCAGCAGCCCGAACATTAAGCCGAATCCGCCGAGAATCGCCGACAAGATCATTAATGGGAAGCGAAGGATGCGCAGCGCAATCGCCATATTGTACTGCGGCAAAGCGAACGAAGCGATCCCCGTCAGCGCAACGACGACGACCATGATCGGCGAAGCGAGCCCGGCGTTAATCGCGGCTTCTCCGATAACCAAGGCGCCTACGATGCTGACGGCCGAGCCGACGGGTCTTGGCAGCCGGATTCCGGCCTCGCGAAGCAGCTCGAAGAAAAACTCCATAATAAACGCTTCGAAGAAGGCGGGAAACGGAATGCCTTCGCGCGCATCCAATATGGCGAGCAGCAGCACGGTCGGGATCATCTCGGAATGGAAGGTCGTAAGCGCAATATAGACGCTTGGAAGCGTTAAGGCAAACAGGAATGCGACCACTCGCAGCCAGCGAATCATCGAGGTATAAACGGTTCGTTGATAAAAGTCTTCGTTCGATTGAAGCAGCTCGACGAATAAGCCGGGGCATATAAGCATCGATCCCGTTCCTTGGACAAGCACGATGATCCTGCCTTCCAGCATTGCGGCTACCGCCACATCGGGACGCTCGGTGAATCGAAATTGCGGAAAAGGAGAGTAGGCCGAATCTTGAATCAGCTTCTCGATATAGGAGGTTTCCAGCACCTCGATCTCTTTGACCTTCTCGATTCGCCGTTTGAACTCGTCCAATATTTTCGGATCCACGGAATCTTCCAAATAACCGTATATAACATTCGTACGCGTCTTACCGCCGCCGTTAATCGATACGAGCTTGAACTTGGTGCTTCTGAGCCGTATGCGAAGCAGACCCAAATTTTTATTAATGTTCTCGACCGTGCTTTCGCGAGGGCCTTGCACGACGCTTTCGTTGGCGGGCTCCGTAATCGTTCGGGTCTCGACGTCGGCAGACTCGAACGCAAGCGCCTTATTCCATCCGTCAATCATAATGACGAGGCAGCCGTCCAACAATTTCTGCACGACCGTTTCGATGTCGGTCAGCAGCCGGGCAGATTGGTCGGATACGCCATCCTTCTCGAAGAACGCAATAATGCGGCTGCTCGTTATATCCGTACCTGGACCGACCTCGTGGGTGACCATATCCTGCAGCACGGATTTCATATAGTTGAATTTATTGACTTGAACGATGGACTCGAAATAGATCGACAGCGCTTCCTGCTCCATGCTCGGACCGTACCGCCAGGGAAAGGAAACCATGTCGCTGCAGTCCGCGAATATTTCCTTCAAGCGGCATCGGTTCGTATCCAACTGCGTCGATATCGGTGTCGTTATCGGCTCGCTATTATTGGACTGGCCCGGCATACTGAACACCCCCGTACCGCTATTGTGCGATAGGGGGTGTCGAATTATTCCTTAATGTGGTACAAATATGGGAAGGCTGGATCGACTGGAGAGATTATGGTCTGGCTGCCCATACAAGCCCGCGCCGCAGCATTTCCGCTACTTGCGGCATAAGGACGACATCGGGCGAATGTCCTAGCGCATTGTAATAGATGCGGCCTGCGCCGTAACGTTTGATCCAGGCGACCGGCATCGCCACCGGCCTCCAGACCAGAGGAGGGGACGGCTCTTGAAAGCGGCAATTCGCGAGCACGGCGATGGACGGATCGACCATCATATAATACTGTTCCGTCGTCACGGCGAATTCGCCGATACCGCAGACAAGCGGGTGGAACGGATCGGGCCAATAAACCCGGTACGTTACGCGCTGACCGCCCGGATGGGCGAGAAATTGGCCGCCGATCATCGCTTGGTATTCGATGCTGCAGCGGAAAGCGTCGGCCGTAGCGTGCAATCCCGCAAGCCCGGTGCCGGCGGCGACCGCCTCGGTTAGGTTGCTCGTCTGCTCCGCCGTCAGTTCCCCCATCGTCCATAAGGGGATAATCAGATCGGCTGCCGCCAGCTTGTCCCGGTGCGAGAAGATGTTCAATGTGTCGTAAATTTCAACTTCAAAATGCCGCTCCGCAAGCATGTGCGCTACAATAAGCGCAATTTCCCGCGGCATATGACCCTCATATCCGCCTTCGACGACGATTGCCCGTCTGTATCGAGGAATCATGCGGTTCCTCCAATCCGACGCCAGAGCAGCCTCGCTTCCGCGCCGCGTTATCTAGAAGAAGCGTATGGCTTCGGAGCGGCGATTATGACAGGAGGGGATCGCTCTCCGGGGGAACGGCGGTTGCAAGCTCGAGGCGCTGTATTTCTCTCTTGTGAAGCGAGCGTTAAGAATTATGAAAAATTTTGCACAGTTTAGAAGGATAATATTAACACATGTCGAAATAAGTATAAGCGCTGGTAAATGAGAGCGGCGAATTAGAAAGTCGGCCAACTGACCAACGTTGTAAAATGTGAAGTCGGCGCGATATTCGTTCGCCAAGTACAGGAGGAAGGGAGATCGTAGTACAATCAATTGACAGCGCTAACATTTTGGGATTGCCAACGTTGCGATTTCGAATCAGCCTTTAGACTTATTATGACTCTACTTAACCGAAAGGGAATGGTTGACGCAATGAGCCGAAATACGAGAAATTGGAAGCGCTTTATTATGCTTTGCTTTGTATTTGCGCTAGCTTTGCCGCCGTTTATCGGGGCAAGCCCGAAAGCGCATGCGGAAGCGGTTGGCGGCTTGGATTCTTCAGGGAGAGTCGTTGTGCCATACGGCTCGCCGAAAGTCGACGGGGAGATCGATTCCGTATGGGATAACGTATCTGCTGTCGCGCCGACTATTGCATCCGCGCCTACGACGACTTCGGCGTCGTTCAAAACTTTGTGGGATGACAACGCGCTGTATGTATTGGCGGAAGTGACCGATTCGAACTTGAACGCCTCGAATGGAGCTGCTTACCAACAAGACTCGGTGGAAGTGTTCATGAACGAATTAAACGATCCATCCATCGTCTATCAAAGTGATGACGTACATTACCGCGTTAATTATAACAACGTTCGCTCGGCAGACAATGGCGAAGCGACCCGATTCTATACGAAGACGAAGATAACCGGTACGGGTTATATCGTTGAGGCGCGAATCGCGTTGACGCAGCCGCCTGCGAACGATCAGGAGATGGGCTTCGAATGGCAAATTAACGAAGCGGACAGCTCCGGAATGCGGAAGGCGACGCTGAACGTATTCGATCGTACGGGCAACGCTTATGCGAATCCATCCCTGATGGGCAAAATCGTGCTCACCGGCAAGCCGGACGGCGCCGTTACGGGTCTTAACCCGTACGATTTGCTGTCGTATCTGGACTATACGAGCACGATCGATCAGAACGTATTCATTAATGGCAGCGTGCTCACAGCTCCGATCGCAGCGGCCGAAGCCGCCGCCGCGAACGAATCTGCGACGCAAGAGCAGCTCGATCAAGCGTTAAGCAATCTGAAGGCGGCGGTAACGCAGTTGCGCAGAAGCGAGAAATACGCAGAGCCGCAGACGCTGCCGGCCAATCCGAAGCTGCCGGACCCGTTCACCTTCGAGAACGGCTCGAAAGTAACGAACGCAGCGGATTGGGCGAAAC
>Ga0160492_100586_pt1 | contig 19395 bp, 14 predicted proteins | sample DID2MG_FD_108258 | JGI IMG/M metagenome (GOLD analysis project Ga0160492, IMG submission 108258) | Enriched soil microbial communities from UW Madison campus, WI, USA - DID2877_E24_FP2 MG | ecosystem: Environmental > Terrestrial > Soil > Unclassified | place: USA: Madison, Wisconsin | collected... | reverse complement strand
GTAAACGTTGATGCGGGAGTAACCACCGCGGGTGCCTCCGCCCTCGAAGTGCTCGAACGCTCACCCGGCGTAACCATCGACCGCAACGGACAGATCAGCCTCAAAGGACGGCCACAGGTCCTGATATTGATCGATGGTAAGCAAACGCAGTTGGCAGGAGCCGATTTGCAAAACCTGCTGGCAGGTATGAACGCCTCGCAGATCGCAGAAATCGAACTGATGGACATGCCGCCCGCGCGCTACGACGCCGCTGGCAACGCCGGTATCATCAATATCAAAACGAAAAAGAACCGGCAAAAAGGGTTTAACGGTTCACTTAACGCAGGTATTGCACAGGGGCGTTATCCCAAATACAACAAGAGCCTGCTGCTGAATTATTACCGGGGGAAAGTGAATACCTTCTTTAATTACAGTTTCAATACCGCAGAATATCTCACCGACCTCTACGCCTTGCGTACCTATTACCGGCCCGATGGCTCGGTGTCGTCCTACCTGGAACAGCCTTATTTTACCAAAGGTTTCGGCAATACGCATACCATCCGCACGGGCATCGATTACACCATCAATACCCGCACGACCATGGGCGTGACACTGACTGGTACGGCCCTGAAACGCGACGCGCGCGGCCGCGCCACGGCTTTCTGGATGAATGATATGTACCAGGCCGATTCAACCATCATTACCGAAAGCCACAATACGCACAGACTGAAACAAGGAGGTGTGAGCGCTAATTTCCGTCACGCTTTCAGCGCCAGCCGCGAACTGACCGCTGATGTGGAATGGGTAGGCTATTCGATCCGCGGACGGCAGAATTTCGAAAACCGCAAGATCATGCCCGCCGGCAATATCGATGCCTCAACAGGCGACATCCCCTCATCGATCGGCATCTTTTCTGCCCGCACCGACTACAAACAAACCTCTCAACATTGGGTATGGGAGACGGGCCTGAAAACCTCGCGTGTCAATACCGATAACGAAGCTTCTTACCTGATGCTGCAGGGAGGCAATTGGGTGCCCGATCTCGGAAAGAGCAATCATTTTCTATACAGGGAAAACATTCACGCCGCCTACTCAAGCCTTGCTTATAATAAGAACAAGTGGAATGTGCAGGGCGGACTTCGTTATGAATACACCACTTACCGGGCAAAACAACTGGGCAACCAGGTAAACCCCGATTCAACATTTGACCGCACTTACAACAGCCTTTTCCCTACGGTATTTGCTTCTTACCAGGCCGATTCACTGCACCAGTTCAACATCAGCGGCGGCCGGCGCATCGACCGTCCGGTATTCCAAAAGCTAAACCCGTTTGTATTTATTATTAATAAGTACACCTACCAGCAGGGCAATCCATTTCTGCTGCCGCAGTACACCTGGAACGTTGAATTATCACACACCTATCGCGGCATGCTGACAACGGGTATCAATTATAGTTTCTCCAATGATTATTTTTCACAAATCTTCCTGACGGACCCTGTTACCGGCACTATTTCCTACACCGATGGCAACGTGGGACGCATGCAGAACCTCGGTGTTTCTGTTGGTTTGCAGCTATCGCCTGTACGCTGGTGGAGTTTATCGGCGCAGGCCGATTATAATCACAAGCGCATCGCCGGCTATGTGGGATCCGATTATTATGCACGGTCCATCAACCAGCTCAGCATCAGCATGAATAACCAGCTACAGCTCGCAGACGGATGGACGGGTGAACTGAGCGGCTTTTATATCACGCGCAATCAGAACGACCTGCAGGAAGTGTTGAACCCTACGGGACAGCTATCGGCGGGCATTGCCCGGCAATTATGGGGCAAAAGAGCAGTGGTGCGCCTGACAGCCCGTGATATTTTCTATACGCAGATCATGGCGGGGCAGAGTTATTTCAGCCGCAGTGAAGAATACTTCGAACTCAGGCGTGATACCCGCGTATTCACCCTCTCATTTACCTGGCGTTTCGGCCAGTCAGTGCAATCCCAGCGTTCATCCTCCGGCGCGGCAAGCGACGAAATCAACCGCGTTGGTCCGGGTAATTAAACCCCTTTTTTTGTAGTGTAACGACTACATAATTGCCCCCAAAGCGACGACAACCGATTGTAGTAATCCTCTATTTTTTCCGGCTCCTCTCTGATGTTACTTTGTATTCATAACTAAGGAAAACAAGCCACCATTTTTCGAACACCCTCGTTGTAAAGCCAAGTTTATCCCTGGCTAACCTATGAACTTAAAGCACAGACAAGCCACCATCCACCGTTAGGCTTTTTGCAGCCAGACTGTCTTCCAAAACGCAGTCTGACAAAGCAAGAAGCTTTTTTTATTGGATCATTAAAATGTTCGTCGTATGGAAACCCTCTTTCAGCTTGCAGACCAGCTTGCCGGCAGTTTCCGCCCGGCAGCCCAGCGGTCGCACAGCTTATTCATTAATGAAATTCCGGCCGATATTGATCTCGGGGCCAATCGCGAATGCCTGGCTCATGTGATCAGCGGCATGTTGCAGACCGTGCTCAACCACAGTTCCCACGCCACCATCCGCATGAGTGCCCACCGCCAGAACGATCTGACGGTTTTTTGTATGAAGGGCGTTTCCCCGTTCGCTCTTTCCGGTCCCGAACTGGCGCAAACCAGTCAGTTGGCGGGTTGCCTTGGAGGCAATCTCTACCTTTCAGGATCACCGGGCCACAACCTGCATTTCTCCTTCTGTTACCCCAACGCCCGTAACTGTCCTGGCTGAACTTCTTGCGTCTGATCAAATATCCTGATTACTTGTAGATTATCTTCTACAACGCTGTCGTTGTCAGTGTTACAACATTCTCACACAGTATTCTATTTCATACGATAAAAAATGGCGTTTTTTTTGCGTATATGTTCACGAAACGAAAAACACCATGACTTATCCTGATTCTGCAAAGCCGGAAACAGTTAACCTGTACGACTACGCCAACCGCGTACTCGATGAATGCTGGCCGGGCGAAAGCCCTGAGAAAGCTTTGCTCCGGAACGAAATCCCCCGCGACCTGTGGATCGAACAACACACTGACACGGTGTGTCAGTGGATACAAACCCTGATTCAAAGCGTAGCTTCCGGGCCGCTACCCGGCGTCACACGTCTGAGCGGTTCGCGCCAGGGCGCTGATACCGTATTGCGTGTGGAGCATCCCGGCGATAACCCGCCCTGCACCCGGCATTTTGACTGGCTGCGTCTTAATACGATTGCAGAACGTACAGGCGCTAAACTATACCTGGCCTTTGAAGAGCCGGGGCTAAACGTAATCTCATTTCGCATTCCGTCGGCTACCTCAACCGGCGCAACATCTTTTTTGTAAATTAAAATGTTCTTTTATGCGTCAGCAGAATTATACCAACCATGTCCGGTACTATGCACCACATCATTTTATCTTCTATCCCTTGTCGTTGTTCATGCTGTGTATTTCCATTTATGAATACTGGCATTCGGGTGGAGCGAAACTCATGTGGCTTATCGTTGCTGCCGGAACGGGGATGCTGATATTCCTCTCGCTCGTGCTTCGCCAGCACTATGCGCTGATGTTGCAGGACAGACTTGTACGCATGGAACTTCGGTGGCGTTATCATGTGCTGACGGGTAAAAGACTCGAGATACTTGAAAAACAACTGCGATTCAAACAGTTAGCCGCTTTGCGGTTTGCTTCTGACACAGAATTACCGGCACTGGCCGATCGCGCAGTGGCCGAGAAACTCTCACCGGACCAGATCAAAAAGTCCATCCGCGAGTGGCAGCCCGACGATATGCGGGTTTAATAAGGGTTATCTTGTGTTTTGTTGTAAATTTGATCGCAACAATCGCAATCACTTAACCCTCTTGCCGACACCCGCTGTTAAAATATTTGCAGGCCTCAGCCTGCTCTTGCTTCCTTTTGTACTGACGGCCCAGGCGCGGCCACGTCAGGCAGACAGTCTTCTCTATCTTTTAAAAAAACAACCGGAAAACATCCGCCGTGTAAATCTGCTCAATGAATTGGCAGAAGCATACGGGCAATTCAGCATGGACACAGTAGGCGTGCTGGCGGAGCAGGCGCGTGAACTGGCCGTTAAACTGAAATACAAAAAAGGAGAAGCCGACGCGTTGCTCAATTTCTCCAACTTCCGGCGCGTAAAAGGCGACTATACCGCCGCTCTCAAAGCCTGCCTCGAAGGGGTGTCGATCTACGAATCGCTTGGCAAAAGTTCCCGGCTCGGAGAAGCTTATCTGACCGTAGCGCAGATTTATAAAAATATTTCCGGACACAACAGAACGGAAGAATACATCCAGATCGGATTGAATTATTCGCACATGGCTTACAACATGTATCAGTCTGTTGGAGATTCATCTGGACTGGTGCACAGCCTCAGCATGGCCGGTATTCTTTATCGCGACAATGCCATGCGCAGCAAAGAGCTCCGTCATTATTACGATTCCGCTTTTGCCGTATTCAAAAATGCGATCGTGCTCATTGAGAAATATGGCAAAGGAACCGATGGTACGGCAAAAGTGTATAACAACATCAGCCAGGTTTATACTGAATATTTCAAAGATTATAAAACGGCGCTGAATTATCTTGATAAAGCCATTGCTTTTAATATAGCCAACGACAACTTGCAGAGCTTGTCGTACAACTACGGCAACGTAGCTAAAAACTATGAACGCATGGGTGATCTCAAACGTTCATTGGAATACGGCTATAAAACAGTTGGTGTAGCCATGCAGCTCGGCAAGCCCGAACGTTTGCAGAATGCTTACTCGCAAATGCACAGCACGTACAAAGCAATGGGGCAGGCAGATTCTGCCTATCATTATTATATCCTCAAAGACAACCTCAACGATTCACTGACGGATCTGGCGCGCACGGCGCAGGTGATGGAATTGCAGACCCGTTTTGAAACACAGAAAAAAGAGGGCGACATTGTTCGCCTGAAATCCGAGCGCCGCGATCAGCAGCGCCGGATGTTTTTTATGGCAATAGCGTTGCTGCTGTTGCTGTGCCTCGTGGCCGCACTGGGATTTCTTTACCGCCGCGTGCGTATTCAACGGGGACAAATTGCCGCACAATCGCTGCGCCTGGAAGTGATGATGAAAGAATTGCATCACCGCGTAAAAAATAATCTACAGGTTGTGAGCAGTCTGTTGAGTTTGCAAACGCACAAGCTCAAAGATGAAAGTGCGATCGGTGTATTGCGCGAGAGTCAGTTGCGCGTACAGGCCATGAGCCTGATCCACCAGCGTCTTTATAAAAAGGACGAACTCACGGCGATAAACATGAAAGAATACATCTCTGACCTGGCTAATTCACTCATAGCAGCTTATGGCTATTCGCCGGGAGACCTGGAACTGGATATTGAGGTGGAAAAGGAAATGATGGACATCGACCGCGCATTGCCGCTCGGCCTGATCCTGAATGAAATGATCACCAATTCGCTCAAATATGCTTTTGCGGATACGCATATTCCGCGGTTGAGCATTCACCTGCGTGAAGAAAATGGCGAAGTGATTACACGTGTGGAAGACAATGGCATCGGAATTGATCCGGCTAAATGGAATAAGCCTTCAAGTTCTTTTGGTAAACAACTGATCACTGCGCTATGCCGGCAATTGCGGGCGCGTCAGGATGTGCAGGGAGGCGAAGGCACAATTTTTACAATAACGATACCAGGCAAAGCTGCCTGAGCTAAAATAAGCGGATGAATACTGAAAATGTACGTGTACTGATTGTAGAAGATGAAGCCATCGTAGCAATGGACCTGGCAGCGGGATTGGAAAGCGAAGGGTATGAAGTGGCCGGTATTGCCGACAATGCAGAAGACGCGTTGCAATTATTCCGCGAGGAAGAAGTAGACATTCTTTTAATGGACATCAGCATCATTGGAGAGCGCGACGGGATCAGTGTGGCAGGGGAGATGATGGAGCAGAGAGCGATACCACTTATTTATCTGACAGCACTAACGGATGCAGAAACCATCAGCCGTGCCAAACACACCCGGCCATCAGCATTTCTTACCAAGCCTTATACGCTGACCAATGTGCGTATTGCCATGGAAATGGCGATGCACAATTTTGCCGCATCACAGGAGCAGGGAGGTAAAGTAATTCCGTTGCAGCCGGAAAAAAAGGAAACGGAATCCGTCGATACCGGCAAAGAAACCATCCTTCAATTGAAAGACCACATTTTCGTAAAACATAATTACGCATTTGTAAAAGTCAGGCTCTCCGATATCCGATACATCGAAGCGGATAACAACTATGTACACCTGGTGATCCCCGGCAACAGGATGTTGTTGCGGTTGTCAATGAATCAACTGCTCGAAAAAATCAACTATCCGCGGCTGGTGCGCATTCATCGTTCGTTTGCCGTAAACATGGAGCACATCACCGCTTTTACGGATTATGAAGTGCGCCTCGATCAGCAGGAACTTCCGATCGGCAGAAGTTACAAGGAAGATTTTCTTCGCAATTTTAATTCCCGCTGACGCGGGATTTTTAAGTTGATGCTAATTTATCATCAATCATAACTGGCTGGCCCGGATATTTTTTCAAGTGCAGCAGGGATTCTAATTTGCCTTTAAAGCATCTGCTGTTATATTTGCACGATCTGCTTAACCCCTCTAAACTAAACTCTGTTCATGAGAAAACTCTCCCTATTAATGGCTGGGTGTATGCTGGCTTGCATAACCCTGAAAGCGCAGGTAGTCTTTTACGAAAATTTCAATGGTATTAGTGGTTCCACGGCTGGCGGACCCGGTACTTACGCGTTTCCCGCAGGCTGGCTGCTGCGTAATGTTGACAACCGGACTCCCTCAGCGCAGACCGCTTATGTAAACCAGGCATGGGCCCGCCGCGAAGATTTTAAATTCAACGTTGGCGATAGTTGTGCCTTTTCCAATTCCTGGTACTCTCCGGAAGGCGCGGCCAACGACTGGATGTGGACGCCGGCTATTGCAATTCCCGCTGGTGCCGCCAGTACGCTCTCCTGGAGAGCTGTAGCGTATGATCCTGAATTCCGCGATGGATACGAAGTAAGGATCATGGTAGCGCCTAACACGCCTACTGGCGGCACAGGCTCCATCGGCAACCAGATAACAAACTCCACCGTTTTGTATTCCAATGCTGCTGAAGAGGCAGCCTGGACAACCAGGAGTGTTGGCCTTGGCACTTATGCAGGCCAGACTGTTTATATCGGCTTCCGGAATAACTCGAATGACAAATTCCTTTTGTGTATAGATGATATTAAAGTGGAACGTACCCTGAATTATGACGGACGTGTTACGGCCGCCGTGGCATCACAGTATGCACAAATTCCAATCGGTCAGGCCGCCAATCTTTCATTCAGCGGAAGTATTTCCAATGGTGGTGCACAGGCGTTGACGAATGTACGGCTCGGCGCAAGAATTTATAATGAAAGCAATGCGCTGGTGCAGGAGATTGCTTCTGCCAGCGTGTCTTCATTAGCTGCCGGGGCAAATTCAAACTTCACCCTTCCCGGCTGGACACCCGCAGCTACCGGCTCTTACACGATCCGTTATTTCCCGATGATGAACGAGACCGAGCAGTTGCCCGCCAACGATACAATGGTGCGCACATTGGTGATCAGTGATACGGCCTATGCGCGCGACAGAGGAGCTGCAAACGGAAGCCTGGGTATCGGTGCCGGCAACGGAGGATACCTTGGGCAGACATTTGCCGTGCAGCAGGCATCCTATCTGAGTTCAGTTACCATCGACTATACACGTGGCTACACAGGAAGACGTTATGCTGCGGTTGTATGGGATATGCTCGGAGGTATTCCCAACAGCATTATAGCTACTACCGATACGCTGTTATATGCCGATGATAATCCATTCACGGCTACCTTGAATATAAATGGAGGACCAAGACCGCTCGCTCCAGGTTCTTATGTTATTACGGCTGTGGAATTTGATTCAACACTTGCCGTAACGTTGCGATCGGAGATTTATACGCCCGGTACTACCTGGGTTATCTGGCCCACTTCACCGACAGGCACCTGGGCAAACAACGAAGCTTTTGGAGCGAGCTTCGCCAAACCCTATTCGATCCGCGCCAACGTTCGTCTTACACAGTTCCCGCTGCCGGTAAGACTGCTTTCATTCGACGGCAGAAAAACAGCACGCGGTAACCAACTGGATTGGGCAGTAACCGAACAATTAAATATTCAGCGATATAACGTAGAGCGTAGCAGCAATGGAATTAACTTCTCCGCTATCGGCAGCGTTACTGCCAATGCATTTGCGGATTACCGTTATGATTTCACAGACATAAGTCCGTTGGCTGGGATCAATTACTATCGCCTGGCCATTGTCGAGAATGGACAGACAACTTATAGCAACACGATCCGTCTCGATAGCCGCGGACAACAACGCGTAACATTGGCGCCGACACCGGCAAATGATAAAGTGATCCTGCAGAGCAGCGATCTTCAACTGCTCGGTACGAACGCCCGTTTGATCAACCTGTCGGGCCAGCCGGTAAAAACTGTCCGTATTACGCAGATGCCCTATACACTCGATATCCGCGATATCCCCGCAGGATATTATGTGCTTGTGCTGGAAGATAATACGTCATTGAAAGTGATCAAGCAGTAAGTAATAAGCTCTAAGTATTAAGTTAAGCGCGGGACGAATGGCCCGCGCTTTTTTTGGTAATAGGTAGTAGGTAATAGGTAATAGGTATAAGGCCCGATACTTCGGGCTAAGGTGTAAGGTATAAGGTGTAAGGCTTAAGGTTAAACAGCCACCCGAGGCTTCGGCCATAGGTTTTAAGTAATAGGTTTAGATAAGCATCCATTCACTTATTGACTATTCACGATTGACGATTCACTTTTTGACTTTTGATTTTTGACTTTTGAATTTTCAGACGTTCGCATACAAAAAGCCGTCGTTCGCCACCTTTTATTAATCAGGTGTGTTTTGGGATAGTAGATTTACATCGGTTATTGTATTAACAATACTATTCCGGTGGCAGGTATTGGCGGACGGGGTCAGTGCCTGTCCCGGTTTTTTTCAATGTTTCTTTAAGACGAGTTCAATAAATCGATAGAGTTGCCCTCTATTATACGCACCGACCCTTAACCTTGACGGGCTTCCTAACGGAGTCCGTTTTTTTAATTCAAAAATCAAAAGTCAAAAAGGTAAAATAACAGCCGTTGCCGGTGCCATGTATCGCTGTTTATTCACTCCCGGGACTTAGAAGAAGCTCAGGGGGCAGCAGCTAAATAAACCTCGCTTCTTACTTAACAGCTTTAGGTAAAAAAAAGCCCCTGCGTGAAACAGGGGCTTTTGAATTTTAATTTTTAGCTATTTAATTAACCAGGAAGCGGCTTGTGACCTGGCGTTTTCCATCGCTGAAACGCAGCAGGTACCATCCTCCGCGCAACTGCGCAGTTGCCGGTAAAGAGGTGCGGCTGCCTGCGGCTGTAACGGAAAGCGAACCGGACCCGAGTTGGCGGCCACCCGCATCAAACAGGATCCACGACAAAGGACGATCCGTATTTTCCTGCAATAAGATCTCAACAGGCTGACCTGTTCTTACAACTGTCGGTACTACCTGTACAAACTGCTGTTGTTCGCTGATTGTAATGGTTCTTACCGGGCTGTAACGGAAGCGACCGTCGATATCTGTCATCCGCAGACGATAGTAGATCGGTGCATTATAAACTGCGATCGGATCCGCGATCTGATAGGTATGATTGCCGGGTTGATTCACGGCTGTTACACGGCCGATAGAATTGAAGCTGCTGCCATCGAGGCTACGCTCTACTTCGAAATGACTCAACTGTTCTTCGCGGACAGTTTCCCAAAGCAGTTGTACACGGTTCTGGTCGAAACGTTTTACAATAAAGTCGCTCAGCACCAACGGCAGGGTACCTGTGCTTAACGAAATAGTATTGGACTCAGTGCTTTCGTTGTGAAAGCGGTCAACCGTTGTTACAAGATAAAAATAAGTATTGCCGGTAACGAGCGTGCCATCGGTATAACCGGTGCTGTCGGCATGAACGATGGCCAGCAGATTGTTGGCGTCATTGATATCGACCGGGCTTGTCTGCGAGCGGTACACAACGAAGTTGCGCACTTTATCGAACTCATTAGCCGTGGCAGCGGGAGGCGTCCAGGTAACGCGTGCGCTGAGACCGGTGAGGTTGCCGGTTAAGCCTGAAGCCGGAGCAGGAGCCACGTTGTCTTTCCACGGCATGGTGGGTTGCAACGCAGGCTTCTGGTAAAAGAACAAACGCATTGAATCGCGGAAGCCGTTAAAATTATTGCGCAAGCTGGTGGTATTATAAATAGCCTGTCCTTTTACATTCGGATAAGCCGCATCGCGGTTCATCCGGAGTTGCCGCGGGATCATGGTAACATCGGTTTCATAAGTACCGTTGCCGGCTACGCCCACTTTGTATCCGGCCATACCGATATAAATATGACGGGTAGAGGATACATTATTCCACCAGGGAATCAATACGGAGTAGTTGGCAGCGGAGAGGCCGATCTGCCAGTATACCTGCGGTGCGAGGTAGTCGACCCATTCCTGTTGTATCCACAGGCGGCTGTCGGCGAAAATGGTTACATAGTGCTCGAAACCGGTGGTGGCAGAACCACCTACACCAGTACCATTGCGCCAGATGCCGGAGGGAGAGATGCCGAATTTGGTCCAGGGTTCCACTGTGGCGATGCTATCACTTATTTTTTTGATAAGCAGGTTCACATTGTTGCGGCGCCAGTCGGCGCGTACCGAATAACCGTTGGGGTAGGCGGCAAATGTGGCATCGTCGTTATAAGTGGCATTAGGATAAAAATAGTCGTCAAAATGGATACCATCCACATCGTAGCGGCGCACGATGTCCATTACCACTTTTGTAACATATTCACGTACATCGGGAATACCGGGGTCAAGAATGAGTTGGTTGGGCGTGGTGGACGTGATCAGCCACTCAGGGTGTTGTTTCGCCACGTGGCTGGCGGCAAGTGCGTTGTAGTTGGTTGTAGTGTTGCTGCTGAGCGCGCGGTACGGGTTGAGCCACGCATGGAGCTCCATGCCACGCTTACGGCATTCGTCAATCGCAAATTGCAACGGATCCCACATCGTGGAAGGAGGGTTGCCCTGTACGTTGGTGAGGTCTTTGGACCAGGGTTCGATGGTGCTGGGATACATGGCATCACACTGGCTGCGCACCTGGAAATAAATGGTGTTGATGCCGGTAGCCTTGTGCCGGTCGAGGATCACGATCAGCGAATCGCGCTGGCGGGCCGGGGTATGAGCCGGGTTGGGCCAGTCAATACCGCCGAAAGTGGCGATCCACGCACCACGCATTTCACGTTTGGGAGGCGATTGGGCGGAGGCGGCCGATGAGGCCAATAAAAAGGTTGCCAAAGCAAGCAGAGGTAGACTTCTTCTCATAGCTGTCTGTTTTTTTGCAGTTATTTGCGTAATTTATGGCAAAGTGGCGGTAAGCTGCGGTTTTTGTCGAAAAACTTTACCGCAGAAAAGCGCAAAAACGAGCAAAATGAGGATATTTGTTTTCCAAGCAACATCTTTCCACAGTTGTGAAGAATTTTGAGAAAAAAAGAAGCAATACCTTGCGTCAAGTGGGGAACTTTCCCTACCTTTGCGATCCAAAATTTTCAAATTATCATGGCTAGAGTATGTCAGGTTACAGGTAAAACGCCGATCGGAGGAAACAAAGTTTCACACTCCAACATCAAGACGAAGCGTCGTTTTCTGCCTAATTTGCAGAAAAAGAAGTTCTACCTGGTGGAAGAAGACAAATGGATCACCTTGAAGCTCAGCGCTGACGCAATCCGTACGATCGACAAGAACGGTCTGTACAGTGTTGTGAAACAACTGCGCGCCAGGGGTGAAAAAATCTAACTGATCGGCCTTCTCCGGAAGGGTCTTCGGATTCCTCCGTCCAAATCAGTCTGATTTTTCTAATCCCGAAGCTTCGGGATCAAATTCAACAAATTTTCAAATTAACGCAATATGGCAAAGAAAGGCAACCGGGTACAGGTAATTCTGGAATGCACTGAGCACAAAACAAGTGGTCAGCCTGGCACCAGCCGTTACATCACGGTTAAAAACAAAAAGAACAATCCTGAAAGAATGGAGTTGAAGAAATACAACGCTATTCTCAAGAAAGTGACTGTTCACAAAGAAATCAAGTAATGATACCATTCAACGCCGGCAGCAAATTCTGCTGGTTATGAATATAAACTAATAAGATCATGGCAAAAGCAGCTTCTAAAAACGCGAAAGTAAAAGACCTGAAAGCTTCTGCGGAAGCAAAGAACTGGACCAAGGTGATCAAAGCTGTAAGAAGTCCTAAATCAGGCGCTTACACTTTTAAAGAGCAGATCATCCACAAGGATAAAGTAAAGGATTTCCTGGCCCAGAAATAATCCGGGTACTTAATGTATATCCAGAAAGCTGTTCGTTGCCACGGATGGCTTTTGTTGTTTTAGGTTGACCAGCCGGTCAGCGTTTTGTTCACCGTTCAGCATCTCTTCATATGGGTTTTTTCAATAAGCTATTCGGAAAAAAAGAAAAGGAAAGTCTTGACCAGGGCCTGCAGAAAACCAAAGAAGGTTTCTTCGCCAAAATAAGCAAGGCTATTGCCGGCAAAAGCACGGTTGACGAAGAAGTCCTCGACAACCTGGAAGAAGCACTGGTAGGCGCTGACGTCGGTATCGAAACTACCGTCCGCATCATCGAACGGATCGAGAAACGGGTGGCTAAAGACAAGTACCTCACTACTGCCGAACTCAACAAAATGCTTCAGGAGGAAATCGAGCAAATTCTTGTAGATGCTCCTGAATCAAATAGTTATGCCTTCGATTCTGATCTCCCCAAAAAGCCTTACATCATTCTCGTTGTAGGTGTGAACGGTGTGGGAAAAACAACTACCATCGGCAAACTCGCCTATAACTTCAAGAAAGCCGGCAAGCAAGTGTTGCTCGGCGCTGCCGATACTTTCCGTGCCGCCGCAGTGGACCAGCTCACCATCTGGAGCGAACGCGTGGGTGTTCCCATCGTTAAACAGGACATGGGCAGCGATCCCGCCGCTGTGGCCTTCGACACCGCCCAGAGCGCCGTGGCCCGCCAGTCGGATGTCGTTCTGATCGACACCGCCGGCCGCCTCCACAACAAGGCCCACCTGATGGATGAACTCAGCAAGATCAAACGCGTTATCCAGAAAGTATTACCCGACGCACCGCACGAAGTACTCCTGGTACTCGACGGCAGCACCGGCCAGAACGCCGTAGAACAGGCCCGCCAGTTTACGGCCGCCACCGATGTGAGCGCCCTTGCCATCACCAAACTCGACGGCACAGCCAAGGGCGGCGTGGTGCTGGCAATCGCCAATCAATTCCGTATTCCCGTGAAATTTATTGGCGTGGGAGAGAAAATGGAAGACCTGCTGGTGTTCGATAAACATGAATTTGTTGACAGCCTTTTCAACTTGAATACGAACGAATAAGAAAGGCTTACTGAATATTTTTTATGAAGACAAAAACGCTCCGCAGAGACAAGGTGAACATCATCACCCTGGGCTGCAGCAAGAACATGGTGGATAGCGAGGTATTGAGCGGACAGCTCCTTGCCAACGATATCGCCGTGGTACATGAGAACAAAAAACTCGATCACAATATCGTAGTGGTGAACACCTGCGGCTTTATCGATAAGGCCAAAGAGGAAAGCATCAACACCATCCTCGACCAGGTAGAACTGAAGAGAAAAGGAAAACTCGACAAAGTATATGTGACCGGCTGCCTGAGCGAACGCTATAAAAATAATCTCGAAGACGAGATCCCCGAAGTGGATGCCTTTTTCGGCACCATGGAACTTCCCCTCATCCTGAAACAATTTGAAGCCGATTATAAAACCGAGCTGGTGGGCGAGCGTCTGCTGGCCACCCCGCAGCACTACGCCTATCTCAAAATTTCCGAAGGCTGCAACCGCACCTGCTCATTCTGCGCCATTCCTTTGATGCGCGGCAAACACCAGAGCCGCTCCATCGACGACCTGGTGCGCGAAGCCGAAGGACTGGTACGCAAAGGCGTGAAAGAAGTGATGCTCATTGCACAGGAACTTACGTACTACGGCCTCGATATTTATAAAAAACGCGCTCTTCCCGAACTGCTGCATCGCCTCGCCGATGTGCAGGGACTGGAATGGATCCGCCTGCATTATGCTTACCCCTCCAAGTTTCCGCTGGAAATCCTGGACGTAATGCGTGAACGCGACAACATCTGCAACTACCTAGATATGCCGCTTCAGCATGCCTCCAACAATATGCTGAAAGCCATGAAACGCCAGATCACCCGCGAGGAAATGGAAGAACTCGTTGCTTCCATCCGCGAACGGGTGCCCGGTATCTGCCTCCGCACCACACTGATCGCCGGTTTCCCCGGCGAAACGCAGGATGATGTGGAAGAACTCAAAGGTTTTCTCGAACGCATGCGCTTCGACCGCGTGGGCATTTTCACTTATTCACACGAAGAAGGTACTTCCGCTCACGATCTCGTTGACGACGTGCCCGCCGAGGAAAAGGAACGCCGTGCACAGGAAATCATGGAAGTGCAGCAGGAAATCTCTTACGAAAAGAACCAGGAAAAGATCGGCCAGGTATTTAAAGTACTGGTTGATAAAAAAGAGGCCGGCCGCTACCTTGGCCGCACCGAGTTCGACAGCGTAGAGGTAGACAACGAAGTGGTGGTTCATTCCGACCGCAAACTCCAACCTGGTAATTTTTATAACGTGCGCATTACAAAAGCGTACGATTATGATCTCGAGGGAGAAGTGGTGGAGTAGTAAGGCGTACGGTTTAAGGCGTAAGATGTAAAACTGCTCTTTTGCGCCTTTGCCCCTTATGCAGCTTTGCGTGAAACCGGCGCTGTTTTTCTCGCAAAGACGCAAAGTAATCGAGCCGCAAAGATGGGCCCGTGAGCGCAATTGACTTATTGCCTCATTCACCCTTTTGAATTTTTACTTTTGATTTTTGAATTTTTCCTCCATTCCTGGTAATCCAGGAAATAAATCAACCTCAGGGAAATACTGTTGAACATCGGATTGTCCAGGGTATTCCTGAGATTACGATAATAGGAATCGCGCACAAGCTGATTGCTGAGCTGCCCCGCATTTTTCCAGCCAATATTCAAAAAACTACCTGGCGCAAACTGCCACGTATACACCATGTCGATGTTGAAAAAGTTGATATTATAGTCAGGATTCGGAGTAGTTGTAACCACTTCCGTCGTATGACCATCCGGCGACAGGTCAAACAATTGAGTGAAATGTACTTTACTCCAGTAATGCCGCAGACGGACGGTAACACCCATGCGGTTGGTGAAGCTGTATTTCATGTCCAGCGTATTCGAAATCGTCCGGCGATCACGTAAGCCGATCACCACACCGGGCACAGAGGTCAGGTAAGCAAAGCCATAATCATTCCGCTGAAGTTCCACATAGTTGTTCAGGCCAATATTCAATTTATCGCTGAAACGGTAATTGTTGCCAAAGCTTATTTCGGAAAAATTCCCGTTGAAACGCGGAGCCAGGCGATGATAGAACTCTGCGGATAGCGTGTATTTTTTTGCCTTATTGCTTCTCAGCCAGATGCCCTTCATCCAGGATGCGGGCCTGCGCAATACATACCCATCGAGCCGCGCATCATAATAATCGTTACTGCGCGCCCGGTAGTCTAGTTCGACACCCACATTCCAGAGATTCTTCATTTGGCCGTTTACGTTACCGCTCAACACCAGATCCTGGTAGAGCCGCGGCTCCTGCAATTGCGAATAATTACCGTTGATGTTGATGTAAATATTGTTATAAAAACTTTTCGGCTTCACCCATTTATAACCCGCATAAAAGCCGTGCGTGAGATAATTGTTGTTGGTGAAGTAACCCATATCCGACTGATTGTACCGGCTATCCACATACCAGCGATGAATGTCAAAATTGAAACGGCCTTTGAATTTTCCAAAAAACAATTCGTATTGATTGCCGCTGTAGGTTTTTCCCGGAGCCTCATAGCCGATCAGGCGGCTGTGTGCAACTTTGCCCCATACATTCCATTTTATGTTTTTATCATACAGGTCCCAGTCGAGCGCGGTAACGTTGGCATCATAGTCTTTCCCGCTTCTCCATACATTTGTGTTGATCAGCGTTACCCTCGAGTTGTGTGGGAGTGCCTGATCAAGCACCGCTATATTATAGTTGGTCAGCGGTGATGTCTGCACCTGGTAAGTCTGCTTGTCGGCTTTTTCCACCGTTGCATATTCGCTTCTGGTAATCGCATTGAACAATCCTATTCCCAATTTATTTTTCGTCCGCCCGCTGATCTTGGTGGCATTCAGCAGTTTGGTTTGTGCAGGATTTTTACGGATCGTTTCTCCACCTGCACGATCGTAATCAACATCGTAATAATGCAGCGGCTGTCCGCCAATGCGCCGGCTGTAAAACAAATCTCCCTGGGAGAATAGTTCTGTTCCTTCATTGAAGAATGGCCGGTTCTCGTTGAATTTTACTTCAAATGGCGACAGGTTGAGTACCTGGTTATCGCTTTGCACCTGTCCGAAGTCAGGGATCAGTGTCATGTCCATGGTAAACGCATCCGAGATACCATATTTCACGTCCATGCCACCGCTCGCTGTCGAACGCCATTGATTTTCGGTGGAGGCATCTTTGGTGAGATAGGAAGACAGATACGGGGAAAAGGACAAACGCAATGGCGGACGGATATCCCGGAGGCCGGTCCAGGTACCGAATTGATTGACGAACCCGAAGTGCGTGGGATCCACAGGGCTCCAGGAGTATTGCTGCCCCGTGCGTGAACGCCGGCGAAGCACCTGTATGTTCCAGTCCTGCAGTTTGTCTTTGCTGAACCGCACGGCTGCGTAAGGTATTTTCATTTCAAAACTCCAGCCGTTGTCATGAATCTTTGCGCGTGTTTCATATACCGCATTCCAACTCCCGTCTTCACTACCGGTACCATATTTGATATCAAATTGCTCGTTGAGTGGCGTAACGAAGAAGGAGAGGGCATTGATCTTATCCTGGTAAGTGTCGAGGATCAGCCCGGCAAAGTCGTTGATGCCGATTTCATCACGGCCTGCCAGTTGAGTGGTAATGCTGTCGCGGGTTGATTCGCGGCAGAATCCGGCAAAATAGATGGCTTCGTCATCGTACAGCAAATAAAAAGAGGAACGTGTAGCCTCCATCTCCGGTCTGCCAAAGGTGGGCCGCATTTCGGTGAGTGTGCCGGGCATCAATCCTTTTTTCCAGGCTTCCTCATCCGGCATACCGTCCATTACAATGGGCAGGTCGCGCCGGATGGCTGGAAATTGTTTTTGTGTATTTTGCGAGTGGACAAAAAAATGCCCGGTTAAAATGAAAACTAACAGCAGGGTGTGACGCATAAACAGTGATGTGGTAAGAAAGCTTTCGTAAAGAAACGAACGGCGCGTATTACAGTTACAGCCAACAAAAAATATTTATAAAAATCCTGACAAGTGGCAACCTTACTCCACGGACGGAGTGGGATCAGACAGGACCTTAACAGATAATAGATTATGGAATACAAAGACGCAACAACCGAAGAAATTGAACAGATCATACAACAATCATGGGCCGCATTCGAGGTATATCGCAATTTCAGTTTGCAACAACGCGCCGCTTTTATGCGCGCCATTGCTGCCGAACTTGATAAAACCGGTGATGCATTGCTGGAAGCGGTCGCTGCAGAAACACATCTGCCATTGGCCCGCTTGCGCAACGAACGCGCCCGCACCATGTTTCAGTTGACCAGTTATGCCGCGGCCTGTGAAGCCGGCAACTGGCTCGAAGCGCGAATCGACACGGCTGTTGCCGGTAAAAATCCACCCAAACCGGATTTGCGAAAAATGCTGGTGCCCCTTGGGCCCGTAGTAGTTTTTGGTGCGGCCAATTTTCCTTTTGCCTACTCTACCGCCGGAGGCGATACGGCCTGCGCGCTGGCAGCCGGTTGCCCGGTGATCGTAAAGGCGCATCCCGGACATGCACATACCAGTCAGTTGGTGGCGGATGCCATTACACGCGCAGCGCGCGCCACCGGTATTCCGGATGCTGTATTTGCCCATATTCACGGTGCTTCATTTGAAGTGGGCAAAGCACTCGTTGAGCATCCGTTGATCAAAGCAGTCGGCTTCACCGGATCATTTGCCGGAGGCAAACAATTATTCGACTGGGCCAACCAGCGCAAAGAACCGATACCTGTATTCGCGGAAATGAGCAGTGTGAATCCTGTCTATCTTTTACCTGGAAAACTAAAAGAGGCCGCTGAAGAAACGGCGCGTCTGTATGCCGGTTCCATAACACTTGGCGTGGGACAATTCTGTACCAATCCCGGTATACTGGTAGCCGTAGAGGGTGAAGGGCTGGATCGTTTTCAACAGGTATTAACGGAAGAAATAAAAAAGACGGAGCCTGGTGACATGCTTAACATCGGCATCTTTAAAAACTATGTGGAGAAACGCGCCAACGCACTGGCACAGGAAGGTGTAGAGATGACAGCAGTACCCGAAGCCGATCCGCAATTGGAACAGGGACTACCTACGATCGCAACAACTACTGCGGCCATCTTTCTCGAAAATCCATTGCTGCAAAAAGAAGTATTTGGCCCTTATTCACTGCTAGTGGTATGCCGCAGCGAAGCCGAAATGCTGGAAGTGGCCCGCCACATGGAAGGACAATTAACATCAACGCTGATGGCTACACAGGAAGATCTTGCACGCAATCGCTACCTGATCGACGTAGTAAAAAATCAATGCGGGCGTTTGATCCTGAACGGGGTGCCTACCGGCGTGGAAGTGTGTCTGAGTATGCAGCATGGCGGACCTTATCCGTCAACCACGGATGCGCGTTTCACCTCTGTCGGAGCCGATGGCATCAAACGATTTGCACGCCCTGTGGCCTATCAAAACTGGAACGATGAATGGTTACCTGCGGAATTGCAAAACAGCAATCCGCTTGGTATCTGGCGTACGGTGAATGATGAGCTGACGAAACAGCCGGTGACGGGGTGAATGGTGAATGGTCAATAGTGAATAGTGAATGCTTCAAGTCCTCTGGTTCGTGTATCCACGAACCAGCATTGGGGGGGCAATCTTTACGTGAAGAAGTTGCACAAGGCGAATGGTGAATGGTCAATAGTGAATAGTGAATGCTTCAAGTCCCCCTGGTTCGTGTATTCACGAACCAGCATTGGGGGGCAATCTTTACGTGAAGAAGTTGCACAAGGCGAATGGTGAATGGTCAATGGTGAATAGTGAATGCTTCAAGTCCCCCTGGTTCGTGTATTCACGAACCAGCATTGGGGGGCAATCTTTACGTGAAGAAGTTGC
>Ga0160492_100582_pt1 | contig 19523 bp, 17 predicted proteins | sample DID2MG_FD_108258 | JGI IMG/M metagenome (GOLD analysis project Ga0160492, IMG submission 108258) | Enriched soil microbial communities from UW Madison campus, WI, USA - DID2877_E24_FP2 MG | ecosystem: Environmental > Terrestrial > Soil > Unclassified | place: USA: Madison, Wisconsin | collected... | reverse complement strand
CGGGCAGCGCAGGGCGTCGATCGCCATCTCGATCTTGGAATCGATGTCCCACAGATCCTTGGCGTCGATGATCTCCTGGAGCTTGGTCATCTCCTCCATCAGCTCGTCGGTGTATTCCTCACCGAGCTGAACCGCGAGGGCGTTGTACTTGTCGAAGACGTGCTTGTCTTCGCAGTCGGCGATGACGTTGCCCCAGACGTCCTTGGTCGGGTCGAGCACCGGCTCCTGCGGGAGATAGCCGCGCTTGATGCCGTCGGCGGCCTTGGCCTCGCCCGAGAATTCCTTGTCGAGGCCGGCCATCACCTTCAGCAGGGTGGACTTACCCGAGCCGTTGACGCCCACGACGCCGATCTTGGCGTCGGAGTAGAACGACAGCCAGATGTTCTCGAAGACCTTCTTGCCACCGGGATAGGCCTTGGTCAGGCCCTGCATCTGGAAAATGTATTGCTGCGCCATGAGGGGCTTTTCGTCTCTCGGGTCGGGGTGCGGGGGTCGGGCGCTCAAATAGCGGTTGGGGGCGATTTGCGCAATCGCGGCCCCTTCACGCATTCGTCGCCAGACTGTCGGCGAGACGACAAATAACCGTCGCGGCGGTGTCGTCGATCAACGTTAGGCGAGCCCACTAGACGCGCCCCGGCGGCCTCCCCGCTCCCGGCGCACTAGGGGATAGTTCAGATGAAATCCGCTCTTCTGCTGAGCGCCGCTTTCGGCGCGCTCCTGCTGGCCGCTCCCGCCCTGGCCGCCGAAACGCCCGCCGAACCCGCGCCCGCCGCGGCCGACGCCGCCACCGAGGTCGACGCCGTCATCGTCATCGGCCAGGGCCAGAGCCGCCAGGTCCAGACCGTCAACGACGCCGCCCTGGCCCTGGAAGCCGCCGGCTCCAGCCCGCTCAAGGCGATCGCCAAGCTGCCCGGCGTGTCGTTCCAGTCGGCCGACGCCTTTGGCGCCTACGAATGGTCGACCCGCATCTCGATCCGCGGCTTCAACCAGAACCAGCTGGGCTTCACCCTGGACGGCGTGCCGCTGGGCGACATGAGCTACGGCAACCACAACGGCCTGCACATCAGCCGCGCCGTCGCCAGCGAGAACATCGGCAAGGTCGAACTGGCCCAGGGCGCCGGCGCCCTCGGCGTGGCCTCGACCTCGAACCTGGGCGGCACGCTGCAGTTCTTCTCGCGCGATCCGTCCGAGACGCTCGGCGGCCAGCTGAACCTCACCGGCGGCTCCGAGGCCATGCACCGGGTGTTCGGCCGCTTCGAGACCGGCGCCATCGAGCAACTGGGCGGCCTGCGCGCCTACGTCTCGATCGCCGACCAGAAGAGCGACAAGTGGAAGGGCGGCGGCGAGCAGAAGCAGCGCCAGTACGACGCCAAGGCCGTGCTGCCGATCGGCGAAGGCGAACTGACCGGCTTCTACCACCGCTCGGAACGCCGCGAGCAGGACTACCAGGACATGTCGTTCGAGATGATCAAGCGTCTCGGCCGCGACTGGGACAACACCCAGCCCAACTGGGCCCTGGCGATCGCCGCCGCCCGCGCCTACCAGACCGGAACCGCCCTGCCCTCGCCGTTCACCTCGGTCGACGACGCCTACTACGCCGGCGCCGGCATCCGTGACGACGATCTCTACGGGGCCAGCCTCAGCCTGCCCTTCGGCGACCACGTCAAGTTCGACGCCACCGCCTACCAGCACAAGAACCAGGGCCAGGGCCTGTGGTACACGCCGTACCTGGCCAGCCCGGGCTTCGGCACGACCGGCTCGAACGCCGCCCCGCTGTCGATCCGCACCACCGAGTACGACATCGACCGCGGCGGCCTGATCGCCGGCCTGTCGGTCGAGCTGGGCGCCCACACCATCAGCGGCGGCTTCTGGACCGAAACCAACCACTTCAACCAGGCCCGCCGGTTCTACGCCGAGACCGCCTCGGCCCCGTCGCGCGATCCGCTGGACTTCCAGTCCAACCCGTTCGCCACCCAGTGGCAGTACCGCTTCGAGACCAAGACCCTGACCGGCCACATCGAAGACAGCTGGACCGTCACCGAGGCCCTGAAGGTCAACTTCGGCTTCAAGGCGGTGAAGGTCGAAAACAGCGTCGAGACCGTGGTCGGCAGCGCGCTGTCGGGCAAGATCGAGAGCAAGGACACGTTCCTGCCGCAGGTCGGCTTCGTCTACGACCTGGGCAGCGGCCTGGAGTTTTTCGGCGGCTACACCGAGAACATGGCCGCCTACGTCTCGGCGGCGACGGCCGGCCCGTTCGCCTCGCAGAGCCAGACGGTCGTCGACTACGTCGCCAAGACCCTGAACCCGGAAAGCTCCCGGACCTTCGAAGCCGGCGCCCGCTATCACCGGGGTCCGTTCCAGGGCGTGGTCGCGGTCTACGACGTCAACTTCGAGTACCGCCTGCTCAGCGCCTCGACGGCCTCGCCGATCCTGGGCCTGCCGGCCGTGCTGTCCAACGTCGGCTCGGTGAAGACCCAAGGCCTGGAACTGGCCGGCGAATACCGCGTCAGCGACGCCTGGTCGGTCTACGCCGCCTACACCTACAACAAGTCGGAATACCAGGACGACGTCATCAACGGCAGCGGCGCCGTCGTCGCCCGCACCGCGGGCAAGACCGTGGTCGACACGCCCGAGAACATCTTCAAGGGCGAGGTGAAGTTCGAGCAGGCCGGCTTCTACGCCAAGCTCGGCGTCAGCTACACCGGCGAGCGCTACTACACCTACGAGAACATCGGCGGGAAGGTCGACAGCGCCACCGTGGCCGACCTGACCCTCGGCTACAACTTCGACGGCGAGGGCTGGACCAAGGGCCTCGAGATCCAGGCCAACATCACCAACCTGTTCGACGAGGACTACATCTCGACCGTCGGCTCGGGCGGCTTCGTCAACAACGACACCGCCGGCACGACCATGACCCTGCTGCCGGGCGCGCCCCGCCAGGGCTTCGTGACGATCAAGAAGGCGTTCTAAGCCCGCCTTCGAGCCTGAAAGACGCGCGGCCGGGAGGCGACTCCCGGCCGCGTTTTCATTTCAGCCAATGCACCGAAAAGATGAGCGGGCTGCGCCGAACTTTCCGCCACCCAGCGGTAGAATCACACACCCTCTTTGGTTGAGCTATGCAGTAACGTTTTGAAGGGCTAGAAATCCTCAAGCTTAAGCAGGCACAGAACGAATGAACCTCACCGCGTTGATCGTTATGGCGTTGGGCGCCGCAATCATCGTTACCGGCATTGCGCTCATCCTAGCGGGCAGAGGGGATGCTGGTTCGGCTGGGCTCCGGTTTATGGGAGTCGAGTTCAATACGAGCGGAGGAACGGGCTACCTAGTGTTCATCGCAGGTGTCGGGATGTTCCTCATTCCGATATTCCAGCCCTTGCCGGACCTGCGCGCCCCCTCAAAATCGCCTCCCATAGTGCAGGAAAAAACTGCGACCACCGCTGCGGCGCCCAACACACCCGTGACCGCGCCCAAAACTCCGGACAAAAAACTAGTTTTAGGCGCAACGCCCGCTGTCACAGCCAAGAGGAAATCGCCTTCAAAAGCGATTGAATTCGATTCATCAACAATCGCTTCCCAAAACGACCCCGTGCGCCGTTGGAAAATTGCTCAACAGAACGGCTTATTTTTTAGCGACTTCATTATCGAAGAATTCGAAATGGAAAATTTTTACATTTGGAGAATATCAGGAATTTATCCACAAAGCGCTGGATCAGATATAAGCGAAATAATGACTTATGGATTCACCACCTCAGGAAAACAAGTTCAATCACTCGACAGCGAATTTTCCAAGAAAATAAAGCGAGGCAATCCTTTTTCTATATCCTATAAATTCCCAAAATCCGCACTGGACTCTGCCAGCAGCGTTTTCATATGCGGATCCATCGGAAACTCTTGCTACCCAAGTCCAAATCTATTGATTGATCGCCCTAGAGCGGACTAGCAGCCCCACCTTCTTAGACGTGAATTGCCCTTACTCGGCAGCCCGCGACGATGGCTCGACCGCAGCACTCAGCACACTGGCTCACCCCGTCCCCGCCGGGAGATCAGCCCCTGAAGCGCATGGCCACGTCACAGCGCTCGTAGCGCGCGCCGAACAGGGCCATCACCTCGGCGTCGTGTTCGAAGCCCAGCTTCTCGTAGAGGTGCACGGCCGGCCCGCACTTGGTGTTGGTCAGCAGGTAGAGCTTCTCGCTTGCCCCCATCGCCTTCGCCCGCTTGATCGCCTCGACCAGCAGGAACTCGCCGACCTTGCGGCCGCGCGCCGACTTCGACACGCCCATCTTGGTCAGCTCGAACCAACCGTCCTTGGCCTTCATCAGCGCGCAGGTCCCGACCACGCCCAGGTCGGGCGTCTGGGCGAACAGGATCGCCCCGCCCTTGTCGATGATCCGCTCTCGCGGGTTTGACAGCAGGTCGATGTCGTTGGCCTCCAGGGCGAACATCTCCTCGATCCATTCGGCGTTGATGCGATGGAACGGCTCGGCCAGCTCGTCGGAGAAGTCCCGCACGGTCATCTGCGGGGCCAGGGTGCGGTCGGCCAAGGTGCGATCGACGAGCGAGCGGCGGTCCAGTTCGGCTTCGATGTCGGCGATGGCGTCCATCAACTGCTGATGCCGCCCGCCGCACAGCGAGATCGCGGCGGCCTCGACCCGGGGCCACAGGTCGTTTTCCAGCCGGTCCATCAGGGCTTCGCCAGCGGGGCTGAGCGACAGCAGCTTGTGGCGCTGGTCGCGCCCTTCCCTGCTGGCCTCGACCAGCCCCTGCTCGATCAGCGCCTGGAGGGCGCGCGTGGCGGTGGGCTGGCTGATGCGCAGGTGCTGGGCGATGGCCCCGACCGTGCGCGGCCCCTCGCGACGCAGCACCGCCAGCAGCGGCTGCTGGGCCGGCTGCACCGGCAGGTCCATGGCCTGCAGGATCGCCCCGGCCTCGGTCTGCAACCGATCGCCCAGGCGCTTCAGCCGGCTGCCCAGGAACGTCACGCCAAGGTCGGAGAGGGTGTCGGAGGTCATCAGCGCCATCCTGCAGAATTATATATAGCAAGCTATATATCTAGCTATGCGCATCACGGTCAAGACGACGTCAGGAGCGCTAGCTCGGCCCGGCGGCGCCGCTGTCGATGTCGCGGAAGGGCGCCCTGCCGCCCCTACTGACGCGGCTTGAGCCGTTCGGCGCGACGGCGCATGGCGGCCGCCAGTTGCAGCAGGGCCAGAGCCGAGGCTTCGTCGCGCTCGGCCGCCCGCATGGTGTAGACGCGCGCCAGCACCACCAGCGCCTCCGGCCGGTCCAGCCCCTCGGCGCCGAACATGTCGGCGATCGACTGGTCCAGCTCGATCAGCTGGTCGTCGCTCAGCAGATCCAGCAGTTCGTCGTCGGAGAAGTCTTCAGGCGTATTGCTCATGCGCCCCGACATAGCAGACCTTTCGGCCGCTAGGCGACCGGCGCCGGCTTGGCCTCGATCGGACGCGGCTCGGCCAGCAAGGGTTTCAGCAGCTTGGCGAAGCTGCCGTAGGTGAAGCTGCCCGCGTCGGCGTGGCGCACCACGCCCTGACGGTCGATGACGAAACTGGTCGGCACGGCGTTGTCGATCTTGCCGTAGCCCTTGCCGACCAGGCGCCTGGCCAGCGGGAACGCCAGCACCTTGGCCAGATCCCGCAGGGCCCGCTCCGGCGGCGAACTCTCGACGGTGATGGCGTAGATTCGCAGGCCCGCCCCGCCGCGCTCGCGCATGAACTGGTCCATGGCCGGCATCTCGGCGCGGCAGGGGCCGCACCAAGTGGCCCAATAGTTCAGCACCACGACGTCGCCGGCCATCTCGGTCGACTTGATGACCTGGTGATCGAAGGTCGAGATCGTGAACGGCGGCGCGACGTCGCCCACCGCCGCCTGCTTGCCCTTGGCCCAGGACAGGCTCGGCGTCGCCAGGCCCGTCGTCGCCCCCATCGCAGCAAGGGCCGCCATCACTTCGCGCCGCCGCATGTCCCCTCCGTACGCCACCTGCTCAAGCGGCGTTATCGCCAGGGTTGCCCGCGGTCAAGCTTACTCCCGCCCCCTCTCGACAACGACCGAACCGTGACGAAGCGCGTTCACAGGGGCAAGCAAACCGCCTAGGTTCTGTCCATGGACCGTCATGCTTCCCTCGCAGCCATGTCCGCCATCGGCCGTCGCGGCCTGTTCCGCGAGGTCGAGCCGTTCTCCTTCGGCTGGTTGTCGGTCGGCGGACCGCACGAGATCTATTACGAGGAATGCGGCGCGCCGCGCGGCAAGCCGGCGGTGATCCTGCACGGCGGCCCCGGCGGGGCGATCAACCCGACCATGCGGCGGTTCTTCGATCCTGGCCGCTGGCGCATGGCGCTGTTCGACCAGCGCGGCTGCGGCCGCTCGCGTCCCAACGCCAGCCTCGACGACAACACCACCTGGAGCCTGATCGCCGACATCGAGCGGCTGCGCGAGCACCTGGGCGTCGAGAAATGGACCGTGTTCGGCGGCTCCTGGGGCTCCACCCTCGCCCTGGCCTACGCCATCAAGCATCCCGACCGGGTCGAGGGGCTGGTGCTGCGCGGCGTCTTCCTGCTGACCGAGAAGGAGCTGAACTGGTTCTACCAGGACGGCGCCTCGATGCTGTTCCCCGACGCCTGGGAGCGCTTTCTCGCGCCGATCCCCGTCGAGGAGCGCGGCGACCTGATGGCCGCCTATCACAAGCGCCTCGTCCATCCCGACCGCCGCGTCCAGGCCGAGGCCGCCAACGCCTGGAGCCAGTGGGAGGGCGACACCATCTCGCTGCGCGGCCCGGAGGCCCGGCCGCCGAAGTTCAACGAAGAAGACTTCGCCATCGCCTTCGCGCGGATCGAGAGCCACTTCTTCGTCAATCGCGGCTTCTTCCCCGAGGACGGCTGGATCCTGAAGAACATCGAGACGATCCGGCACATCCCGGCCTGGATCGTCCAGGGCCGCTTCGACGTGGTCACGCCCCTGGCCAGCGCCTGGGCCCTGCACCGCGCCTGGCCCTCGGCCCATTTCGAGATCGTCTGGGACGCCGGCCACGCCTCGACCGAGCCCGGCGTCATCGACGGCCTGGTCCGGGCCACCGACGCGGCGTTCGGGCGGTAGGGGAAATCCTCCCCCTCTGGGGGAGGTGGCCCGGAGGGCCGGAGGGGGCCGGCGCGGCCGAAAGACCCCCTCAGTCGCTCCGCGACAGCTCCCCCAGAGGGGGAGCATCTAATCCCCTCAAGCCCCCAGGTGCCGCCCCCGCCGCTTGATCGCCAGGCTCTCCCAGGCCGCCACCGCCAGCAGCACCACCGTCGTCAGCAGCGACAGCACCAGCGGCGAGACCGCCATCGCCACAAGGGCCAGCAGCCCCAGCACCGCGATGCCGGCGATCCGCGACGGCGACCAGATGCGGAACACCGCCTTCTTGAACAGCACCCCGCCCAGCAGGAACAGCAGCGGCCCGCCGATCAGGGCCATGGCGGTCTTCAGGTCCGCGTGGCCCACCGGATGGTGGATCACCCACTCGTCGCCGACCGCCGCCACGATGATCCCCGCCACCGGCAGCAGGTGGCTGTAGGTGTAGGCCACCCGCGCCACCCGGCCCGGATCGTCGGAATGGCTGATCGCCTCGCTGGCGGCCTCGGCGGTGAACGAGAAATAGATCCACCACATGGCCAGGCTGGCCACGAACGACGAGGCGAAGGCCGCCGTCACCGCCGGCGTCCAGTCCAGGCCCGCGGCCGTCGCGCCCATCACCAGGATCGACTCGCCCAGGGCGATGATCGTGAACAGGGCGCAGCGTTCGGCCAGGTGCGCGCCTTCCACCGTCCAGTCGGCGGTCTTCGACCGGCCCAGCCCCGGGGTCCAGAAGCCGGCGGCCGGCGAGGCGTATTCGATGGCGATCGCCGCCGCCCAGCAGGCCAGGCGCAGCTCGTCGTGCAGCAGCCCGCCGGCGATCCACAGCACGCCCGAGACGCTCAGCCAGGCGCTGATCCGCAGGAAGTTCAGCCGCAGACCCTCGTCGGCCCGCACGCACCACAGGGTGAACAGGCTGCGCCCCACCTGGATGCCGACATAGGCCAGGGCGAACAGCAGGCCCCGGCCCTCGAAGGCCTGCGGGATCGACATGGCCAGCACCATGCCCGCGGCCATCACCACGAACAGCATGATCCGCACCGGCGGCCGCTCGGGGTCCAGCCAGTTGGTGACCCAGGCGGTGTAGACCCAGGCCCACCAGACGGCCATCAGCAGCAGGCCCGTCTCCAGCACGCCCAACGGACTCGGATGGCCGATCAGGCCATGCGACAGCTGGGTGATGGCGAAGACGAACACCAGGTCGAAGAACAGCTCGACATAGGTCACCCGCGCATGGCCGCCCTCGCGCGCCCGCAGCAGGCCGCCGCCCTTCCTGCTCGTCATGTCCGCTCCGTCGTTCTTTCGCCCAGACTTCCGCCCTGAATCGGAAGCTAGCCAGAACGAATTGGCGGCTGAAGCGCTATCCTCGCATGACGCCGTTCGATCTCCTGAAAACCCGCGCCGCCATCGTCGGCCTCCCCCTCGCCCTGACCCTGGGCGCGGTGGCCGGCGTCGCCATGCAGATCGGTCCGCAGGAGGCCGAACCCGGCGCCTATGTCGAGGTTCACGGCAGCCAGTACGCCGAGGCCGCGCCGATGGTCTGGCCGGCCGGCAAGGTCCCCGACTACGTCATCGGCCAGGACTTCCTGCGCCCGCCGCAGGACCAGACGCCGGTGGTGCTGACCTCGGCCGACCTCGTCGGCATGGGTCCCGAGATGGGCCTGATCGAACCGGCCAGCTACGAGCCCGCCGACCAGGACATCGTCTCGGCCTCGGGCGCCACAGCCGCCGCCATGGACCAGCCCGCCACCCCCACCGAACCGGCCGACGCCCCCCGCGCCAGCTATGCCTCGACGAACGGCGACATTCTCGACAAGCGCCTGCCGGAAGAAGTGGTCGCCGGCCCGCCGACGGAAATAGCGGCGTCGTCCTACTGAACCTCCCCCTTTGGGGGAGGCGATCGCGCAGCGATCGGTGGGGGGGCGTGACCGCGAGATCGGCCAGCATCTCAGAAGCTGAAAACGTCCCCCCACCGGCCTTCGGCCGCCTCCCCCACGAGGGGAGGTTCTCTCGTTCCGGCCTCCCCCTTGCACCCATCCCGCCAAGCGAAGCGACGTTGTGCCGTTTCGCGCCACACGGGAACGGGCATGGACGCGGCGGCGCCGGAACGGGACGAGCACGAGGGAGGGATCCTGCGCACGCTGGAGGCCTGGGCCTGCGGCTTCGTGCTGTTCATGCTGTCCAACGCCCTGATCGGCCCGCTGCTCGATCCGGAACAGGCCGGCGGCGAGGACATGCCGATCCTTCGCCTGATGTGGCTGCCGGTCTACGCCCTGATCCTGGGCCTGGTGATGTGGCGCGCGCCCCGCCTCATGAAGTTCTGGCTGCCGGCCAGCGTGCTCAGCCTGCTGGTCTTCTGGGTGTTCGCCTCGTCGTCGTGGTCGTTCGATCCGGGCACCACCAACCGCCGGGCCCTGGCCGCGGCCTTCACCACCCTGTTCGGCTTCTATTTCGCCGCCAGCTTCGACGGCCGCCGCATGGCCGAGATCCTGGCGACCACCTTCCTGATCCTCGGGGCCGGCGGCCTGCTGGCGGCGATCGCCTATCCCAAGATGGGCGTGCAGCACGACATCAACGCCGGCGACTGGCGCGGCCTGTGGTTCGAGAAGAACCAGATGGGCGCGATGATGGTCTACGGCGCCCTGGCCTCGATGGCCGCCATCCTGGCCGGCACGCGCCACCGCAAGCTCTTCATCGCCGCCATCGTGCTCTGCGCTTTCATGATCGTGATGAGCAAGTCCAAGACCTCGCTGATGGTGCTGATGATCGGCCTGGCGGGCTCTGGCCTGCTGGGCATGATGCGGCGCGGCCCGGCCACCGCGATCACCATGGTCTGGCTGGGCGTCACCGTGGTCGGCGGCCTGGCCTTGGTCATGTGGCTGGCCCCCGAACTGCTGTTCAAGGCTCTGGGCAAGGACCCCACTCTGACCGGCCGCACCGAGATCTGGGACGCCCTGCTGCGCCAGTCGGCCAAGGCCCCGATCACCGGCTACGGCTATGCGGTGTTCTGGCGCGACGAGTCGGTGCCGGCCATGTTCATCCGCAAGGAGACCGGCTGGAACGTGCCCACCGCCCACAACGGCTGGCTCGACGTGCTGGCCCAGCTGGGCTGGGTGGGCGTCGCCCTTTCGGCGCTCGTTCTGGGCCTGCCGCTGCTGGTCGCCCTGTTCCGGTTCGACAAGGTGCGTGACGGCTATTGGGCGACGCTGTTCCTGGTCATCTTCCTGATCACCACCTTCTCGGAAAGCTTCATCCTGGAGCGCAACGGCATCGCCTGGGCGCTGGCCTGCGCGGCCGCCACGCGCCTGCTCGGCCCCGCCCTCGGCTTCGTCCGCGGCGCCGAACCCAAGCCCGCGCGAGCCCCCCGAGAAGAGGCGCCGCTGACCTGGCGCCTGGCGCCGCCCGAGCCGATCCCGGAAATTTGGAGCCCCGCCCCCGTCTTCGGGCGACGCACGGTCTCGCCTTTGGCGGCGCGTACGACTATTGGAGCGGCATGACCGACTACACGCCCCAGCAGATCGTCGCCCGCGGCGCCCGCGCCGACGCCGAAGCCGCCGCCGACGCCATCGACAACATGCCCGGCCTCGAAGGCGCGACCTACTCGATCCTGGAAGAGGACGAGGACAAGAACATCTGGCGCATCGACGCCTTCCCGACCACCGACGAGGAAGACGCCGGCCTGCTGGAGCTGCTGGGCGGCTTCCCGCTGAAGGTCGTGCGCGAAACCCTGGCCGACGCCGACTGGCTGGCCATGGCGCTGTCGGGCCTGCCGCCGGTGCGCGCCGGCCGCTTCTTCGTCTACGGCATGCACGACCGCGGCCGCCTGCCGGCCAGCACGGTCAACCTGCGCATCGAGGCCGGCGCGGCCTTCGGCACCGGCCACCACGGCACCACCGTCGGCTGCCTGCAGGCCTATGACCGCCTGATCAAGGCCAAGAAGTTCAACAAGGTGCTCGACGTCGGCGCCGGCACGGGCCTGCTGGCCATCGCCGCCGCCCGCACCGGTTCGAAGCTCGCCGTCGGCACCGATATCGACAAGCCGTCGGTGCGCATCGCCCGCGAGAACGCCCTGGTCAACAAGGCCAACGCCCGCTTCGTCCACGCCTCGGGCCTGGGCCACCGCCTGGTCGCCGACAACGCGCCCTACGATCTCGTCTTCGCCAACATCCTGGCCCGCCCGCTGATCAGCCTCGTGCAGGACATCAAGCGCGCCCTGGTCCCCGGCGGCACGGTCATCCTGTCGGGCCTGCTGCGCACCCAGGAACGCATGGTCAAGGCCGCCTACCTGTCGCGCGGCTTCCGCGTGAAGACCCGCATCCACCGCGACGCCTGGGCGACGCTGGTGCTCGAGCGGCCGTAACTAACAACACCTCTCCTGTAAGGAGAGGGAGGGGCCCGCGCCGTCAGGCGTGGGAGGGTGAGGTGTTACAACCTCACCCGCTTTACCCCCTCACCCTCCCATTGCTACGCAATGGGCCCCTCCTTCTCCCTATGGGAGAGGTGAGACAGAGCGGAACACCTCCGCTTGGCTCCACGTTTCCTCGAACAACAACGTTCCAGGACGAGAGCCATGACCTATACCGATCCTTCCCTTCCCCCGGTCCAGCGACAGCCTGAGCGCGTCGTGGAAGTTCGCCGCGAGTCGAGCCCGTTGGGCTGGCTGGTGGCCGGCGTGGTGGCCATCGTGGCGGTGATCGCCGTGGCCTTCATGCTGACCTCGCGGCCAATGGACGCCTCCACCGACCAGATCGCCCAGGCCCAGGAGCAGGGCCGCGCCGCCGGCCTGATCGAAGGCGCGCAGGTCGGCCTCCAGACCGGCGCCCAGCAGGCCCAGGCCGCCGCCGAGAGCTCGGCCCGTGACGCCGCCGCGGCCGCCGACGCCGTCCGCCGCCAGACCGAGGCCCAGGCCCAGAACGCCGCCGACGCCGCCCAGAACGCGGCCGCCAACGCGCCCCCTGCGAACGGGGCCACCACCGACGGCACGGCGCCGTCGCCCAACCCCGACCGCCTGCAATAAGTCCCCTTTTCAGGTCGGCGCATGGGGCCTAAATCGGTGCCCATGCGCCAGACCTTCGATGAATCCACCGATCCGGGCTTTGGCCCGCGCCACGTTCCGCTGATCCGCGAGGCCATGGCCCGCCAGGGTCTGGACGGCTTCCTCGTGCCGCACGAGGACGAGCACCAGAACGAATACCTGCCCGCCGCCAACGACCGCCTGGCCTGGGCCAGCGGCTTCACCGGCTCGGCCGGCGCCGGCGTCATCATGAGCGACCGCGCCGCCGTGTTCGTCGATGGCCGCTACACGCTTCAGGTCCGCGAGCAGGTCGACCAGGGCGTGTTCGAGATCCGCGACCTCGTCGAGGGCGGTGTCCCGGCCTATCTGGAAACCGCCAGGTCGGGCGCTGTCATCGGCTACGACGCCCGGCTGCACAGCCCCGCCGCGCTGGAGGCCCTGAAGGCCGCCGCCGCCCGCGCCGGCGCGACCCTCAAGCCGGTCGCCGCCAATCCGCTCGACGAGGCCTGGGGCGCGCATCGCCCGGCCCAGCCCCAGGCTCCGGTCGTGCCCCACCCGACCCAGTACGCCGGCGAGGAAAGCTCGGCCAAGCGCGCCCGCGTCGGCGCCGGTCTTGGAGCCGATGCAGCCGTGATCACCGCCCCGGCCTCGATCGCCTGGCTGTTCAACATCCGCGGCGGCGACGTCATCCGCACGCCCCTGCCGCTGGCCCAGGCCGTGCTGCGCGCCGACGGCAGCGCCCGCCTGTTCCTCGACCCGGCCAAGGTCACCGACGACCTGCCCGCCTGGCTCGGCAACGAGGTCTCGCTGGAGGCCCCAGAAGCCCTCGAAGGCGCCCTGGCCGAGCTCGCCGGCAAGTCGGTGCTGGTCGATCCGGCCCAGTCCTCGGCCTGGTACTTCGACACCCTGACCACCGCCGGCGCCAAGGTCGTGCGCGGCATGGACCCCTGCACCCTGCCCCGCGCCTGCAAGAACAGCGTCGAGCTGGACGGCACGCGCGAAGCCCATCGCCGCGACGGCGCCGCCCTGACCCGCTTTCTGCATTGGCTGGCCACCGAGGGCCAGACGAGCCCGCCGGACGAGAAGGAGGCCGTCGCCAAGCTGGAAAGCTTCCGCGAAGCCACCGGCGTGCTGAAGGACCTGTCGTTCGACACCATCGGCGCGGCCAACGGCCACGGCGCCCTGCCCCACTATCGCCCGACCGAGCGCAGCAACGAGCGCGCCGCGCTCGGCTCGCTGCTGCTGGTCGACAGCGGCGGCCAGTACCTGGACGGCACCACCGACGTCACCCGCACCGTGGCCATCGGCGAGCCGACGGCCGAGATGGTCCAGCGCAACACGCTGGTGCTGAAGGGCCACCTGGCCATCGCCCGCCTGCGCTTCCCGGCCGGCACCACCGGCTCGGCCATCGACGCCCTCGCCCGCATGGCGCTGTGGGCTTACGGGCTGGACTACGACCACGGCACCGGCCACGGCGTCGGCGTCTATCTGGGCGTGCACGAGGGTCCGCAGCGGATCAGCAAGGCGCCCAACACCATCGCCTTGCAGCCCGGCATGATCGTCTCCAACGAGCCCGGCTACTACAAGGACGGCGAATACGGCATCCGCATCGAGAACCTGGAAGTCGTCATGCCCGCCGAGACCGTCGGTGGCGGCGATCGCCCGATGCACCGCTTCGAGGCCCTGACGCTCGCCCCCATCGACCGCCGCCTGGTCGACAAGGCCCTGCTGACCGCCGAGGAAACCGCCCAGTTCGACGCCTACCACGCCCGCGTGCTACGCGAGATCGGCCCGCGGCTGGAGCCGGAGGTGCGGGCCTGGCTGGAAGAGGTGTGTAAGCCGCTGTGAAAGAAAACCTCCCCCTGTGGGGGAGGTGATCGCGAAGCGATCGGTGGGGGGCGTGGCTGCGATATCGGCCGACACGCTGGAAGCTGAAAACTTCCCCCCACCGGCCTTCGGCCGCCTCCCCCAAAGGGGGAGGTTCCTTGATTACTACTTCAACCGCGTCCAGACCTGCGTCTTGCACAGCGGCGCGACGATGCAGCCTTTCAGCTTCAGCTTGTCGGGCGAGGTCATGGTGATGGTGCCCGAATAGGTGCCGCCGTCGTCGGCGTTGTAGACCTTGCCGCCGGTCCACTTCTCGGGACCGCCGCTGAAGCCCCACAGCATCTGCATGCCCTTCAGCGGGCGCGTGCGCAGCGAGGCGTCCTTGTTCTTGACGTCCTTCTTGGACGGGTCGGTCTTGATGTGGTCGGAGGTCACCAGCTTGCCGCACAGGCTGTTGCCGCAGCGGCTGACCTCGACCTGGCCGCCGTTGGTCTCGGTCAGCCAGAGGCCGGTGATGTCGGCGGCCATGGCCGGCGCGACGAAGGCGGCGCTGGCGACGGCGGCGAGAATGGCGGTCCTGAGCATACAGTTACGACTCCCTATGCGCGTAGTGTTTGGAACGCGCGTTTTATCCCTCGTCGCCTATCTCGCCGTTAGGGGCAAGGCGATTTCAGGGCCTCTTTTTCAAGGCAGGGTCGTAACCATCGTCTGGGCGCTGGGGTTCCGCTCGGCCTTCCTGCCCCAGCCGGCGGTGAACCGCTCCAGGTAAGGCTTCAGCCAGTCCTGCAGCGGCGCATCGACCAGGCGCTCGAACACCCAGGCGAAGGCGATGGCGGCCGGGAAGGCCATGGCCCAGATCACCCAGTGGGCGGCCTGGTGCAGCTCGACCTTCTGGTCGAGCATGCGTTGCAGGGCGAACCACACCACGCCGACGAACTGGTTGGTCAGATACAGCGAGAACGACAGGCGCCCGCCGGTCTTGGCCCAGGTCCAGCCGTTCTGGGCCGAGCCGCTGGCGGCGAAGATCAGCAGGCCCAGCAGAGCCAGGCTCGGATAGGCGTATTCGCCGACCACGTTCAGCGCCACGAAGCCGACGATGGCGAAGGCCGCCAGGGCGTCGGCCAGCTTCGGGCCGATCACCACCTCGCGGGCCAGGCGGGCGATCAGCACGCCCATCAGGAACAGCGGAATGGCGCGGTAAAGGCCGTTGCGCAGGTGCAGGTGGAACGACGGCAGGCCGAAGGCGGCGCGGGCGAAGGCGTCCACCGCCACGAAGATCGCCAGGCCGATCGCCAGGGCCAGCCACGGCGAGCGGACCTTGCCGAACACCCGCCAGATGGTCGGGAACAGGGCGTAGCAGACCAGCAGGGCCGACAGCGTCCAGGTCGGCATGTTCCAGCCCGACGGCCCCTGGAAGCCCCAGGTCTGGATGAGGAAGATCTGCGCGGGCAGCTGGTCCCACTGGTACCATTGCGGATTGCGGGCCGGCAGGCCCAGCAGCGAGGTCGCCAGCACCAGGGCGACGAAGGCGGCGATCATCACGAGGTGCGCCGGCCACACCCGGGCCACGCGCTTGAGCAGGAAGGCGCGGTCGTCGACCTGGCCGGCGGTGAACCGCGGCCCATAGGCCCGGCCCAGCACATAGCCCGACAGCATCAGGAAGAAGTCGGTGGCCAGATAGCCGCGCCCAAACGCCGGATGGATCGAAAACAGCGAGACCGGCGCTTGCTCGGCGTAGTGATAGACCACGATGAAGAAGGCCGCGAAGAACCGCAACGCATCCAGCGGCCCGCCACGGGACAGCGGACGCGCGGCCTTGGCCGGTTTTGCACCAATATCGGACATGGTCGGACTCCTTCGCGGAAGGAGGAGCAAGGTTGGGGCCAGGATCAAAACCCTCCCCCTGAAGGGGGAGCATCTGAACCAAGGAACCTCCCCCTCTGGGGGAGGCGGCCGGAGGCCGGTGGGGGGCCGTTTTCAGCTTCCGGGACGTCGGCGGGGTCGGCAACCACTCCCCCCACCGATCGCTTCGCGATCACCTCCCCCACGGGGGGAGGTTCCTCATGGGACGGAGTATCAATCCCCCCGGTCGCCCTTCATCAGCCGCGCCTTGTCGCGCGCCCAGTCCCGCGCGGCTTCCGTCTCGCGCTTGTCGTGGTTCTTCTTGCCCTTGGCCAGGCCGATCTCGAGCTTGGCCAGGCCCTTCTCGTTCCAATAGAGCTTGAGCGGGATCAGGGTGCGGCCGTCGCGCTGCACCGCGCCGATCAGCTTCTCGATCTGCTTGCGGTGCAGCAGCAGCTTCCGGTGCCGGCGCGGCTCGTGGTTGAAGCGGTTGGCGTGGCCGTAGGGAGGGATATCGGCGTTGATCAGCTTGATCTCGCGCCCTTCGACCGACGCATAGGACTCGGCGATGTTGGCCCGGCCGACGCGCAAGCTCTTCACCTCGGTGCCGGTCAGCATGATGCCGGCCTCGAAGGTTTCCTCGATGAAGTAGTCGTACCGGGCGCGCCGGTTCTCGGCGATCGGCTTGGTCATCAGACCAGACCCGCCTCGCGCATCGCTTCCAGGATCGCGGGACGCACGGCTTCGCTGCACGGCGTGATCGGCAGGCGCACGTCTTCCGTGGACAGGCCCAGCTGCGCCAGGGCGAACTTGGTCGGGCCCGGCGAAGAGTCGAGGAACAGCGCCTTGTGCAGCTTGATCAGGCGGTCCTGCCAGTAGCGGGCCGTCTCCCAATCGTCGTTGAAGCAGGCGTTCATGAAGGTGGCGCAGGCGTCCGGGGCGACGTTCGAGGTCACCGAGATCACCCCATGGCCGCCGTGGGCCATGTAGCCCAGCGCGGTCGGATCATCGCCGGTCAGCAGGACCCAGTCCTCGCCGCAGGTGATGCGCTGCAGGCTGATGCGGGTCAGGTCGCCGGTGGCGTCCTTGATGCCGACGATGTTGGGCAGCTTGGACAGGCGCGCCAGGGTGTCGTTGGAAATGTCGACGCCCGTGCGGCCCGGCACGTTGTAGACGAACACCGGCAGCTCCACGGCGTCGTTGATCGCCTTGTAGTGCTGGTACATGCCCTCCTGGCTCGGGCGATTGTAGTACGGCGTCACCACCAGGGCGGCGTCGGCGCCGACGGTCTTGGCGTGGCGCACCAGGTCGATGGCCTCGTCGGTCGAGTTGCTGCCGGCGCCGGCCATCACCGGCACGCGGCCGCGGGCGGTCTTCACGCACAGTTCGACGACGCGCTTGTGCTCGTCGTGCGACAGGGTCGAGGTCTCGCCCGTGGTGCCGACCGGCACCAGGCCGTGCACGCCGCCGGCGATCTGGCGCTCGACCAGCGCGACGAAGCCTTTCTCGTCGACCTCGCCGTTCTGGAACGGGGTGACCAGGGCCGGGATGACGCCCTTGAACGGGGAATGGACCATGACTTGCAATTTGCCGTGAGCAGACGCCGCGAGAGTTGCGGCTGAAACGTGGGGGCGGACAATATGTCCGGGCGCCGCCCGACCGCAACTGGCCGAGCTGACCTTTTCGAGGGTTACGCCCGCCTGGACGGGTCGATCCGGCGGCGAACCGGGCTATAGAGCGTGCATCGTCTCGGTTCCGGCCCCAAATCGGCCCTCGAAGCCGTCGTAGACAAGATAGGGGCCCAGGGCCCGCTCGTGAAGGAGACCGCGTTTTGGCTTTTGGGATTCGTCGGCTTCTCCTCGGTTGCGCCAGCCTGGTCCTGATCTCGGGCGTCGCCGACGCCCAGACTGGCCAGACCGACGAAGAGGGCCTGCCGACCGCGCCCCAGCCCTATACCGGCTCGGCCCGTCCCGGCCTGATCAGCACGCCCTACACCGCCAACAATTCCAGCCTGTCCGACAGCGACGCGGCCAATCTGCGCGCCGCCGTCATGGGCCAGCGCTCGGCGGCCACCGTGCGCGCGGCCATGACCAGCATCTCCGACCCGCTGGCCCGTAAGATCGCCCTCTGGGCCCTGGCCGACGTCGGCGCCGAGAGCATGAGCTTCTTCGAGCTCGACCAGGCCCGCCGCGACCTCGTCGGCTGGCCCCGCGCCTCGCGCCGCGACCTGCCGGCCGAGAAGGCCCTCTCGACCTCGGGCCTGACGCCCGCCCAGACCATCGCCTGGTTCGGCGGATCCGAACCGCTGACCGCCGAGGGCGCGATGGCGCTCGCATCGGCCTACCAGGCCAGCGGCCGCGCCCAGGACGCGACCAACCTCATCCGCCGGTTCTGGCGCGGCAAGAGCTTCGAGGTCGACGCCCAGCGGGCCATGCTGGCCCGGTTCGGCGCGGTGCTCACCGCCGACGACCACGCTCGCCGCGCCGACGTCCTGCTCTATGGCCAGCAGGGCCCGGCCGCGCGCGACATGATCGCCCTGCTGCCCGCCGACCAGCAGGCCGCCGCCCTGGCCCGCATCGCCCTGCGCTCGGGCGCCGGCAACGCCAACGATCTGGTGGCCGCCCTCCCCCCGGCCCAGCAGCTGTCGCCGGGCGTGGCCTTCGAGCGCGCCTCGGCCCTGCGCCGCAAGGGCATGGACGTGATGGCGCTGGAGCTGGTGCGCTACTTCCCCGCCCCGCCGCCGTCCGACGAAGTCGCCGGCGCCATCTGGCGCGAGCGCAAGCAGCTGGTCATGTCGGCGATCAAGAACGGCGACAGCCGCGGGGCCTACGCCGCCGCCAACGCCGGCCTGCCCGGCGGCGCCGACGCGGCCGAGGCCGAGTTCTTCGCCGGCTGGATCGCCCTCTCGCGCCTCAAGGACGCCGACGCCGCCGCCGACCACTTCGGCCGCATCGCCGAGATCGGCGCCTCGCCGATCACCCGCGGCCGCGCCCTCTACTGGCAGGGCCGCGCGGCCGAGGCCCAGGGCGACGCCATCGCCGCCCAGGCCTTCTATGGCGACGGCGCCAAGTACATCACCACCTTCTACGGCCAGCTGGCCGCCGAGAAGGCCGGCATCAAGGAGATCCGGCTCGACAAGGATCCGGTGATCACGGAGGCCGACCGCGCCCGCTTCGAAAGCCGCGAGCTGGTGCGCGCCGCCAAGCTGCTGCGCGACGTCGGGGCCAACGACGCCTTCCGCGCCCTGGTGCTCTATATCGACGACCAGCTGCCGACCGCGGCCGAGGAGGCCCTGCTGGTCGACTTCGCCCGCAACACCGGCGACCAGGACCTGGCCATGCGCGCGGTGCGCACGGCTGCCCAGCGCGGCTTCATCCTGCCCGAGCGCGGCTATCCCCTGCTCGACCATCACTTCACGCCGATCCCCGGCGCGGCCGAGACCGCCTTCGTCTATTCGATCTCGCGCCAGGAGAGCAATTTCGACCCCCGCGCCCGCTCGGGCGTCGGCGCGCGCGGCATGATGCAGCTGATGCCGCCCACCGCCGCCGGCGTCGCCCGCAAGCTGGGCGAAAGCCACACCGTCGATCGCCTGTTCGAGCCCGACTACAACATGCGCCTGGGCTCGGTGTACCTGGGCGACATGATCAACCGCTTCAGCGGCTCCTACATCATGGCCGCCGCGGCCTACAACGCCGGCCCCGGCCGCCCGCCGCAATGG
>Ga0160492_100579_pt1 | contig 19646 bp, 22 predicted proteins | sample DID2MG_FD_108258 | JGI IMG/M metagenome (GOLD analysis project Ga0160492, IMG submission 108258) | Enriched soil microbial communities from UW Madison campus, WI, USA - DID2877_E24_FP2 MG | ecosystem: Environmental > Terrestrial > Soil > Unclassified | place: USA: Madison, Wisconsin | collected... | reverse complement strand
GCTCGCTCAGAAGGCGGTGCGCGGCGCGGGTCCGGCGGGCGCGGGTGCAGGCTCCTTCGTCGGCCGACACGCTCCCGTGGCTTGGCGAGCCTGAATGTATGGCGCGACCTTGGGCGTCGCCAGCAGGGTCTCGAACTTAAAGCCAGCCGACCGGCGGTCGATATCCAGTTCGTTCGACTCCTCGGCTCCCGGCGTCAGCTCGTAGCTGTCCTTGAGCCAGATGCGGGTGGGCGTGATCGAACAGAACTGCCCGTTGCGGCTGTTTTCCACGCAAGGGTGCTGAATCCAGGAAGACGCCGACCGCTTCCAGATCGAGACCTGCCCCCCGGCGATCTTCACCAGAACGCTCTGTGCGGTCTCGTACCGCTGGGTCAAGGAACTGAACTGGCCGGCGGCGGCCGTGCATTCCAGGATCAGCGGCCGTTCGGGCGAGCCGTCGCCCGGGGGATCGGTTCGCGGAACGGCTGCGCCTTCGATATTGGCGACCCGCGCACCGCCGGGCAGGAGGGTCGTCATGACGGCATGGGGGGCGTCCCTGTTGAACCGCCTGTCCCGAACGGCGATCATTTCCGCCGCCGTAGCGCGAGACGAGCAGGACGAGACGCCCGCCTCGCCGCCATAGGTGCCGACCACGGCCGCCGCGAAGGCCGCCTTGTCGGCCTCGTCGCCCGGCCGCCCCACGAAGATGGGCGAGTAGTAGTATGAATGGTCGATTTTTCCGGGCTGGGGCTTCAATGTCGCCCAGCAATAGGCGTACTGGCTCCCCGGCGGGCTGCTCGCAGGCTGGGCCGCCGGGGGCTGGGCGCCGGCTCCGCCGCCAAGGGCGCCGGCGATCGCCAGACCGATCGAAAGCCGCATGCCCAGAGGATTGACGCCATTCATCGGGGACTACCGCTCGATGCTGATCTGGACGCCGTAGGGCTCGACCTGGCTAGCGCCCTTGCCCTTGCAGGCGGACTCGGACGGGAAGGCGTATTCGCCGCGGGCCGGAGCCGTTGCACGCTCGCCCAGGGCTTCGGTGAAGCCGACGGGCGTGCCGTCGCGGACACATCGATAGACCTTGTTCTGGCCGGCGCCGACAGAACAGCTGACGGCGTCGCCCGTCTTGTTCACGCATTTCCACGAGACCCGCGCCTCATCGGGATTGATACGCACGGCGTAATAGACCTCGATCCCGCTCACCTCCTTGTAGAAATACCATTGGGGGGATTGCGCCATGGCCGCCGAGGCGCTCAGGGCCATGATCGAAGCGATGACCAGTCGTGCGAGCATTCGCTCCCCCCAATTTTATCGACCGTGGATATCAGACCGAGTTCTTCCAAAGCGCGGCCTTGGAGTCTAGGTTTCCTGTTGGGAAATCGTCCTAGCCAACGCCCGCCGTTTTGCCCAAAGCCGGCGGTGCGGTCCTCTCTCGCCATCAGCTGTGGCGGCATGCAGTATAGCTATTGTCCGACATGATCTGTCTGACTCATCATGGTGTCGGCGCGGCAAGGCTGCGCCATTTGCTGTCGTTGCCGCACCTCCGGAAAGACGACCTATGCAGGGTCTGGGTCTGGCTCTGGGTCTGGGTTAGCCTGCAGCGGGAGCGTAATTTGCGCGCTGAGCCCTAGCTCTGCCCAATGTAATTCCACGCGACCGCCAAACGGCTGAAGGCTGCGCTTGAGCAAGGTCCCACCAAACCCTGAACGTCTCGGCGCAACGACGGGCGGGCCCCCACGCTCGATCCATGACAGCTCAAGCTGCCCATGGCTGCTACGCCATTGTACGGTCAAGACGCCTTCATCGACGGACAATGCGCCATACTTGGCGGCGTTGGTCGCCAGCTCATGGAGGCAGAGCGCAAGCGCTTGAGCATGTCTGGCCGGCAAGGAGATCGGCGGCCCGTCGAGCTTGATGTGACCGTTGTCACCCAAGCCATAAGGGCCAAGTTCTTCCGTCAGGAGCTGGCGCAGGTCGCCGCCCGACCATCGACTTTCAGCAAGTAGCTGATGGGCGCGCGAGAGAGACTCGATCCGCCCCAGCAGGGCTTGTCGGTAGGTCTCGAGATCACCGGCCTTGGCTAGCGACACCATGCTCTGCACGACAAACAACAGGTTCTTGGCGCGGTGATCGACCTCGAGCATCAGAAGCCGCAGACGCTCTTCATTCTCCCGCTGCTCGGTGACGTCCAACTGTACGCCGACCAACTTCCGGGGCCGGCCAAGGTTATCGCGAACGATCTCCGATCGGACCTGCAGCCAGCGCACCTGGGCGTCAGCCGTTAGGCGCCTGAATTCGAAATCCGAGAATGTGTCGTCGCCGTCGAGGGCGCGCTGTCGCGTCTTACTCAGAAGAGCGGCATCGTCTGGGTGGTGGCGAGCGCGTCCCTCTTCGAGGCGAGCGCCAGCGTCGCCAAAGTCTACTCGCCGGCGCAGGTCGTCACTAGGAGGAGGGAGGGCGTCGTCGAGTGACCATTCGAACGGCGCCATTCGGCCCGCTTCCAGCGCCAATCGCAGCCGAGCCTCGGAAGCCGCCATTCGCTGGGCCGCGAGCTTTTGCTCGGTGATATCCTCAGCGACGCCGATCATGCGCACCGGGGTGCCACTTTCATCGTAGAAGAATCGACCGCGCGCCGCGCGCCAGTGGATTGAACCGTCTGGCCATAGAGCGCGGAACTCATGATGGAAGGTCGACCGGCCATCGCGAGCCGCTTCGATCAACGCCACCGTCTCGTCGCGATCGTCCGGATGCAACCGGTCGAGCCAGGCTTGGTAGCTGGGTAAAACTTCTCCGACCGCGTAGCCCTGCTGCAAGAAGTGGCGGTCGTTCCAAACGACCTTGCCCGAGGCGATGTGCCAGTCCCAGCTGGCAAGGCCGCCAATCTCAAGGGCCAAACGAAGACGTTCCTCGCTTCCACGCAGGGCGCCGTCGACGTGATCTCGGTCCGCCGTGTCGTAGGAAGGGCTCGACAGCCCATTGTTGGCTTCGCGTGGCCCGGTGTTTTCAACCTTTGCCGCCGCTGGCCCAGCTTTCGGATTATCCAGCGACTCTTTAGTCATGCTCTGCCCAACTCCATGCCGCACAATGCATCGGCAGCTCAAAGGTGAAGTTACAATCAAAGGTCTGCATCGCGCCGCCTCAATAGCCGGAGGGGCGGAACCGGCTGTGCATAGCTACGGCTTAGGGAGGTAGGGACAAGATCGCGTTATCGACGTCCGCACCATAACAATGCTGGAGGTTTGCACCGTCGCATGACCGACATAGGCCGCTCGGTTCAGATCACCGACCGATCCCTGCGGTTTTTCGCAATCCTAACAGTCCCGCTACGATCGGTAAGGCAGCGCCATTTGCGGACATTGCGTCGGCACCAAGAACACGACGCTCTTGGGCCCGGCGCGCCAATAGCCGACTTTGGATCACCTCCGAGAACACGACTTCGGCGCTCAGGTGGCGCACGCGCCTCGGGCCGAGAGCATCCAATCGCGCCGCGCGCCAAACTTCCTCTGTAGATGTCATCAAATCAGCCGGTCGTTTCTCAGGCCCGATGCGATGCGGCAGATCGTCGCTAGAAATCTTCACGTTCGTGTCGGGGGGTTCCCGCATAGCGCGAAATCAGGTCAATATTCTCCATCATCAAATTCTCTGAACAAAAAATAGCTACCTTTAATTGAGAACAGGCAACCCAAATCGGGCTCGATTTTCTAAGACCGCGACAAATCACGCCTTCGAATTTTACCGTTCGTTGACCCCAGTTCGCTTCCTTTGCGCGAAAGCTTGACCTCGGAGGAAGCGCGGTGATTGGGTTACGCAATCGTTTGAATGGCAATCCGGCCCATACCTTGGCGGCGCTGGATCGTTCACTCGCCACGATCGAATTCGACCTGTCGGGCAAGATCCTGTCCGCCAACGCCAACTTCTGCGACGCCATGGGCTATGGGCTCTCCGAGATCGTCGGCAAGCACCACAGCCTATTCGTCGAGCCTGAGTATGCAGCGAGTCAAGACTACCGCGACTTCTGGTCCAAGCTCGGCCAAGGCGAGTTCGATGCGCGTGAATATCTGCGCATCGGCAAGGGCGGTCGCGAGGTCTGGATCCAGGCCTCCTACAATCCTGTCCGCAACGGCTCGGGCAAGGTTGAGCGCGTGGTGAAGGTCGCCACCGTAATCACGGACCAGAAGCTGCGTAACGCGGATTTTGAAGCCAAGCTCACCGCCATCAGCCGCGCTCAGGCGATCATCGAATTCTCCACCGACGGCTTGGTTCTGGACGCCAATCAGAACTTCCTCGACGCGCTGGGCTACAGCCTCTCGGAGATCAAAGGGCAACACCACCGGATGTTCGTCGACAAGACCTACGCCGGCTCGCCCGAATACGCTGACTTCTGGCGTAAGTTGAACGCGGGCGAATATGTCGCCGCCGAGTTTAAGCGTGTCGGCAAGGGCGGCCAGGAGGTCTGGATCCAGGCCTCTTACAACCCCGTGTTCGGGCCTAGGGGCCGCGTCGAGAAGATCGTGAAATTCGCCACGGTGGTGACCGGGCGGGTCGACGCCGTCAACCAGATCGCCGCCGCCCTTGAGCGCTTGGCGGCTAACGACCTGACCTGCCGGCTCGACCAGCCGATCGATCCGCAGTTCCAGAAACTGCGCGACGATCTCAACCGCGCCCTGGCCGCCCTCGACGAGACCATGAGTTCGGTGACCACGGCCACCGGCAGCGTCGGCGCTGGCGCCGACGAGATCTCTATAGCCTCGGACGACCTCTCCCGCCGCACCGAGCAACAGGCCGCCAGCCTCGAGGAGACCGCCGCCGCGCTCGACGAGATCACCGCCACGGTCAATCGCAGCGCTGAGGGCGCCCGGCAGGCTTCGGCAGCGGCATCCAGCGCCCGGGCAGACGCCGCTCGTTCGGGCGAGATCGTTGGCGACGCCGTGGCCGCCATGGGCGAGATAGAGAAGTCGTCGGGCCAGATCACCAGCATCATCGGCGTCATCGACGAAATCGCCTTCCAGACCAATCTGTTGGCTCTCAACGCTGGCGTCGAGGCCGCCCGCGCTGGGGAGGCTGGTCGCGGCTTCGCGGTTGTCGCCCAGGAAGTCCGCGCTCTGGCCCAACGCTCAGCCGAGGCGGCCAAGGAGATCAAGACCCTGATCGCCAATAGCGGCTCGCAGGTCGAACGCGGCGTGAAGCTGGTCGGCGAAACCGGCCGCGCGCTCGGCGAAATCGTCGAGAAGGTTGGCCAGATCGACGGCCTGATCTCCGAGATTGCCCAGTCTTCCAAGGAACAGGCGACCGGCCTCAACGAGGTCAATGTCGCGGTCAATCAGATGGATCAGGTCACCCAGCAAAATGCGGCCATGGTCGAGGAGGCCACCGCCGCGTCCGCCAGCCTGAAGTTCGAAGCAGGCGAGCTTCGCCAGATGGTCGGACGGTTCAGAATCAGCGCGGTCACGGCGACAAGCGCCGCGTCCAGCCCGCCTCGCGAGCGTCCCGGCGCGATCAAAAAGACGCGCCCAATGACCCGCGCCCCGATGCTGGTCCGGGGCTCAGCGGCGCCGACGCTCGATAGCTGGGAAGAGTTCTGAGTCAGGCCCACATTGGAGCGAGCGCATGACCGCTGACGAATCCACATTGCTGATGGGCGACTATCAGTCTGGCGTTACCGCGGCCCTGATCGGCATCCTCATCGCGCTGGGCGTGATGTCGCGAGAGGAGTTCGCCGGAGCGTTCGATCGTCTCGAGCACGCGCGACGATGGGCGCCTTCGCGGCCTGTTCCGCCCCCTGATCGACAACCTTTTCGTGCGACGATCGCCCCCAGCTCGTCATCGAGGCCTCGGTCGTCGTCCGACGCGCGCCACAAGCCGACGTTGGTTTACGGCCAGAAACTCGCCGCCCACTAGGAAAACTTGTAGTTGCGCCCACGCCTGTCGCCTTGAGATGATCCCCGGAGGTTAGGTCGGCACGGGACGAGCGTACCAACATGGGCGAAATCAATACTCCGCGCTCTGAGCAAGAGGCTATTGCCGCTCTCGATGCTAAAGAACTGTACAGGCTGGTGGAACGGTCCAAGCAGATCGGGCACGCAACCGAGTTGCGCCAATACCTTTGGAATTGCGGCCCCTACATCCTACAAAATCTTCACGCCTTTGAACGGGCTTTGGATCGAGATCGGCAAGCAAAATCAGGCCGAAAGCGCGAGGAAACACAATACGATCTGTATCGCGCTGCCTCCGACGTTACGTATGCCGTCGACGCGATGAAACGCCGAATTGAAGAAGAACTTCGGGACCGCGAACTCTTCACCATTGATGACCTGATTTGGTCGCCGCTGCGCTTGAGCCAAACCCTCAGTGTCCGAGTTTCCTACAGCTGGCGCTCAACGATCGATGACCAATGGAAGCACGGCTCGATCACCTTCACGCACGAGGTGGATCTTAGACCGGGCTACTCGAGCCCCGCCCCTAAGCGAAAGCCGACGAAGGCCCAGCAAGACCGGGAACTGCAGACTCATCTTCGCCACACTTGGGAGCACCTCAAGAGCGGCGCGCTGTACGCGGTCCGTGAATTCTTCAAGGATGGCCGTAGTGGTGCCGACATCCCAAAGACGTTCACAGCAAGGACCGACACCTACTCACGGGGTCTCAACAACCACAGCACAAAGTTCTGGTGAGACCTGTTTGGTGCGATCAGCACTTCCTAGTGGCGGTCTATTTCGACGGGCGGTAGCGCGCCAATAGCGTCCCCTGAGATTGCTCCGGAACCACGACGTCTAGAATTGTTCTGCGATAGAGGACCTCCGTCGCGGACCAACGCCTCTTCGTCTGTCAATTTACCGCAGCGAGATGATCCAACTCGCGCCGAGAGCGCAGGGCAGCCCCTGAACGATCAGGGCGCTGCGCACGGCGTTCCAGTGCCCACCGTAGACCTGCTGATCAAAGCGTTTGCGCATGTCCGAACGCCGGAAATGAAAGAGCACGACGGCTATAGCGAATATCCAGAAAGCAGCGACGGCGCTCGGGGCATCAGATCCTAGCCAGCCCCAGAACGGCTGAGCCGAAACGCCCGCCAGCATTGCAAGAGTGATGAGCCCTATCCCGACCCAGCAAAAGGCCGCACAACTGTCGACAAGATAGTATCCGAATGGCGCAGGCTCCACACGCGGCCACTTCGCCCATCGATTGATCTGACGGGCGACGTGATCGCTTCCCCAACGCAAGACGATCACCCCGACCAGCATGACCCAACTGACCATGGTCGTGAATCCCGTTGCAATGAGCTTTCCATCGACGGGGCCGATGTCTGGCATTTTGGCCGCGATGTCCATTCCGCCCGCGAGGTAGAAGGAGAACGTCCCCAAGGTGAGGGTCCAGCAGGCCGCGCTCAGACACGACAGCCATCCATCCCTCCTTCGGTAGCGCGGCGTCGCTTCGGCGTCTGCAGGCGTTAAAAGCAGGCTTTCAGCCAACAGCAGCGCCACTGTAGAAAATTTGGTCTTCATCGCGAACTTCACCACCAAGCCGCGGCGGCGCGCACCGCCGCGACGAAATGCACTCCAGACGCCCACCCACCCCATGTTCGCTCCTGCCAAGCTTCACACTGAATGTCGGTAGGCGCGTCGAGGGTTCAAGATTTCTGGACGGTTAACCGTGATGTTTGACGTCGAAACCCGCCACTTTGACCAGCGAGAACGCGCTAGGCGCAGACATTCGGTCGAGACTTGAAGCAAAATCTTCTGCAACTATACGCAAACGAACAGTCCGCTAGCTCATTGACGGCCGCTAGGGATCTTCGTGAGCGCCAACGCAACAACGCCGAGAGCGACAAGCGCTACGACGACGGCACCAGCCGGTCCGGTGGCGGCCGTAATGAGGGAAGGAAGAATTTCGATCAGGTTCATGGGAAGGGCCTTGTTCTGCTTTCCCCTTCCTCGATCAGATGGCTGAAGTCGTCAGGGGCGTTCGAATGGCTCCTGATCTATCGTCACGACGCGGACGCCGCGTGCGGCCCTTGTTGTGAAGTGGACCTGCACAACAAGGCCTGCCCTCGGGCGGCATGATCGAAAGCCGAAACGAGCTTCGGCCACGACAAACGTCTTGGTCAAAGCGGCGCCAGTTGAGGACCTTGGCGCACCTCCACGAACGCGACATTTATAGGCTAGGTGCGCCGAGCGGCCTCCGCCTGATCGAACTAGCGCTCAGAGATCGATCTGCTCAGACATCTCGAGGGCGTCGTCGACCTCAATGCCGAGGTACCTGACCGTGCTCTCCAGCTTGCGGTGTCCGAGGAGTAACTGGCAGGCGCGCAAGTTGCCGGTCTTCTTGTAGATCATCGCAACCTTGGTCCGCCTCAGACTATGGGTGCCGTAAGCTCTCGGTTCGAGCTCTATCAGGGACACCCACTTATCGACGAGCCTGGCGTACTGCCGCGTGCTGACGTGATCGCCCGGGCGACTTCGGCTGGGAAAAAGCCAGTCGTTGTCACGCCGGCCGCGCAGCTTTAGCCAAACGGCCAAGGCTTCTCTGGTCGGCTCGGTAATTTCAAACGGGACCGGCTGACCTGTTTTCTGCTGGATGATAGTGGCCCGGGCTCTGAGCAATCCGCCTGGCGCCACGTCGCTGACGCGCAGCCGCACCAAATCGCAGCCCCTGAGCTTGGCGTCGATGGCGCAGTTGAACATGGCGAGATCGCGCACCCGCCCGTTCGCTTTCAGTTGCTGTCGGATTCCCCAGACGTGCCTGGGCTTGAACGGCGGCTTGGGTCCAATGACGCGGCCGGTGTTCCAGGGCCGCTTTGGGGGAAGGAAGAGGTCAAATTGAGCCATGTTCGCCTCCTGCGAATTGGCTACTCCCCTCGGCTCATTCTATCATCCCTCAGCGCCCACGGGCTGGCGGCGCATAGCCGACATTGCGTCGCTTCCAACTCCGGACATAGCACCGTTGGGGTCTTCGACCGGTCACGACCCATTGCAGCCCTTCCAAATGGCGGCTGCTGAGATGGAGGCCATAAACGCTTTCAGGCCTCGCCCGCTAAAATCGTGTGGTTCGCGAACTTCTATCGTGGCCTGCGCTCACATCCGATCCGCCACCCCTCGCCATCTTGATCGACCTGCGTCACCTCGAACTCGGCGTCGTAGCAGTCGTGGGTCGTCAGGGTGATCGCATCGCCGCACGTCGGCAGCGGCGCCCCGGCGGGCGCTCGGATGAGGACTGTGCCAAAGCGCCCAGCCTGACTGGACCGAAACTGATAGTGGAATGGCCCGAGCGTATCGGGCAGGCCCCGGTGGCTTCGGCGCGGAGTCACGACCTCACCCGCCGACCCTGTCGATGCTGAAGTGCTGCTCGACGAGCGTCGCGGCGCCGAAGATCGTCATAAACGCGATGTCCGCAGCATCACGGCCTGTCGCGACCCGAACAAGACCCTCTAGCGGAGCAAGGCCGGAGGGGTCGACCAATCGCCAGCGGCCACCGAGATAGATCTCGGCCACTGCATGGAGATCGGGCGGCTCCAGCCTCCACGCGTACCCGCTGACAGCCCGAGCCGGGATGTTGCCCGCCCGACAGAGCGCGATCGCCAAATGGCTGAAGTCTCGGCAAACCCCGGCGCGGTCGACGAGAGTGTCGACCGCTGTCGTCGCGGCGTGACTGACCCCGGCGCGATAGTCCACATGATCGGCGATCCAGGCCAGAATCGAGGCGACCTTTTCCCCGCCGCGCAAGCCGCCGAACTCCCGTTCGACGAAGCGCATCAGTCGATCCGAGGGGCTGTAGCGGCTGGCCCGAAGGTAAGGCAGCACCTCGCTTGGCAGGTCGGCGATCGCCGTTTCCTCCGCGCCCGCCAGGCCATGATCGGACGCCGCCGTCTCGACCGTGGCGCGATAGAGCGCGTTGATCCTGCCCGAAGCTGCGAACACCGTACGGCGCTCGCCTGTCGACGGGTCATCGATACGGCGGGCCGGTGCGGGCGGCCAGAAGGTGAGCGCATCCGACGTCACCTGCTGGTCCCGCCCGTGCGCGGCTTCGACCAGCAGGAGAACTTCGCATGGCGCTGCAAAATCGTAGGTGAGGGAGGCTTCGACCTGGAAACGCATGCACGCCCTTCAGGCGGCAACGCCGCCACTCACGCGATGCCAGCGAGAGTTCAATGAAAATAAATGGAGGAAAGGATCCGATCGATCCTGGCAATGCCTTCAATATAATTGTATGGTACGGAAATAGAAGGCGTGGTGATGGTTTTTTCCGCCGCGCCAGAACATCGCCGAAAATTAAACGGGATCGCTGGTAAATCCTTCAATAGCAGGGACGCGTCATTCGGTTTCAACTCGTCATGAGAAGGAAACATCCAGATGCTGTCTCACGCTCAGCGCAATCTCCAAGTCATGATGCTGTCTCACGACCTTCAGCGCCTGGCTGATCGATTTCTGCCCGATCCCAACGCGGCGCGGTTCCTGGTCCACGAGACCCTGATCGACGCCTTCGCTGCGCCATCTGATGCCCGGCCGATGGCCGCCCGAGGGCGGGATCTGCGCCGCGCCATGATCGCGCGTTTGCGGGCCAGCCGCAGCCCATCACGGCGCCCCGGTCATCAACAGCGTCGCTGAGCTGCGACACCAGGAGTCGCAGATGCCCGAACCCGTAGACTTTACCGCAACCTCACAGGTGCTGAGCCTTGTGCCGGACGCCGCGTGCGACACCGGGCCGAGCCAGCTGTCGCTAGGCGCCTACCGCGCGCTTCGCCAGTTGGAGCGTCGCCTGCGCACCGGAGCGCTCGATGCGGTCAATATCCGGCACGTCCAAGAGCTGGCCGTGCTCGGCCTTGCGCACCATGGCCGTGGTGGCTGGCGCCCGACTAACGACGGCCTGAACTACCTTGGCAAGCACCAGGACCGGAACGGTCCGGACTGAAGCCGCAACCGCTTGGCGAGGTGATGCATGAGCGAGGACCTGCTGCGCCTTCGCGACGAATGCGACCAGCTTCGCCAGCGCTGCGATGAACTTCAGCGCCAGTTGAACGACCTGACGTCGCAAGTTGGCGGTCTGACCGACGAGCTTGGGCGTGGTTTTTCCGACGAAGCGTTCAACGCCTCGCGCCCTTCCCGGCATCGCGATTCCTAATGCGGACCGCCGACCATGCTCGAACGCTATAGCAGGATACCCATGAAACAGCCCCCGATCGATCGCATTGTCATCACGGTCTGCCGCAACGACGGCCTCTGGGCGGCGGAAGAGGCAGGTCTCTTCTTTGGCGCCTCGCCCGACAAGGATATCGCCAAGGCTTCGGCCATGCGTCGGGCCAGAGAGCGAATTGAGGAAGGCCATGCCTGCCAAATCCGGATCTCCGGCGAGAATGGTTTCGCGATCTAAAAACGGAAGAGCTTTGCAAGGTAGCGCGCCAGCTACATGTGCTAAGTCATCGCGCCGTCGACTTCCGCTGCGTTGCTGTGAGGAGCAGCTCTGATCTTGCCCTTACACCTGGCGGCTTAACCCTTCTCACCAAGAGGTGAGCCAATATCTTGAAGTCATCCGCCTGACCAGTGAGCGATGGCAACTTCCATGCCGTCTCACGCCAGTTGCGGTCGGTGGGACAGTTCCGGGGGCTGGACGCTCCAACCGGCCGTGAAGCACCATCCTGCTTGCGGCCGTGCTCAAAAACATGCGCTACCGTTTCGCCGTAGGGGCGCGCCCTTCTCGGGCCTGGCTTTCGCCGCATGATCTCAGCTTTCAGAAAGCCAAGCCGCGAGGATCTTGCGCGACTTTCAGTATCGGCGTCTCGCCGTCTTCTGAAAGCGGGAGAGTTATCACGCAGCATACACCCGACGCGGCAAAATCCAGCCGAGCCTCGCCGCGGGCGTCGGCGAAGACCCGCGACAGAAGTCGAGCCCCAAATCCGCGCCGTTCAGGAGGGCTCACTGGCGGCCCCCCAGATTCCCGCCAAAGAAAGTTTAGGAAGCGCTGCCCTTCGCCATCGTGAGCGTCGGTCCAGCTGACCTCAACCCGGCCGCCGGGGCGGTTTAGCGCTCCGAACTTGTTGGCGTTGGTGGCCAGTTCATGCAGCGCGAGCGAGATCGCGACCGCGAGGTTGGGGCTCAACCGGACAGGTGGACCGGAAATCCCGATAACAGGCTCAGCGACCTGAAACGGCGCAACAGCCTTGCCGACCACCTCGGCAAGATCCGCGCTAGCCCAGCTCTCCTGGGTCAGTACGTCGTGAACTTTGGAGAGCGCCATCAGCCGTCCCGTCAGGCTCTGCCGCGTGCCCGCTGCGACGCCGCCGGCGCGCAGGGTTTGCTCAGTCACCGACTGGACGGTCGCAAGAGTATTCTTGATCCGATGGTTGAGCTCGTTGAGAAGGAGAATGCGATGCTCGGCGGCCAGCTTGGCGGGCGTCTCGTCACGCATGATCTTCAGCAGCGCGCACTCTCCCGCATGCTGGAACGGCACCATGACCCCGTTTGCCCAGAACCATTCCTTATCCCGCCGGACATGCCAGCGGCTGTCCTCGGCGCGGCCACGGTTAAAGGCCGTGCTGATCTCGAGCGCGCCGACGCCCGCCGCAAGATCCGGCGCCGTCAGGAGAATATCGATGCTTTGACCGATCGCCGCACGGGGCGTGTAGCCAGTTATTCGCTCGGCTCCCGGGCTCCAACTGGTGATCATCCCATCGGGAGTCAGCGTAAGGATAGCGAAGTCCCGTGCATTCTCGATGATCAGGGCCGCGAGAGCCGGGTCGGTGAGCACAGGTGAGCCGATCATTTTAGGGAACTGGTTTGACAACGCTTGGATGTGGCTTCGGCCCCATCATCTCTCGGATTTTGCGATATAATCTCCGCGATTATCTCCCGAGCCCGCAATATTGCCGCCAGCAGTAGAACTTCCCGCGACAAGGCCAACGAACTTAACTGCCCCGCTAGGCCAACCAGCAACGGCCCCGCCCGCGAGCCGCGGCGCATACAGTTCGGCGAACGCCTCGGCGGCCTTGTCCCGCTCAGCCTCTCGTCATCCGCCGCCCGCCGAACTTGATTTGAGGTGAGCCTGCACGGCTTCGGCGTCGGCGCCGACTAGCTGGATGGCCTTCAGCAGGACCTCCTCGGTGACATTGAACCGCTCAGTCCAGTAGCGGACCTCCATCGGCTCATTGGGCTTGATCCTCGCCCGATCGCCTGCGCCGCTGAAATCGATGTTGTCGCACATGGGGCGGCCTTTCGAACAAAGAGTTCAGAGCTTCAAAAAAACGCGCTTGTCGCGTTCGCGAGCCGGACAGCTTGCGCGCCACCCACCCTCATGGACTGTCACGCTGACCACCTCGAATGCGCCGTCCAGGCATAACAACGTGGCCAGCAGGAAAAGGTCCCCCTCGGCGGTCGCGGGGGCTGCGCCCGCAGCTTCGATGATGAACATCCCGGACCGACGTCGCCCAGGGCCTCGCAGGCGCCAGGAAGCGGGCCTTCCCAACGTCAGCGATGAGCCAGTAGCTACCGTTGGCTGGCCTCTGGAAACGCGACGTTCTTTCCGTCAGGATGAGCTAGGCCTCATTGCCTCCTCTGAGGTTCACAAACGGTAGCGAGACCGACCTAGCCCTCTGTCGCTTGTCCTGGGCTGGCGGCGAGGCGCGTAGGTATCAGCTAACGCAGCACGTCGCCGCCGGCCCGGGCGATCACGAGGTGTGAACTACCCCCAAAGGGTCGAGAGCGGCATGGCCGCCAGCGCCTCACCGAACGGCACTGTGTCGGCGCTGTCGTAAAGCACGGCGCCGAACTTGAAGCGATCACCGACCGCGCCACGTAGTTTTCGCAGACCATTGAAGTCCCCGCCGCGGACCGTCGCCGAGGCCTTGATTTCCAGGCCCACGATCTCACCGGCCCTGTTTTCGATCACGATGTCGACCTCGTCGCCGGACTTGTCGCGGAAGTGGCTTAATGTGTAGCGGTCGGCGTCCCAGGCGGTCAGCTTCAACACCTCGCTGAAGACGAAGCTTTCGAGCACGGCCCCGAACGGGGTCCGATCAGCGGCGACCCGCTCCGGCGTGAGGTTGCGCAGAGCCGCCAGCAGACCCGGATCCAGGAAGTGCAGCTTCGGCGTCTTGATCAGTCGGCTGAGGGCGTTGTTGCTCCATGGCGGCAGCGTTCGGACCAGGAACAACTGCTCGAAGACGCCGGTGTAGCGTTGGGTGGTGACATGGTTGAGATTGAAGGCGGCGCCCACGCTCGAGTGATTGATCAGTTGCCCGGAATGCTCGGCCAGGGCGCGCATAAGCCTTGGCATGCGGTCCAGCTGGTCGATCTGGGCGACGTCGCGGACGTCGCGTTCGATCACCGCCTCGACATAATTCAGGTGCCAATCCTGGCGGCGCGCCCAAGCGCTTCGCGCCAGCGCTTCGGGGTAGCCGCCGGCCAGGACGCGTTCCACGAGGTCGGGTCCGAGCCGCGCTGCGCCGGCCCTGGGCGCATGGCCGGCGAACAGGCTCGAGAGAAAGGGTGGCCGGGTCTCGCCCAGGATCTCCGCCTGGGCCAGCGGCAGAAGGCGGATGGTCTCCATTCGGCCGGCCAGGGAGTCGGCGACCCTTGGCAGGGTCATCAAGTTGGCTGAGCCCGTCAGGAGAAAGCGGCCGGGCCTTGCATCTCGATCAACGACTTGCTTGATCGCCAGCAGCAGGTCAGGTGCGCGCTGGACTTCGTCTATGATCGCTGTGTCGAGGCTGCGGATCAGTCCGGCCGGATCGGCTTGCGCGGCGGCAAGGGTCGTGGCGTCGTCGAGCGTGAGATAGGTTCTCCCCTCACCCGCCAAGGACCTGGCCAAGGTGGTCTTGCCCGATTGTCGCGGCCCGGCGAGCAGGACGACCCGTGTGTCGCTTAGCGCTTCGGCGACGCGGTCGGCGACGAAACGTGGGCGCAGGTTGGGCATGATGCCGTCCAATTGAAAGTACCGAGCTGTCTGATTGAAAGATTCATGGCGTCCAATTGAAAGTGCGTCAACGTCCAATTGAAAGTCTGTGAGGCGGCGGTTCGATGGCCCAGCGCGGTCGGCCTTTCCGCTGCCCCACAGCAGCGTGGCGGACAGCGGCGTGCCACATCTGTTCAAAGTCCTTATCATTCGCCGGCGCCGTTACGCCGCCACCTGGGCGCCGTGCGACCCGGAGAAGATGGTCCTAAGGCGAGGTCAATATGAGCGCGAGCATCGGCGCACCGTTCATGCGCCCTCAGATGCGGCGCCGCTCGAGAAGCCGATCACGGAAGGGCTGCAGCCGAGCCCTCGCCATAGAGTGCGATGGCTTCGTTCGGTCTGGGATTGGTCTGGTGACTGCACCGCCCCAGTTCGTACTGTTCCGCCAGGTCTTGTCCCCGCTCGCCTGGGCGAACCGAGCGACGCGATCCAGGCAGACAGCCGCGCGGATTTCGCTACGAGCGAGATCTGGAGCGGCTTTGCCTTAGCGGGACAGCGCGGGTGGTCGACGTCATCGCCCAAGAGCGGACCCACGCCCTTGCCGCCAGCCGAAGGTTTTGGTCACGGACAAGGGCGCGGCCCATCTCGATGCGGCGCACCAAGCAACCGTCAAGGCGGCTACGCCCCAGGATGCACCGAAATTGTTTCGCCGACCTCTGGGGACACAGCGATCACGGGGGACGAGCCCCCGGCGCTTTGAGGGCTACAAGGAGCCGCGCTGGGCTGATCCACCCGGTTGGGGTTCACGCGGATCGTGGCCAAGAGGCTTCCCATAGAGGCCGATATTGGCGTCGCCCCATGCCTTCAGGGCGCGAAGGATGGGGGCCATGCTCAGGCCAAGCTCCGATAGCGAATACTCGACCTTCGGCGGCACCTGCGCATAGACCTTGCGCGTGATCAGCCCGTCGTCCTCCAGCTCCCGCAGCTGGTTGGTCAGCATCCGCGGCGTGCAGTTTTGAACCTGCCGCCGGATTTCATTGAAGCGCAGCGTTCCGGCCAGCAGGTGCCAGAGGATGATGGCCTTCCACTTGCCGTCGATAAGCCCGATGGCCGCCTCGACCGAACACCCTGGCGTGCAGTCGAAGCGGGAATGGCGCACCTTGGCCATGACAGTATCCTTTTTGATACTATGTGCGGTCGTTGTCAGTATTGCAGGTTTCTGAGAGTAGCTGCACCTATCGGGCGCCGCAACACGGAGCACCGCCATGAAGGCTATCGGTTACAGGATCCCCGGCGCCCTTGATCGGCCCGACGCGCTCGAGGATATCGTGCTCGATCGGCCGGTCGCCACCGGCCATGACCTGCTGGTCGAGGTGGCGGCCGTGTCGGTCAATCCGGTCGACACCAAGGTCCGCGCCAGCGCGGGGCCGACAACCGGAGACTGGAAGGTCCTGGGCTGGGACGCCGTGGGCAAGGTCGTCGAAGTCGGGCCGCAGGTCGAGGACTTCGCCGTCGGCGACGAGGTGTTCTACGCCGGGTCGATCACGCGGCAGGGGGCCAACAGCCAGTTCCACCTTGTGGATGCGCGGATCGTCGGGCGAAAGCCCAAGACGCTCAGCAACGCCGAGGCCGCCGCCCTGCCCCTCACCGCGATCACGGCCTGGGAAATGCTGTTTGACCGGATCGACATCCGCCGACCCGTCCCTGGCGCGGCCAATGCCGTGCTGATCATCGGCGGCGCGGGCGGCGTGGGTTCAATCGCGATTCAGCTGATCCGCGCCCTGACCGACCTGGTGGTGATCGCCACGGCGTCGCGAGCTGACACCCAAGAATGGGTCAAAAGTCTTGGCGCCTACCACGTGCTCGATCATGCGAAGCCTCTGGCCGGGCAGATCCAGGCCCTGGGGATCGGTGCGCCCGCCTTCGTCTTTTCCACCACCCATACCGACAAGCATCTGGATGAGATCCAGGCGCTCATCGCGCCTCAGGGCCGCTTTGGCCTGATCGACGATCCGGCCCTGCTGGACGTCGTGGGCTTCAAGCGCAAGGCCGTCTCGATCCACTGGGAATTGATGTTCACCCGCTCGATCTTCGAAACCGCCGACATGGCTGAGCAGGGGCGGTTGCTGAACGAGGTCTCGGGGCTTGTCGACGCCGGCCGCATTCGCACGACCTTGACCCAGACCCTGTCGCCCATCAATGCGGCCAACCTTAAGGCGGCGCATGCGCTGATCGAGAGCGGCCGCGCGAAGGGCAAGGTGGTCCTGGAAGATTTTGGCCCAAGCTAACCGGCGATGAGACAAGCCGCAGGAGCCGTGCGCTGCGAGACCCATGCGCTGCGGGCGCCGGCTTCCGCGACGATCAGGAAGGGGGCGGCCCGTCTTGGCGTTCTGTGGGATCTTGGCCAATGCCAGCTTGTACGTAGGCATCGGGGGCGCCCCCGCTCCCTCCGCCTCGGACGGCGCACACGCCGTCAGGGAAAATCTCCACAGAAAGCGTTGAGGGGGAAGCGCCGGCGGCCCCGCGCCTGCGCGGAACATCGCTGGGCTTTGGAGCGTCCTGGATCGGCGGCGGCTAAGGCGGATGGCGCGGGCCGGTCCCTTCGCCGAACCGCTTTCAGCCGGCGACGGGCCCATCGCGCCGCCGAATCTGTGAGATTTCATGTCTGGCGGCGCCATGCGCCCCAGGAAAGTTGCGGGGCGGGCGGGTTGGGCCGCCAGGCCCGGGAAATCCTGCGCAGCCGACGGCCCGCGTCCAACCTCGAGCCGCAAGCATATTGTTATTTTATAACTCATGCGTTCTAAGGCCGATCCAATCGAGAGGATCGCTGGATGTTCAAGCCGCTCGCCGCCCTGGCCGTCGCGTTGGCGCTTACCGCGTGCGTGACGACGCCGCGAACCGGACAGGCCCCGCTGGGCGTGGCCGCCTGGAACATGGAGCACCTTTCCGAAGACGGGTCCCAAGGCTGCAAGGCCCGCACCGACGCCGACTACGCGGTGATGGCTCGTTACGCCGAGCAGCTGAAGGCCGACGTCATCGCCTTCGAGGAGGTGGAATCGGTCAAGGCCGCCGCCCGCGTTTTCGATCCGGCCAAGTACCAGCTGGTCATAGAGGAGGGGCCCGCCGGCGAGCACTTCCCCTGTGGCGGCCAGGAAGGGCGCAGGCTTACCCGCCAAGCCGTGGGCTTCGCCATCCGCAAGGGCGTGAGCTTCGATCGCGCGCCGGACGTCTCCGACTTGGCGCTCGGCAATCCCAACCTGCGCGCGGGCGTCGACATCACCGTGCGCGCACCCGGCCACGCGCCGTTGCGCCTGCTGGCCGTGCATTTGAAGTCGGGCTGCTTCAACGGGCTTAATGGCGGGGCCTGCGCGACCCTTCAGCAGCAGATCCCGGTCCTGGAGCGCTGGATCGACGCGCGCGCCGCCGAGCCGATCCGCTTCGCCGTGCTGGGCGACTTCAACCGCCGGCTGGCGCGCGCCGATGACGTGCTGTGGGCCGAGCTGGACGATGGCCAGCCGGCCAATGCCGACCTGTCGCTCGCCGAAGGCGCGGCCACGCCCAAATGCGATCCGCGCTACAAGGAGTTCATCGACCACATCGTGCTCGACGCCCGCGCCACGCGCGGCCTGGTCGGGTTTGAGGAGCAGGTCTACGCCGCTGCTGACGGCCGCCCGTCGGACCATTGCCCCGTCGTGGCGCTGCTGCGCTAGGGCGACTGCGCCACGGCCCCGCGGCGGATCAGGCGCCCTTGCCGTCTTTCAGCAGCTTGGCGGCCATGGCGCGCGCGGCCTTGGGATCTGCGACCAACTGGTCGATTTCAGCCAGGCGATCGTAGGGCAGTCGGGCGAGCCAGTGCTCGTCGCGGACATCGTAGCCAAAGTGCAGCTCGACGGCGTGGCCTGTTTCACGGACATGCTGGTGGGCCCAGGCGCGCGCGTCGTCGAATTGCTTGAGGTCGCAGGTCTTGCAATAGGCCTTGCCGAACATCTCCTCCTCGACAGGGGTGAAGCTGGTCGGCAGGAAGCTGGACGCATCGCTCATCGGTCGGCCTTTCGCGCCCTGCGACGGTGGTCCGGATTCAGGCGCATGGTCAATGGCCAGTCTAGTCGTCCAGATGATCCCGCGCTTGGGCGAAGGCGTGGTCGCGGGCCAGATTTCCAAAGCGGGTGGTGTCGCTGTTGAACGACAGGCGCACCGTGCCGATGGGGCCGTGACGCTGCTTGGCGATGATCACCTCGGCCAGCCCCTCGACCTGGTCCATGCGCTCGCGCCAGGTCAGGTGCTCGGGCGTGCCTTCGCGCGGCTCGGCCCGGCCAAGATAGTATTCCTCGCGATAGACGAACCACACCATGTCGGCGTCCTGCTCGATCGAGCCGGACTCCCGAAGGTCGGAGAGCTGTGGCCGTTTGTCCTCTCGCTCCTCGGTCTTGCGGCTGAGCTGCGACAGGGCGATGACCGGGCAGGCCAGTTCCTTGGCCAGGGCTTTCAGGCCCATGGTGATCTGCGAGACTTCCTGCACGCGGCTGGCGTTGGAGCCGAGATCCGAGCCGGTCACCAGCTGCAGGTAGTCGACCACGATCAAATCGAGGCCCACCTGGCGCTTCAGGCGACGGGCCCGGGCGGTCAGCTTGGCGATCGAGATGCCGCCGGTGGCGTCGATATAGAGCGGGGCTTCCTGCAGCTCCATGGCCGCGTCGCGCACCCGGCCGAACTCCGAGGCGTCGATCTCGCCCTTGCGGAGCTTGTCGCCCGACACGCCGGAGGCGTCGGCCAGCATACGCAGGGCCAGCTGC
>Ga0160492_100562_pt1 | contig 19978 bp, 18 predicted proteins | sample DID2MG_FD_108258 | JGI IMG/M metagenome (GOLD analysis project Ga0160492, IMG submission 108258) | Enriched soil microbial communities from UW Madison campus, WI, USA - DID2877_E24_FP2 MG | ecosystem: Environmental > Terrestrial > Soil > Unclassified | place: USA: Madison, Wisconsin | collected... | reverse complement strand
CGGCGCCAAGATCTACTTCAAGCGCGAAGAGCTGAACCACACCGGCGCGCACAAGATCAACAACTGCATGGGCCAGATCCTGCTGGCCCAGCGCATGGGCAAGACCCGGATCATCGCCGAGACCGGCGCGGGCCAGCACGGCGTGGCCTCGGCCACCGTGACGGCCCGCTTCGGCCTGCCCTGCGTGGTCTATATGGGCGCCGTCGACGTCGCCCGTCAGAAGCCCAACGTCTTCCGCATGAACCTGCTGGGCGCCGAAGTGCGCCCGGTGACCTCGGGCGCGGCGACCCTCAAGGACGCCATGAACGAGGCCATGCGCGACTGGGTCACCAACGTGGCCGACACCTATTACATGATCGGCACCGCCGCCGGCCCGCACCCCTATCCGGCCATGGTCCGCGACTTCCAGGCGGTGATCGGCAACGAGACCCGCGAGCAGATCCAGGAACTGGAAGGCCGCCTTCCCGACGCCGTCGTCGCCTGCGTGGGCGGCGGTTCGAACGCCATCGGCATGTTCCACCCGTTCCTGGCCGACGAGAGCGTCAAGATCTACGGCGTGGAAGCCTCGGGTCATGGCCTCGACACCGACAAGCACGCCGCCTCGCTGACCGGCGGCCGCCCGGGCGTGCTGCACGGCAACAAGACCTATCTGCTGCAGGACGACGACGGCCAGATCCTCGACGCCCACTCGATCAGCGCCGGCCTCGACTATCCGGGCATCGGTCCGGAGCACTCGTTCCTGCACGACATCGGCCGCGCCCAGTACCTGACCTGCACCGACGACGAGGCCCTGAAGGCCTTCCAGCTGTGCGCCGAGCTCGAGGGCATCATTCCGGCCCTGGAAAGCGCCCACGCCCTGGCCAAGCTGCCGCAGCTGGCCAAGGAGATCGGCGAAGGCGGCGTCATCGTGCTGTGCCTGTCGGGCCGCGGCGACAAGGACATCTTCACCGTGGCCGACGCCCTGGGACGGACGATCTGATGACGACCAGCTATCGCGATGGAACCCGCCTGGAGCGCGCCTTCCAGCGGGAAAACGACCACCGGGCCCTGTTCGTCGCCTACATCATGGCCGGCGACCCGGACCTGGAGACCTCGTTCGAGCTGCTGACCGGCCTGGCCGAACACGCCGACGTCATCGAGCTGGGCATGCCCTTCTCGGACCCGATGGCCGAGGGCCCGACCATCCAGCTGGCCTCGCAGCGCTCGCTGGCGGCAGGCACCAAGATGCGCGACGTTCTGGGCATCGTCCGCCGCTTCCGCGAGACCAACACGGTCACGCCGATCGTGCTGATGGGCTATCTGAACCCGGTGCTGTCCTACGGTTTCGAGAGCTTCGCCAATGACGCCTCGGACGCCGGCGCCGACGGCGTGATCATCGTCGACTGCCCGCCGGAAGAGGCCGACGCCCTGACCGACGCGCTGGAAGCGGCGAAGATGAACCTGATCCGCCTGGCGACGCCGACGACCGACGACGCGCGCCTGCCGGCCGTGGTCAAGCGCACCTCGGGCTTCATCTACTACGTCTCCGTCGCGGGCGTGACCGGCGTGCTGGAAGCCGACGCCGACGCCGTGCGCGGCCCGGTCGAGCGCCTGCGCGCCGCCTCGGGCCTGCCGGTGGCGGTCGGCTTCGGCATCAAGACCCCCGAGCGCGCCGCCGAGGTGGCCCGCGTGGCCGACGGCGTCGTCGTCGGCTCGGCGCTGGTGGATGAAATCGCTTCGGCGACGAAGCTGAACGAAAACGTGACCCAAAAGGTTCTTTCCAAGGCGTCGGAGCTGGCTAAGGCTGTGCGATCGGCGCGAGTCGGAACGGCATGAGGCTTTAAGGCTATGGCTATGGCTGAACCCCAAGGCCCCAAGAAGGGCGACAAGGCCAAGACCTCGACCGACCGTCGCGGCGGCTGGCTGTCTCGGATCGCGCCCGGCGTGCGCGGCGCCTTCGCCAAGCGCGAGACGCCCGAGAACCTGTGGGTCAAGTGCCCCGACACGGGCGAGATGATCTATCGCTCCGACCTGGAGGCGGCCCTGTGGGTCACCCCGGCCGGACGCCACATGCGCATCGGTCCCGAGGCGCGCTTCAAGTTCACCTTCGACGACGGCGAGTACGAGTCCCTGCCGACCCCGTCGGTCGTGGAAGACCCGCTGAAGTTCTCGGACGGCAAGCCCTACAAGGATCGCCTGGCCGCTGCTCGCAAGAGCACCGGCGAACAGGACGCCATGGCCATCGGCTACGGCAAGGTCGGCGGCGTCGACGCCGTGGTCCTGGTCCAGGACTTCGCCTTCATGGGCGGCTCGCTCGGCATGGCCGCCGGTGAAGGCTTCATCGCCGCCGCCAAGGCCGCCCTGGCCCGCGAAGTCCCGCTGATCGCCTTCACCGCCGCCGGCGGCGCGCGCATGCAGGAAGGCGCCCTGTCGCTGATGCAGATGGCCCGCACCACCCTGGCCATCAACGAGCTGAACGACGCGGCCCTGCCCTATGTCGTGGTCCTCACCGACCCGACCACCGGCGGCGTCACCGCCTCCTACGCCATGCTGGGCGACGTGCACCTGGCCGAGCCGGGCGCCCTGATCGGCTTCGCCGGTCCGCGCGTCATCGAGCAGACCATCCGCGAGACCCTGCCGCCGGGCTTCCAGCGCTCGGAATACCTCGTCGAAAAGGGCATGGTCGACCGCGTCACCGCCCGCAAGGACCTGCCCGAGACGCTGGGTTCGATCCTCGGCACCCTGATGCTGGGCCGTCGCAAGGCGGCGTAGCCTTCCACGCAAACAAAAAGCTCGTCATCCCGGAAGCCTCGAAGAGGCTATCCGGGACCCAGGGGCCGTGCGCACCGCCCCTGGGTCCCGGCTCTACGCTGCGCTTCGGCCGGGATGACGAAGTAAGTTCGGGGCCGGAAGCAGCAGCATGACCGACCACCTCCGCGCCCACGACGCCGCGCTGGAGCGCCTGCGGGCGCTGCACCCGCTGAAGATCGACCTGTCGCTGGACCGCATGCGCCGGCTGTGCGCGGCGCTCGACAACCCGCAGGACCGCCTGCCGCCCGTGATCCACGTGGCCGGCACCAACGGCAAGGGCTCGACGGTCGCCTATCTGCGCCACATGGCCGAGGCGGCGGGCCTCAAGGTCCACGTCTTCACCTCGCCGCACCTGGTGCGCTTCGTCGAACGCATCCGCCTGGCCGGGACGCTGATCACCGAGGCGCATCTGGCCGACGTGCTGGAGCGGGTCGAGACCGCCAACGCCGGCGAGGCCATCACCTTCTTCGAGATCACCACGGCCGCGGCCTTCGTCGCCTTCGCCGAGACCCCGGCCGACCTGTGCATCGTCGAGGTGGGGCTGGGCGGCGTGCTCGACGCCACCAACGTGATCGCGCAACCGGCCGTCAGCGTGATCGCGCCGATCGACCTCGACCACCGCGAGTTCCTGGGCGACACGATCGAGCAGATCGCCGTCGAGAAGGCCGGCATCATCAAGCCGGGCGCTCCCGCCGTCAGCGCCCGTCAGCAGGACGCCGTCGACGGCGTGCTGGAGACCGCCGCCGCCCTGGCCGGGGTCGAGCTCACGCTCATGGGCCGTGACTTCGACGCCTGGGAGGAGCGCGGCCGCCTGCTCGTCCAGACCCAGGACCGCCTGCTCGACCTGCCCGCCCCCGCCCTGCCCGGCGAGCACCAGTTCGCCAACGCCGGCCTCGCCGTCGCCGCCCTGCTGGCCCTGGGCGACCCCCGGATCGACGAGGCGGCCATGGGCCGGGGGATCGCCGACACGGTCTGGCCGGCCCGCTTCCAGCGCCTGACGGCCGGTCCCTATGCGGAGGCCGCGCAGAGCGCCGGCGCCGACCTGTGGCTCGACGGCGGCCACAATCCCCACGCCGGCCGCGCCGTGGCCCGCGCCGTGGCCGATCTGGCCGCCCGCGACGGCCGTCCCGTGGCCCTGATCTCGGGCCTGCTGGCCAACAAGGACGCCACCGGCTTCTTCCAGGCCTTCCGGGGGATCGCCGCCAAGGTCTTCACCGTCACCTTCGAAGGCCACGCCGCCGCCAGCGCCGCCGAAACCGCCGCCGCCGCCGAACTGGCCGGCCTGCGCGCCGCCGCCTGCGACGGGCTGGACGACGCGCTCACGCGAGCGTTGGCGCTGGACCCCGTCCCGCACGTGCTGATCTGCGGGTCGCTGTATCTGGCGGGAGAAGTACTGGGCGCCAGCGAAGCGACTTGGCCGGTCTGACCAAATCCTCTCTCTTTGAGAGAGGGAGGGTTTTAAAAGTTCCGCACCGAGATGTCCGGCACCGCCAGCACGCCGGCCTCGCCGCTTTCGTCGCCCCAGGCCAGGCGCGAGCCGTCGGCGTTGACCGACAGGCTGCTGATCGGAGCGCCCTTCTCGGCCTTCAGGGTCTCGATGCGGCCCGAGCGCATGTGCGCGGCCCAGACGCGGCCGTTGTCCTGGCCGGCGATCATCACCGGCAGGGCGTCGATGCCGGCCACCTGCACCACCAGCGAGTCGCGCGAGAAGCCGATCTCGGCGGCTTCCTTGCCCATCGGGCCGCTGGCGCCGGCGAACGGCCAGATCACCGCGCCATTGGCGCCGGCGGTGGCCAGCAGGTTGCCCTTGTCGAAGAAGTCCAGGCTCTTGATCTTGGCCGGATAGCCGCCCATCCGCATGTCCTTGCCGTCCGACAGGCGCCAGCCGTGCAGCTGGTTCTCCTGCATCGCCGAGACCAGGAACTTGCCGTCGGGGCTGTAGGCCAGGGCCACGTGGCTGCCGGCCCACTTCATCACCGTCGGCTTCTGGTCGGCGATGCGGCTCCACCACAGCGACACGCCGCCGTAGCCGGCCGCGGCCAGGCGCTTGCCCTTGGGATCGAAGGCCACGCCCGAGACCGTCTTCTCGTGGACGTAGGTGCGGCGGAACTCGGCGTCGGCCGAGTCCAGCACGTGCACTTCCTTGCCGGCCGTGAAGGCGATCAGGCCCGAGGCGGCGCTGGCCGTCACATGCTCGATCCACTTGCCCTTCACCTCGGCCAGCAGGGTGGCCACGACCTCGTCGCCCTCGACCCGGCTCCAGACCACGCGGCCGTCGTCGCCGCCGGTCACCAGGCCCCGGCCCGAGGGGTGGACGCAGGCGGCCAGCACGGCCCCGCCGAGCGGTCCGCCATGGGCTTCCACGGTGACGAAACCGCCCTCGGCCTCGAATCGGACGGTGCCGTCGCCCAGGGCGAATCCGGCGCGTCCAGCGCGATCGAACAGGGCGGCGGTGACGTAGGCGTCGAAGGAAAAGATCATGCGCGGGGGCTTAGCGCGGCCTGATGGCCAGCGCTAGTCGCGCGGGGCGCGAAGCCCGGCGCCCAAAACGCTCTCCTGAACGGCGTTAGGCCAAAAAGACTCACAAAAGGGGTTGCCATTGCGGCGCGTCGTCGGGCTTTACTTCCGCGCTCGTCTGCGCCAGACGTGGCATCTAACAATTTCTGGACCGCCTGGGGGCGGTCCCCGGGAGACAGTCAGGCTATGGCGGCTAAACTTGCTGGCGGCGGCGGCGGTCGCTACTCGCTGAACCAGAATTCAGAAATCAACGTCACGCCCTTCGTCGACATTCTGCTCGTTCTGCTCATCATCTTCATGGTCGCCGTGCCGATGGCCGTGACCTCGATCAAGATCGACCTTCCCCCCGCTTCGCCGCCGCCTCCCGGCGTGAAGCCGAAGGAACCGGTCTTCATCTCGATCCAGAAGTCGGGCGCTCTGTTCATCGCGGACAAGCAAACCAGCCTCGACAACCTGCAGTTCGACCTGGACGCCAAGTTCACCTCGAACGGCCAGGCTGGCCCGAAGGACGACCAGCGCGTGATGATCCGCGCCGACGCCGACGTCATGTACGCCGACTTCATGGGCGTGCTGAACCAGCTGCAGACCGCTGGCTGGTACAAGGTCGGCCTGATCAACGAAGACATCCACTAAGCAGGACGTCTTCGGCGACAGTCGAAAGTATCAAGGGGCCGGCGGCGAAAGCCTCCGGCCCCTTTTTCTTGCCCGCTTTCCGGAGCCACCGATGCCCGACGCCAAGACCTGGATCGCCTTCGCCCTGGTTTGCCTGGGGATGGCCCTGACCCCGGGGCCGAACATGCTCTATCTGGTCAGCCGCTCGATCTGCCAGGGGCGCTGGGCCGGGATCGTGTCGCTGGTCGGTACGGCGGCGGGCTTCATCGTCTATCTGGTCTGCGCGGCGCTGGGCATCACCGCCCTGCTGATGGCCGCCCCGATCGCCTACGACGTCCTGCGGTTCGGCGGGGCGCTGTACCTCGGCTGGCTGGCCTGGCAGGCGATCAAGCCGGGCGGACAGTCGCCCTTCCAGGTGCGCGAGCTGCCCAAGGACCCGCCGGCCAAGCTGATGGCCATGGGCTTTCTGACCAACCTGCTCAATCCCAAGGCGGCGATGCTCTATCTGTCGCTGCTGCCGCAGTTCATCGACCCGAAGCATGGGGCCGTGCTCAGCCAGTCGCTGCTGCTGGGCGGCACCCAGATCGCCGTCAGCCTGACGATCAACGGCCTGATCTGCCTGGCCGCCGGTTCGATCGCGACCTTCCTGGCCACGCGCCCCAGCTTCGCCCTGGTCCAGCGCTGGCTGATGGCCAGCGTCCTGGGCGGCCTGGCCGTGCGCATGGCCACCGAAGCCCGGCGCTAGGCCAGAACCTGGCAGCAGCCTGTCGGCGGGACGTTCCCAGCCGGCTCCAACGGGCCTATCTAGCCGCCCATGAGCGACTTCGACGACGAGGATGAAACCCAGGGCCGGCGCCGGGCGCTGTCCAACACCCAGGTGCTGGGCTTCCTGGCGCGCTTCTGGCTGCGCCGGAAGCTGATCTTCACCGCCGGGGTGGTCCTGACCCTGATCGCGGTGGGCTTCGACGTGGCCCTGCCGACCGCCGCCGAGCACCTGGTCAACGTGGTGGTGGCCGGCGAGAAGTCGCGCGCCTGGGGCGCCTGGGCGGTCTTCGTCGGCGTCTACCTGGCCTTTTCGCTGATCCGCAACATCGCCCACCGGTTCTGGATCCCGCTGGCCGCCCGCAACATGGAGGAGATGACCAACGAGGGCTTCGCCCGCGTCCAGGCCTTCTCGTCCGACTGGCACGCCGACAGCTTCGCCGGCGCCACGGTGCGCAAGCTGACCCGCGCCATGTGGGGATACGACAGCGTCACCGACGCCTTCACGATCTGGCTGGTGCCCAGCATGATCGTGCTCTTGGGCCTTTCGGGCGTGATGCTGGTCAAGCAGCCCCTGGCCGGCGCCATCTCGCTGGTCGTGGTGCTGCTGTACCTGTCGGTGAACCTGTGGATCACCGAGCGCTACGTGCGCCCCGCCAACCTGAAGTCCAACGCCCTGGACTCCGCCATCGGCGGGGCCCTGGCCGACGCGGTGACCTCCAACCCGACCGTGAAGGCCTTCGGCGCCGAGGATCGCGAGACCCAGCGCCTGGCCCAGGTCACCGCCGCCTGGCGCGACGCGGTGATGGTCACCTGGAACCGCTTCACCGACGTGTGGCTGGGCCAAAACCTCTTGCTGGTCGTGCTGCAGGCGGGCCTGACCGGGGCCATGGTCTGGTCCTGGATGCGCGACCAGGCCAACGCCGGCGACATCGTCGCGGCCATGACCTCGTTCCTGCTGATGAGCGGCTACCTGCGCAACATGGGCGAGAACATCCGCATGCTGCAGAAGGGCATCGACGACAGCGAGGACGTCGCGGCCTGGTCGACGCTGCCGCCGCAGATCGCCGACGCCCCCGGCGCGCCCGACGTCGTCACCGGCCCCGGCGCCGTCGCCTTCCAGGGCGTGACCTTCGCCTACCGCAACGCCGGCGCGCCGCTCTACGACCGCTTCTCGCTGGACATCGCGCCGGGCGAGAAGGTGGCCCTGGTCGGCCCCACGGGCTCGGGCAAGTCGACCTTCGTCAAGCTGATCCAGCGCCTGCACGACCTGCAGGGCGGGCGGATCCTGATCGACGGCCAGGACGTCGCCAAGGTCACCCAGGGCTCCCTGCGCCGCGCCATCGCCGTGGTGCCGCAGGACCCGGCCCTGTTCCACCGCTCCCTGCTCGACAACATCGCCTACGGCCGTCCCGACGCGACCTTCGAGCAGGTGGTGGAGGCGGCCAAGAAGGCCCGCGCCCACGACTTCATCCTGAAACTGCCGCACGGCTACGACACTCTGGTCGGCGAGCGCGGCATCAAGCTGTCGGGCGGCGAGCGCCAGCGCGTGGCCATCGCCCGCGCTTTCCTGACCAACGCCCCGATCCTGGTGCTGGACGAGGCCACCTCATCGCTCGACGTCGAGACCGAGGCCCTGGTTCAGGAGGCCGCCGAGGCCCTGATGCAGGGCCGCACGACGATCGTCATCGCCCACCGCCTGTCGACCGTGCGCGGCGCCGACCGGATCCTGGTCTTCCAGAACGGCCGCGTCGTCGAGGAAGGCCGCCACGCCGAACTGAAGGCGGCCGGCGGGGTCTATGCGCGGCTGAACGCGGTCAGCGAGGGGGCGGTTTAGGCCGCGAGGCCAGGGCCTCCTCCGCCGTCACGTTGCAGGCGTCGCCCTGCGGCCGGATCTCCATGCGGATGTCCCCCAGCACCACGTCGCGCAGGGGCGAGGGTTCGACGGTCGCGGCCTCGCCCGAGCGCGCCAGCACCCCGGCGATGTCGGCCACCCGGCCGCAGGGGCTGGACGCATAGCCGATCTTCTTCCAGCGACCTTCGCGCATGCCGAAGACGTCGAGCATCGAGCCGCTCGACAGCAGCACCTCCTCGGACCCGTCCGCGTCGATGTCGAGCAGCAGGGCCGAGCACGGCTTGGCGGCGAAGCGGCACGGCGAGTCGCTCAGATCGGCCAGGCGCTCGAAGCCGTTCGGCAGGGTCCGGCCCTTGGGATAGACGATCACGTCGGCCATCGGCTCGGCCTTCCCCGGCGCGGGCCCGGCCGCCAGGCGGGCGAGGCTGGCCTTGGCCGCCTTGGCGACGAAGGCGTCCGGCCCGGCCGCCAGGCGCTTGAGCGCATCCAGGCCGAACCGGCCGCTGCGGAACCGCAGGAAGTCGAAGTCGAAAGCCTCGGCCTTGACCTTGCCGGCCTGCAGCCGCGCGACCTGGTCGTTCACCGACAGCCGGCGCGGATCAGCGATCGGCGTCACCAGGGCCAGCAGCACGACGATGACCACGAAGGCCATGCCGATGTTGGTCGTCTCCAGGGTCTTCAGCCAGGGACCCGGCCGCACGGCGGCGACCGCGTAGCCGATCGCATAGCCGGCCGCGACCAGCACGCAGGCGGCGGCGATGATCCGGTCGGTGCTGAGGCCGTACTGGCCGATGCGCAAGGACAGGCCATAGGCCGCCAGCACGGTGATCGGAACCAACAGCAGGCCGGCCAGCCGCGCGGCCCACTTCAGGATCAGGGCCGTCGTCTCGGTGCCGTCCTGGTAGGCGGCGTTGGTCAGCAAAACGAGGAAGGCCGCCGCGGTCAGCAGGCTGGCCGTGGCGCTGCGGGTCTTCCACAGCGGCTCCAGCCCCGTGAACGGCAGGGTCAGCAGGAAGGCCCCGGCGATCAGCACCATCAGCGGCAGCAGCCAGGCCAGCAGGGTCAGGGCCACGGTCCGCACCCCGCGCACCAGGCCGGCCCGCACGTCGGTCAGCTGGACGGCGGCGGCGAAGATCGTGGTGGTGGCGGGAATGGCGAAGAGCTTGGTCTGGATGACCGTCTCGATGATCCCCACGCCGATCAGCTTGAACAGCACCGCCGCCAGCCACAGCAGCAGCCAGAAGGCGCCGGTGAAGCCGAACGCCAGCGCCAGCTGAACCCCGTGCTTCCAGGTGATGTCGAAATAGCTGGCGAAGCGGGCGATGGGCCGCCGCTCGATGTCGGCCGGCTCGACCAGGTGGTGACCGATGAAGATCAGGGCCGCCACGCCCAGGAAGCTTAAGGGTCCCAGGCCGTTGACGCCCGAGGCCGACGGATCGCCGCTCCATACGCCATAGGCCCCGACCCCGGCGGCGAGCAGCACGACCACGCCCTTCCAGGCCGCCAGCGCCGGCCAGCGCATGGTCGAAAGCCCGGCCAGCACCACGAACGGCGCGAACAGCACGGCCAGCAGGAAGGCCGCATAGACCATGGGCTGGCCGTCGGGCCAGCGCTTGAACTCGTCGGCCTGGTACAGCCAGTACAGCAGCAGGCCCTGGGCCAGGCCCGTGACCAGCCGCAGGATCGCCGCCCGGCGGACGGCGCGCGGATCGGCTTCGACGGCTTGATCGGTCATCGGCGGGCTCCTGCAACCTTCGAGCAGCAGAGATCACGCCCCGCGTGCGGCGCCTAGGACGAAGCTTGGCCTCCATCCTTTCTCCACACGCTCTCGACGCTCCCTCGACGCCCCCTTCACACCCCTTCGAACATCGGGCCCTCTCGCCTTGCCCTGGCGCGCCCCCGCTTCTAGGTTCCGCCCCGTTCCAGGAGTCTCCCCGCCCATGGCCTATCGCTCGCTTCGCGAATTCATCGACGTGCTGGAGGCCCAGGGCGAGCTGGTGCGGGTCAAGGAGCCGGTCTCCTCGGTCCTCGAGATGACCGAGATCCAGACCCGGCTGCTGGCCACCGGCGGCCCGGCCGTGCTGTTCGAGCACGTGCTGCTGCCCGACGGGTCGCGCTCGTCGATGCCGGCCCTGGCCAACCTGTTCGGCACCGTCAAGCGCGTGGCCATGGGCGTCACCCTGGGCGGCGAGCCGCGCACCACCGCCGGCGAACTGCGCGAAGTGGGCGAGCTGCTGGCCTTCCTGCGCCAGCCCCAGCCGCCCAAGGGGCTGAAGGACGCCATCGACATGTTGCCGCTGGCCAAGACGGTGCTGTCGATGCGCCCGGGCACGGTGAAGAAGGCGCCCATGCAGGAAGTGGTGCTGAAGGGCGACCAGATCGACCTTTCGAAGCTGCCGGTGCAGACCTGCTGGCCGGGCGAGCCGGCGCCGCTGATCACCTGGGGCCTGGTGGTCACCAAGGGCCCCAGCGACGACCGCGAAGACGACTTCAACCTCGGCATCTACCGCATGCAGGTGCTGGGCAAGGACCGGGCGATCATGCGCTGGCTGGCCCACCGCGGCGGGGCCCAGCACTACGCCCGCCACAAGAAGGCCGGCAAGAAGGAGCCCCTGCCCTGCGCCGTCGTGCTGGGGGCCGACCCCGGCACCATCCTGGCCGCCGTGACGCCGGTGCCCGACACCCTTTCGGAATATCAGTTCGCCGGCCTGCTGCGCGGCGCCAAGCTCGACCTCGTGCCGGCCAAGACCGTGCCGCTGATGGTGCCGGCCCAGGCCGAGATCGTCATCGAGGGCCACGTCCTGCTCGACGAGCACGCCGAGGAAGGCCCCTACGGCGACCACACCGGCTACTACAACAGCGTCGAGACCTTCCCGGTCTTCCAGGTGACCGCGATCACCATGCGCAAGGACCCGATCTACCTGACCACCTTCACCGGCCGGCCGCCGGATGAGCCCTCGGTGCTGGGCGAGGCGCTCAACGAGGTGTTCATCCCGCTGATCCGCCAGCAGTTCCCCGAGATCGTCGACTTCTGGCTGCCGCCCGAGGGCTGCTCCTATCGCATCGCCGTGGTGTCGATGAAGAAGGCCTATCCGGGCCACGCCAAGCGGGTGATGCTGGGCGTCTGGAGCTACCTGCGCCAGTTCATGTACACCAAGTGGGTGATCGTCGTGGACCAGGACATCAACGCCCGCGACTGGAAGGACGTGATGTGGGCGATCAGCACCAAGATGGACCCCGCCCGGGACATCACGGTGATCGAGCACACCCCGATCGACTATCTCGACTTCGCCAGCCCGGTCAGCGGCCTCGGCTCCAAGATCGGCCTCGACGCCACCGACAAATGGGAGCCGGAGACGACGCGGGAATGGGGCGAGGAGATCCGCATGGACCAGGCCGTGGTCGACGCGGTCAGCGAGAAGTGGTCGCGGCTTGGACTGCCGGGCGAAGGCAAGCCGATCTGGAAGGTGAAACCGTGAAGATCAGGAGCGCCGCCGAACTGGAGGCGCTCCTCACCGCTGTCGCCGCGCCTGGCGGAAGCCTGGAGCTGCTGGATCGCGACACGCTTCTCCAGCTGCTCGGCTACGCCAAGGCCAGGGCCTATGTCGTCTATGGCGTCGAGGTCTTCGAGCTGCGGGACGGCCTGGAAATTCCTCGCGTGGATCTGACGCTGGTCGGCGGCGATCTGATCGAGGAAACCGAGGCCATGCCGTTCGAACATCGGCTGGCCCACATCGACGAGACCGTGCGGCTTACGATCTCGGCGGCCGACGAGGCCTCGTCGCCCTGCGGGTTCATCGTCTGGCTGGAAGAGGCCGAGGCCTGGCGAGAGGGAGCGGCAGGCTGAGGGGGTCGAATGGCGGCGAGACGACCGCCATGTTATTACTCCGTTGGAACGGAGCAGGTCATGTCCTCGGCCATTCGCAAGATCGGAAATTCGGCGGGCGTGATCCTGCCCAAGCCCGTGCTTGAGACGCTCGGCGCGAAGCTGGGCGATCGCATCGACTTCGTGGCCGAGAACGGCCGCGTCTTCCTGTCGCCGGTGACCGCGGATCCTCGCGAGGGCTGGGAGGAAGACTCCAAGCGCCTGGGCGCCCTGGGCCTGACCGAAGAAGATCGCGAATGGCTAGAGGCCCCGCTGACGAGCGAGACGGACAAGGACTGGGAATGGTGAAGCGCGGCGAGGTCTGGCTGACCCGCCTCGATCCCACCGAAGGCAGCGAGATCCGCAAGACCCGTCCGTGCGTGATCGTCTCGCCCGATCGCTTGAGCCACCACGACATCTTCATCGTCGCGCCCATGAGCTCCGGCGACGCGAAGGCCCGCTTTCGCGTCGAGGTCGTCTTCCAGGAAAAGGCGGGGCGCGTCCTGCCCGATCAGGTCAGGTCCGTGGCGCGCAGTCGCCTCATCAGACGGCTGGGCAATCTGGAAGAAGAAACCCTGGATCAGGTCCTGGCCGTCCTGCGTCTGATGTTCGAACCCGAGTGACCCCCGCTTGCGATGGGCCGCCATTCGCGCGAGGACATTGCTTCATGCGGAAACTGATCCTTGTCGCGGCGCTCGCCGCGCTGTCGCCGAGTCTAGCCATGTCCCAAACACCGCCACCCTCCCCCAAAAAGCCCTGGGACGAAGCCTTCCTGCCGCCGGCACCGCAATGGCAAGGCGCCAGCCAGGCGCTGATCCGTGATGCGGCCGATCCGTGGGTGACGCCGTTCGAGGCTGATCCGGACCACGACTTCTCGCCGACCTACGCCGACACCCGCGCCTGGTTCGATAGGCTCGACAAGGCGACCAAGCTGGTGCGCGTCGAGGACTTCGGCGTCTCGCCCGAGGGCCGGCCGATCTTCGCCGTCATCGCCAGCAAGGACGGCGACAAGCTGGATCCGAAGAAGCCGCTGCTGCTCGTGCAGTGCGGCATCCATCCGGGCGAGATCGACGGCAAGGACGCGGGCATGATGCTGCTGCGCGACATCGCCTTTCCAAATGGGGCCTTCCCCGCCAAGGACGGCCTGCTCGACAAGGTCAATCTGGTGCTGATCCCGATCCTGTCGGTCGACGGCCACGAGCGCTCGGGCCCCTATTCGCGGCCCAACCAGCGCGGCCCGCGCATCCAGGGCTGGCGCAACACGGCCACCAACCAGAACCTCAACCGCGACTTCATGAAGCTCGACCAGCCCGAGATGCAGGCGCTGAAGCGGCTCCAGGCCAGGTACCACGCCGACCTTTACGTCGACGTCCACGTCACCGACGGCATGGATTACCAGTACGACGTCACCTACGGCTACAACGGCGAGGACGGCGTCTGGTCGCGCTCGCCGGCCACGGCCAAGTGGCTGGACGAGGCCTTCAAGCCGGCCGTGAACCAGAGCCTGGAGGCCGAGGGCCATATCCCGGGCGAGCTGGTGTTCGGCGTCGATGAGCGCGATCCCAAGGCCGGGCTGTCGGACGGCGGCCTGGGCGAGCGGTTCTCCAACGGCTGGGGTTCGGCCGCCCACGTGCCGACCATCCTGATCGAGAACCACAGCCTCAAGCCCCACGCCCAGCGGGTGCTCGGCACCTACGTCTTCATCGAGACCTCGCTGAAGCTGCTGGCGGAAAAGGGCGCGAGCCTGCGCACCGCCGTCGCCGCCGACAGCGCCCTGCGCCCGGCGACCATCCCGGCCAACTTCGTCGCCGACGACAAGCCGACCACGACCCGCGCCTTCAAGGGCATCCGCTACGAGACCTACGACAGCCCCGCCTCGGGCAAGACCGAGATCCGCTGGCTGGGGCAGGCCGATCCGGAGCTCTGGCAGCTGCCGTTCTACGGCTCGCACCCGACCCTGCAGCTGGCCCGGCCCAAGGCCTACTGGGTGCCCAGCTATCGCGCCGACATCATCGAGCGGCTGAAGCTGCATGGGGTGAAGGTCGAAACCCTCGACGCGCCCAAGGTCGTTCCCGTCGAAATGCTGCGCCTGGTCGAGCCCAAGGTCGCCCCCCGCGCCAACGAGGGCCACGTGCAGATGAGCGTCGAGCAGGTGACGACGGAAGCGCGCGACTGGACCTTCCCCAAGGGCTCGGTGCGCGTGCCCACCGACCAACCGCTGGGCGATCTGGTGGTGCTGCTGCTCGAGCCGCAGTCGAGCGAAAGCGTCTTCGCCTGGGGCATGGTCCCCGAGGTGCTGAGCCGGGTCGAATATATCGAGCCCTACGCCATCGCCCCGCTGGCCGAGAAGATGATGGCCGCCGACCCGGCGCTCAAAGCCGAGTTCGAGGCCAAGCTGGCCGCCGACCCCAAGTTCGCCGCCGATCCCGACGCGCGCCTGGCCTGGTTCTACAAGCGCACGCCCTTCTACGACGACCGCCACCTGCTCTACCCGATCGCCCGGGAGAAGTAGGGGACGTGGAGTAGATCCTCCCCCTCTGGGGGAGGTGGCCCAGAGGGCCGGAGGGGGTAGCGCGGGCCTATGCCGAGCCCCCCTCAGTCGCTCCGCGACAGCTCCCCCAAGGGGGGAGCATCTTCGGCCTCAAACCTCCCACGGCCTCTCCGCCCCATACCGCGCGACAAGCGCGTCCACCGCCGCCCGCAGCTTCGCGCTCGGATACGGCGTGCGGGGCCACACCAGGTTCACCGGCAGGAGGCTGTCGAACACCCCGTCGAGCACCGTCTCCAGCCGGCCGGCGGCCAGGTCCTCGGCCACCACCCAGCGCGGGACCATGGCGACGCCCGTGCCGGCCCGCGCCGCCTCGGCCAGCACCAGGGCGTCTCCGATGCGCAGGCGGCCGTCCACCGGGAGGCTGCGGGCGACACCGTCCTCATCGACATAGGGCCAGGGCGTCGGGCGGCCGTCGCGGGCCTCGACCAGGCAGTCGTGAGTCAGCAGGTCCTCGACGCGCTCGGGCCGCCCCCGAGCGTCGAGATAGGCCGGCGTCGCGCAGACCACCCGTCGCTGCACGCCCAGCGGCCGGGCCACCAGGCCGGCGCGGTCATCGAGGTCGCCGATGCGCACGGCCAGATCCACGCCCTCGGCCGTGAGGTCCACCGCCCGGGCGCCGAACACGACCTCCAGCCGCAGGCCCGGCCAGCGGGCGACCAGCTCCAGCAGAACCGGCATGACGAAGGCCCGGCCCAGCAGCGGTGGCAGGGCCACGCGCAACAGGCCCGACGGCTCGCCCCGGCCTTGCAGCAGTTCGGCCTCCGCCTCGGCCAAGCCCGCCAGGGCCGCGACGCAGCGGGCGTGGAACACCCGGCCGTCCTCGGTCAGGGCCACGCTGCGAGTGGTGCGGGCCAGCAGCCGCACGCCCAGCCGCGCCTCCAGCCGCTGCATCGCCTTGCCTACGGCCGAGGGTGACAGGCCCAACGACGGCGCGGCGGCGGCGAAGCCGCCATGCTCGGCCACGGCCACGAAGGCCCGCACGCCGCCATAGCGGTCGAGGGAGGGGATCGAGATCATTCCCGCACTGAAGTCCGGAATGATCGGAATTCAAGTCGTTTCCGTCGCGCTTGTCCGCCATCTAGCCTCGCGGCCATGCAATACGATGGAAAGACCCTGGTGGTGATCGGCGGCGGCTCGGGGATCGGGCTGGCCACGGCGAAGGCCTTCGTCGACGGCGGCGGCCGCGTGGTGATCGGCGGACGCTCGGCAGACCGGCTGGAGGCGGCCCGCGCCCAGCTTGGCCCCAACGCCCAGGCCGCGACCATCGACCTCTTCGACACCGCCTCCGTCGCGCGGTTCTTCGAGCCCCTCGACCGCATCGACCACCTGTTCACCCCGGCCGCGACCTACACGATCGCCCCCTTCGACCATCCCGACGAGGCGGCCATCGCCTCGCCGTTCGACGGCAAGTTCTGGGGCCAGGTGCGGTGCGTGCGCGCCGCAGCACCCAAGCTCACGCCCGACGGCTCGGCGGTGCTGATGTCCGGCGCCGCCAGCGCCCGGCCGCCCAAGGGCGCGGCGCTCTACGCCGCCGCCAACGGCGCGATCGAGGCCTTCGGACGCGGCCTGGCCGTCGATCTGGCGCCCGTGCGGGTCAACGTCGTCGCCCCCGGCACGATCGACGGCGACCTCTGGGCCCGCCGTCCCGCCGAGGTCCGCGAGGCCGCCTTCGCCGGCCAGGCCGCCGGCTCGCTGGTCGGCCGTCCCGGCCGCGAGGACGAGATCGCCCAGGCGGTGCTGTTCCTGCTGACCAACGGGTTCACCACCGGAACGACGCTGTTCACGGACGGCGGCTACAGCCTGCGCTGAATTCAAAGTAAGCGAGCAATCACTTACTTTTTGATTGACCCTCCAGGATTGAAGCGAAAAGCTGCGCTCGCCCTCCAGACGCCCTGGACGGCGGGCCGCATGCCGCGGCGAACGGGGGCTCGCATGAACTGGCGTATGGCAAGGAAGCGGAGCTGGAGCCGGCTTTTGCGCGGCGCACGGTCGATAGCGGTCCTGACCGCCGCCGGCCTGCTCGCCGCCTGCGCCACGGTCGAGGAACCTCGCGCCAACCTTCTCGACGGCCGAGCCGTGATCAAGGATCTCAGAGGCGATATCGCCTGCTGGCCTCTGGCGCAGGCCAAGACGCTGGAGAAGGTGCTCTTCGGCTGCTCGGACGGCGTGATCCTCATCGCCACGGCCGGCACGGGCGCGTGGAAAGTATTGGGTCGGCCTGCAGAGCTCTTGCAGCCGTTCGTCCATCGGGACGGGCATGACACCTTGCTCTATTTCGCCGGCAACTCCATTACGGGATCGACCATCCGCGAGATCGATCTGCGCGCCGAAACCCAGTTCCAACGACCGATGATCGTGCCGGACGGCTTCAGCCTGATGTCGGCCTATCTGAATCCGCGCGACCGCTGCCTGGTCGCCTCCCTCATCGTCAAGCAACCGTGGCCCTGGACGGGCGTGCTCAGGGTCTATGACTACGATCCCCGCGGGCGCACGCCCGTGCGCCTGGACGGCCCGAGCGTCATCGAGGTCTCGCAGGGCGATGACCCGCGTCACGTCGGCGCCCCGAACAGCGGCGGAGCGATCTGCGTGCGAGACAGGACCGGCCAGATCGTTCTCCTGCGAAATCAGTTCAACAGCGACGATCAGCCGGACGCCATCGGCGCCCGGATCACGCGGGTCACGGCCACCGACGCGCGCGTGATCTATCGCGGCGGCGAAAGCATGCAGTTTCTCCAGCCCAAGCTCGCCCCCTACGTCTATGCGAGAAACGGCGTCTCGCCGGGCATGCTGAGGATCGACGTCGACACCGGCGAGATCACGACGATCGGCGCCGGTGTGGACGGCTGGTGGGTGGATTTCGACCCCCAGGCCGGCGTGGGCGTGGTCTCGAAGTCGCTCGGGGACGTCAAGCAGCGCATCTGCGTCGCCGATCTCAACGGCTGCCGGCACAGCGTCCGGGAGCTTCACGACCTGTCGGCGCCGAGCGCTTCCAACGGATGGCTGGGGGACGGCTTCATCACGATGGTCTATATGCCCTTCGCGGACATCGTGCCCATGGACTACACCCAATTTTACTGGCTCGAGGCGCAGTAGCCGCCCGGTGCAACCGCGCCTTACGCCACGTTACCGGTTGCCTTCGGCGCGGAAGCGGGGCCCATATGCGGCCCCGCTTTCTGTTCCGAAGGGTCCGCGCCATGGACGTTTCCGCCGCCGGCCACGCCGCCGCCCTCTGGGCCGGTCTGCACGTCTTCCTGCTGCTGGTGCTGTCGCTGCTGGTCGTGCGCCTGCGCCAGAAGCACAAGGTGGCCCTGGGCGACGGCGGCGTTCCGGAGCTGGCCCAGGCCATCCGCGCCTTCGGCAACGCCAGCGAATACATCCCCACGGGCCTGGGCGTGCTGGCGGTGCTGGCCGTGGTCGGCGCGCCGATCATCGCCGTGCACGGCGTCGGCTTCGTGCTGTTCGCCGGCCGCCTGATCCACGCGGTGGGCCTGTCGCGCAGCGGCGGGGTCTCGATCCCGCGCGCCGTCGGCATGATCTGCACCTGGCTGGCCTACGTCTTCGGCGGCGTGATCCTGCTGTTCTACGCCATTCCCTGAGTTTCCGGGGGTCGGCGACGCTTGCCCCGCCCGCCCCGCCTCGTCATAAGGCCCCATGGACGAAAACCTGTTGCATGACGTCGTCGCCGCCGCGCGCAAGGCCGGGGCGGACGCCGCCGAGGCCGTGTTCGCCGAGCGCCAATCCCTGTCGGTGGGCGTACGCCTGGGCGAGCTGGAGGAAGTCGAGCGCGAGGAGGCCAAGGACCTGGGCCTGCGCGTCTTCGTCGGCCGCCGCAGCGCCACCGTATCGGGCTCCGACGTCAGCCCCGAGGCCCGCGCCAAGCTGATCGAGCGCGCCGTGGCCATGGCCCGCCTGGCCCCCGAGGATCCCTACGCCGGCTTCGCGCCGCGCGACCGCTTGGCCAAGGGCCCGTTCCCCGAGCTCGATTTGGTCGACGCCTACGAGCCGACCGCCGAGACCCTGGAGACCCAGGCCCGCGAGGCCGAGGAGGCCGCCCGCGCGGTCGAGGGCGTGACCAATTCCGACGGCGGCTCGTCGAGCTGGAGCTCTACGGCCTGGCGCCTGGTCACCAGCGACGGCTTCTCGGGCCTGCACGCGGCCACGGGCTTCGGCATTTCCGCCTCGGCCATCGCCGGCGAGGGCGCGGGCATGGAGCGCGGCGGCGAAGGCCGTTCGGTCCGCCACGCGCAGGACCTGCCCACGCCCCAAGCCATCGGCGACAAGGCCGGCCGCCAGGCCGTCTCGCGCCTCAACGCCCGCAAGATCGGCTCGACCACCGCCCCGGTGATCTTCGAGAACCGCCTGGCCATGTCGCTGATCGGCCCGCTGATCGGCGCCATCTCCGGCCCCTCGATCGCCCGCGGCACCTCGTTCCTGAAGGACAGGCTGGGCCAGCGGATCTTCGCCGCCGGCGTCCAGCTGACCGAAGACCCGCACCGCGTGCGCGGCCTGGGCTCGGCCCCGTTCGACGACGAGGGCGTGACCACCGTGCGCCGCGCCCTGATCGACGACGGCGTGCTGACCACCTGGCTGCTCAACAGCGCCAGCGCCCGCCAGCTGAACCTGGAGACGACAGGACATGCGTCGCGCGGCTCGGCCGGCCCGCCCGGGGTCTCGACCCACAATCTCACCTTGGAGCCGGGCGAACTCGACCTGGCCGGGCTGATGGGCCAGGCCAAGGACGGCCTCTTCATCACCTCGATGTTCGGCCCGTCCTTGAACGGCAACACCGGCGACTGGTCGGTGGGCTGCTCGGGCTTCTGGTTCGAGAACGGCCAGGTCGCCTATCCGGTCACCGAGATCACCGTCGCCGGCAACCTGATCGACATCTACGGCCGGCTGGTCGTGGGGTCCGACCTGGAGATCCGCGGGGCCAGCAACAGCCCGTCCATCCTGGTCGACGGCCTGGCGATCGCGGGCAAATGATGAGCGACCTCGACCTGATCCTCGACGCGGCCCGCGAGGCCGG
>Ga0160492_100551_pt1 | contig 20323 bp, 17 predicted proteins | sample DID2MG_FD_108258 | JGI IMG/M metagenome (GOLD analysis project Ga0160492, IMG submission 108258) | Enriched soil microbial communities from UW Madison campus, WI, USA - DID2877_E24_FP2 MG | ecosystem: Environmental > Terrestrial > Soil > Unclassified | place: USA: Madison, Wisconsin | collected... | reverse complement strand
GAGCAACGAGCAACGAGCAACGAGCAACTGCAATCGTTGCATTGTCGCTGTGCATCTGCGGAATCTGCCCCCATGAACACCCCTCTCAGGTCTTCATGACCGCGACGCTAATGGTGCACAGCGTCCAGTAGGTCACGCTGCACCGGGCCGCCGTGGACGGTGCAGATGCATGCGCTGAATGGCCAGGTCAGCCTAGATCTGGGGCATGCTCAGTCCAGATCAAGCACCGCGCGATAGCGGTCACCGTTCACTTCCTTGAAGACCAGCAGATAGGGGGAAGGCCCGACGGGCTCAGTCCAGCCGATCTCTGCAAAGGTCTCGCTGATCGCCGATCGCACTGCATCGATCGCCAGCAAGCCCTTATCCTCTCCGTAACCCAGAAACGCCATGGGCATGCTGTCCAGCACCGGCCATTCAAAGGGGTTGAAACAGGCGACCCCGGGCGTGCGCTCCAGCAGTTCTTGCTCCAGCGCAGGGTCCGCGCCATCGAGTTCGACATCGTGAAAACTGAAACCCTCTCCTTCCAGGAGAGCGCCCAGCCTGCCGTCCGCGATGCAGCATGCGCAAATGGTTGGACTGTCGGCACGCATGTAGATATTGCCTCGGTACTTCCAGCCACAGGGCTGGGCACAGACACCGCAGGTCTCATCAGACGGCTCGAAAGCACGACCTTCTTGGTAGGCACCGGGGTTGAAACGGAAAAAGGGCTGTCTTTCGCTCATGGTGGTGGCATTGTCACGTCGATTGCTGCGCCTTAAATCGTTGCGCGCTCGCGAGCGGTCTGCTTGGTGCGCACCAGCAAACACTGATTGGTGCCATGAGAACGGATACGAAAACTGAACCTGCGGGGCATTAGGAGCAGCGGCAGACCGGCCTTCACCGCACCCACAGCAGTCATGTGCGAAGCGGTGCAATGCTGGGTGGGCAGCGCACTTCCCTGCTGCCGCAACGTACCACCAAGTATTGCCGGATAAGCCCGCCCTCGCCTACCGCACCGCCGGCAGGACCTCTTGCGCAAACAGTTCCATGCCGGCCAGGGCGGTGGCGTTGCTCCACAGTCCGTTGGCGTTGAACACGCAGCGCAGCTGGTGAATTCCGGTGCGGGCTTCCAGGGCCTGGATCTGGGCGATGCAGGCTTCGGGCGTGCCGTGGATGAACAGGTCGCGCAGCAGTTGGGCTGTGTCCAGGGGTGGCACATCGGCTGGCGCGATGCCGCGCTTGCCAGCAAAGTACACCCTGCGCTGGTAATACTGGGCCCACAGCGTGTCCAGCTGGGCTTGCACCTGGGCGTCGTTGGCGCCGATGCACACATAGCGCGCCAGCGAGGAGCGGGCGCGCAGCGGCGTGGAGTCCCGCCCGGTTTGCTGGGCGACCTGGGCCAGGCGTTCCAGCTGGCCGGTTTCCGGGGGTTCCAGGCTCAGCAGCAGGGGCAGGTCTTCATTCAGCGCAAAGCCCAGGGTCTCGCTGGTGGAGCCGGCCACGTAGATCGGCGGGTGCGGGCGCTGCACGCCGGTGGACGCCAGGGTGCGCGGGGCGAATTGCCAGGGGTCCTGCGGGCCGCCCGCAATGGTCGCCCCACTCAGGCCGTCGCGGATCAGGCGGCATGCGGTCTCGAACCGTTCCCGCGTCTGCGACGGGTCGATCTGCAGGGTCTGCAGCGACGCGGGCTCGGTGCCGCGCCCTACCCCGATGTCGATGCGTCCGCCGCTCTGGTAGTCGACCTGCGCAATCTCTTCGGCCAGCATCAGGGGGTGGTGCAACGGCAGCACCAGAATCGACGTGCCCACGCGCAGCCGCTGCGTGCGGGCCAGCAAGGCCGACGCCAGCAGCAGCGGCGACGGATACGGCCAGTGCGCATCGGGCACGCGGAATTCGCTAAACCACACGCCGTCAAAGCCGAGCACGTCTGCACGTTCGAACAGCGCAAAAAAATCGCCGGGCTGGCCCAAGGTGGCCTCCCGGGTCCAACCCGCCAGATCAATCCGCACAGCCATCCTCCTTCTTGCGGCGCGCCCGCAGCAGGACCTGGGGCGGCGCGTCGATACGGTCAAACTCCACCTGGAACACGGCGTCCAGTGCGGGATCGGTCAACAGGTCCTGGGCGGCGCGGTCCTGCACCACGCGGCCGCGGTCCATGGCGATGACCCGGTCAAAATGGGCAAAGGCCAGGTCCAGGTCGTGCATGACCACCAGCACCAGCCTGTCGCGCCCTCTCTGGGCTAGCGCGTCGACCAGCTCCAGCCGGTGGCGTACGTCCAGGGCGGCGCCGGGCTCATCGGCCAGCAGCACCGGCGGGTCCGTGGCCAGCACGGTGGTCAGCAGGCAGCGCGACTGCTCGCCCCCCGACAGCGAGTTCCAGCGCCGGCTGGCAAAGGCCTGCAGTCCGTGCTGCTGGAGCACATCGTCCATGTCCACGGACGGGCCCAGGCGCATCTGCAGCAGTTCTGCCAGGGTGACATCCCAGTACGGGGAAAACCGCTGGGGCATGTAGCCGATGCAGCGGGCGCGCTCCGCAAAGGACAGGCGCTGCAGCGGCGCACCGTGCCACAGCACCTGGCCCTGGCTGGGCGTTTGCAGCCCCGCCAGCATGGACAGCAACGACGATTTGCCGGCCCCGTTGGGGCCGATCAGCGCAATGGCGCCGCGCGCGGGCAGCGCCAGCGAGACCTGGTCCACCACCCGGCTACCCCGGTGCTGCAGCACCAGGCCCTGGGCGGCGAGTACGGACTGGGCACCCGGTGTATCCGGCGCGGCAGCTGTATCCGGTAGGCCCTGTGGGTCGTGCATGGAAAACCTCACGGTCATGACGCGCGCAGGCGCCGCGCCAGCAGGATGATGAAGAACGGGCCGCCGGCGATGGCGGTGATCAGCCCCAGCGGCACTTCCGCCGGGGGCAGCACGCTGCGCGCCAGGGCGTCGGCCACGGTGACGACGATGGCGCCCACCAGGGCGCTGGCGGGCAGCACCACCCGGTGCATGGGCCCCACCATCCAGCGTGCAATGTGCGGCGCAGCCAGCCCGACAAAGGCCACCAGCCCGCCGTAGGCCACGGCGGCGGCCACCACCAGGGAGCCCACCAGCACGGCCAGGGGAATGAAGCGCGCCGGGTTCAGGCCGAAGCCCTTGGCCACCGTGTCGCCCAAGCCCAGCAGGTCCAGGCCATGGGCAAGGGGCCGTGTGGCGACCACACAGCCCAGGGTGATGCCGGCCAGCACCAGCAGGCCGTTCCATGAAGGGGTCTGGATGCCGCCCAGCACCCAGCTCATGACCACCTGCAGACTGACGGTTTCATCGGACAGGGCCAGCATCAGAAAGGAACGCAACGCGCCCAGCATGGCGGCCAGCGCCACGCCGGCCAGCAGCAGGCCGGCCGCATCCAGCGCGCCCGCCGCCCGGGCGACGGCCAGCACCAGCAAGGTGGAGCCCCAGGCGCCCGCAAAAGCCAGCACCGGCAGCACCAGGCCCTGGGGCAGGCCCAGCGGCACCAGCAGGGCCACCGTGGCGCCCAGGGCCGCGCCGCCGGATGCGCCCAGCAGATAGGGTTCGGCCAGCGGATTGCGGAATACGCCTTGAAAGATGGCCCCCGACAGGCCCAGCAGTGCACCCACGCAGGCGGCGGCTGCCACGCGCGGAAGGCGCCACTGCAGCAGCAGCCGGCTGTGCAGGGAATCGTCGCCGCTCAGCGCGCGCCACAGCTCGGGGACGCTGGCCCACTGGTGGCCGGCGCAGGCTGCGCCCAGCAGGCACAGGGCCAGCACCAGCAGCGCGGCCCACCATGTTGTGCGTGAAGTCATATCGGGTGCAGTTGCCGGGCCAGCGATTCGATACCGTCGAAGGTACGCGGCCCGGGGATCAGAAATTCGGAGCGGGACACGGTCCAGCAGTGGCGCTGACGCAGGGCCCGCATGTCGCGCCAGCCGGGCTGGTGCAGCAGGTCGTCCAGCCCCGCCTGGTTGCCGGCGAACAGCAGCACATCCGGGTCGGCGGCCAGCACGGCCTCAGGCGACACCTGGGCCAGCACGCCCAGCGCCGGCAGCGCGTGCTGGCAGCCGGCGCGCACCATGGCTTCGCCGGTGTAGGTGCCCGGACGGGCCAGCAGCAGCATGCCGTTGCCCGCGCGCCCGGTGACCATCAGCGCCCGCAGGTGCGGCCGGCCGGCCACGGTGGCATCCACTGCCTGCAGCCGCGCATGCAGGGCTTGGGCCAATGCAGCGCCGCGTTCGGGCTCGCCGCAGGCCTGGCTGACCAGGCGGATGTTGTCCAGCACCTCCTGCAGGGTACGACTGAGCAAGACCATGATGGGCACTCCTATGCGTTCCATGGGCGCGACGAGCTGGGTGGCGGCCTGCCGTGCCGGGGTCACGATGACCAGATCCGGGCGCTGGGCCACCACGGCATCCACGGAAAATCCCAGCCGGCCGCCAACCTTGGGCAGGCCCAGCACCTCGGCCGGGTAGCGGGTGAAGTCCTCGACACCGACGATGCGGTCCAACAGCCCCAGGGAGGCGACCAGTTCGGTGTTGGACGAAAAAATGGTGACGATGCGCCGGGGCGGCCGAGGCAGCCAGACGGCGCGCCCCAGTGCATCCTTCAGATGGATACCCGAGGCCGCCTGCATGGCCTGCTCTGCCGCTCCTGCAGGCCCGGCCGGACCGGCCAGCACCGTGGGCACGGCAAGGCCGGGCAGCAAGGCGCCGCCCGCCGCCGCCACGCCCCAGCGGCGCAGCACGGCGCGCCGGGACAGTGCGCCCGGAAGCGCGTCAGGAACTGCACCCGAAAGTGCGTCCTGGGGTGCTTCCGGAAGGGGGCTGGCGGGCCTGTGCATGCAGCCTGGCCTCAGAAGTCGGCCTGCAGGCCGACCATCAGCTCGCGCCCGGGCATGGAGGTGCCGCAGCCGCCGTTCTGGAAGCGCGCATCCGCCAGGCAGGGCGAGCGGTCCTGCGCAATGAAGATGGGGCTGCGGTTCAGGTTGAAGACATTGTTCACCGCCGCAAACAGCTTCACGCTGCGGTTCACCCGGTAGTCGCCGCGCAGGTTCCACACCGTGAAGGCCCCTTTGCGGTGGATGTAGGTGCTGCTGGGTTCGCCCTGCGGCACCAGCAGGTTCTCTTCGGTGTCGTACCACATCGGTCCGCGCAGCAGCGCCGTGAGCTGCATGCTCCAGTCACCTGCATTGCGGTCCATGCCCTGGGCGTAGCGCATGCCGGCAGAGGCCTGGAAGCGGTACATGCGCTGCACGCGGTCGGTGTTGGCGGTGGCTGCCGCGCCCTTGTCGCGCATGTCGAAGTGGTAGTAGCCGCCTGCAAAGGCGCTGAGCGACTGGCCCGGCAGGCCCAGGGCCAGCACCTGCTTGAGGTCGACCTTGGTGGTCAGCTCCAGGCCGCGCGCCACGACTTCTGCCGCATTGTTGGCATAGTCCGAGGTGTTGGTGCTGGGGCCCCGGGACACGGTGGTGATGCGGTTGGAGATGACGTTCTGGAACAGCGCTGCATCCACCTTCCAGCCCGGCTGCGTGAAGGTGGTGCCCACTTCGATCTGGCGGCTGGTCTCGGGCTTCAGATTGGGGTTGCCGAAGGTGCGCCCGCCGCCCACGGCGGTGAAGTCGGCGGCCAGTTCGGTGGCGGTCGGCGCCCGGAAGCCGGTGGCGATGCCTGCGCGCAGGTTCCAGTCGTCGGTGGCCTTCCAGGTCGAACCCAGGGACCAGGTGTGCGTGTCGTACTTGCGCACATTGGACTGGGCAAACGCCAGGTTGGGCGTGGGGTCGAACCGGGTCTCGCCCCAGGTCTTGCGCAGGCCGCCGCGCAAGGTCAGGCGGTTGTCCAGCAGGGTGTGGGCGTCTTCCAGGTACAGCGCCTTGGTCTCTTCCGTCTGGTTGTTGTCGTACGGGGCCACCTGGCCCGACGGGCCGCCGGGCATGGCCACGCGGAAGCGGTCCGAGCGCAGATGGCTGCGTTCCCAGTCCACGCCCACCAGCAGGTCGTTGGCGGCAGACAGGCGAAAGCGCGGCTGCAGACGGATGCCGGTGGCATCCAGCTTGCGGTCGTTGTAGTCGCGCGCCGTGCCCGGCACCGGGTTGGTGCCGCTCTTGATGACGGGGGACGCCCAGTTGAATTCGTCCTCGTCCACGAAGTGGTAGACCTGCGCCAGCCAGCTGACCGACTGGTCGGCCAGTGCGCCGGTGTAGGTCAGGTCCAGCGAGCGGTTGTCGCGGTTGTCCTTGCTGTAGATGTTGGACCCGGATCCCCGGAAGCCCGCGTTGTAGATGCCGTCAGTGCGGGCCTGCAGCTCCACCCGGTTCAGGCTGTCGATCTGCAGCCCCAGGGCGGCCACCGCGCCATGGCGCTTCCAGCCGGTGTTCTGCATGACGGTGCCGCCGTCGCCGGACTTGTAGTCATCGCGGGCGCTGGTGTTCAGGCCCACATACCAGTCCAGCATGCCGCTGGCGCCTGCGGTCTGGGCCTGAGTGCTCCAGCCGCCCCAGGAGCTGCCGGTCACCGTGACGCGGTTCAGCGGGCCGCTGGCGCCGGTGCGCAGGATGATGTTGATCACCCCGCCCATGTTCTGGCTGCCGTACACCACCGAGGCGGGGCCGCGCACGATTTCGATGCGGTCCACATCCGTCAGGCTGAGCTTGGACAGATTGGCCGTGCCGGCGCGGCGGCCGTTGAGCAGCACCAGCACCTGGCCCTTGAAGTCGCGCCCCTGGCCGTCGGTGGCGGCGCCACGCAGGTTCAGCGATGTCTGGGCCGCGGTCCATTCGCTGAGAAAGCCCACCGCATGTTCGGCCAGCAGGTCGGTGACCGAGCGGGCCGACGAGCGTTCGATGTCCTGGCGGTCAATGACCTGGGTGGTGGCGGCAATGCGGGCGCGGTCCTCGGGCCGGGCCGTGGCGGTGACGAAGACATCGCCCAGGGCCGCAGCCGGGGCCGATGTCGATGCGGTGGCTGTGGCGGCAGAAGCAGCAGACGCCGCGGCGTTGTCGGCCACACCCTGGGCGTGGGCGCCCCACAGCGCGCAGCACAGGGCGGCGCCGGCGGTCACGGGCTTCAGGGCGGAAAGGGGAAAAGCGACAGGCCCGCAGAGGGGGCCCGGGGAAACACGGGAAGGGGTGCGCATGCGCGGCTCCAGATGGCCTTGCTCTCCCGCAAGGCCGATTCAAGAAAACATCCGCAGGCAGGCATGCGCAGGGGGGACAGCTCGGCGCACGAACCCATCCAACCTGGACTGCGCGCTCACCCGCGGCGTCCAACAAAAGTGACAAGGCCGGTATCCGGGCTCGCGAAATGCCGAAGTCCAGGGACATCCGTCCTGGAACTTTCGGCCCACTCCACGCCTTCCCACGCAGTGCGCAGTGGCTTCAGGTCTTACCTGGGTGCAGAGGGTGATTCGCTTACCGTTGCGGGGGCAGCGCAGGCATTGCACTCCATGGAGCGCACCTGCTTCCCGTTTAACTCCAGTGGCCGTCAGGCCAATGCAGCACCTCGTAACAAGCATTGAAATGTATCTCAATGCAGCGAGGAATTATCGTTCAGGACACATGTGCGCAACGGACACAACACGCCGGACACATCCGGAATGCATGCCCTTGCGGCCGAAGGAGCGCAGCGCTGCACAAAGGCTGCAAAAAGGCAGTACAAATGCTGAACCAAGGCTGCAGCCGGGCATGCACAGCGTCAGTCCCAGGCCGGGAACGGGTCATGAAAGCCGGTCCAGGCCTTGGGGGCCAGGGCCATTTCGTGGTCGGTCAGCAGGCAGGCATCCAGCCGCTGGCGCAGCGCCGCCTCGTCCATGCCGATGCCGATCAGCACCAGTTCCTGGCGGGCATCGCCCACGCGCTCGTCCCAGTGCTGGGTGATGGTGGCCAGCGCCTCGGGCTCGCGCGGCCACTGTTCCCGGGGCACGGCGGCCCACCAGCGCCCTGCCCGGCCATGGCGGCACACGGCCCCGGCCTGCGACCAGTTGCCCGCATAGAGGGGGCGGCTGGCCAGCCAGAAAAAACCTTTGGAGCGTATGACCCCGGGCCATTCAGACCCCACCAGGGCGTGAAAGCGCCTGGGATGAAACGGCCGGCGCGCGCGGTAGACAAAGCTGCCGATGCCGTATTCCTGGGTTTCCGGCGTGTGTTCGCCGCGCAGCTCTTTCAGCCAGCCCGGGGCCTTGGCCGCCTCGTCGAAGTTGAACAGCTTGGTGGACAGCACCGACGCCAGCGGCACCTTGCCGAAACTGGATTCCACGATGCGTGCACGCGGGTTCAGGGTCTTCAGGATGGCCATCAGCCGCTGGCGCTCTGCGCCGGTGATGAGGTCGGTCTTGTTGAGCACCAGCACATCGCAGAACTCGACCTGTTCGACCAGCAGGTCCACCACCTTGCGCTCGTCGCCTTCCCCCATTGACTCCCCGCGCCCCTGCAGGCTGTCCCGGGATTCGTAGTCCTTGAGGAAGTTGAAGCCGTCCACCACGGTGACCATGGTGTCCAGCATCGCAATGTCCGACAGGCAGGCGCCCGCCTCGTCGGTGAAGGTAAAGGTCTCGGCCACCGGCAGCGGCTCCGAGATGCCTGTGGACTCGATCACCAGGTAGTCAAAGCGCTTTTCCCGGGCCAGGCGGCGCACCTCCACCAGCAGGTCTTCGCGCAGGGTGCAGCAGATGCAGCCGTTGCTCATTTCGACCAGTTTTTCCTCGGTCCGGGACAGGTCGCTGCCGCCTTCGCGCACCAGCGCCGCGTCGATGTTGACCTCGGACATGTCGTTGACGATGACCGCGACGCGCAGGCCCTCGCGGTTGTGGAGGATGTGGTTGAGAAGCGTCGTCTTGCCTGCGCCCAGAAAGCCAGACAGGACGGTGACGGGGAGAAGCTTTGCCATCGCCGGTACCATGAACAAGATTTGATAATGATAACTCATTATCAAATATGAAGACAGGAAGCAGCCGCAGACGCATCACACCACCCTGCCCTGCTGTTGCCCGGCCCCTTGCTGGACTACGCCCTTCGGGCCCCTATGCCTGCGAAGGCGCTTGGCTGCGCAGTGCACGACCCGGCACATAGCAAAGCCCCCGCTGCGCGTGCACAGCTGGGGGCGTTTGGTATCAGTCGTTTCACGGGCTGCTGTGGTGTAGCGGTGCAAGCGACCGCTGTCTGCAATCTGCCCTCTGCATCCCGCACGGGGCTCCGCACACGCGGGGCGATCGGCATCGGGCCGCCGCTCCCCCAAACCGTAAAGGCCTGGGCGGCGACCGCCCTGCCCTGGGTTCAGGCGTCTACCCGGATCCCGCGCGACTGGATGAGGTTGGCCCACTTGGCGCGCTCATCCCGCATAAAGGCCTCAAAGCGCTGCGGCGTTCCGCCGCCGTCCTCGGCCCCGAACTCTTCCAGCTTGCTCACCACATCCGGCATGGCCAGGATGCGGTTGACGTCGGCATTGATGCGTGCCACCACTTCCGCAGGCATCCTGGCCGGGCCGACCAGGCCGAACCAGATGCTGGCGTTGAAGCCGGGGTAGCCCTGCTCGGCCACCGTGGGTACATCCGGGAAGGCTTTCACGCGTTTGGTGCCGGTCTGCGCCAGCGCACGCACCTTGCCGCCCTTGATGAAAGGTGACGCCGTGGTCATGCCTTCGAACGCATAGTCGATCTGCCCGCCCAGCAAGTCCGTCATCACATTCGATGCGCCCTTGTAGGGGATGTGCAGGGCCGACACCCCGGCCGTCTGCTCGAACAGTGCCAGCGCCAGGTGCTGGGCCGACCCCGTTCCGGAAGAGCCGAAGCTGACTTCGCCGGACTTCTTCTTCAAGGCCGCCAGCAGCCCCTGCATGGAGGTGGACGATTTGGGGCTGGCCACCAGCACTTGCGGGGTCTGCCCCACCAGCGCAATCGCCGCAAAGTCCCGCTCGGGGGAGAAGCCGAGCTTGGGGTTCAGCGCAGGGGCAATGCCCAGGGCATTGATGTGGCCCATCATCAGGGTGTTCCCGTCGGCCGGGGCCTTGGCGACTTCGGCCGCCGCAATCAGGCCGGCCGCGCCGGGCTTGTTTTCCACGATGACGGGGATGCCCCACAGCGTGTTGAGCTTGTTGGCGATGATGCGCGCCAGGATGTCGGTGCCGCCACCGGCCGAGAAGCCGACCAGAATCTTGACCGGCCCCGCCGGGGGCTTGCCTTGGGCGAAGCCGGGCTGGGCACAGAGTGCGCCGGCGGCGGCAACCGTGGACAGAAATTGTCTGCGTTGCATGGTGTGTCTCCTTTTTTTTATATGGGCCGAGGGGTCTTACGCCACCTTGCTCCAGCGGCCGAACTTCGCAACCTGCGCCTCGTCGAAGTTGAAGCCGAGGCCGGGCGTCTGGTGCAGAACGACACGGCCCTTTTCCTGCGACAGCTGGCGGTCCAGCAGGCGGCGGAAGTTCAGGACCTGGTCATCCCAGAAGAATTCGACGTAGCGCGCGTTCGGCGTGGCGGCCACCAGCGGTGCGTGCACGTCGTGGAACCAGTGCGGGCACATCTGGATGCCGTAGCCGGCGGCCATGGCGGCAATGCGCTTCCATTCGGTGATGCCGCCGCACACCGCCGCATCCGTCTGCAAGATGGAGGCGGCCCCCATGTCCAGCAGGTGCTTGTGGTACCAGCGGCCATAGCCGATTTCCGCCGTGGCCACGGGGATGCGGGTAAGCTTGGCCAGGCGGGCGTGGCTTTCCACGTCGTCGGGGCTGAACGGCTCTTCGATGAAGTAGGGGTCGTACTGCTCCATGCGGCGCAGGTACTGCATGGCCTGCACGGTATCGACCCAGCCGTTGTTGCAATCCAGCATCAGCTCCACGTCGGGGCCAATGGCTTCGCGGGCGGCCTTCACGCGCGACTCTTCGCCCTGGGGCGACCAGCGACCGGTCTTCATCTTGACGGCCTGGAAGCCCAGCTCGACATAGCTGGCCATTTCCTCGCCCAGGTGCTCCGCCGTCTTGCCTTCCACGTAGTAGCCGCCGCTGGCGTAGGCGGCCACGGTGTCCAGCTCCACCGCGCCGAGGTATTTGTGCAGCGGCAGCTGGGCGGTGCGCGCGTTGAGGTCCCACAGGGCGATATCCAGGGCGCTGAGCGCGCGCATCACCGTGCCCATGCGGCCTTGCAGCAGGGCTTCCTGGTACATCTCCTTCCACAGGCCTTCGACGGCCAGCGAGTCGCGGCCCAGCAGCACGGGGGCCAGCAGCTGCTCGACCGCCACGCGAAAGATTTCGCCTGCCGCGTTGCCGACGTAGCAGAAGCCGATGCCTTCGACCCCGTCGGTGCTGCGGATCTTGACCAGGCCGTAGTGGCGGTCCACCACGGTGCGGTTCGACAGGTAGGTGACTTTGTCCAGCGGCACGCGCGCGACGCAGACTTCGATGGATTGGATGGTGGGCATGCGGGCTCCTGAGGTGAGGTACGAAAAAAGGGATGGCCTGAAGGAATGACCAAAAGGAATGGCCGCACTGTGCGCCGCATGGGCTCCACAAAAAAGATGGTGTTTGGTGGTTCAGATCACGCAAAATGCGTTGTTATGGATTCGCGTTTTCTCCAGAGCTTCATTGCCGTCGTGGACTGCGGCTCGATGGCCGATGCCTCGCGCCGGCTGGACCTGCCCCCTACCACCGTGGCGCAGCAGATGCGTGCGCTGGAGGCGGACGTCGGCAGCGCACTGCTGACGCGGGTGGGCCGCACCGTGCGCCCCACCGTGGTGGGTGCGCGCATCGTGGACCAGGCCCGGGAGGTGCTGAAATCCGTGGAAAACCTGCGGTCCGTGGCCTCGGCCACCGAACTGCCGGCAGGCCCGCTGCGCCTGGGTGCCACGCCCACGGCGCTGATGGGGCTGGTTCCGCCGCTGCTGCGCCGCTGGATGCGTGCCCACCCTTCCATCCAGGTCTATATCGAACCCGGAACCTCGTCGCTGCTGCTGGACCAGGTGCTCGCCGGAAATCTGGATGCGGCCATGCTGGTGCACCCCACGTTCGCCATGCCCAAGACCTGCGAGTGGCGGCTGCTGCGCAGCGAGGCGCTGGTGCTGCTGACGCCCCAGGACATGAAGGTGCAGGACCCGCTGCTCACCGCTGCGCGCGAGCCCTTCATCCAGTACGACCGCAAGGTGGTGGCCGGCCGCATGGCCGACGAGTACCTGCGCGGCCACCACATCAAGCCCAAGGTGCGGTTTGAGCTGGATGGGATTGAGCACATCGCCCAGCTGGTGGCGGAAGGGTTTGGCGTGTCCATCCTGCCGGACTGGCCGGTCATCGGCCCTGCCGATCCCCGCATCCGCCGCTGGCCGCTGCCGGCCCCCTGCCCCTCGCGCGAAGTGGGCATGGTGTGGCAGCGCTCTTCCATCCGCTCGCCCCTGGCCGCCGCCCTGTTTGACCTGGTCGGCCCGCTGCAGTCCGGCAGGCCGGACTGAGCGTCAGCGCCGGGGCATTTGCGCCTTGCGCCCTGGGCCTTGGGCGCCACCCGATGACATGGTGCAGGCCCCTGTCATCAAGCTGCAAACATTGCCGTGTCAGATGGTGCGGCGGGCGCCGGCATGCACTGTGCCTACGCACGCCTGTTCATTCCTGCCCCATCCCGAAGATCCATGACCGACACCACCGCCCCCCTGAATGTTCTGTTCCTGTGCACTCACAACGCGGGGCGCAGCATCCTGGCCGAGGCCTTGCTCAACGACATCGGCCAGGGGCGCTTTCACGCCTATTCGGCCGGCAGCAGCCCGCGCCCTGGCGAGCTGCCGCACCCGCTGGGCCTGCAGGTGCTGCGACGGGCCGGCGTGCCGGTCGACGGGCTGCGCAGCAAGAGCTGGCACGAGTTTGCCGCGCCTGGTGCACCGCACATGGACCTGATCATCACGGTGTGCGACGACGCGGCCGAGGAAGTCTGCCCGGTATGGCCGGGCCACCCCGCCACGGCCCATTGGGGCTACCCGGACCCGGCCGCAGGCGATGCCCCGGACGAAGGCAAGCTGGAAGCCTTCCGCCAGACCCTGCACATGCTGCACCGGCGCCTGGAGCTGCTGGTCAACCTGCCCACCGACAAGCTGGAAAAGGCCCGCCTGCAGGGCACGGCCCGGGACCTGTCCCACCACTGAGACGGCCCGTCTGCGCCCGCCGGGCGCTCCATGCCTGGTGCCGCCCTCCCTGACGCAGACACCCAACACGGACACCGGGGCACAACACCCCAGCCGGAACACCACCCCGGATCGCCCATAAAAAAACCCGGCACGGGCCGGGGTGGGATGGGAGCGCCCGCAAGGGCTGCGGCGCTCCACACAGGCGACTAGCGCCTTGCCTTACTTGCGGGGCAGCGCGTAGGCGATCACGTAGTCGCCACGGTCCGGCGAGTTGCGGGCGCCGCCGGCCGAGACCAGCACAAACTGCTGGCCGGTCACAGGCGACTGGTAGCTGATGGGCGTGCCCTGGCTGCCCACGGGCAGGCGGGCCTTCCACACTTCCTTGCCGGTGCCGGTTTCATAGGCGCGCAGGTAGTAGTCCTGGGTGGCGGCGATGAACACCAGACCGCCTTGCGTGGCCAGGGTGCCACCGATGGTGGGCATGCCGATGGGGATGGGCAGGCCCATCTTGATGCCGAAGGGGCCGGTGTCCTTGACGGTGCCGACCGGCACTTGCCAGACGATCTGCTGGGTCTTGAGGTCCACCGCAGTCAGCGTGCCGAAGGGCGGCTTCTGGCAAGGGATCTCCAGCGGCGACATGAAGCGCACCTTGGCGTTGATCGCGTAAGGTGTGCCGTCCAGCGGCACGGGCTTGGTGATGGCAGCGGCTTCGTTGCCGTCGGCCTTGGCGCCGGCGTCGGCCGGGTCGGCCTTGATCAGCTGCACTTCCAGGCCCACGCGCATGTCGTTGATGAACAGGTAGTTGTTCGTGGGATCGACCGACACGCCGCCCCAGTTCATGCCGCCCAGCGAGCCGGGCAGGTTCAGCGAGGCATCGGTGCCCGGGGGCGTGAACAGTCCGGTGTAGCGCTTGGACTTGAACTTCACGCGGCACAGCAGCTGGTCGAACGGCGTGGCACCCCACATGTCCGATTCCTTCATATCGGCAGCGCCGATGCTGGGCATGCCGACGGAGAAGGGCTGGGTGGGCGAGTAGGTTTCGCCTTCGATGTTGCCGGCGGGCACGGCACGTTCCTCGACCTTGGTCAGGGGCTTGCCGGTGGCGCGGTCCAGCACGAAGAGCTGGCCGGCCTTGGTGCCGAACACCATGGCGGGGGTGGTCTTGCCGCCTTCGCCAGGAAAGTCCACAAAGGACGGCTGCATGGGCACGTCAAAGTCCCACAGGTCGTCGTGCACGGTCTGGTAGACCCACTTTTCCTTGCCGGTGCTGGCGTCCACAGCCAGCATGGAGGCGCCGTACTTGCGGTCCAGGGCCGTGTGCTTCACGCCCCACAGGTCCACGGCCGCGCTGCCCACGGGCATGAACACGGTGTTGGACTGGGGGTCATAGGACATAGGGGCCCAGACGTTGGGCGTGGAACGGGCGTAGGTCTTGCCTTCGGCCGGAGCGCTCTGCTGCTCGGGGTTGCCGGGGTCGAAGGCCCAGCGCAGCGCGCCGGTGACCACGTCGAAGCCGCGCACCACGCCGCCAGGCATGTCGGTGCTGACGTTGTCGGCCACACGGCCGCCGATCACGATGGTCGTACCGGCCAGCGTGGGAGCGGAGGTGGGGTAGTACTGGCCCTTGTCGGCGCCCTTGCCCATGCCGGCGCGCAGGTCCACGCGGCCGTGGGTGCCGAAGTCTTCGCAGAAGGCGCCGGTGTCGGCGTCCAGGGCGATCAGTTCGGGGGCCACGCTGTTCATCAGCACGCGGCGCTGGCAGGCAGCACCGGCCGGCACGGACACGGCCTTGACGGGGGTGGCGCCGGCCACGCTGGGCTGCACCTGGGGCTGGGTGGCGTCAAAGTACGCCAGACCGCGGCAACGCATCCACTTCTTCTGCTTGGCGTTGATCTCGGTCTTCCACAGCTCCTTGCCGGTGGTCGCGTCCAGGGCGATCACATTGTTGTGGGGCGTGCAGACAAAGACCTGGTTGCCGATCTGCAGGGGCGTCAGCTGGTCTTCAGCACCGCCGCCGCCGGGGCTGACGGGCACATCGCCGGTCTGGTAGGTCCAGGCCAGCTGCAGGTCCTTGACGTTGCTGCGCGTGATCTGGTCCAGCGCCGCAAAACGGGTGGCACCAGGGGTGCTGCCGTAGTGGGCCCAGTCGGCAGGCGCCTGGCCGGGGGCCACGGGCTGCAGCACGGTGGCATCGGCCTTGGCGGACACGGAGGCGTGGGGCAGGAACATGCCGCCCACGGTGGCCAGACAGCCCAGCGCCAGCACACCCGCCACGGCGAACGATGCACCGCGCAGCGATGGCAGGGCATGGGCGCGGCGCAGCACGGGGAAAGTCAGGGCCACCAGGATGCCCAGGCCGGCCAGCAGCAGCACGCGCGAGACCAGGGGCCAGAAGTCCAGGCCGGCATCCGCCAGCGCCCAGACCGCGGTGGCCACCAGGGTGGCGCCATAGATCAGCGCACCGCTGGGGCGCTGGCGCACCAGCTGCACGCCGGAGGCCACCAGGGCCACACCGCTGAGCAGGAAGTACCAGCTGCCCTTCAAGGCCACCAGCTGGTAGCCGTAGAAGGCGAAGAACAGGCCTGCCACCAAAAGGCACAGACCTAAAACGAGCAACCACACCTTGGCAGCCAAGGAGGGTGGCGTTTGTTGTTTTTTCATTTTTACATCCGATTGGGTGTGCAAGGCGCCGCACCGCCGTGGGTGGGACAGTGGGCGGGCCTGGGCAGTCGGCCACTCGCACAAGCTATGAGGTATCGGTCTTGATCTGCGTCAAGATCCGAGGCGGATTATTGCGTCCCCGGAAAATCATCTATTGACAAGGTGAATTCGATACGCAGAAACGCGTGGCCGCTGCCCGCCACGCACCAAAGACCCTGCCGGCATTGCTTTTGAATGCAATAGACGACCGGTCTATTTTTCATACAATGCACACCATGACACTGAGCAAGAAAGCCGAAGCGACACGCCAGCACATCCTGGACACCGGGTACCAACTGGTGCTGCACAAAGGGTTTGCGGCGCTCGGCCTGCAGGAGATCCTGAAGTCCTGCAACGTCCCCAAGGGGTCGTTCTATCACTACTTTCCGTCGAAGGAAGCCTTTGGCTGCGAGCTGCTGCAGCAGTATGTCGACGGCTATGGCCGCAAGCTGGAAGGCCTGTTGGCCGCCGAGGGCAACGGCTGCGAACGGCTGATGCGCTACTGGGATGCCTGGATTGCCGCGCCCCACGATGCCGCATGCGGCTGGGCAGAGGAATGCCTGGTGGTCAAGCTCGCCGCCGAAGTGGCCGACCTGTCCGAAGACATGCGCCGCGTGCTGGACACCGGGGTCCAGCGCCTGCTGGCACGGATTGCGGCATTGATTGATGCGGCCCGCGCAGACGCCTCCTTGCCGGCCGGCGCGCCATCGCAGGCACTGGCCCGCGTGCTCTACCAGATGTGGCTGGGCGCCGCGCTGCTGGCCAAGCTGAGCCAGGACAAGACCTCTTTGGTGCAGGCGCGCGAGACCACCGTGCTTTTGCTGACCTGCGACGCCGCACGGGCCACCCACGCGCAGGCCGCCCACACGCGGGCCGCCCAGTCTCCCTCCCCCATCCCCCACCCCTGAACACCCAAGGAGCCACCCATGAAAGTTCTGTTTGTACTGACATCGCACGACCGTCTTGGCGACACCGCCCACAAGACCGGTTTCTGGCTGGAAGAGTTTGCCGCGCCCTACTACGTCTTCCAGGACGCCGGCGCAGAGATCACGCTGGCCTCCCCCGCTGGCGGGCAGCCCCCGCTGGACCCCAAGAGCGACGCGCCAGATGCGCAGACCCCGGCCACCGAGCGCTTTCGCCGTGACCCACAGGCGCAGGCCGCGCTGGCAGCCACCACGCCGCTGGCCCAGGTCAACGCCCAGGATTTCGATGCCGTCTTCTACCCCGGCGGCCACGGCCCCCTGTGGGACCTGGCCAACGATGCCGCATCCATTGCCTTGCTGGAAGCGTTTGAGCGCGCGGGCAAGCCGCTGGGCCTGGTCTGCCATGCGCCCGGTGCACTGATCCATGTGCATGCGGCAAACGGCCAGCCCCTGGTCAGCGGACGGCGCGTCACCGGCTTCACCAACAGCGAGGAAGCCGCTGTCGGCCTGAGCGCCGTCGTGCCCTTCCTCATTGAGGATGAGTTCACCCGCCTGGGCGGCCGCTTTGAAAAAGGCCCGGACTGGCACGAGCATGTGGTCACCGACGGCCGCCTGGTAACAGGCCAGAACCCCGCCAGCAGCGAGGGCGTGGCCAAGGCACTGCTTTCCCTGCTTGCTTGAATAAGGACATTCACCATGCGCAGCGCCATTCACACCACCTTCGGCGAACCCTCTCTTGTGCTGGAGGCTAGCGATCAGCCGGTCCCCCAGCCTGCCTCCGGCGAAGTCCGCATCAAGACCTTGCTGGCCCCCATCCACAACCATGACCTCTGGACGATTCGCGGCAGCTATGGCTACAAGCCGGTGCTGCCCGCCATTGGCGGCAGCGAGGCCGTCGGGGTGGTGGATGCCCTCGGCGAAGGCGTCGAAGGCGTCACCGTCGGGCAGCGGGTTGCGGTGGCCGGGGTCCATGGCACATGGGCGGAGTATTTTCTTGCCCCCGCCAGCCAGCTGGTGCCCATGCCCCCGGCCATCCCGGATGAGGTGGCGGCCCAGCTGATCGCCATGCCCCTGAGCGCCTTGATGCTGCTGGAGTTCCTGCACGTCAGCCCCGGGCAATGGATCGTGCAGAACACCGCCAACGGTGCCGTCGGCAAGACGCTGGCCATGCTGGCCGGCGCACGCGGCGTTCAGGTGCTGAACCTGGTCCGCCGCGATGAAGGCGTTCAGGAACTCTCGGACCTGGGCGTGGCCCATGTGCTGTCCACGGCCCAGGCCGATTGGAAGCAGCGCGCCAGCGCCCTGCTCGGCCCTGCGCTGGCGGTGGCGGCCGTCGACTCCATCGGGGGCAAGGCCAGTGCCGCGCTGCTGGAGCTGCTGGGCGAAGGCGGCACCCTGGTGTCGTTTGGCACCATGGCCGGAGAGCCCATGCAGATCAGCTCCGGCGCCTTGATTTTCAAGCAGGCGACGGTCAAAGGCTTCTGGGGCAGCAAGGTCAGCCAGGCCATGGCGGCGCAAGACAAGCGGCGCCTGCTGGGCGAGCTCTTGCAGCGCACGCTGAGCGGCGAGCTGAAGCTCCCGATCGAGGGCATCTACGACCTGGGAGACGCCGCCCAGGCCGCTGCCGCCAGCCTGCGACCGGGCCGCAAGGGCAAGATTCTGCTCAAGCCCTGAAGCACGCCATGGCGCCCCGGGAGGTGGGGCCACCCGGATTCAGAGGGAGGCTGGGTGGCCGCCATGGGGGGGGGTCTGCGAGCGTCGCGGTTCGGCCAGAAGCAGTCACTGGCGGAATGTCATGCGGACGTTCAACGACCAAGTTCAGTGGGCGGCGTAGCCTATCCACTGCAACGCTTGGTTAGACACTAATCTCACGAATTAGACGATTGGCTAAGCTGACTGCATACTCGATTTGCGTCGGATTGATATCCGTCGAGTGGACTTGCTTGTTTCTGATCGTCCTAAGCTCGGTGAGAGACTGGACAAAGTCCATCGTGAAAATTCCCTGCTTGATCCCTTCTTCCCACTTATAGGTATGCCCTTGATCAAGGCCCGCAGTATCCATCCTGTTCTTAAGAGTCACTTCGAGCTGATTCCAGAGAACGATGAGGTGCTCGAGTGTGGCAGCTGGAGCAGGCGGAATCGCGGCAACACCGAATAATCTTTCAAGTAATACTGCCGCGATCTGCCGATAAGCAAGAAGGTACTGTTCGTCGACGCTAAGTCCAGTGCCGTCGTGGTAAAGCTTGTTGCGAATTCTGTGGTAGTGCTCGATGTCGGAGTCGTCAAGGCCAGTCAATCGGGTTTTGGCGTGATTCCAAAGCAATGCAAGAAGCTTCGGAAAACTGTTTTCTGCCTCATCTACATCTTTGCGAGAAACATTTACACCAGACTTCGCTTTTGGCAGCGACATGAACACTCGAATCATTGTCTCGACAGCGTTGTCAATACTAATGAAGGCTATCCGCCGGTCAAAAGCTGAATTCAACGAGACGTGCGAATCGGCATGTCGAAGGAGCTCGACGGCTCCAGATGCCCAAGTTTTTTGCATAAGGCTGTTATTGATTTCCAACGTTGTAGGTAAGCAGCGTGCCGAAGGCATGTCTGCTTGACCGACGGGTTAGGTGACTGGTGAACTGCGGATCTAACTCCCTGGCGCCTTAAGCTAATGCTCTGGTGTGCCGAGTCTGCCGAGCGGTCGCGCTTATTCCAGAGGCGAACCATACACACACCATCGAGGTGAAGCGCTCCAGAATCTCCTTGGGTTCGGTCGGCTGTTCATTGGTGGGAGCACAGCACTTCTTTAGATACTGCGAGAGAGGGAGCAAATCTTCTTCCTCAATCTTGAAATCGATGTTGTGACTGAGCTTGTTTCTAAGACTGTTCATATGCTTGATAGCCGGAATGGAGTTGTACTTTTCCGGATAGTTGTCCGTAGCAAGCAGCGACACTTTCTGCCCAAAGGTTTGTCTTGATGAATCCCAGTCGAGCGTCGGATAGCGGGTCTTCAGGTATTCGTCGAGGTAGTGCTCGATGATCAGATGGCAAGACAAGAAATAGCCAAGCAATTCGTAATTCAGATTATCGAGACGTTGCCAGGTGACATTTCCATCTTGTATGGCACCGACCAATGGCGGAAGAGCAGTTTGCTTCATAGAGGCCTAACGTAATGTATCCCGCGAACCTACGGAATAAACTGGGCGATATAAAATATTCTGAGCACTGTGTCCTCCTGGAGGAAGCTTGCAGTATGAATTCGAGAACAATTCACTGTGTAAATGCTCAGTTTTAAAATGCTGTGAAACCCGGCACGCCCGCGTAGAGAGACTATAGCTTGCGGATCGGTATAACTTAAGCGCTCGACGGGCAACTTCCCATCCACTGGCTAGCCGTGCAGCGATGCATCACCGACCGCGTTGGGACGAAATACCCACCGTCGCCTTCGGGTCGCTAGCGGACGTCGCGGTGGCCTGTTCAAGCGCCACAGCGAAAGTCCTGCCGTCCACGCGTGACGATGCCGGTGTTGTAGAAAATCCTGAGGTAGCCAGCCATAGCTACAGCGCAGAAACAGCGCGAAGACAGCGCAGATAATGCTTGGCTTGTCCAGAACATGCCCTGACCACAGGGCCGACTT
>Ga0160492_100550_pt1 | contig 20340 bp, 19 predicted proteins | sample DID2MG_FD_108258 | JGI IMG/M metagenome (GOLD analysis project Ga0160492, IMG submission 108258) | Enriched soil microbial communities from UW Madison campus, WI, USA - DID2877_E24_FP2 MG | ecosystem: Environmental > Terrestrial > Soil > Unclassified | place: USA: Madison, Wisconsin | collected... | reverse complement strand
TTGTTCTCCTTAATGAATGCTCGAAGTTGTTCCTTTGTCCATAATCCCATGTGTGCTCCCAACCTTTCTGTTATGTTCATTTTAGCAGGTTTGAGAGTTTACACAGTTTATTTTACAGACTCAAGTTAGCATGTAATGGTAAATTTACTCTTTGGGGCTACCCAGTACCGAATAAACCCATCCTTCAACCAATAACAAATCTAACCCATGTAATACCCGGATAATGATTTCTTCATTTCTGTTGTACGCACATCAAATGCTTTTATTTTATAACCTAAATAACGCTATTCCGTTACATTGAACAGATCGATTATGGTCAGATACCACCATAATTGATCTGTTTTTTGTTATGCTCGCTTTCTTGTGTTTATTCAAATCATTCGCAACTGTAGAATACCTTACCACGATAGGGACGGTGAGAATAACCCTAATCGCAACTATTGAGCAGGATAGAACGACCGCTAGAGTACAGTCAGAAATAAAAGTGTGAGATCATCGCAACTTAATAGAACATTGTAACGATGACTACGATTCTTCCTCGCTCTCAAGCTTCTCCTTCTTCCGGCCGATGATTATTTAAGATAATCGTTTGAAGTAAAGGAGAGTATGACAAGGTGCAGCAACTTAAAGGAAGAATGAAGCACGCAGGACGCACCGCAGCGGCATTGCTGCTGCTTGCTGCCATTGGGGCAGTCGTTACGGGAGGAGGGGGACGAGGCCCGTTCGCAGGCAACGATTCGAACTTCAACGCTTTGCGCGCGTATGCGGCGTCAGAGCAAGCGCCCAAGAAGTCCGTACAATTAATCTACGGTTCAACCAAGCAGACTGTACAGGCAGGCGGCCGCGTATGGCTGGGAGAGAAGCTAAAGCTGTCCGACGATGTACAAGTGAGCTATACGGCCGGCAACCCGGCAGTCGCCAGAGTGGAGCCGAACGGACTGCTGACCGGTATCGCCGCTGGTAAGACGAAAGTTACGATCGCGGTAACGTCTCAAGGATATACGGGCAGCATGGCGCTTCCGATTGAAGTGACGGCCGCAGCAGCGACAGCGCCGCTGAAGGCCGTATCGGTGAAGGTTGACGTATCGGGCAAGGCCTATACGGTGCAAACGGTGACGATTCCGAAGGGAACCCCGGTTACGTCGGGCATTGCCGGCCGTGCGGTCGGACAGGTGCAGCCGTTGAAGGAGATTGCGGCCGGCTATCGGGCCGACGTTGCGGTTAACGGCACCTTTTTCTCTGCGTATGACGGCCCTGCGGACCCGTACGGCACTATAATATCGGACGGCGAAGTGGCGCATGTCGGCAATTACGGCACGACGATCGGCTTTGCAACGGACGGCACGGCGAAGATGGAATCGCTCCGTATTCGCATCCTGGGCGGAACCGACGGCCGGGACAGTTGGTACGCTTATTTTATTAATCGAACGCCGGTGAAAGGGGGTAATTCCGCTATCTTATATACGCCTAAGCGGGGTGCTCGAATCGGATTCGATTACGGGACGGCGGTGACGGTCAGCGGCGGCATCGTAACGGGAATCGAGCGCAATGCGAATGCGGCTATTCCCAAGAACGGCTTTGTCGTCGTGTTTACGGGCAGCGAGGAGCGGCTCGCCCAGCGATTTACGGTGGGAAAAGAAGCGTATTATCGGATCGAGATGTCGGACGCTTCCGGCAACCGGGCGGACTGGAGCCGCGTGCATACGGCGATTGGGGCGGGGCCACGGCTCGTCAAGAATGGCGTTGTCACGCTGGACGCGGCGGCGGAAGGGTTTCGCGACGATAAAATATTGACGTCCGCCGGCGCGCGCAGCGGTATCGGCATTAAGAAGGACGGTTCGATTGTCGTCGCGACAGTGCCGGGTGCGACGATGAAAGCATGGGCCGCCATTATGCTGAAGCTGGGCGCTTACCAAGCGATGAATCTGGACGGCGGCGCATCGTCCGGTCTGTTCATAGGCGGCAAGACGATAACGGCCGAAGGCCGCACGCTCAGCAACGCGCTGCTGTTCGGCAGCAAGCTTCGTTATTAGGGAACACCTCTTGCAAGAAGCCCGAGCCATTAAAAAAGCGGCATCCCGACTCGGGATGCCGCTTGCATTCGTTCGTCATTCGGCGGTTTAAGGCTCGTCCTGCACCTCGGGGATCGAGTGGCCGCCTCGCCGGTCGTCGCCGGGATAGCCGCGTTCCATGCCGGCATGAAGCGAGCGGTTCTCGTACCCGTAAGGGTTAGCCGCGCGTTGATCGATCCGCCAAGGCTTGCTTTTGCCAAGCTCCGATGGAATATCGGCACCGTAAGGGCCGTCCGGAAATTCTTCCGGAACAAGGTCGTTGCGCTGCGACTCTACGGCCGCGAAGTCGGTGTAACGGCTGCGCTTTTCGTCCATGAACCGATTCATGACACACCCCTTTAATGATCGTAGGAAGGACGGCGATGAACGCCCGTTCGTTCCACGACTCATTGTGCCCCAATCAGTCGGTAAAATGCACCGTTCCGACCACAAGCTGCAGGAATTGGTTCAGCTCCTCGGCTTCTTCTTCCGTCAGCTTGTAAACATGCTCCAGATAGCCTTCCTCGGCAAGGTCGTCCGGGCCGATAATGGCAGTCCGTCCCGCCTGTAGATCGGTCACAAGCTTCTTGCCATAGAATCGGTTCGTCCCCGTGATCGCCAGGTCGAAACGCTTCAGGCTCGGTCCGATAAACGTCACGAATCTCGTTGACGTGTCTTCCGTCGAGTCGGACATAAAATCATAGTCGGGCAGCAGCATGGCGTAGCCTCCGTTTCATTATTGTACAATGCACTCATCATAACACTCGCTGCCTTTACCGGGCAACGGCAGGAGCCTGCTCTGGCAGTCGGTATCGGCAGCCGCCCGGCTCGTATGGAAGCGAATGAATGGAGGTTGTATCTTTTGGCAAACGATGCTATATTAGGGTTAACTGAATTTTGGACAAGAGGAGGCACCTCTTCCGCAGCGACGGGAGGGTGCCTTTATTGTCGTTCGCGCGGAAGACTCTTCGTCTGTCGAAAGTTCGGAAATCGAGCATTTTCGAAAGAGGGATGAGTCATGCAAGTCGTATTTATGAACACGTTTGACCGAATTGACGGAGAGCGTACGGCCGTCGGGGCTCAAGTATCCATTTGCGAGCATGAGGGAGCCTGGATCGTATTGTGGACGGAGGCTTCCGAGGATGCGGAGACCTGGTATGAGGGAGTCTCATGGGAAGAGATGCTGGCTGCGTTTCGTCACGGCATCGCGATCAAGATGGGGGCCGGCTTCACGCCGATCATTGACGGGATGCTGGAGGAACGCAAATCGCCGCCGGGCGGCATCGTGACGATGCTGCATTGCTATGGCGAGCTGAATGCGAATGCCGAGCTGTTCGAAGAACTGCGGGAGTGGCGGAAGAAGACGGCGTCGCATCTGCGCAAATCGGCTTATTTGATCGCAACGAACCGTCTTCTCTCGATGCTAAGCGCTTTTAAGCCGCACAATGCGAATGAGCTGGCGCAAATTCCGGGATGGGGCGAAGCGAAGATGAAGGAGTATGCCGGGCAGGTGCTGGAGATTACGTCCCGTCACGAGCGGGAGACCGGCTTTCCGCTTGATTGGGTATCGAGGTCGCTCGATCCGAAGGCGTTCATGGAGTGGTCGTACAGGCAGAAGGAGCAGAAGTACCGGAACCAGATGGACCGCCATCGGGAGAAGAAGCAGATTCTTCAAGCGCTTGCAGGCGGAAGGACGCTGGCCGAGCTTCAAGCGGAGCTGGAGATCACAAGGCGCAATCTGATCGAGAGAATCGAGCAGCTTGAGACGGAAGGGTATAACCTGGATGCGATCGTATCTAGCGAGCTTGCCGACATGCCAGAGGAGGAGAAGCAGTCGGTGCTTCAGGCGTTCGACGTCGTCGGGGATAAGTATTTGAAGCCGGTCATGCAGCATGTGTACGGTACCGACGGGGCGTCGGACAAGCCGATGGATCTCATTTACGATCGGCTGCGGTTTCTTCGATTATCGTATCGTCGCGGCAAAATGACCGAAGCGATCTAACCCGAAAGAAGGGAGAGCGCGGCTTTGCGATCACAAAAAAAATCCTCCGAACCGCATGGCGGCCTGGAGGATTTTTCGGCAGGAACTAGCTTACGATTTCATCGGCCGCCTCCTCGGACTCGGCGCGCTTCACGCCGCCGTCGGGCCAGATGGGATCGGCATACCGGATCGTCGCTCCGCTGCCGCATGGCAGGCCCGTCTCGTACGAGCGGTCGCCAAGCAATTGCTTGACCTCATCGCGAAGCTCGAACGACCGGTTCAAGACGAGCTCGGCCGTGGCGGTGCGCGCGTTGGTTGGCGTCTGCGTCTCGCGGATCATCCGGAGCGCCGCCGACGTAACCGCAAGGCCGTCGTCGATCGCCTGCTCCCATAGCGCCCATCCGCTCGACGTGTGGAGCGTCTTGCCGTCCGTCGGATCGAGCCAAGGCAGCTCCTGCTCGTTCATCCAGTCGTACTCGGGCAAATTTTTGCGGTAAGACAACGGCTCGATTTTACCGAACGTAAGCAGCCGCCGAATGCCGGTCGGATCGAAGAACAGCCGCTGCGCGCTTGCAATGTCGCGCAGCGCTTCATTCCAATATTCCCGCTTGATCTCGGAGGCAAGCTCCGGATACCTGACGGCGGCAATGTTCTCGAACGCTTCGAGAAGCACGTTCGGCAGCGGTCCGGCGGGCGCGATGTCTTTCCACACCGGCGTCTTCCACGTCTCGATGCCGAACAGCCGCGAGGCGACGATCGTATCCATCGCCGTCTCGAACCGCTGATGATCCCATTTGCGAAAGCCGGATCGGCTGAATACGTAAGGATGCATGTTGCGGTCGAGTACGTGATGGAGTACGAAGCCTAGCGCATAGGCGGCCGCGCAGCGGTCTTCGGTCTCGGCCTGCCGTCCGCTTACGGAGTCCAGCAGATCGAGAAGGACGGGGCCGCACTCCCGGTTATGCATTTCGGTGCCGAGCTGATTCATGACAGAGCTTTTATGCCAGGGAAGAAACCGGTGATAAAATAAAAAATCGGGACCTTGGCAGCCGAGATTGAACCATTTGCGCATCTCGTCGTCCGACAGCCAGTCTTTCTCTTCGAGGCGGTCCAATATGGTATGGCCGAATAGGATGTGTGCCCAAACGTTCGGCATGTTGTTCCTCCCTTGGTGGGTATAAAGTACCAAACATTTTAAAACTAGTATACTTGTCCTAATGAATTAAGTATAATGGATTCAATTAGCGGAAATACGCGAATGCTGTCGAGAAGGAGTGCAACCTCTCCATGAAAGCAGAGTACATTAATCCGTTTCTAGAGTCCGCCAAAAATGTGATTGAGCAAGTGGTTCAAATCAAGCCTGCTACGGGGCAACCCGGCTTAAAGCCGATTGCAATTGTCGATAACTTCATCTTTATTCAAATCGACATTCACGGACAGATGCAAGGCCATATCGTATTCGGCATTAGCGAGCCGGTAGCGCTCAAGATGATTTCCGCGATGATGGGCGGGTTCGCCATCTCGCAAATCGACGAAATCGGCAGAAGCGCGATTTCGGAGCTGGGCAACATGATTAGCGGCAATGCCAGTACGCTTCTTTACAATCAGGGCGTTCATGTCGATATTACGCCGCCAGTCATCGTTACTACGCTGACTTCCGCAATGACAGCGGTCAAAGCGCTGACGATTCCGCTTATTATGGATGGAATCGGCGAAATGGATATTCAAGTCTTAATCGCATCGTAACACGAAACGGGCTCCCGGGGGAGCCTTTTTCTATGAAAGATGAGAAAGGATTAATGATTCCACGACGGGACGATCGCTCCGCGCTAGCAAGCAAGCCGGGGGGACCGTCTTTCTTTTTGCTTCGAATCCGGGGATGAAGTACACTAGTAGCAGGTGATGCGGAAATGGTAAAAGGAAGGACAATCGTCATAACGGGTGCATCCAGCGGACTAGGATTGTTAAGCGCTTCTAAGCTTGCGGAGCGAGGGGCGAACGTTGTAGTAACGGGACGGAATATGTCGAAGCTCAAGGCCGCCGTCGATGCGATGCCTGGGGCCAATCGCTTTCCGCTCTATGCGCTGGACGTTACGGATGCCGAAGCGACCTCGGAGACGCTGGAGCGGATATGGCGAGAGATGAACGGCGTAGACGTACTGGTCAACAATGCGGGCTTCGGTTACTTCGAGAGGTTCGTCGACGCGCCGCTTGCTCATTTCGAGCAGATGATGGATACGAATTATATGGGCGCCGTGCGCTGCACGAAGGCGCTGCTGCCGCATATGCTTCGACGGGGCGGCGGACAGATTGTCAATATCGCCTCCATCGCCGGCAAGCTCGGGACGCCCAAGTCGACCGGCTACGCCGCTTCGAAGCATGCGATGCTCGGCTTCACGAATGCGCTTCGGCAAGAGCTGCGCGGTACGGGGATCGTCGTGTCCGCCGTTAACCCGGGACCTTTCGAGACGCCATTCTTTCAGAAGGCCGACCCGAGCGGCACATACGTCAAAGGCGTGAAGGCGCTTATGATGAAGCCGGAGCGCGTCGCAGACGCCGTCGTGCGCGTTATCGAGCGGCGCAAAGCGGAGATCGACCTGCCCGGCTGGGCATCGCTCGGCGTGAAGCTCTATCAGTTGTTTCCGAGAATGTCCGATCGGATCGCCGGCGGCTGGCTGAACAAAAAATAACGACGATTCATCCGCCGAGGCGGATTATAAGGAAAGAGGAAACGAATATGTCACTCAATTGGATAGAGATTGGCGTCGAGCGCTCGCTTGCGGACGCGCTTGCGGCCGATGGCTTGACGGACCCGACTCCGGTGCAGCGCGAAGCGATTGCCGTCATGCTGGGCGGCGCGGACGTAACGGCAAGATCGCAGACGGGCAGCGGCAAGACGCTGGCGTTTCTGCTGCCCGTGCTGCAACGCATCGACAGCGCAAGCTCGGCCGTGCAAGCCGTCGTGCTTGCGCCGACGCAGGAGCTTGCGATGCAAATTACGAGGGTAGCGCAGACGTACGGCGCAGCGGCAGGCGTTCGGGTCGTGCCGCTCATCGGCGGAGCGGCCGTGTTCCGTCAAATCGACAATTTAAAAAAAAATAAACCGCAGCTCGTCGTCGGCACGCCGGGACGCATTCACGAACTGTTCGTCTCGCGAAAGCTGAAGCTTGGCGAGGTGAAGCAGCTCGTCATCGACGAGGCCGACCAAGTGTTCGACCTCGGCTCGTCGCGCGAAGTGAACGTGCTGCTCCAAGGAACGCCGCGCGACCGTCAATTGGCGTTCTTCTCGGCAACGCGTCCGGATGCGATGGCGGACATGGAGCGCCGCTGGATGCGCGAGCCGAAGCTGATCGATCTGGCCGGCAAGCAGCGCGTTGCCGAGACGATCGAGCACTTGTATATCGTCGTCGACAAACGGGATAAAGTCGATGCGACCCGCCGGCTGATCCGGCTGATCGATCCGTCCTCGGCTTTGTTGTTCCTGAACGATACGGACAATATCGCGCAATGGGAGTCGAAGCTGAAATACGAGGGCTTCACGGTCGAGATGCTGTACGGCGACGCGAACAAGCAGCGCCGCTCGGTGACGCTCGACCGGTTCCGCAGCGGCGGCTGCAAGCTCCTGATCGCGACCGATATTGCGGCGCGCGGCATCGATATTCCAGCGCTGCCGCTCGTTCTTAACCTCGATCCTCCGATCGACGCCGATCATTACGTGCATCGCGCGGGCCGTACCGGTCGAATGGGCAACCAAGGGCTTGTCATTACGATGGTTACCTATCAGGAACGGTTCATTATGGACAAATTCGCGAAGCGGCTCGGCATCGAGCTGAAGGAGCGAGTGATGGAGCGGGGCAAGCTTGTGTCGCCGGAAGAAGCGCGTCGGATCGCCGCTGGACCAAGGGCGGCAGGCTCGCCGACGAGCCGGAATGCGAGTCCGGCTCAGCAGAGCGGCCGCGGCGAAGCGGGATCGGCACTCGGCTCCCGGCCGTCGGAGCGGGCGTCTGCATCTGCCGGAAGCGCGTCGGGAACCGGTTATGGAAGCGAGCGGGGGACACACGGCCGCGCGGCATCGGCACGTTCCAGCCAACCGAATCGGGCAGGCTCGTTCTCTCGGCCGGAGCCAGCGGAACGGACAGGCGGTCCGCTCGGCGCTTCGAGAGGGGAGCAGCGGTCCGGCGAGCGTCCGTCTGCTCAGCGTCCGGCGGCATCCGCGGGACGGACAAGCAAGCGTCAGGACGCCGGATCCGGCAAAGCGGGCGCCGGGAAGCCGGCCGGAGCGATGACGGAGAAGCAGCGGAAGCGCGCAGCGAAAGATAAAGGCGCTCCGAAGTGGCTGAAGGCGAAACGCGCAGAGCAGCAGCCTGAATCTTAATCGGCCTCGGCGATTGCCCGGATCGTGCGCAGAAGTGTGCACGATCCGCTCCGCAGCGGCGGAGAGCGCCCCGGTAGGGCAGAAATATTTATTTTATAAGACCACCCCCTGAAAGCGTGACCCGACTCCCGAACGTTATGGGCGAAAGGTAAAAACCGGCACAGCCGAAATCCACGCACAGGAGAGGTGGCTTTTTAATGACGACATCGAAATGGAAAAAGGTTGCAATTACTTCTATAGCGGCAATGACACTGCTCAGCGGAGCGTCCACTGCGTTCGCGCACGACAACGGCAAAGGCAAGGGCAAGGACGACAACAAGAAAAAAGAAGACAAGAACATTACGCTGAATCTTCACTTCAAAGACGAGGCCGACATGAAATGGGCGGCGGAATATATTATCCGTCTCGCGTCCAAAGGCGTGTTCAACGGTTATCAGGATGGCACGTTCAAGCCTTCGCAAAAAATTTCGCGCATCGAGACGCTCGTCGCCGCCGTACGGCTGATGGGACTTCGCGAGCAGGCCGAATCGGCCGCGGAGATGAGCACCGACTTGAACTTTAAAGATGCCGACCAACTGAAGAAAAAATATCCTTGGGCGGTCGGCTATGTCGCCGTCGCGCTTGAGAACGACTTGTTCGGCGAGACGGAAGACTCCATTCAGCCGGATAAGCCGGCAACGCGCCTATGGTCGGCGACCATTCTGGTGAAGGCGCTCAAGCTGGATTCGGAGGCGAAAGCGAAAAGCAACACGAAGCTTTCCTTCAAGGATGCGAAGCAAATTCCGGCAGGCTCGGTCGGCTATGTCGCGGTAGCGCTGGAGAAAGGTCTTATTACTGGCTATCAGGACAATACGTTCCGTCCAAGCCAGCAGGTGACGCGCGCAGAGCTGGCGGCGCTGCTCGACCGTACCGACTCGCAAATGCCGAACAACGACGCGCAGGCGATTACGGGCAGCCTGAAAGCGGCGGCATCGAACGGCTCGATCGTTGTCGTGAAGGCGGACAAGTCGGAAAAGGCGCTGGCGCTCGACCCGAACGTATTTATTTTCCGCGACAACAAGAAGGCGGCCGTAGCCGATTTGAAGGCGGGCGACGAAGTGCTCGTGCGCACGTATCAGAACAAAGTCATCTTCATCGAAGTAACGAAGCTGGCCGCGGTGCAGCCGACGGCTTCCGTGGATGCGGGGCTGCTGAATTCCGTTACGGTGAACGGTCAAGGCAAGCTGGCGACGATCTCGATCGTCAAGAATGTGAACGGTACGGTACAGGCGGCAATCTATAATGTCGATCCGAACGTCGTTATTGCAGGCGATGCGGCGAAGCTCGTTGCTGGTCAACGGATCGAGCTGACGATCGAGAACAACGCGGTGAAGCTGATCGCCATTAAGTAGAGCCATTATTTCATATATAAAAATAAACGGCGAAAGGTGGCGCGGGAGCTTAGCTCCTTGCGCCGCCTTTCGCCGTTTGCTTCGAACGCCATCCATTTCCGTTTATTCCCTTCCTTCGAGTATAATAAAGGGAAGGACGGAGGGAAACGGATGAATCATAACGGTACAGTGGATACGAAGGCTACACACGATAAGAATGGAACGGCGGGAAGTCCGGCGCTGAAGGTGTCGGAGCTGGTCGGGGGCTACAGCCCGCGAAGACCGGTGCTGCACGGCTTGACGTTCGACGTTCGGCCCGGCGAGATCGTCGGTCTGATCGGCTTGAACGGCGCGGGCAAAAGCACGGCGATCAAACATATTCTCGGCCTCATGCAGCCGCATGCCGGGCAGATTGAAGTCGGCGGGACGACGCTGGAGCGCGATCCGCAGAAGTATCGCAGCTCGATCGCTTATGTGCCGGAATCGCCGGTATTGTTCGACGAGCTGACGGTCGACGAGCATCTGCGCCTGACGGGCATGGCCTACGACGTCGGCGGCGATGCGTACGCCGAGCGGCGCGAACGGCTGCTGGACGAATTTCATATGCGGGTGAAGAGGGGCGCGTTCGCGGAGCATCTGTCCAAAGGGATGAAGCAGAAGGTTATGATTATGAATGCGCTGCTCGCCAATCCTCCGCTGTTTATTATCGACGAGCCGTTTCTTGGACTCGATCCGCTCGGCATCCGCTCGCTGCTCGAGCGGCTTCTCGAAGTGAAGCGCGCGGGCGCGGCCGTGCTGATGAGCTCTCATATTTTATCGACGGTCGAGACGTATTGCGATCGCTATATCGTGCTGCATCACGGGCGGATTGCCGCATCAGGAACGCTGGACGATGTGCGGCGGGCGGCGGGCATGACGGACGGAACGCTGGACGAAGCGTTCTTCCGTCTCGTCTCGGATACGGCAGGGGGCGGAGAATCGACTCATGGGCGATAAAATGATTCGCGCCGACAACCGTATGACGCAGAGAGAAGAATCGTCCGCTCCGCCGCCGGACCGCTTCGCGCCGCTGGCGCTGTGGTCGCACCGGTCGGGCGCTTTCCGCAAGGAGACGATGCCGTATTACAGCTACGTGGCGCGCAGCGGGTTTCCGGGCGTGCTCATGCTGGTGCTTATCGTGGCATCGATCGGCTATTCGATGCTTGTACGGGATGTGCCGGAGCATTTTCCTTTTGCCGTCTTCGGCATCGTGCTTACGATCGGCTTCGTCTGCTGGAGTCCGCTGCGGACGTGGCTTCACCCGGCGGATACCGTCTTTCTGCTGCCGCAGGAGGCGGCAATGAGCGAATATATTCGCCGGTCGTTCCGCTATAACGGAATCGGAGGCTTGCTCGGCGTATGGGCGACACTGCTGATTTATTGGCCGATGTATGCGAAGGGACAAGGGCAAGCCGGCCTATGGACGCTGCTGGTCGCGCTGGCCGCGCTCAAAGCGGGGAACATGGCCGGAGCGTGGCGGGAGAGACGGGCTGCCGAAGCCGGCGCAAGACGGGCGTTGCGGCTCGTTCGCTGGGCGCTGACGGGCCTGACGCTTGCCGCGCTGTATCAGCTTGCGCCTTGGAAGGCCGTCCTGCTCGGCCTGCTGGCCGCGGCATTGCTCGCTCTTGCATACCGACTGCCGAGAAAGCACCATTTTCCTTGGGATACGCTAATTCGGGAGGAGATGCGGACAAGACGGCGGTATTACCGGTTTCTGTCGTTGTTCATCGATGTGCCGACGCAGTCCCCGCGCATCGCCCGGCGAAGCTATTTGTCGTGGCTTGGCGGACGGATTCCTTATGCGCAGCGGGGAACGTACCATTATTTGTACGCGATGACGATGTTCCGGACGGAGCTGGGCGGCATGCTCGTCCGCTTGACGCTGCTTGGCATGCTTGTCCTGTATTGGCTGGGCGATTCGGTATGGCTGGACGGGTGGGGAGCCAGCGTTGTATACGCATTGTTCGCAGGTATAGTCGGACTGCAGCTTGGAGCGCTGCGGCATTCGCACAAGTATGCGGTATGGGGGCATATTTATCCGCTGCCTGCCGATCGGCGCACGGCTTCGCTCGTTTCGGTCGACCGGCTCACCTTCCTGACTGCGGTGCTGCTGCTGTGGCTGCCGTGCGGCATTGTACTGGCGGCGTACGGCGAGCTTGCGCAGTCGCTTGCCGCGCCTGCGGCGGCGCTGCTGTACGGGGCCGTTGTCCGGCCGGGAGGCGTTCGCCGTCGCATGGCGAAGGAAGCGGAAGAGGATTAAGGGCGGAAGAGAACAATAAACCAAAGGGACGAGCCGGACGGGATGCCGGCCTGATGACGAAGGCCGGACCCGTCAGAACCGTCCCGAACGGAAAATGGCATAGAGCATAAACAAGAACATGACGGAAGCGATGCCGAAGCCGATCTCGATGACCGGGAACCTCCAGATGAACGTCGACTGCCGTCCAAGCGACGAGCCGATAATAAGTCCGACCATTACAATGCTGAACGACAGCAGCACGATGCTGAACGACAAGCGGTTGCCGACGCGATCCATCTTCTTCAGGAAAGTGTCCAGCTCCGGTACGGTTAGCTCCTGCCGGAGCTTTCCTTTGCGCACGACGTGCGATACGTCGCGCAGCGTTCCCGGCAAGTCGGCGAGCAGATCGACATATTCGCCGGCGTAATGAAAGGCGTTCTCGGCGAACGAGCGCGGGTCCAGCCGGTCGAGGAACAGCCGGCGTCCGAACGGCTCGGCGACGTCGACGATGCTGAAGGAGGCGTCCAGCGCGGAGATGACGCCTTCAAGCGTGAGCAGCGTCTTGCCGAGCAGCGTAAAATCCGGCGGAATCCGGATGCGGTGCGCATAGGCGACGGCGAACAGATCGTTCACCGATTCGCCCAGGCTGATCTGGCTGAGCGGGACGTCGTAATATTTGTCTCGGAGCAGATCGATGTTGTCGCGCAGTTGCCGCATATCGATATCCTCGGGCAGCGCGCCCATCGCCTCGATCGCACGGATAATGCCGCTGGTGCTGTTGCGTCTCAGCGCAATGACGAGCGAGCCGAAATGCTTCTTCATCGCCGGCGTCATCCGTCCGACCATGCCGAAATCGAGCAGCCCGATGGCGCCGCCGTTCTGCACGACGATGTTGCCGGGATGCGGATCGGCATGGAACAGCCCAACGTCGAATATTTGCTGGAACAGTACGGTTGTAATCCGTTCCGCAACCTTCTTCGGCGTCGTGCCGAGGTCCGCGAGTCCGTCCTTATCGGTCACTTTAACGCCGGTCATTCGCTCCATCGTCAGCACGCGTCTGCTCGAATAGTCCCAGTAGATCGCGGGAATATGAACGGCGGGGTCACGCTCGAACGCCCGGGCCATCCGCTCGGCATTGCGTCCCTCGATCGCGTAGTCCAGCTCGGCTCGCAGTGATTGCGCCAGCTCCGCGACCATGTCCCGAATCTGGTATTTGGCCGCCCATTCGAGCCGATTCTCGGCGATGCGGGCGAGATTGTCGAGTATTTCCAGATCGGTCTCGATCTGTTCGTGAATGCGCGGACGCTGGATTTTGACCGCGACGAGCCGGTTGTTCGGCAGTACGGCCAGATGCACCTGTCCGATCGAGGCGGCGGCGACGGGCGTCTCGTCGAATGAAGCGAACAGCTCGCCGACGGGTGAGCCCAGCTCCGATTCCAGCACGGCGGCCGCTTCCTTGAACGGAATCGGCGGCACGTGGTCCTGCAGCTTCACAAGCTCGGCGATAATGTCGGCCGGGAGCAGGTCCGGCCGCGTGCTGGCAATCTGACCGATCTTAATGAACGTCGGGCCAAGCTCCTCCAGAAACAAGCGGATTCGCTCGCCGGTCGTCTTCATTCCGGCGGATTCCGACGCCGCGGAACGAAGCGAGGACAGCGGAAAGCGCTCCGTCAGGCCCAACTCCTTGACGAGGTAGCCGAAGCCGTTGCGCACGAACGCTTTCGCAATGTCCCGATAGCGCTGGAGATGACGAATCCGGCGGCCGATGCCGATCATTCGTCCTTCGTAAGAGCGGCCGGTTCTTCTTCGGGGTATCCCTCGGCGGCTGCCGGGGAGCCCGCCGTCTTCGCTTCCAGCTCGGCAACCCGCTGCTCCAATTCGGCAATTTGCTGCTTCAACTGGACATAGTCGTCCCTTGTCGTCAAGTTCGCTTCGTTCAGCGCGCCACGTACATATTCCTTAATGCGCGCGTCGATCGACGCCTGCGCCTCGCGGCCTTTGCGCAGCAGATCGTCGACCAACTGCTTCGACTCCGATTTGTTCACCTCGCCTTTATTGACGAGCTCCTCCACAAGTTTTTCCGCCTGCTCCTTCGTCGCGATTGCTGCGCCTAGCCCGAACGATACCGCTTTGTTGAACAAATCTTTCATGAGACGAAGCCTCCTTCAGAATGTATCTTGAGGATTATATTACCACAAGTGAATATTAACGCAAATGAACGGCAGGCTTGTCGCCGGAAAGTCGGCCTTTATACCGCTTCAACTCCGTAACAATGATGACCGATATAATGACGAGCAGAAACCATGAGCCGATTTTGCCCCAATGCACAACCTGCCAAGCCGTTTCTTGGTCCGGATATTTCCAAGCGCCGAGAAACGTCGAAATATTTTCCGCAATCCAGATGAAGAAGCCGATCAGCAGGTACGAGACGATGACAGGCATCGAATAGGCGCGGCTGCCGACCGTGAACCGGAAGTACGAGCGCCCGAAGACGGGCACAAGCGCAAGCATAAGCCAGTAGCGGAAGTCGTACAGCCAGTGATGCGTAAAAAAGTTCAAATAAATCGCGGCCGACAACAGCGCCGATAAGACGGCGGGAGGCCATCCGAACACTTCGATTCGAAACCGGCGATACGCCTGGCAAATGTAGCTGGCGACGCTTGCATACATAAATCCCGAGTAGAGCGGCACGCCGGCCAGCTTCGTATAGCCTTCGTCGGGATACGACCACGAGCCCATATGCACCTTGTACGTTTCGAGCGCCAAGCCGAGCAGGTGAAATACGATGATGACCTTCAGCTCGTCGATCGTCTCCAGCTTCGTCCAGATGAGCAGCGCCTGCATAAGCAGGCATACGAGCAGAATAGCGTCATAACGCGGGAGATAAGGAATATCGACGTATCGGGTCAGCGCCATCGCGGCAAAAATGACGACGGCGAACATGCAGTTCAGCGCTTGCATCCATCCGAAGCGAATAAGCTGTGTCATACCAATGGTCCTCCTCGTGGTCCGGTGCTTATGGCTGGCAATCCCCCCGCTATCGAATGGGATTTATGAGGCAAGATCGGCCGGACTGTCAAGGATGAACATGCAGCCGATCGTACAGCTCCATCAATTCCCGCAGCGATTGTACGGTATGTACGGGCGAAACGCCATGCACCTCTTCGGACCAGTCTCCATCCCGCGCCAGCCAGACCGGGACAAGTCCGGCGCCGCGCGAGCCGACAACGTCGTTAACGGGGTGATCGCCCACGTACCAGGCATGCTCCGGCGCAACGCCGAGCTCATCCGTGCATTGCAGAAAAATGCTTGCGTCCGGCTTATGAACGCCGACCGTTCCGGAGATGAGCAGCGAATCGAAGTAGCGGCCGATTCCGAGACTGTCGATTTTGCGGCGCTGAATCGGTTCGGGACCGTTCGTAATAAGGCCCAGCTTCACGCCGCGAAGCTGGAAATAATCAAGCATCTCGTACAGATGCGCCATCGGCTCGATACAAGTTGGAAAGCGCTCTCTCCAGAATGCAATGAAATGCTCCTTGGCCGGGGGATTGCTCCAATCCAGCTCTTCGACCAGCAGCGGGTACAAGTCTTCCCGAAGCCGGTAGCCGTTGGCGTCCAAGCGGCGGAAGACGTTGCCCAGATGCGCCGCATCGTGCTGACGGTCGGTAAAATATTGCGCGATCCACAATTCGATGAATCGATCGATGGCGGTGCGCCGGTCGGACAGCGTCTCATCGAGGTCGAAAATAATGGCTTGAGCATTCGTCATACGCAATCCTCCTTCGCATCGTCGCCGATGAACCTTGCAACGGCGTCTTCATCGTTGCTGCCGATGACGTTCGTCGCCATCCGCTTCAGCTCCGGATGCGCCGCGGCGACGGCCATCCGCTTGCCCGCCTGCTTGAACATCCCAATATCGTTCAAGTTGTCGCCGAATACGGCGACGTCTTCGGGCCGGCAGCCGATCCGCTCGCACCACAGCGCGAGGCCGTGCTCCTTGTTCGCGAGCGGGTGCGAGATTTCGAGAAAATAGTGGTTGTCGATGTAGCCGTCCGGCAAGAAATGGATATGGACATCCGGGCCGTATCGATCGGCAACGGCCCGGAGCAGCGGCTCCAGCTCTTCGCGCAGTCCGATGTACGTCAGTTTGAGCGTACGGTAAGATGGCGGGCATGCGAGCCGGTCCACTTCCCGAAACCGCGGATCGCCGGGCCTGCCTGCAAGAAAAGCGATATCGCCGGACCGGGACAGCTTCTCGTGCAGCGCCCGTTCCTGATCCTCCTCGTCGAGCGCGAACAGGAACGGCGTCCGCCCAAGCGTCCGCCCAATCTCGATAACGTCGTTCGCGACGCCGCCTTCCAGCCAATGGCCGCCGAGCACGCGCCCTTCCACCGGGTCGAATATTATCCCTCCATTATATAAGACGACCGGATAGCGCCAATGGATTTGGGACGTAACGTTATGCGAGCTTCGATAGCTTCGGGCCGTCGCATAGCTTATGACGGCGCCTTGCGCGAGCGCTTCGTTCACGGCTTGTACCGTATAAGCGGAGAGCGAGGCGTCGGATCGAAGCAGCGTGCCGTCCAGATCGGTAACGTAATAGCGCGTCACGGGGCCGACACCTCCTTGGCGCCGGAGGGCAGGCTCAGATCAACCTTCTCGAAATGCTCGACAACCGGGAACGGGTCGTAGTAATGATGCAGTATCGACTTCCATTGCTGATAAGGCTCCGATTGACGGAAGCCGATCGTATGGTCTTCAAGCGTTGCCCAGCGAACGATAAGCAAATATTTGCCCGGCACTTCGAGACACCGCTGCAGCTCATGGTCCAAGTATCCGCGCATGCTCGCGATAATGGCGGACGCCTTGCAAAAATCGGACTCGAACGAATGGCCAAGCCCATCCTTTACATAGAGAATCGCTGCTTCCGTAATCAATGGCATACGCCTCCTGCCCAATCGATTGTTTGGAAAACTATACCACAAAGGAATAAAGACGTCATCGGTATTCATGGCAAATTGGATGATAAAAAAGGTTGAGCGGACGTTTCGGTCTGCTCAACCTTTCAGGCGTTATTACGCGTTCAATTCGTCTTGAACCGCTCGGTGAATCGTATCGTACAGCTCCTCCAGATCACCTTCCTCGATGCACGAGAACGCGACGCGCAGGTCGGTTTCGCCGAGGGCGATCGTGCCGATGCCGTAATCGCCGAGCAGACGCTGGCGAACGGCTTCCGCCGATACTTTCGTCAGCTTCAGGCACATGAAGTAGCCGGAGTTGAACGGATAGTATTCCCATACGTCGCCGTAACGGCCGCTGTCGAGCAAATCTTTTACTTTGTTGGCGCGGCGTTTCATAATGTCGTATTTCTCGGCCTTCTGCGCTTCGAACTCCGGCGATTGCAGTGCGCGCAGCACGAACGTCTGCGACGGATGCGGGCCGCTCGAAATCGTCGAACGGATAATGCCGAGCGTCTTCTGCTCCAGCGCTGCGAGAATCGCTTCGGACGGGGAGGCGTACGTAATGAAGCCTACGCGGAAGCCCCATACGTATTCTTCCTTCGTCGCGCCGTCAACCTTCACCGCGAGAACGCGCTCGTGCAGTCCAGCCAGCTTGCCGAACAGCGATTCGTGAACGGAGTCCTCGAAGAAGAGACCGAAATAAGCGTCGTCGGTAACCGCTACGACATTAATGCCGGCCTCCGCCGCTTCTTTAATGACCGCAACGATCTCGTCGCCTTCCTGCTGGTTCGGCGTGTAGCCGGTCGGGTTGTTCGGGAAGTTCAGAATGACGATCGCCTTGCCCTTATCCTTCTGGGCGAGCAGCGCTTCGCGCAGGCCTGCGCTGTTGAACCGGTTGCCGCTGTTGTACAGCTCGTATTCGACGATCTCCGCGCCGCGGCGAATGCCGAACGTCAGCTCGTAGTTTTCCCAGTTTTTATTCGGAATGATAACGGCATCGCCGGCGCCTGCGAACAGGTCGGACACGATGCTAAGCCCGTGCGTCAGCGCGTTCGTGACGATCGGGTTGCCGAAGCCTTTGCCTTCGATGGACGGATTTTCTTTAATCATCTTCGCCCGCCACGCCGTACGCAGCTCCGGCTTGCCCGCAGGAGGCGCATATTCGTAAAGATCCTTCGGCTCGTAAGCGGACAGCGTATCTTGAATGACGTTCAAGTGCATCGGCTGGCCGTTCTCGATTGCGATACCGATGGTCGCATTAAATTTTTTCGCTTTTGCTTTTGCTTCAGCCGATTGGCTCAAGATGCCTACCTTCGGGAAGTAGATTTCTCGGCCGAGTTTAGACAGCATGGCGTAGACGTTGGCGTTGTCTCGCTCCAACGTTTCGTTCAACTGCTGAGCAAGTGGATTCATGAATTCATTCCATCCTTCCGAATAATTCGTTTCGACGACAAATATGACTTGGCGATGTTAGCTATGGGTGCTATTATAACATTTTTTAAACATCAAGAGCCATTCTCATTGTAAAAAAAATTTGAGTGAGGTATGATGACGGCAAATGGATCAAGACGGAGGGAAGCTATGCTGGACGTGCCTTCATCATCATTCATACTGCTGCCCGCATTTGCGAAGATCGTCTGCGAGCCCGGTTGGAAGTGGGCAAGGCGGGAAAAGCCGATGGCCAATTACGATCTGTTCTACGTCTGGAGCGGCGAAGGAGAGCTGGAGCTTAACGGAGCCGTATATGAAGTCGGGGCAGGGAGCTGCTTTTTGTTCCGGCCGGGAGACTATACGAGCGCGACGCATAATCCGCAGAAGCCTCTGGTGCTCACTTATATTCATTTCGATGTGAAGGAAGCGAGCGACTATGTACCGGACCGTTACCGCATACTGGACGATACGGTCGATTTCGAATATTTGCTGTCTCGATATGTACGGCTGTTCCTCGTCAAGACGTTCGCCGCGGAGCAAGAGGCGAAGCTGCTGCTAAGTCAGATGATGATTCATCTGCTGCGGGCCGACCGGGAGCCGGCGATCGAGAAGCGGGCGAGCAACCAGCTCACCGAAGCGATTCACGAGATTGCGAACTACATCCGGCAGCATCCGGGCGTTCCGCATCGCGTCGAGGATTTGGCGAAGCGTGCGCAACTGTCGCCGCGATATTTTTCCATCAAATTCAAAGAGTTTATCGGGCAGTCGGTTCAGACGTACATGATTCGGACGCGGATCGACCGGGCGCAGCATTTGCTCGCGCATGCCGGGATGAACGTGACGGAGGTAGCCGATGCGCTCGGTTACCGCGATATTTTTTTCTTCAGCCGACAATTCAAGCAATATACGGGACGCAATCCGTCGGAAATTCGATGATGCGAACGCAGACAAGGGGCAATTCCAAGGCCACGTTGAACGAACGGACCTAGGGAGAGCCCCTTTCGTATTGCTTGAGAAGGCGTAAGTCGGCAAGCGCGGCATCCCTATTCTAGCGGCGCTGTCGCTGTATTGCGCCGATTCCGTCTGTTTTGCTGTCTGGCGGGCATTGCGGGGTGAAATAGGCGACCTGACAGGACGCTTAATCCGCCAGCGCGACAGGTTCGAGCGGAGTAAGAGTAAGTGAAAGACACTTGCCTTCGCCAACGCCGTGCATCTATGCGCCTGATGGACGGATAAGCGACGTTGCAAGACTCTTCAAGCGGTGCTCGGACGTCGCGGTGGGAATTAGGATTAGGTGACCTGACAGGATGCTTAATCCGCCAGCGCGACAGGTTCGAGCGGAGTAAGAGTAAGTGAAAGACACTTGCCTTCGCCAACGCCGTGCATCCATGCGCCAGATGGACGAATACGCGACGTTGCAAGACTCTTCAAGCGATGCTCGGACGTCGCGGGTGAAATAGGCGACCTGACAGGGCGCTTAATCCGCCAGCGCCCATGCCCGAGCGAAATAGGAGTTAGTAAAAGACACTTGCCTTCGCCAACGCCGTGCATCCATGCGCCAGATGGACGGATAAGCGACGTTGCAAGACTCTTCAAGCGGTGCTCGGACGTCGCGGTGGGAATTAGGCGACCTGACAGGGCGCTTAATCCGCCAGCGCGACAGGTTCGAGTGGAATAAGAGTTAGTAAAAGACACTTGCCTTCGCCAACGCCGTGCATCCATGCGCCAGATGGACGGATAAGCGACGTTGCAAGACTCTTCAAGCGGTGTTCGGACGTCGCGGGTGAAATAGGCGACCTGACAGGATGCTTAATCCGCCAGCGCGACAGGTTCGAGCGGAATAAGAGTAAGTGAAAGACACTTGCCTTCGCCAACGCCGTGCATCTATGCGCC
>Ga0160492_100543_pt1 | contig 20535 bp, 18 predicted proteins | sample DID2MG_FD_108258 | JGI IMG/M metagenome (GOLD analysis project Ga0160492, IMG submission 108258) | Enriched soil microbial communities from UW Madison campus, WI, USA - DID2877_E24_FP2 MG | ecosystem: Environmental > Terrestrial > Soil > Unclassified | place: USA: Madison, Wisconsin | collected... | reverse complement strand
GCTACATCACGCACATTGCGTATGACGTGGGCTTCAACAACATGGCCAACTTCAACCGCCGCTTTCTGGACATCAAGGGCATGACGCCCAGCGAGTACCGCAAGCAGGGCGCGGGAAGGTTTGGAAAGACTTCCTGATCCCTGGCCGGATCTGCACCCTGAGAGGGGAGGCACTTGTTGCGTGACCCCTTCACGCAGCCCGCCAAAGACAAAGGCCGGGCCATGGCTTTCACTGTGAATCACTGACATCTGTCCATCACCCATGTACCTCGGAATCGATTTAGGCACCTCGGGTGTCAAGCTCCTGCTGCTGGACGATGCGCACACTGTGGTCGCTACGGCAGATGCCGCCGTGCCCCAGCTGCGCCCCCAGCCCACCTGGAGCGAGCAGCACCCCGCCGACTGGTGGGCCGCCGTGGAGACTGCCGTGGCGCAGTTGCGCGCGCAGGCTCCCGCAGCGTGGGCGCAGGTACGGGGCATCGGCCTCTCGGGCCACATGCATGGCGCGGTGGTACTGGGCGCGCAGGGCCAGGTGCTGCGCCCGGCCATCTTGTGGAACGACGGCCGTGCCAGCGCCGAATGTGCGCAGCTGGAATCGGCTGTGCCCACCTCGCGCCAGATCACCGGCAATCTCGCCATGCCCGGCTTCACCGCGCCCAAGCTGCTGTGGCTGCGCATGCACGAGCCTGCCGTGTTCGACCAGATCCGCAACGTGCTGCTGCCCAAGGACTGGCTGCGCCTGCAACTCACTGGCGATGCAGTGAGCGACATGTCCGACGCATCGGGCACGCTGTGGCTGGACGTGCAGGCGCGCGCCTGGAGCCCGGCCATGCTGCAGGCCTGTGGGCTGGATACATCACACATGCCCGCGCTGGCCGAGGGCAGTGCGCCCACGGGCACGCTGCGCAGCGATGTGGCACGCCGCTGGGGTCTTGGTGGCAATGTCGTCGTGGCTGCGGGCGCGGGCGACAACGCCGCCAGTGCCGTGGGGGTGGCCGCCCGCACTGCAGGGCAGGGTTTTGTGTCGCTGGGCACCTCGGGTGTGGTCTTTCGCGTGACGGACGCTTTTGCGCCTGCCACCGAGCGCGCCGTGCACGCCTTTGCCCATGCGCTGCCGCAGCGTTGGCATCACATGTCGGTCATGCTCAGTGCAGCGAGTGCGTTTGGCTGGATCACCCGGCTCACGGGGCGGGGCGACGAGGCGCAACTGTCTGACGCCGTGGGAGCCCTTAGCGCCAGCCGCCAGGCGCAGGCGCCACTGTTTCTGCCGTACCTGAGTGGCGAGCGCACACCGCACAACAACGCGGCTGCCACCGGCGTGTTCATGGGCCTGCGGGCCGAGCATGAAGCGGCGGACCTGGCCTATGCCGTGATGGAAGGCGTGGGCTTTGGCCTGCTCGATGGCCTCAATGCCATGCGTGCCGCAGGGCCGGGGAAGGGTAGTGACACAGGTCGGAGTGATGCGCCCCTGGCGCTCGTCGGGGGTGGCGCACGCAGCAGCCCTTGGGCGCAGCTTCTGGCCAGCGCGCTGGGCACCCCACTGCAGCGCCCGCAGGGCGCACACGCTGCCGCAGCCCTAGGTGCCGCGCGCCTCGCCGCCATGGCCTGCGGTGGTGACGAAGCCCACTGGTGCCAGCCCCTGCCCGCTGACGCCACCTTCATGCCACAGCCCGCACAACAAGCCCAGCTGGCCGAACGCTATGCCCGCTTTGTCGCGCTGTACCCCGCGCTGCAATCGCAGTTCTGACGCACTGTCTGCTTCCTTCCAAACGTCCATGACTTCCGCATCCACGATTTCCAACGGCACAGCGCCCATCCACGCCGCCATTGCCGGCGAGGCCCTCATCGACCTGATCCGCCGCCCCGATGGCAGCTACCTGCCGTGCCTGGGCGGCGCGCTCTACAACCTGTGCCGTGCGCTGGCCCGCCAAGGCGTGGGCACCCAGTACCTCAACCCCCTGTCGCGCGACCGTTTTGGGCGTGAACTGGCTGCGCAACTGGTGGCTGACGGCGTGGTGCTGGCCCAGCCCGAGCCCGTGCAGCAGGTCACGTCACTGGCCGTGGTCAACCTCGACGCACATGGCCACCCCGACTACGCCTTCTACCGTGAAGGCGTGGCCGACCGCGCCGTGTCCGCCGCAGGTCTGGGCGATAGCTGCGCCGCCTTGCCCGCGCTGCAGTTGGTGTGCACCGGCGCGCTGGCGCTCGACGCGCGTGACACTGCCATCTACCTGCCGTGGCTGGCCGCCCAGCGCGCCGCAGGCCGCTGTGTGGTGGTTGATGCCAACCTGCGCCCCTCCGTTATGCCCGACCTGGCGGCCTACCGCACCACGGTGCATGCCGCGCTGGCCCACGCCCACATCATCAAGGCCAGCGACGAAGACCTGGAGCATCTCGCTGTGCCTGGTGTGGATACCCTGGCCCGCGCACAGCACCTGCTGGCCGCCAACCGACAGGCCCATCTGCTGGCGCTCACGCTGGGCGCGGAAGGCGCTTGGCTGCTGCACCGTAACGGCGTGCAGCGTTTCGCCAAAGAGGCCCAGCCGCTGCCAGTGGTGGACACCGTGGGCGCGGGCGACAGCTTTCTGGCCGGGCTGCTGGCGCATTTGCTGCGGCAATCGCAGGCTGCCGGTGGTGCGAGCTTTGTGGGGTTTGTCGAAGCGCTGGCGGCCGATGCGTGCCAGCAGGCGCTGCGCCATGCGCTGGCCAGTGCGAGTTTGTGTGTGATGGAGCAGGGTTGTGTGCCGCCGGGGTGGGCTGATGTAGTCGCTTGGTCAACTATCCCTCCCTCGGCTTGTCATCGTCACCCTGCCTGAGGGCAGGGTTCATTGGCAATGAGCTGGCTACTTGCGAGCACTATAAGACGCCCATTTTCTCCGAACCGGGAGGACTTGAGATGACTGATGCGTCATGGGAATGCGGCAAAAAGTCATTGTGATTAGTAAGATCGCGTCGTCTATTTCAACTCAGGCATTCCAATGGCCACAGAGACTCTCTATGCGCAGTTCAATTCTGTGGCTGGGAACGCAGAGCGATTCCGGCATGTTCTGGTGCAGCAATTCGAACGGTTGTTGTCAGAGTCAGACGTAACTCTCGGAGTCCCTTTGGAGAGTCGAGTAAAGACGTGGAACTCGATAGGAGAAAAAATTGAGCGTAAGGCTCTTCAGCTAAATCGTATTGAGGATATTGATGATCTCGTTGGAATCCGACTCATTCTTCTATTTAGAACAGATCTGTCGAGAGTGGCTGACCTGCTCGCCAAGACCTTTGACGTGGTGACGTCTGAGGATACGTCGTCAAGGTTGGCTGAGAACCAGTTTGGCTATCAATCGCACCACTATGTACTAAGGTTACCGAGCTCTTGGTCTCAGGTGCCAATATTCGGTGGACTAGAACACCTCCGCGCCGAAGTCCAAGTGAGGACACTAGCGCAGCACATTTGGGCAGTTGCATCTCACAAGCTACAGTACAAGCACGAGGCTACGGTTCCAGTTCCGCTCCGGCGATCTATCAATCGCGTATCTGCTCTACTCGAAACGGTTGATCTGGAATTCGAGCGCTTGCTTTCTGATCGATTGAGCTACGTGCATCAAGGGTTAGCAGAAAGTGCCCCGAACTCGCTCTTGAACGTTGATCTGACGCAGGCGGTACTTGATGAGATGCTCCCGGCCAGGAACAAGAAGCCGGGTGCCGAAAAATATGCGGAGCTTTTGCGCGATCTAACGCATTTCGAAATTCAATCAGTTGCTCAATTGCGCGAACTTTTGAGTACACAGATGACAGCGGTAATGGAGTCCGAAGAAGAACACTTCAATATCGCTGTAGCCAATGACGATGAGGAAGGGACGTCTCCCGAGAGGCTGGCTGCTGGCGTCTTCTTTACTCACGTGGGACTTACTCGCGAAGCTCTTTGCATGAGGTTCGGAGGCGACGCTGTGAGAGGCTGGTTGTTAAATAACAGCGGCAGCGACGACGATGCCTAACTGTCAAGGTGTATGAAACCCCGCGCAACAGCAAGAGGTCTGACCATTTGTCACCCCACTCCACATATCGCTCCAACACAATCCGTTCTGTACAGGCGGGTTCAGCAGTCCAAGCCTGCACCGTCATCCGCCAATCTATCACCCACTGCTGCGCCCTGGACCACCACCACGACACCACCATCCTCAACGCATGGCTGGCCAACAAGACCCCAGAGAACCTGGCCGCGTGGATCACTGCACCCGGTGCGATGGCATGGGCCGCTTATCGGGAAGAGGCGATGGTGGGTTTTGCCCTTTTGACGCGGGCCACGCTGGCGCTTTGCTATGTGGTGCCAGAGGCCTTGCATCAGGGGGTAGGCCACGCCCTGCTGCTTGAGGCCGAGGCCCACGCGCGGCAGTCGGGGCTGGCGGCACTGGGGCTGGAGAGCACGCGAACGGCGGAGGCTTTTTACCGCCGCAATGGCTATGAACCCGCAGGTGCAGTGCAGTCTTGGGCAGGGCTGCAGGCACAGCCGATGCGCAAGGTGTTCTGAAGGGGGCTCTGGGCCGCATGGAACGCGATGCCCAGAGCAAGGACCTCGCCGAGTGCCCTGTCCGTAAGGGTTGTGGCGGTTTTTGGAAGCGAGAGTTTTAATAAAAAATGGCTCTGGCGCTTGATGTGTAACCGCAATCAGCTATTGTTTTCATAGTAAATATCGACGTGGCCGGCAGGCGTTGATCAGAGTTCCTGCGAGTAGACGATGGACCCATGGTGCTTGGCCATCTTGTCGTACAGCAGTCGCGCGGTGGTATTGGTTTCGTAGGTTTGCCAATACACGCGCGATGCCTTGGCTGCCCGCGCTGCGCTGTACACGGCGTCGATGAGCGCACGCCCCACGCCCCGGCCCCGCGCGGCTTCGTTGGTGTACAGGTCGCTCAGGTAGCAGATGGGATCGATGCGTGTTGTGCTGCGGTGAAAAAGGTAGTGCGCAAGCCCGAAGATCTTGCCGTCCGCAGCGTCGTGCGCCACGAGGCAGAAGACGGGCTCTGCCGGGTCCAGCAAGCGCTGCCAGGTGGTTGCGTTGATGTGTTCGGGCAGCGCTGTGGCGCCAAAGCGGCCGTAGAACGCGTTGTAGCCGTCCCAGAGCGGGCGCCATGCGGCATAGTCTTCGGGCTGGACGGGGCGCACGGTAACCGCAGCGGTCATGGGGTGACCTCCAGTAGATTTATTGGAGCACCCGCCCCGGGTTCATGATTCCCTGTGGGTCCAGCGCCTGCTTGATGGCGCGCATCATGCCCATGGCCACAGGCGACTGGTACTTCTCCAGCTTGTCGGCCTTGAGTTCGCCAATGCCGTGCTCGGCCGAGAATGAGCCGCCGAACTCGGCCACGGCCTCATAGACGAGATGGTTCACATGGGCTTCGTGCTCGCGCAGAAAGGCCTTGGGGTCGCCCTCGGCGGGCGCCTGCACGTTGTAGTGCAGATTGCCATCGCCCAGGTGGCCGAAGTTGACCAGGCGCACGCCGGGGATCTCGCGCTGCAGCACCGCATCGGTGTGTGCCACGAAGGCGGGGATGCGCGAGATCTGGACTGAGATGTCGTGCTTGATGTTCAGGCCTTCCTCGGCCTGCGCGAGCGGAATGCTCTCGCGGATGTGCCAGAGCTGGTGGGCCTGCGTGAGGTTCTCGGCCACCACGGCGTCGGTCACGCAGCCCATTTCAAACGCGGTCTCCAGCAGCGACTCAAACCGTGCACGCGCGTGTTCTTCGGATTCGCTGTCGGAGTTTTCGAGCAGCACGCACCAGGGCGCGTTGTCGTCGCCCAGGAAGGGCACACGCAGCTGTGGCATGTGCTTGCCCACCAGGCTCAGCGCAAACTGGCCCATCACCTCAAAGCCCGTGAGGCCCGCACCCAGCTGCTTGTGCGCCAGGCCCAGCAGCGCTACGGCGTGCTCCATCGACGGCACGGCGGCCCAGGCGGTGAGGCGTGCAGCGGGCTCGGGGTAGAGCTTCATCGTCGCAGCGGTGATGATGCCCAGCGTGCCCTCGCTGCCGATGAACAGGTCGCGCAGGTCGTAACCCGTGTTGTCCTTGCGCAGACCTTTCAGGCCATCCCACACCTCGCCCTGGGCGGTGACCACCTCAAGCCCCAGGCACAGGTCGCGCGCGTTGCCGTAGCGCACCACCTGTGTGCCGCCTGCGTTGGTGCCCAGGTTGCCGCCGATGGTGCAGCTGCCCTCGGCCGCGAGGCTCAGGGGGAACAACACGCCCGCGTTCTGCGCCACATCCTGCAGGTTCTGCAGGATGCAGCCGGCTTCCACCGTCATGGTCAGGTTGTCGGTGTCCACGCTGCGCACCGTGTTCATGCGCGTGAGGCTCAGCACGATCTGCGTGCCCGAGTCGTCGGGCGTGGAGCCCACGGCCAGGCCGGTGTTGCCGCCCTGGGGCACGATGGCGGTGCCCGCCGCTGCGCAGGCGTTGACCACAGCGGCCACCTCTTGCGTGTTGGCGGGGCGCACCACGGCCAGGGCCTTGCCGCGCACGCGACGGCGCCAGTCCTGCTCCCAGGCAGAGAGGTCGCCTTCGGTGATCACATGGGCGGGGCCGACGATGGCGCGCAGGGTGTCAAGCAGAGTGGTCATGGTCAAGGAGTTTCTTCTTCAAGGCGATGAAAAGAGGAGGCCAGCATCAGGATGCAGCAGAGGCGGCTGCAGCCGCCTTGGCATTGCGCTGGCGCAGTCGCACATGCAGCGTGCAGGCGGTGAACAATACGAGGCACAGGGCCACCTCGGCCCAGGCCAGCCACTGCGACGGGGGCTTGTCGCTCCAGCCGCGCACCACGCCTTCGGTGAAATACAGCCAGATCACCAGGCTGACCCAGCGGTAGGTGTACATGCGGTTCTTGAGAATGCCCGCCAGCGGGATGCACAGCGGAAGCGCCTTGAGTGCGAGCCATGAGCCACCGGGACGCAACGGGGCCAGCACCAGCTCCCAGACCAGGCACAGAACAATCAGCGCCAGCAGGCTGCCGGTGGCCAGCCAGCGCGTGGATTCCACAGCGCTGTCTGCGGGAACGGGGAGGGCGGGCGGGGCGGAAGGTGATGCGGTCATTGGGGTGGCATCATATCGGCCATGTCCTTGTCCTTACAGGCAGTGGCCCAGCGCGCGGAGGCGCTGGTGACCGAGCTGTCGCACTTCCCCTGGAAAACCACGGCCCAGACGCTGCGTGAGCGATTTCGTGAGGACCATCTGGGGCTCACGGCCAGCAGCCTGACCTTCACCACCATCCTGGCGCTGGTGCCTTTCTTCACCGTGGCGCTGGCAGTGTTCACGGCCTTCCCCATCTTCGGCAAGCTGCAGGATGCGCTGCAGGGCTGGCTGGTGAACAGCCTGGTGCCCGACAGCATCTCCCGACAGGTGCTGGGCTACCTCACGCAGTTTGCTGCCAAGGCCAGCAGCCTGGGGGTGGCGGGTTTCAGCATTTTGTTGGCCACGGCGCTGGCGCTGATCCTGACCATCGACCGCACGCTCAACGACATCTGGCGCGTGCAGCGGCTGCGGCCGCTGGGCCAGCGGGTGCTGATCTACTGGGCCGCCATCACACTCGGCCCGCTGCTCATGGGGGCGAGCCTGGCGCTCACGTCGTATGTGATGTCGGCCTCGGGCGGGCTGGTCAAGCGCCTGCCCGATGGTGTGCAGCTGCTGTTCGATTCGATCCAGTTTGTGGTGCTGGCGGGGGGCATGGCGTCGCTGTACCACTATGTACCCAACACGCCGGTGAAGTGGCGGCACGCCTGGACGGGTGGGCTGTTCGTGGCCGTGTGCATCGAGCTGGCCAAGAAGGTGCTAGCGCTGTACCTCGGCAAGGTGCCAACGTATTCGGTGGTGTACGGTGCATTCGCCACGCTGCCCATTTTGCTGGTGTGGATCTATGTGGCCTGGGTCATCGTGCTGCTGGGCGCGGTGGTTACGGCCTACCTGCCCAGCCTGCTGGCGGGCGTGGCGCGGCGCGGCACCGTGGCGGGCTGGACGTTTCAACTGGCGGTGGAGGTGCTGCAGCAGCTGCACCGCGTGCGCCACCAGCCCCTCAAAGGCCTGCGCCCCGGCCAGCTCGCCCAGTTGCTGCGGGTGGACGTGCTGCAGCTGGCCCCGGTGCTGGAGGCGCTGACCGCGCTGGACTGGGTGGGCCAGGTCAACGATGCGGCGGTGGACGCAGCGGACGTGCCCGAGCCCCGCTATGTGCTGCTGGCCAACCCGGGCGCGACACCCCTGGCGCCGCTGGTGCAGCGCCTGCTGCTGGAGCGCGCCGAGAGCCTGCAGCCGCTGTGGTCACAGGCCCGGCTGGACGGGTTGCTGCTGGAGGATGTGCTGCAGGTGGGCGCAGGCGCTGACCCCGGCCTGGGCGCGCAGCGGGCCGTGCCCATGTAAGCTATCGAAAATATAGCTGCTGGCGCTTGTTGGATAAGCGCAAGGGCCTATTTTTACTTGAATTTATCGCCGTGACAGCTGTCGCGAATCACGCTTCAGAACGGCACCTTCCCCGTCCAGATGTCCTTGTACATCACCCAGTCGCCCATGAAGCTGTAGAGCGGCCGCTTGAAGCTGGCGGGTTTGTTCTTCTCAAAGCCGAAGTGACCCACCCAGGCAAAGCCGTAGCCGCACAGCAGGCCATACAGCAGGTACTGCGGTTTGCCCGTGACCACCAGCATGGCCAGGCAGACCAGGGTGAGCGTGGAGCCCACAAAATGCAGGCGGCGGCAAGTGCGGTTGCTGTGTTCGCCGAGGTAAAAGGGGTAGAAGTCGGCGAAACGCTTGAAGGTGCGCGGGTCGGTGGTCGTGGTGTGGGGGGCACTGATGTCCATCGTTGTCTCCTTGGGGGTGGGGCTACCTGATGCCAAACGCTTTATACGCCCAAGCCCTTAAAAATGCAGTGCCGCTGTGGACATGAGATGCCATGGGCTGTCGTTGAACAGGTTCTGTCACCATCGCCAAGATGACTTCCACGGAATCCACAACCACCCCGTCCTTCGCTGCCCCCGCAGGGGGCCGCGAACACGCCATCGACGCGCTGCGCGGCTTTGCGCTGCTGGGCATCCTCATGGTCAATGCGGGCAGCTTTGCCTCCACCTACTTTGGCGTGGGGGTGTCTGACCCGACCTTCTCGCGGCCGGTGGACCACGCCGTGCGCTGGCTGGTGAGCTTCTTCTTCGAGACCAAGTTCTATCTGCTGTTCTCGATGCTGTTTGGCTATAGTTTTGCGCTGCAGATGGACGCTGCCCGGCGCACCGGCAGCGTTTTCGTGCCGCGTTTTTTGCGGCGCTTGCTGGGGCTCGCATTGCTGGGGCTGGCGCATGCGTGGCTGCTGTTTGCGGGTGACATCCTGGTTACCTATGCGCTGCTGGGTGTGCTGCTGCTCGCATGGCGGGACGTGCGTCCGGGCGCGGCAGTGGTGCTGGCACTGGTGCTGCTGGGGGCCACTGCCGCTGGCTGGGGCCTGTTGGCCTGGCTGGTGGCGCAGGTGCCGCCGATGGACTTGCCCCTGGCAGAGCTGCACGCCAAGGCGCAGCAAGCCGCGCAAGCGTATCGCGCCAGTGCCCTGGAGGCCATTGCGCAGCGCGGGCGGGACATGGCCGAGGGCGTGTGGTTTGTGCTGGTGTTCGTGCAGGGCCCGTGTGCGCTGGCCATGATCTTGTTGGGGCTGGCGGCGCACCGCACCGGCTATCTGGCCACTGTGGCGCAGCACCCCGCGCGACTGCGCCGCTGGATGGTGTGCTGCCTGCCGGTCGGTGTGGCGGGTGCGTTGTTCTATGCCTCTACGCAGGGAGGCGGCAGCGCTCACTCGCCCGAGCATGTGGGTCTGGCCGCACTGGCAGTGGATTTGGCCACCGCACCGTTTCTCACTTTCGGCTATGTCGCGCTGCTGCTGTGGTTGCTGCAGCGCGGCCCTGCCGGCCGCCGGCTGGGCGCTGCGCTGCAACCAGCGGGGCGCATGGCACTGACGAACTACCTGCTGCAGTCGCTGGTGGGGGCGCTGGTCTTTACGGCCTACGGCCTGGCGCTGGTGGGCCAGGTGTCGCCGGGGTGGGTGGTGCTGGGCGTGCTGGTGCTGTACGCCAGCCAGCTGGCGTGGAGCCACCGCTGGATGGCCACGCATGCCTATGGTCCGGTGGAATGGCTGCTGCGTGCTTTCACGCAGTGGCAGTGGCCCGCATGGCGGCGCGTCCCGGCCTGACTGCAGGCCGGGACGCGTGCGGAGCGCTGCTCAGCGGGCTAGAAAGTCGCGCAGCGCGAACAGCGTTTCTTCCGGCGCCTCGGTCATCTGGTTGTGGCCCACCGGCAGGTTGGCCATCGACACGGATTTGCCTGCTGCGCGTGCCGCATTCACCAGGCCCTGCGCGGCTCTGGGCGGTGTCATCTGGTCCTGGCTGCCTAGCGCAAACAGCACCGGGCATGTCAGCTGCGCCATGGCGGCTTCGCCGCCGGTGTAGCTATCGCAGGCCACAAACCCCCGGTGGAACACGTTGACCGCCGTATTGCTGCGCAGCACCTTGCGCCCCAGCGCCATGCCCGCGCCAAACACCCAGGTGCCTGGGCCCAGGGCCGATGGGGGCGCAGACAAGGTGCTGCGCGAGAACACGTTGACCATGCGCATCGCCTTCTCGGGGTCGGTCTGTGACGCTTCGATGAGTGCGGGCGAGACCTTCATCGGGAACGCCGTGCCCACCAGCACCAGGTGACTGATGCGGTCCTTCAGGCGCGCGGCCGCCTCCATGGCAATGAGTGAACCCCAGCTGTGGCCCACCAGCGCTGCGCGCTGCACACCGGCGGCATCGAGCAGCGCACCGATGAAGTCCGCGCCTTGCTCCACCGTGGCGGGCGCCTCGCCACTGCTGCGGCAGTGGCCGGGCAGGTCGATGGCCAGCACGTTCCAGCCGTGGTTGGCCATGTAGCGGCTTTGCAGGGCCCACACGCTGTGGTCGTTGAGCACGCCATGGATGAACACCACGGTCGGTTTGGCGGCATCAAATGCCTTGCCGCCGGTGTAGCAGTAGATGGCGGCGCCGTTGACTTGGATGTGCATGGTCAGGCCCCCGCCTTTTCTGCGGCTTTGAGCGCGCGTTTCAGGTCGTCAATGAGGTCGTCGGCATCTTCGAGGCCGATGGACAGGCGGATCGTGCCCTGGCTGATGCCTGCGCCCGCCAGCGCTTCGTCGCTCATGCGGAAATGCGTGGTGCTGGCCGGGTGGATCACCAAGCTGCGGCAGTCGCCCACATTGGCCAGGTGGCTGAAGACCTTGAGGGTTTCGATGAACTTCTTGCCCTGCTCGCGGTTGCCCTTGAGGTCGAAGCTGAACACCGAGCCCGCGCCACGCGGCAGCAGCTTTTGCGCGAGGGCGTGGCTCCCGTGCGACTCCAGCATGGGGTGGCCCACGCGCGACACAAAGGGCTGTGTGGCCAGAAATTCGACCACCTTCTCGGTGTTGCGCATGTGCTGTGCCATGCGCAGCGGCAGGGTTTCAATGCCTTGCAGGATGAGCCAGGCCGTGTGCGGGCTCATGCAGGCGCCAAAGTCGCGCAAGCCCTCGCGGCGCGCGCGCAGCAGAAAGGCGCCCACGGTGCTCTCCTCGGTGAACACCATGTTGTGAAAGCCGTCGTAGGGCTGGGTCAGCTCGGCAAACTTGCCGGCGGATTTTGGGCCGTCCCAGTCGAAGCTGCCGCCGTCGACCACGATGCCACCCACCACGGTGCCATGGCCTGAGAGGAACTTGGTGGCCGAGTGGTAGACCAGGTCGGCGCCATGCTCGAAGGGCTTGATGAGCCAGGGCGAGGTGAGCGTGGAGTCCACCAGCAGTGGCACGCCGGCCTCGTGCGCGATGGAGGATACGGTGGGAATGTCCAGCACATCTAGGCCGGGGTTGCCCACGGTCTCGCCAAAAAACAGCTTGGTGTTGGGGCGTGCGGCAGCGCGCCAGCCGTCGATGTCGCCGGGCTTCACAAACGTGGTCTCAATGCCGAAGCGCGAGAGCGTGTAGTGCAGCAGGTTCTGCGAGCCGCCATACAGCGCCGTGCTGGCCACGATGTGGCTGCCCGCGCCCATGAGTGTGGCAATCGCCAGGTGCAGCGCGGCCTGGCCGCTGGCGGTGGCAATCGCGCCGACGCCGCCTTCCAGTGCTGCCACGCGTTGTTCCAGCACCGCGTTGGTGGGGTTGCTGATGCGGCTGTACACATGGCCGCCGCGCTCCAGGTTGAACAGTGAAGCCGCGTGATCGCTCGACTCGAAGACGAACGACGTGGTCAGGTGGATGGGCGTGGCGCGCGCGCCAGTGGCGGGGTCGGGGCTCGCGCCTGCGTGCAGCGCCAGCGTGTCAAAGCCGGGGTCGGAGTAACCGGGCATCTTGTGTCTCCCATGTTGTCAATGCAGGCGGGCATTGTGGGCTATATTTGCCGACAAACGGCCTGCAGCACCTCGGCAACCCCAGCGGATGTGCTGGTGCCTGTGGGTCCACACATACTCTTCCCGATCCCCCGGAGACTCTGCACCATGAAAGTCAGCGACATCCTTCGCGTCAAAGGCAACACCCTCTACACCGCATTGCCGGACGAGCCGCTGGCGGGTGCCGTGAGCCTGATGGCCGAGCGCGACATTGGCTCGCTCGTGGTGATGGAGCATGGCGACCTGGTGGGCATGCTCACCTTCCGCGAGGTGATCCAGGCCCTGGTCAAAAACGGGGGCAGCGTGGGCACGATGCTGGTGCGCTCGGCCATGGACGACGCGCCCCTGACCTGCACGCTCGAAACCGACATGGACGAAGTGCGCCGCATGATGCTGGACCGCCATGCGCGCTACATGCCCGTGATGGACCGCCGCATGCTGATGGGCGTGATCAGCTTTTACGACGTGGCCAAGGCCGTCGTGGATAGCCAGAACTTCGAGAACAAGATGCTCAAGGCCTACATCCGCGACTGGCCGGAAGACGAGTCCCGCAGCGGCTGAACGCTGCGACGTCTGCGACACCGAGCGCGGCTCTCAGAACCTGTTCAAAGTCTTTTTAGAACCGCACAAGCTCCTTGCCGGGATGGGATGCAAGGCGCGGGGTGCAGCCAATAGCCCGTGCTATTGGCAAGCGCCGCAACGCCGCAGACCGCCCGGCAAGGCGTTTGCCCGAAGGGTTGGAGTGAAATCGGGCGACTGGACGCCCCGACTGCTTGCATGGGCACCAGCCCATGCGGCACATCCGAAGCATCCACTCATCCCGATTGCACTCCAATGCGGTCTCCAAAAAGACTTTGAACAGGTTCTCAACTCACGCCCCGCGCAGGCGCGCAAAGCCAGGCTTCCAGTTCATCTGGTGGCATGGGCCTGCCGAACAGATAGCCCTGCATCACAGGGCAACCGTGGGCCTGTAGCCATTGCTGCTGGCCTGTAGTTTCCACCCCTTCGGCCACCACCACCATGCCCAGGCTGTGGGCAATGCTGAGCACCGATACCGTGAGCGCGCGTGCGGTGGGGCTGGTGGTGAGGTCCTGCACAAACGCCATGTCCAGCTTGAGTTCGCTGATGGGCAGGCGGTGCAGGTAGCTCAGGCTGGAGTAGCCGGTGCCAAAGTCATCGAGCGACAGCTTAAAGCCCTTGTGGTGCAGCGCCTCGATGTTGGCCAGCGTTACCGGCCGTGCATCCATCATCACGCTTTCGGTGATCTCCAGCAGCACATCGTTGGTGCGCAGGCCGTGGCGCTCCAGCGCGTCGCAGACCTGCTGCGCAAACTCTGCCTGGTGAAAACTGCGTCCTGACAGGTTCACGGCCACGCAGGGCACGCTGTGGCCAGCTGCACGCCAGGCCGACAGCTGCGCACAGGCTTCGTCCAGCAGCCACAAGGTCAGTTCGTGAATGAGGCCGGCCTCTTCGGCCACTGGGATGAACCGGCTGGGGGGCACCATGCCCCATTCGGGATGTTGCCAGCGCGCCAGCGCTTCCACACCGTGCAGGGTGCCAGGCGCACTGCTGAGCACCTGGGGTTGGTAGTGCAGGCTCAGGCTGCGGTCGGTCAGCGCCTGGCGCAAGGCGCGTTCCAGGGCGGCGCGCTCCTGTGCGCGCCGGTTCATTTCGGCGCTGAACAATTGCAGGCTGTGCCGGTGGTCGCTTTTGGCCTGGACCATGGCTTGGTCAGCGTGGCGCAGCAGCGTGTCGATCGCATCGCCATCGTCCGGAAACATCGCAATGCCAATGCTGGCGTGGCAGACATGGGCTTGCCCGTGGAGGTCCATGGGGCGGGCCATCTCTTGCAGGATGCTCTGGGCCATCTGCACGACTTGCCCAGTGCTGCACTCGGACAACAGCAGCACGAATTCATCACCCGCCAGCCGGCCGATCAGATCGCGCGCGCGCAGGCACTGCGTGAGTCGCTTGGCCACTTCGCACAACAGCGCGTCGCCTGCGGCATGGCCCAGGGTGTCGTTGACCTGCTTGAAGCGGTCCAGGTCGATGAAAAGCACCGCACCAGGGTGGTCTTCCTGCCGCAGGCTGGCCAGCGCACGCTCCGCACTGCTGCGGAACATGGCGCGGTTGGGCAGGCCCGTGAGTTCATCAAAAAAGGCGAGCTGGTGAATGCGCTGGCGTGTGGCGTTGCGTTCAATGGCCAGCGCACACAAGTGCAGGCACACGTCCACCAGCCGATGGTGCAGCGCGTCGGGCGCGCGCGGCTCCCGAAAATAAAAGGCAAAGGTGCCAATCACCTTGCATGCGTGGTCACAGATCGGGCTGGACCAGCAGGCTCGCATGCCGCTGGGCTCAAACAGGGTGCGGTAGTCGGCCCACAAGGGGTCGGTGGTGATGTCGGTGACCACAACAGGCGCCCGCCGGAAGGCCGCAGTGCCACACGAACCGACACAAGGGCCGATGGGAACCCCGTCCAGCGCCTGGCAGATGGCGGGGGGCAGCCCGGGCGCTGCCAGCGGGTGCAGCAGGCCCAGCTCGTCCACGGACAGGATGGAGGCCGTGACTTCGGGGGCGATGCGTTCGACTTCGCGGCACACCAGAGCCATCAGGTCGGCGAGCGGCAATTCGTTGACCATGCCCTCCAGCACGCGCTTTTGCAGCACCTCGTGCATCTTGGTGAGTGTGATGTCGGTCAGCACCGTGATGCTGCCACCCGGTCCGCCGGAGGCCTCGTTCGAGGCATTGATCATCATCGACACCCAGCGTGGCTGGCCAGCCTTGCTGTACAGCAGCGTCTCTATATGAAAGCCCCCTTGCTGGTCGATGCCATCACGGATTTCACTCAGCAGCCCGGGGTCGGAGTGTGGGCCCAGCAGCACGTCGCTGAGGTATTTGCCCAGCACCTCCGCAGGGCTGAACCCAAACAGGCGGGTGAATCCTTCATTCACATACACCACGTGCCGGGTGCTGTTGCTCATCACGATGGCGTTGTCGCTGGCATCCAGTGCCCTGCGCAACGGGGCATCGGCCAAAGGGGCTGGCGGCAGGATGCCGTGGTGGGGAGGAGTGCCGGAAGTGTGCGGGGCTGAAACGGGCATGGATGTCCCAAAGATCGTCCATGGATGCTAGCAAGTGCGCGCCACACTGCCAAGCGCGTTTGTGGCAAGTATTCATCTGAACCCCATGTTGTGCCTGTCATTCTTGGGTAGGGCCTGCTCTGTGGAGGGCCCCAGCGACGGCGGCGCACGCCGCTCTGGGATAATCCCGCCCCATGAGCGGCAACACCTTCGGAACCCTATTCGCAGTCACCAATTTTGGTGAATCCCACGGCCCGGCCATTGGCTGCGTGATTGACGGTTGTCCGCCCGGCATGCCGCTGTCCGAGGCCGACATCCAGGCCGACCTGGACCGGCGCCGCCCTGGCACCAGCCGCCACGTCACGCAGCGCAACGAGCCCGATGCGGTGGAAATCCTCTCCGGCGTGTACGAGGGCAAGACCACAGGCACGCCCATCGCCCTGCTGATCCGCAACACCGACCAGCGCAGCAAGGATTACAGCAACATCGCCGAGAGCTTTCGCCCCGGCCATGCCGACTACACCTACTGGCACAAGTACGGCATCCGCGACCCGCGTGGCGGTGGCAGGTCATCGGCCCGGCTGACGGCCCCCACGGTGGCTGCGGGCGCGGTGGCCAAGAAGTGGCTGGCCCAGCAATACGGTGCACAGTTTCGCGCCTGCATGACGCAGCTGGGCGAGCTGGCCATCCCGTTCGAGAGCTGGGAGCATGTGCGCAGCAACCCCTTCTTCGCCCCCGTGGCCGATGTGCAGCAGTACGAGGACTACATGGATGCCCTGCGCAAGGCCGGTGATTCGTGCGGTGCCCGCATCCGCGTGCAGGCCACCGGCGTGCCGGTGGGCCTGGGTGAGCCGCTGTACGACAAGCTTGATGCCGACATTGCCCACGCCATGATGGGCCTCAATGCTGTCAAGGGCGTGGAAATCGGCGCTGGGTTTGCCAGCGTGGCCCATCGGGGCACCATGCACGGTGATTCGATGACGCCCCAGGGCTTTCGCACCAACAACGCCGGTGGTGTGCTGGGCGGCATCAGCACCGGGCAGGACCTGGAAGTGAGCATTGCGATCAAACCCACCAGTTCCATCATCAGCCCGCGTGAATCGATCGATGTGCATGGCAACAGCACCGAGGTCATCACCAAGGGCCGCCATGACCCCTGCGTGGGCATCCGCGCCGCACCGATTGCCGAGGCACTGCTGGCACTGGTCGTCATGGACCACGCCCTGCGCCATCGCGCGCAGTGTGGCGACGTGGTGCCCCCGGTGCCGCCTATCCAGGCATCGTTCCTGTAACGGGCGCGCTGCGCTGCGGTTGGAGCACGGGCTTTCGGTGCTGGTGACGCAGAGGGCGTGCAGCGATGCGCGCCCTTTTTTCTTGGATTGAATGAGGTAGTCCATGCGCAGCTTGTTGGCACAGGGTTTCATGGGATCGCAGCGAGGTCGCCGCAAGGTCGCACTCGCGATGGTGGCCACACTGGGGGCGCTGCTGGCGGGCTGCGGCACGGCTTTGCCAACTGGCGATGGGCGAACCCCTCAGCACATCGACATCACGCTCATTGGCTTCAACGACCTGCACGGCAACCTGGAGCCGCCGCGCATGGCGCATACCGTCCAGACTGCGGCGGGGCCGGTCTCGGTGCCTGCCGGGGGCATGGCTTATTTCGCCAGCGCCATGGCGGCGCTCAAGGCCCGGGGGCCGCACCACGCCGTGGTTTCGGCGGGGGACATGGTGGGTGCATCGCCGCTGCTGTCGTCACTGTTCCTGGATGAGCCCACCATTGAGGCGGTCAACGCCATGCAGATCGACTTCAATGCCGTGGGCAACCATGAGTTCGACCGGGGCTGGCGCGAACTGCTGCGCCTGCAGCACGGCGGCTGCGAGAAGTTCACTGCGCGCCAGCCCTGCCAGATCAGCCAGCCCTTCGTTGGGGCGCGGTTCGGCTTCCTGGCCGCCAACACCGTGCGCACCGAGGATGGGCGCACGCTGCTGCCTGCCACCGGCATCAAACGATTTACCGAGGGTGGAGTGACCGTCACCCTGGGCGTGATCGGCCTCACGCTGCAGGCCACGCCCACCATGGTCAGCCCTTCGGGTGTGGCGGGCCTGCGCTTTGAGGACGAAGCGGCCACGGCCAACGCGCTGATTCCGCAGCTGCGTGCCCAGGGCGCCGATGTGATCGCTGTGGTCATCCACGAGGGCGGCGGCACCACGGCCGGCGTGCAGGAGACCAGCTGCGCGGGCCTTTCGGGCGACATCGTGCCCATCCTGGAGCGGCTGGACCCGGCCGTGGACGTGGTGGTATCGGGCCACACGCACCAGGCCTATGTTTGCGACTACGGCCGCGTGAACCCGGCCAAGCCCTTTCTGCTGACCAGCGCGGGCCAGTACGGCACGCTGCTCACGGACATCCAGTTGCGGGTGGACACGCGCACCCGCCGCGTGGTGCACAAAGCTGCGCGCAATGTCATCGTGCAGGGCGAGGCGTTCACGGGCAGCCAGGGGCACGTGCCCCTGACCTCGGCCGTGCCGTCCTTTGCGGCCGATCCGCAGGTGCAGAAGGTCATCGACACTTACCGTGCCGCCGCCGTGCCGCTGGCCCAGCGCCCCGTGGGGCAGGCCGCTGGCGCCCTGCGGCGCACACCGGCCCCGTCGCTCGAAAGCGCGCTGGGCAACCTGGTGGCCGATGCCCAGCTCCACGCCACGCGTGCACCGGAGCAGGGTGGGGCGCAGCTATCTTTGATGAATCCGGGCGGCCTGCGCGCTGATCTCGTGCCCGACGATCAAGGGCTGGTGCGCTATGGCCAGCTCTACGCGGTGCAGCCCTTCGGCAACCAGTTGGTCGTCAAGACCTTCACGGGCGCGCAGATCAAGGCGGCGCTGGAGCAGCAGTTCGCCAGCGGCAGCAACACCGTGCAGCGGCCCCGGGTGCTGCTGGTGTCCGCAGGATTTTCGTACCGCTATGACCTCACCCAGCCAGTGGGTGCGCGTATTAGCCACATGGTGCTGAACGGTACCCCGCTGCGCGACGATGCGCAGGTGCGCGTGGTGATGAGCAGCTACCTCGACAGCGGCGGGGACAACTTCACCGTGCTGGCCGAAGGCCGCGACCGCCTGGTGGGCGGGCTGGACCTGGATGCGCTGGAGGCTTACTTCCGCGCCCACAGCCCGGTGCCGGTGCCCGCCACGGACCGCATCACGCGCGGGGCCCGCTGAGGCGCGTGCTGGTTCTTAGCTGCGCCCCGGGCGCATTGCCGCCAGCCAGCGCAGCGGGTTGAATCCTGTCACCAGCCCGGTGGCCACCAGCACCAGCGCTCCGCCCCACACCATCCCGGGGCCCAAGGCCTCGCCCAGAAAGATGTGGCCCCAGGCCACACCGAACAGCGGGATCATGAAGGCCGAACTCATCGCTGCCACGGGCGAGACATGTTTGAGCACCCGCAGGTTGAGCCAGTAGGCCAGGCCCGAGGTCACGATGCCCATCACGGCCACCGCAGCCAGTGCCCCCGGTGTGAAACGGGCCTCGGGCAGGCTCCACGCAGCGCCCGGCAGCAGCAACACCAGTGCGGCGGCGTGGATGCCTGCGGCGATCGACAACGGGGACATTCGCGTCGTGGCGCGCTTCATCCACGTCGTAGAGATGCCATAGCACGCAGACGCTGCAATGCAGGCCGCCGCGGCCATCAGCAAGGCAGGCGTGGGCTCCACGGGCCCCAGCTGCACGATCAGCGCCACCCCCGCAAAGCCGCAGATGCAACCCAGCCACTTGCGCGTGCTCAGTGTGTCCTCCTTCATCCACGCGGCGGCAATCACGCCAAAGGGCACGGCCATGGTGTTGAGCAGTGAGCTGTAGCCGGCGGGCAGGTGCAAGGCCGCCCAGGCATACAGCAGAAAAGGCAGTGCGACGGTGAGCGTGCCCAGCCCGAACAGCTCGCGCCAATGGCGCCATGGCCAGGGTTCGTTGGCGACCCGCATGATGCCCATCAGCGTCAACGTGGCCAGGCCAATGCGCAGCGCAGCCATCACGTTGGGCCCGAGCACGGGGCTGGCAATGCGGATGAAAAGAAAGGAGGCGCCCCACAGGGCGGACAGCAGCACCAGCTGCAGGAAGTGGCGGGTTTTCACCGGGCGCATTGTGGAGTACAGGCGAGTCGCGCGCTGGCTCGCACCAAGCCAATTTTCAAGCCAAATTGGCACCTAGCGTTTGTCCAGAAAGCGCGGGCAGCTATTAATTTTGGAGCATTTTGCGGTGTAGCACGCGCGACAGCGCCCGCCCGCACAGGTCCACATGCGTCGCCCGTGGATGTGGGTGCTACTCTATTTATAGCTGTTAGCGCTTGTGTGATAACCGCTGGAGGCCAAAATCGCCTGAGATCGTCCGGCCCTGTAGCCGGCACCGGTGCAGACAGCAATACGAAGGCTTTTACTTGCGCACTTCGTCGACCATGGCGCGGAAGTCGTCGATGTCTTCAAAGCTGCGGTACACGCTGGCAAAGCGGATGTATGCCACCTTGTCGAGCTTCTTGAGCTCGCGCATCACCAGCTCACCAATGCGGCTGGAGATCACCTCGCGCTGGCCCAGGTTGAGCAGCTTTTCCTCGATGCGCTCGATGGCGCTGTCGATCTGGTCGGTGCTCACGGGGCGCTTGCGCAAAGCCAGGTTGAACGAGGCGAGCAGCTTGCCCCGGTCGTATTCAATGCGGCGCCCGTCCTTCTTGACGATGGCCGGGAAGTTTACTTCCGGCCGCTCGTAGGTGGTAAAGCGCTTGTCGCACGCGCCGCACTGGCGGCGGCGGCGGATGAAGACCCCATCCTCAGACACCCGCGTTTCAACGACTTGCGTCTCGAGGTGGCTGCAGAAGGGGCACTTCATGGTTTTCGGCTGTGGATTTAGCCGTAGACGGGGAAGCGGGCGGTCAGGGCATTGACCTTGGCGCGCACCGCAGCGATGTTGGCTTCGTCGCGCGGGTTGTCCAGCACGTCGGCGATCAGATTGGCCGTGATGCGGGCCTCTTCTTCCTTGAAGCCGCGCGTGGTCATGGCAGGGGTGCCAATGCGCACGCT
>Ga0160492_100539_pt1 | contig 20688 bp, 19 predicted proteins | sample DID2MG_FD_108258 | JGI IMG/M metagenome (GOLD analysis project Ga0160492, IMG submission 108258) | Enriched soil microbial communities from UW Madison campus, WI, USA - DID2877_E24_FP2 MG | ecosystem: Environmental > Terrestrial > Soil > Unclassified | place: USA: Madison, Wisconsin | collected... | reverse complement strand
GTTCGAGCCCGGCCCGCTGGGCCTGCGTGAGCAACTGCTCAACCGCCCGCTGGTGCAGCGCTTTGAGCTGGACGCCGCACGCCAACTGCTGCACATCGACTTCTCGGGCCTGCAGATCAACACCGCCAGCACCATCGACGCCATCGAGCAGGAGGTGCGCCACCTGCTGGCCCCGCTCGCCACGCGTGGCGAACGCGTGGCGGTGATCGTGAACTACGACCACTTCACCATCGCGCCCGACCTGGCGGATGCCTATGCGGCCATGGTGCAAGGCCTCACGCGCGACCACTATGCGGAGGTCAAGCGCTACGGCACCGTGGGGTTCCTCAAGTCTCGATTGACCTGATTGCTATATTAATAATAGCTATCAAGGCAATCTGGTCGCGCGCAAGGGCCTGTTTTTGCTTCAGATTTTTCAGTCACTGGGCGACGCCGCGCTGCAGCGGCCGGGTGCAGGCCCCCGCGTGGATGTCTCCATAATCACCGCCCATGGACAAACTCAAGGCCTTCGAATCCTTTGTATCGGTGGCCACGCGCGGCAGCCTCACGGCAGCCGCCAAGGCCGAGGGCGTGGCGCCCGCCATCATGGGCCGTCGGCTCGATGCGCTCGAAGAGCACCTGGGCGTGAAGCTCTTGGTGCGCACCACCCGCCGCATCAGCCTCACGCACGAGGGCAGCGCGTTCCTGGAAGACTGCCAGCGCCTGCTGTCCGACGTGGCCAATGCCGAGGCCAGCGTGTCCGAAGGCGGCGTCAAGGCCACGGGCCATTTGCGCATCACCGCCCCGGCTGGTTTTGGCCGCCGCCATGTGGCGCCGCTGGTGCCGCGTTTCCGCTCGGCGCACCCCGATGTGACCATCTCTCTCAACCTCAGTGACCGCGTGGTGGACCTGGCGGGCGAAGGCTTTGACTGCGCTGTGCGCGTGGGCGATTTGCCCGATTCGTCGCTGGTGAGCGTGCGCATTGCCGACAACCGCCGCCTGTGCGTGGCCACACCCGAATACCTGGCCCGGCGCGGCACCCCGCGCGCCCCGGCCGAGCTGGTGCAGCACGACTGCCTCACGCTCTCCAGCGACGCCTCGCAGACGCGCGGCTGGGCGTTCCGGGTGCCGCATGCCGATGGCTCCACCGAGGTCATGCACCTCAAGCCCGGCGGGCCGCTCGACTGCTCCGATGGCCAGGTGCTGCACGACTGGTGCCTGGGCGGCTGGGGCATTGCCTGGCGCAGCACCTGGGAGGTCGAGGCCGAGATCGCCGCAGGCCGACTGGTCGCGGTGCTGGAGGACTTTGCCGCACCGCCCAACGGCATCTACGTGGTCTTCCCCCAGCGCAAGCACCTGCCGCTGCGTGTGCGGCTGTGGATCGAGCACCTCAAGCACCAGTACGCACAGCCCGCGTTCTGGAAAGGCCCCCAGGGCGGCTGACGGCCCCGTGGCAGACTGCACATTCCATGTCCGAGCCCACGCTTCTCGTCGCTGACGACCACCCGCTGTTCCGCGCGGCCGTGCTGCACGTGCTGCGCGAACGCCTGCCCCAGTACCGCACGCTGGAGGCGGCCAGCGCCGCCACGCTGGGCACGGCGCTGCAGGAGCACCCGGAGATCGAGCTCGTGCTGCTGGACCTGAGCATGCCCGGCACACGCGGCTTCTCGGCCCTGCTGCATGTGCGCGGCGAATACCCCGAGCTGCCGGTGGTGATCATTTCGTCCAACGACCACCCGCGTGTCATCCGGCGCGCCCAGCAGTTTGGCGCGGCAGGCTTCATCCCAAAGTCCGCGCCTGCCGAGGCCATGGGCGACGCCATCCAGGCCGTGCTGGACGGCGGCAGCGGGTTCCCGCCCATGGCGGCCGAGCGCTCCGAGGCCGACGCCGAGTTGGCCGCGCGGCTCGCGCAGCTCACGCCCCAGCAGTTCCGCGTGCTGCTGTGCCTGGCCGACGGGCTGCTCAACAAGCAGATCGCCGCCGCGCTGGGGTTGGCGGAGAACACGGTGAAGGTGCACGTCACCGCCATCCTGAAAAAGCTCGCGTGCTACAGCCGCACGCAGGCGGCGGTGCTGGTCAAAAGCCTGGAGACGGAAGACGGCGTGTCTTCCTGAGGTGGAGATCTGCATCAAAACGGCCGCTGTCGCTTATTCAAAAAGCCCTGGCAGCTACTAAAAGCGTAGCGACGAGCGCAGCCTATCCAACCGGGCGCAGCACCCTGCGCGACGCGCCGTGCAAGCGCCGCCAACACACAGTGCATGCACTGGCGTCCTCCCGCTTCCCGTGGCGCGCAGCGCGGAGAGAGAAGGGGAAGCCGCGCAGCGGCTCAGGGGGATGCTTCCTGTCTCAGCAGCGTCTGACTCACCAGCGCCCGCAGCGCGGGCGCCCGCACCGGCTTGGCCAGAAAGCCCCAGCCGCGTTCGGCGGCCTGGCGGCGCAGGGTGGCGTCACGTTCGGCGGTGACCAGGATCACGGCGGGGGCTTGGCCCCAGCGCTGGCACAGCTCCGTGTAGACATCGGGGCCATGGTGGTGGCTGCCCAGGTGCACGTCCAGCAGCACCAACCGGGGTGCCTGGCCGGGCTGGGCGGCGGCCAGGGCCTCGGGCGCGCCAGCGGCCAGTGGCACCGTGCAGCCCCAGCGCTGCAGCAGGGCCTGCGTGGCGGTGCAGGTGGGGCCGTCGTCATCAATGACCCAGGCGCTGCTGCCCTGCAGCGGCGCGTCGTCGGCGGGTTGCTGCATGGTGGCGGGGGGCGCAGCCTGCTGCGCAGCGGCGGGGTTGCCCAGCGGCACACACACCCAGAACACGCTGCCACGCCCCAGTTGCGAGCGCAGGCCAATGTCGTGCCCCAGCAGGCGGCCCAGGCGTTCGACAATGGCCAGGCCCAGGCCTGCGCCCCGGTCGTCGGCGCGGCCCTCGTCCAGGCGGCGGAATTCTTCGAAAATTACACGCTGCAGCGCCTCGGGGATGCCGGGGCCCTGGTCATGCACTTCGATGCGCAGGTGGTCATTGCCCACTCTGCGGCAGCCCACCACGATGCGCCCGCGCCGGCTGTAGCGGATGGCGTTGGAGACAAAGTTCTGCAGGATGCGGCGCAGCAGGTTGTCGTCGGTGCGCACCACGGCGCGCGTGGGCACGCAGCGCAGTTGCAGGCCCTGGCTTTCGGCCAGCACGCCAAAGTTGTGGCCCAGCACCTGCAAGAGTGGCCCTAGGGCCACGTCGTGGATGTGCACATCGAACTGGCCCGATTCCATGCGCGAGATGTCGAGCAGGCTGTTGAGGATGGCGTCCTGCGCGGCCAGGGCGCCGTCGATGCTGTCCACGGCGTGCCGTTCGGCGTCGCCTGGCAGATGGCTGCGCAGCAGCGAAGTGAACATGCGCGCGGCGTTCAGGGGCTGCAGCAGATCGTGCACGGCGGCGGCCACAAAGCGGGTCTTGGAGCGGTTGGCCTGCTCGGCCTCGCGCCGCGCGGCGTCCAGGTCGCGGGTGCGGTCGGCCACGCGCTGCTCCAGCGCATCGGCCAGCGATCGCAGCTCGCGTGCGGCGTTCTTGTAGCTGGTGATGTCGGCGTAGCTGGTCACAAAACCGCCTTCGGGCAGCGGATTACCCCGGATCTCCAGCACCGTCCCGTCGTCCTTGGCGCTTTCGTGCAGGTGTGGCGTGCCGCTGCGCAGGTGGGCCAGCCGCCGTTCGATGGCCTCATCCACCGGGCCGGGCCCCAGCAGGCCCCGGCGCGCGTTGTGGCGCATCAGGTCGGCAATGGGCTGGCCCACGCGCATCAGGTCTGCCGGGAAGCGAAACAGCTGCACATAGCGCGAGTTCCAGGCCACCAGGTTCAGGTCGGCGTCGATGATGACCACGCCCTGCGGCAGATGTTCCAGGCTGCGCGAGAGGCCCGTGTCGGTCTGCTGGGCGGCCTGCTGCGCCGCCTGCACGATGCCGTCCTGCGCGGTGCGAAGCTCCTGGGCGTGCTGGCGCAGCACGGTCTCCAGCTCCTGGCGGCTGCGCTGGCGCAGGCTTGACAGGCGCTGGCGCTGGCGCACAAACAGCACGAGCAGGCCCAGCGCCAGCCAGCCGCCCGCGCCTGCCGCAGCGGCCCACCGGCTGTCCGCGAAGCTGCTGTGTGTCTCGTGCAGCAGGTGCAGCTGCCACAGGGTGCCGGGCAGGGGCTGGGTCCGCCACAGCACGCGGCCGGGCAGGGCAGGGGCCTGCACGCTGACCAGCCGACCGCCAGTGTCCAGGGCTTCCACCACGCGGACTTCCAGCGGGCGCAGCGGCTGGTCGGCGTACTGCCGGGTGGCGTTCAGCTCGCGGCGTTCCTCATCGTCCAGTGGCTCCAGCAGGCGGTAGCGCCACGCATTCTGGCTGGCCAAAAAAACCACGCCATGCGCGTCCGACGCCAGCACGATGTCGGTGGTCTGCAGCCACTCGCGTTCCAGCTCCTGCAGCGCGATCTTGATGGCCACCAGCCCCAGCGTCTGGCCCTGGTCGTCGTGGATGGCCTGAGACAGAAAGTAGCCCGGCTCACCCGTGGTCACGCCAATGCCATAGAAGCTGCCGCGCCCCTGGGCCAGCGCCTGCTGCACGTAGGGGCGAAAGCTGTAGTCCACCCCCACATTGCTGGTGGCCGTGCGCCAGTTGCTGGCGGCCACGGCCAGGCCGTCGCGGTTGAGCAGGGTAAGGGTGGAGGATTGGCTGGCACCGTTGGCCTGCTCCAGCTTGCGGTTGAGCTGCTCCCCATCGGCCGCACTCAGTGGGTGGGTCAGCGCGTTGCGCAGCTGTGCATCCAGCGCCAGCACTTCGGGCAGGGTGCGGTAGCGGTCGATGCGCTGGGCCAGGGCCTGGCCGTAGAGCGCCAGTTGGCCCTGCACGCTGCGGTTTTCTTCCTGCAGTGAACGCTGCCAGGCCCATTGGCCGGCGATGAACATGCTGCCCACCATGCCCCCAAGCAGGATCAGCAGGGTCCAGAATTTTCGGAGGCGGGGCGTCATCGTCATGGGGAAAATTTGTTCCTGGCGCGGTCCGTAGGCTGGGATGTTGCGGGGAGCGAGTGTGCCGCATCCCGGCCAGGTGCTAGGTGTTTTCCCTATATTGGGGCAAGCGGCGCCCTATGGCGGTGCCCCTGACTAATACCAATAGGTTATCGGCTCAAACAGCGTGCGGCGGTACAAACGGCACCCTCGACGCACCCCGGTGGTGCAGTCTTTCGTGATTTCAGGAGACCTCCATGCACGCCATTTCCGCCCCCACAGCCCACCCCGTGCGGCTGCCTTTTTACCGGCAGCTGTATTTCCAGGTGGTGCTCGCCATCGTCCTGGGTGTCTTGCTCGGGCATTTTGAACCCGCCTATGGCGAGGCGCTCAAGCCGCTGGGTGATGCCTTCATCAAGCTGGTCAAGATGATCATCGCGCCGGTGATCTTCCTGACCATCGTGACCGGCATTGCGGGCATGTCGCAGCTGAGCAGCGTGGGCCGCGTGTTTGGCAAGGCCATGGCGTACTTTTTGTTCTTCTCCACGCTGGCCCTGGTGGTGGGTCTGGTGGTGGCCAACGTGGTGCAGCCCGGCGCGGGCATGAACATCAACGTCGCCGATCTGGACCAGACGGCCGTGAAGAGCTACGTGGCCAAGTCGCATGAGATGAGCCTGACCGGGTTTGCGATGGACATCATCCCCAAGACGCTGGTCAGCCCCTTCGTGGGCGACAACATCCTGCAGGTGCTGCTCGTGGCCGTGCTGTTTGGCGTGGGCCTGGCACTGGTGGGTGAGGCGGGCCGTCCGGTGCAGCATTTTCTGGAAGCGCTGACCACCCCCGTGTTCAAGGTGGTGGGCATTGTGATGAAGGCCGCGCCCATCGGTGCGTTCGGTGCCATGGCGTTCACCATCGGCAAGTTTGGCCTGGGTTCGCTGGTCAATCTGGCCTGGCTGGTGGGCTCGTTCTACATCACCTCGTTGCTGTTCGTGGTGGTGATCCTGGGCTTTGTGGCGCGGCTGTGTGGATTCTCGGTGTTCAAGCTGTGCCGCTACCTGAAGGCCGAGCTGATGCTGGTGCTGGGCACCTCGTCGTCTGAATCCGCCTTGCCCTCGCTGATGGAAAAGATGGAAAAGGCCGGTTGCAGCAAGTCGGTGGTGGGTCTGGTGGTGCCCACGGGCTATTCCTTCAACCTGGACGGCACCAACATCTACATGACGCTGGCCGCGCTGTTCATCGCCCAGGCCACGAACACCGAACTGACGCTGGGTCACCAGGTGGCGTTGCTGCTGGTGGCGATGCTCAGCTCCAAAGGCGCAGCAGGCGTGACCGGTGCAGGCTTCATCACTCTGGCCGCCACCCTGGCCGTGGTGCCTGAAGTGCCGGTGGCCGGCATGGCGCTGATTCTGGGTGTGGACCGCTTCATGAGCGAATGCCGCTCGCTGACCAACTTTATTGGTAACGCCGTGGCCACCGTGGTGGTATCCCGTTGGGAAAACGCGCTGGACCATGAGCGCCTGGATGCCGCGCTGAACGGTCATCCCCTGCCCGCCCCGGCCACTGCCATGGCCCCGGTGGTGCCTGCGGATGTGCCGGCAGGCGCGATGGCCCGCACGGTGGCCTGATCGCGTCCGCTCCGGTGTTCGGTCAAAGCGGCGCAGGCCCTCGGGTCTGCGCCGCTTTTTTTGGGGGGACGCAATGCGGTGGCACACATACCGGCATGCCGCGTTGCGCGGCGGTCGCGAAATTCCTCAAGCAAAATGGCGGCCACCCGGGTTTCAGAAAAGCAGCGCGCACTGAGGTCCTGGGTTTTGCAAAGGAAACCCCCATGACCCTCGAAGCCGTCCTCGCCGCCCTGCACCTGGTGGCCATCCTGACCTTTGTGGTCTTTTTATCGAGCCAGGCGGCGCTGTGCCGCATGGAGTGGATGAACGCCGCTGTGGTCGAGCGTCTGGCGCGGCTGGATGTGATCTACGGTGTGGCGGGGGCGCTGATGATCGCCAGCGGCGTGGCGCGTGTCCTCTGGGGCATCAAGGGGGCTTCGTGGTATCTCTCGCAGCCGCTGTTTCACATCAAGATCACCATCATTCTGGTCATGATTCTCCTGTCCTTCTGGCCTTCGCTGGTGTTTCGCCGCTGGCGCCATGCCCTGCGCAGCACGGGGGCACTGCCAGCGGCGCAGGAGGTGGCCAAGGTACGCCGCCTCGTGATGATCCAGTCCCACGTGTTGCCCGTGGTGGCGGTGATCGCGGTGTTCTGGGCGCGGGGCTGGTAGGCGTCGCAAGAAAGACGTTCCGCCCAGAAAAAAGCCGCTGACCCTCACGGGCAGCGGCTTTCTTTGTTTTGACAGGGCTTATTTGTTCTTCAAGCATTCGCTCATGAAGGCCTTGCGCTCGTCGCCCTTGAGCGTCTTGGCTTTTTCGTCAGCGTTGCAGGCCTTCATCTTGTTTTGCTGGGTTTCTGGCTTGTTGCTCAGGCAGGTCTTCATGAAAGCCTTGCGCTCGTCGCCCTTCTTGTCCGCCGCTTCCGCATTGCAGGTGGCCATGCGGGTCTGCTGCTTGGTGGGCGCGGCGGCCGATGCCGCAGGCGCTGCCGGCGTGGCGGGGGTTGCTGCCGTGGCCGGGGCGGCGGCCTTGGCTCCGGCGGCAGGGGCGTCGGCGGCGTGGGCTGCGCTGAACGAAAGGACCAGGCTCAGGGCTGTCAGGGAGAGAAGCTTGTTCATAGGGGCTCCAGTAGAGTGTGGCATCTGACGCAACCTGCGTCGGATTGCCCGATTACAACGTATGCCCTGGAGACGGGGCTGACACGCCGCAGGCCAGGCCATGATTCTTTACGATCTGTTGCGTACTGGCTGCGCAGGGCTGCTTTGGCGGTGCTGGCGGCATGCTCGGTCAGCGCCCCGGCCCGGCCCCGTAAAATCCGCCGATGCTCACAGCCAAAAATGAATTGCTCGCTGCGCTTGCAGCCGAGCTGGAAGTCCTGTCCCCTGGCGCTGGCGCCAAGGCGGCGTTTGAATCCCCCAAGGTGGCGGCCCATGGCGACTTCGCCTGCACCGCCGCCATGCAACTGGCCAAGCCGCTCAAGCTCAATCCCCGCGCCTTGGGTGAACAGCTCAAGGCCGCACTGGAGGCCACGCCCGCCTTCACCCGCTGGGTGGATGCCATTGAAATCGCCGGACCGGGCTTTCTGAACATCCGCGTGAAGCCCGCCGCCAAGCAGGAAATCGTGCGCGAGGTGCTGGCCGCTGGCGAGCGTTTCGGTTATCAACCCGACAACGGCCAGCGCGTGCTGGTCGAGTTTGTCTCGGCCAACCCCACCGGCCCGCTGCACGTGGGCCACGGCCGCCAAGCTGCTCTAGGCGATGCCATCTGCAACCTGTTCAGCACCCAGGGCTGGAAGGTGCACCGCGAGTTCTACTACAACGACGCGGGCGTGCAGATCGATACTCTGACCAAGAGCACGCAGCTGCGCGCCAAGGGCTTCAAGCCCGGCGATGACTGCTGGCCCACCGACAGCGACAACCCGCTGGCCAAGAACTTCTACAACGGTGACTACATCGCCGACATTGCCGAGGCCTTCAAGGCCAAGGCCACGGTGAAGGCCGACGACCGCGAGTTCACGGCCAACGGCGACGTAGAGGACTACGACAACATCCGCCAGTTCGCCGTGGCCTACCTGCGCAACGAGCAGGACAAGGACCTGCAGGCGTTCAACCTGCACTTTGACGAGTACTACCTGGAGTCCAGCCTGTACACCAGCGGCCGCGTCGAGGCCACGGTGAACAAGCTCGTCGCCAATGGCAAGACCTACGAGCAAGACGGTGCGCTGTGGCTGAAAAGCACGGACTACGGCGACGACAAGGACCGCGTCATGCGCAAGCAGGACGGCTCCTTCACCTACTTCGTGCCCGATGTGGCGTACCACATCGCCAAGTGGGAGCGTGGCTTCACGAAGGTCGTCAACATCCAGGGCACGGATCACCACGGCACCATTGCCCGCGTGCGCGCGGGCTTGCAAGCGGCCGACGTGGGCATTCCGCAGGGCTACCCCGACTATGTGCTGCACACCATGGTGCGTGTGGTCAAGGGCGGTGAAGAGGTCAAGATCAGTAAGCGCGCAGGCAGCTATGTCACGCTGCGCGACCTGATCGAATGGACCAGCAAGGACGCCGTGCGTTTCTTCTTGCTCTCCCGCAAGCCCGATACCGAGTACACCTTCGACGTGGACCTGGCCGTGGCTCAGAACAACGACAACCCCGTGTACTACGTGCAGTACGCGCATGCCCGCATCCAGTCGGTGCTGCGCGCGTGGCAAGAGGCTGGCGGTGGCAACTTGGCTTCGCTGCACGATATTGATCTGTCGGCTCTCGAAGGCCCACAGGCCCAGGCGCTGATGCTGCAACTGGCCAAGTACCCCGAAATGCTCACGGCTGCGGCCGACGGCGAAGCCCCGCACGATGTGACCTTCTACCTGCGCGACCTTGCCGCCAGCTACCACAGCTACTACGACGCCGAGCGCATCCTGGTGGACGACGAGGCCGTGAAGAAGGCTCGCCTGGCGCTGGTCGCCGCCACCGCGCAGGTATTGCACAATGGCCTGGCCGTGCTGGGCGTGTCGGCTCCAGCCAGAATGTAAGCAGTCACTATGAAGAAACAACAGACGGGCGGGACCATCGTCGGCTTTATCGTTGGGGTCATCGTGGGCCTGGGCGCTGCTTTGGCTGTGGCGGTGTACGTGACCAAGGTGCCGGTGCCCTTCCTTAACAAGGGCAATGGCCGGGGCGTGGACATGGACGCCGCCGAGACCCAGAAGAACAAGAACTGGGATCCCAATTCGCCTTTGTATGGCAAGAACCCTGCTCGCCCGGCAGCCCCGCCCGCTGTGGCTGCCTCGGCGCCCACCCCGGCCGCGCCGGATGCGCGGGCTGTGGCATCGGCGCCCGCACCCAAGCCCGCTGCCAGCAAGCCCGAGGCCAAAGCCGAAACCAAGCCCGGCGCCGACCCGCTGGGCGATCTGGCCGTGGCCAAGGCTGCTGCCAAGGGCAATCTGGACCCGTTCGACTACTTTGTCCAGGCCGGGGCTTTCCGCACCCAGGCGGACGCCGATGCGCAGCGCGCCAAGCTGGCCATGCTGGGCTGGGAGGCCCGCGTGAGCGAGCGTGAGCAGAATGGCCGGGCGGTGTTCCGCGTGCGTGTGGGGCCGTTCACCAAGCGCGACGACGCCGAGCAGCTCAAGGAGAAGCTCGATGGTGCCGGGCTGGAGTCGGCGCTGGTGCGCGTGCAGCGCTGACGCGCCAGACTTCGGGTGGCTGAACTTTTTGCGGGGGCATGGCTCACATCCCCCAGACCTGTAACAGGAGAGTCTTTGTCATGAAACGCCGTGAGTTTTCTTTGTCCGCCGCCTCGGCGGTTGCCGCTTCCGCCCTGACGTTGCCAGTGGCCACCCCCGCGCTGGCTCAGGCCCGCCAGTTCAAGGAGGGCAAGGACTTCCGGCGGCTGGACAAGCCGGTAGCGCCCGACGCGCCTGCGGGCAAGGTCGATGTGATCGAGTTCTTCTGGTACAGCTGCCCCCACTGCAACGCTTTTGAACCCGCGCTCGACGCCTGGGTCAAGGCCGCCCCCAAGGACCTCTCCGTCCGTCGTATGCCCGTGGCCTTCAACGCGAGCTTTGTGCCCCAGCAAAAGTTGTACTACGCCCTGGAAGGCATGGGCAAGCTCGAAGCCCTGCACGCCAAGGTGTTCCGCGCCATCCATGTGGAAAAGCAAAAGCTGGCCAAGGACGACGAAATTTTTGCCTGGGTGGCCCAACAGGGTGTGGACGCCGCCAAGTTCAAGGAAATCTACACCTCGTTCAGCGTGTCCAACCAGGTTCGCCGTGCTTCGCAACTGCAGGACGCCTACGGTGTGGAGGGCGTGCCCTCGATGGGTGTGGCGGGCAAGTTCTACACCGATGGCACCATGGCGGGCAGCATGCAAAACGTGCTGCAGGTGGTGGAACATCTGGCGGCAGTGGCCCGCAAAGGCTGACGGTTTTCGCCCGGCCGCCGGTTCCCATTGGCAAAAGCCCGCACATGCGGGCTTTTTTCATGGAGGAACGCGATGGGGTGGCTACAATGATTGCAAGATTCGTGCCCTATGAACCATCGCCTCCTTCCGATCCTCCTGCTCGCGGCCCTGACCTGCACCTTCGGTGTGGCCCATGCCGAAAAGGCCGACCGCGCCAAGCCCATGAACATCGAGGCGGACGCTTTGCGCCACGATGAGCTCAAGCAAACCAGCGTGTTCTCTGGCCGCGTGGTCATGACCAAGGGCTCCATCGTGCTGCGTGGCGCGCGGCTGGATGTGCGTCAGGATGCCGATGGCTACCAGTACGGTGTGGTCACGGCAGAGCCCGGCAAGCGCGCCTTCTTCCGGCAAAAGCGCGACACCCTGCCGGGAGCACCCGACGAGTTCATCGAAGGCGAGAGCGAAGTCATCGAGTACGACGGCAAGGCCGACAACGTGCGCTTCATCACCCGTGCCGAGTTGCGCCGCTACCGGGGCGCGGTGCTCAGCGACGAGATCACCGGCGCCGTGATTGTCTACAACAACCTGACCGACGTGTTCTCCGTGGACGGCAAGCGCACCGCCACCAACGCTGCGGGCGATGCCCCCGCACCGGGCAGCCGCGTGCGCGCCGTGCTGGCCCCCAAAGATCCACCGCCCGCTGCGGCGGCCCCCGAGGCGGCGTCCCCGGCCTCAGCCCCGGCGCTGCGCCCCAGCAACAGCCTTGGCGGCGGCGCCAAGTGAGTGGGCCCGCTGTGAGTACCGGTCCTGACACTCAGGCGGGTAGCCGCCTGGGGCCTGATTCCCAGGCGGGCAGCCGCCTGGAGGTGCAGCACCTGGCCAAATCTTATGGCAGCCGCAAGGTCGTCAAGGACGTTTCGCTGGTCGTGCAAAAAGGTGAGGTCGTGGGGCTGCTCGGCCCCAACGGCGCGGGCAAGACCACCTCGTTCTACATGATCGTGGGCCTGGTGCGCAGCGACGAGGGTGACATCCGCATCGACGGCCAATCGGTGGCCCACATGCCCATTCACCGGCGCTCGCGTCTGGGCCTGTCGTACCTGCCGCAAGAGGCCTCGATCTTTCGCAAACTCACGGTCGAAGAGAACGTGCGCGCTGTGCTGGAACTGCAGCGTGGTGATGACGGCCAGCCGCTCTCGCGCGACGCCATCGAGGAGCGCCTGACGGCCCTGCTCCAGGAGCTGCGCGTGGACCACCTGCGCGCCTCGCCCGCCATGGCCCTGTCCGGTGGCGAGCGCCGCCGCGTCGAGATTGCCCGGGCCCTTGCCACACAACCGCGTTTCATCCTGCTGGATGAGCCCTTTGCCGGCATCGACCCCATTGCCGTGATCGAGATCCAGCGCATCATCGGCTTCCTGAAGGCGCGGGGCATTGGTGTGCTCATCACCGACCACAATGTGCGCGAAACCCTGGGCATCTGCGACCACGCCTTCATCATCAGCGATGGCCGCGTGCTCGCGCAGGGCACGCCGTCCGAGATCGTGGACAACGCCGAGGTACGACGTGTTTACCTTGGCGAACACTTCAGGATGTGATGAAGCCTGGACTCTCGCTGCGCGTCTCGCAGCATCTTGCATTGACCCCCCAGCTTCAGCAGTCCATTCGGCTGCTGCAGTTGTCCACGCTCGAACTCTCGCAGGAAGTCGAGCAGATGCTCGACGAAAACCCGTTCCTCGAACGCAATGCCGACGAGGCTCCGCGCGAGGAGTTTGGGCTCGAAGCCGCCGACACGCCCGCGCAGCCCGATGAGTACAGCGCCGATGATGCTATATTTACAGGAGCTAGCAGCGCAAGCAGCACAAGCGCTGAAGGCCAAAATGATGCTGAAACGCCGAGTGCTGGCGCTGACGAGCCTGACTGGAGCGGTGACGGCACGGTAGAAATGGCACCCAACGACGCGGAGTGGGGCGGGGATGCGCCCGCCCGCAACCGCAACGACTCCGAAGGCGACGAGGCCGACGCCACCGAGCTGGCCCGTTCGCATGAGTCGCTGACCGCATTTTTGCACCGTCAGGCACTGGCGCTGCGCTTGTCAGAGATTGACCGCGCAGCGCTGCGTTTTCTCATTGAATCGCTCAACGACGACGGCTACCTCGAAGAGCCGCTGGAAGAGCTGGCCATCAGCCTGGCCGGGCCGGACGACCTGGAGCAGATTGAAGAGCTGGTGCACCGCTTCACCGTGGCCCAGCGCCTGCTGCAGAGCCTGGAGCCCACCGGCGTGGGCGCGCGCAACCTGGCCGAATGCCTGACGCTGCAGCTCACGGCGCTGGCTGCCGACGAGGACAGCGATGCTGACCCCGACACGGTGCAGACCGCGCTGCGCATTTGTCAGCAGCCGCTGGAGATGCTGGCCCGCCGCGACATCCGCCGCCTGACGCAGCTGTGTGGCGACGGCGAAGAGCGCACCCGCGCCGCCATGGCGCTGATCGCTCGCCTGGAGCCCCGCCCCGGCCGTCGCTTTGCCGACGTGGAGCGCAACATCATCATTCCCGATGTCATCGTGCGCAAAGCCGGGCGTGCCAATGGACGCGATGGCCAGCACAACTTCATCGTCAGCCTCAACCCCGATGTGATGCCGCGCCTGCGCGTGCACGACATATATGCTGGCGCCCTGCGCGGCCACAAGGGCGGCGAGGGCCACCAGGGCATGCAGCAGCGCCTGCAGGAGGCCCGCTGGTTCATCAAGAACATCCAGCAGCGCTTTGACACCATCCTGCGCGTCTCGCGCGCCATCGTGGAGCGGCAAAAAAGCTTCTTCACCCACGGCGAGTTGGCCATGCGCCCGCTGGTGCTGCGCGACATCGCCGACGAACTGGGCCTGCACGAATCCACCATCAGCCGCGTGACCACCGCCAAATACATGGCTACGCCCATCGGCACGTATGAGCTGAAGTACTTCTTTGGCTCCGGCCTGGGCACCGAGACCGGCGGCAACGCATCCAGCACCGCCGTGCGCGCGCTCATCAAGCAGTTTGTGGCCGCAGAAAGCCCCGCCAAGCCGCTGTCCGACAGCCAGATCGCTGAGATGCTCAAGGAACAGGGCATCGAGTGCGCACGCCGCACCGTGGCCAAGTACCGCGAAGCGCTCAAGATCGCGCCGGCCAACCTGCGCAAGGCGCTGTAGGTACCCCGGTTGGGGGCGCATGGCTCGCCCTGTTTGAATTTTTCGTTTTTCTATCCGCCACCCCACCATGGCCCGCATCGTCTTCGACCTCCCCCCGCACTTCGGCTTTGCCACCGAACTGCAGATCTACATCAGCCACGTCAACCAAGGCGGGCACCTGGACAACGCGCAACTGCTGAGCCTGGTCTCTGAAGCGCGGGTGCGCTTCTTCCAGTCGCTGGGCTACCCCGAGGCCGACGTGGGCGGGCTGTCCATCGTGGTCGGCGACATCGTGGCGCAGTACAAGTCCGAAGGTTTCCATGGCGAGACCATGCGCGTGGAGATGGCGCCTGCGGACTTCAACCGCTATGGGTTTGACCTGGTCTTTTGCATGACCGAAGAGACCTCAGGCCGCGAGGTGGCGCGCGGCAAGATCGGCATCGTCTTCATCGGCAAGGCCGACCGCAAGGTGGCGCCGATCCCCGAATCCATCCGCCAATTGCTGCTGGCCCGCGCGGGAACGCCGGATTCCCACGCATTGTCTGAGCGCGTATCCTCCCCATCGACATGAACCAACTCCAACTTTTTCTCCCCTGCGCCGCTGGTGTGGAGGGCTTTCTGGCCGATGAGGTGCATGGCATCACCGGCCTCACGGGGCAAGACCTGCTGGTCGGCCGCGGCGGCGTGCTGCTGCGCGCCTCGTGGCGCGAGGCGCTGCTGCTCAACCTGCACAGCCGACTGGCCCAGCGCGTGCTGGTGCAACTGGCGCACCGCCCTTACCGCTCCGAGAACGATCTCTATGCCATGGCCAGCGACGTGGCCTGGGAAATCTGGTTCACCACGCGCCAGACCTTCAAGGTCGAGGTGACCGCCCAGCACAGCCCGCTGCAGAGCCTCAACTTCGCAGGTCTCAAGGTCAAGGACGCGGTGGCCGACCGCTTTCGCGCCAAAAGCGGGGTGCGCCCCGACGTGAACACCCAGTGGCCCGATGTGCGCATCCACCTGCACCTGACCACCGACGAAGCCACCATCTACATCGACACCTCCGGCGAGCCGCTGTTCAAACGCGGCTGGCGCGAGGACAAGGGCGACGCCCCGCTCAAGGAAACCCTGGCCGCCGCCATGATCGCCGCCAGTGGTTGGGACCCGCACGGCGACAACCCCCAGCCGCTGTACGACCCCTGCTGCGGCAGCGGCACCATCGTGATCGAAGCCGCGCAGATCGCCTGCCGCATCCCGGCGGGCATGCTGCGGCGCTTTGCGTTCGAGAAGCTGCTGCCGTTCCAGGCCCATGTCTGGGATGCTATTAAAAAAGAAGCTGAAAACGCAATACAGAAAAGCGCTGTGCCCCTGTTTGGCAGTGATGTGGCCTTCCGCATGGTCGATTTTGCGCAGCGCAATGCTGAGCGCGCAGGCGTGGCCGATGCCGTGCAGCTGCGCGGCGGCGACGCTCTGCAGCGCATGCCGCCCTGCGAGCAGCCCGGCGTGATGCTGCTCAACCCGCCCTATGGCGAGCGCATTGCTGCAGCCGGTGCCGCGGGCCGCAACGCCAGCGAGCGCGCCGCCGACCGCGCCCAGGGCATGGCCGTGGGCCGCGAAGAGGCGCAGACCGAGGATGGCGGCGAATTCTTCAGCCAGCTGGCCTCGCACTGGAAGAAGAACTACGCTGGTTGGCAGGCCTGGATGCTCACACCCGACCTCAAGCTGCCCGGCAAGATGCGCCTGAAAGAATCGCGCCGCGTGCCGATGTGGAACGGCCCCATCGAATGCCGCCTCTTCCGCTTTGACATGATCAAGGGCGCGGTGCGCGACCGTGCTGCAAAACCCGCCCCTGACAACGACCCGCGCAATGCAGGTTGAACTGCGCCTGCCCGCCGAGGCCGCACAGGGCGAACCCGCCCGCCCTGTGGTGGTGGACACCAACGTCGCGCTCGACCTGCTGATCTTCAGCGACCCGCGCACCGCCCCCCTGCGCGCACTGCTGGCCCAAGGGCGCCTGGTTTGGATAGCGACCCAGGTCATGCGCGACGAACTGGAGCGTGTGCTGGCCTATCCGCACATCGTTGGGCGCATGGACTACTACCGCGTGGATGCAGCGCAGGTACTCGCTGCATTTGATGCGCAGGCGCGGCTGGTGGAGATCGCGCCCAAGGTGCCCTATGTCTGCAAGGACGCGGACGACCAGAAGTTCATCGACCTGGCGGCGGCACACCGGGCGATTTTGCTGAGCAAGGACAAGGCGGTGATCTGTATGCGCAAGCGCTTGATGAATTTCGGGGCGGATGTGGCGACTGCGCTGGTGCTGGAGGCGGGGGTAGCAGCACTTGCGGTTTGATAGGCCTGCCAAGTCTTCGACAAGATCGTGGGGACTGTTACCCTCCGATGATCGCGTATCACCGCCCATGAGTTCAAGGCGGCACTTCCTCTGGCATACCGCTGGCGCTGTCTCATTTTTTGCGAGGCCGTCTTTGGCTCAAAGTCTTCCGTCGTCAATCCTTCGTGATCTCCCCTGGTCTTTTTCTGAGCCGTCTTGCCAGGATGTGGAGACTTTGCTCTCAGCCCTGCGTGAGTACAGCAGGAGCATTGGACACAGCCTGGATGAGCAGGAGCTCCAGAGGCAGTTTCCGGGCAGGACGTTGGACGTGACCTATGCGTACTGGGTTCGGGATAACGGTGGCGTTTGGACCGAATTGAGCGCTACGGTTCAGATTCGCAGGGACCACAACCCAACCTATGCAGAGGTGCTGTTCCTTTTGCACCAAGAGGCCGCGCACCTGCTGGCTGACCAGGATCACCATTTTTTTGAGGGGCTGGTGCTGTCTGCAGATCCGTTGTCAGACACGCCAAGGTACGAAATGCTGCTGGGAAGTTGATCGTAAGTTTGGTGGGATGGGTGGGCGCAGTCGGACCTGCCACGTTGGCAATCCAAGCCCTGGAAATCAGGACGTCAAAACCTTCTTCAAATACACCAGCTGAAATCCCTGGATGTAGTTGTCGATGTGCCCAAACTCCTCATAGCCCTGTTTAAGATAGAACTCGCGCGCCTGCCATTCAAAGGTGTTCAGCGTCACGCTGTGTGCGCCCAGGTTGCGGGCTTTCTGTTCTGCCGTGGCCAGCAGGTTGCGGCCCACTCCATGGTGCCGGGCGGCTTCGTCCACAAACAGCAGTTCCACGTTCAGCCACTCCAAAAACACGAATCCGCGCAGCCCGCCCACCAATTCGCCCTGCGCGTCACGCGCGCTCACCCACACCGGCTGGGACTGGCCGTACTCACCGACGAACCCGTAGTTGAATTGCCGCATCCGACGGCCTAAGACGCCGGAGTGAACTTCTTCTGCTGTGGGTGTGTAGATCTCAAAGTCGGTCATTGCGGAAGTCATGTAGGTCGGGTTGGCGAAGCGTAACCCGACCTGCTCTCATCGGGCGAAGCTGCCTCGCCGTCGCTTGAGCCGCCGCGCTCAGCTATCAAATCTGAAGTCCGCTGCCGCGTGCAGCTCCCAAGCCCCTTCGCCCTTGAACTCCAGCACGTGCGTGTGGTGTTTGAGCACGGCGGGGCGGTGGGCGATGCTGATGAGGGTGGTTCCGCTGGCGCGCAGGCGTTCGTAGAGGGCGGTTTCGTTGGCGCTGTCCAGCGCGCTGGTGGCTTCATCCAGGATGACGATGCTGGGCTGGCGCGCCAGCACGCGGGCAAAGGCCAGGCGCTGTTGCTCGCCAACGGACAGCAGTTTCTCCCAGTCGTAGGACGCGTTGAGCCCACCCACACGCTCGGACAGTGATTCGAGGTGCACCTCCTGAAGCAGCTCCAGCAGGCGTTCGTCGCTCAGCGCCGTCTGCTTGCTCGGGTAGATGATCTGGCTGCGCAGCGTGTCAATCTGCATGTAGGGGCGCTGGGGCAGGAAGAACATGTCTTCCAGGGGCGGGTGCTGCACGGTGCCGCTGCCCGTGTGCCACAGGCCGGCAATGGCACGCAAGAGCGAGCTTTTGCCGCAGCCGCTCGGGCCGGTGATGAGCAGCGCGTCGCCGGGCTGTAGCTGCAGCGAGAGGTCGGCCACTAGCAGGCGGCCGAAGTGGGGTGTGTAAAGCGAGAGCCCTTCGATGGCCAGCGTGTCGCCGATGCGGGTGGTGATTTGCGGTGGGGGCTCGGAGGGGTCGTGGGCGTTGATCGCGGGCGTCGCATCGTCCGCAGGCTGGCCTGCTGGGGCGGGCTCGGCCCAGGGGGTGGGCGCGGCAGGGGTTTTGAGCACGACCTGCGACAGGGTATGGAGCCGGTCGATGCCCGCCACAAACCGGCTCAGGCTCTCGAAGTTGTCCACGATCAGCGAGATGGCGCCCAGCACGGCGGCAAATGCGCCTGCCGCCTGGATGGCCCGGCCCACCTCCAGCTCGCCCGACAGCACCGCATTGGCCAGGAGGATGCTGGGCAGGATCAAGGTGAGTTGGCTGAAAGAGCGCTGGTACAGGTTGAGCGAGAGCTGCTTTTTGATGAGCCGGGCGAAGTTGGCAAAAGCTGCCTCGAACCGGTGGTCGATCTGCACGCGCTCCTGGGGTTCGCCCCGGTAGAAGGCGATGGATTCGGCGTTTTCGCGCAGCCGCATCAGCCCGAACCGGAAGTCTGCCTCGCGGCGGATCTGCCAGAAGTTCAGCCGGATCAGCGGCGCGCCAAAAAAGTACAGCGCCCCGAAGGTGCCCAGCAGGGCATACACCGCCAAAAAAGCCACCAGCGTCTTGGAGATGGACCACAACACCGCGCTGAACGCCACCAGCTGCATCAGCGAACCGATGAAAATCAGCAGGAAGTGCGTGGACCGGCTGGTGAAGGTGTTGATGTCTTCACTGATGCGCTGGTCGGGGTTGTCGATGTCGCCGCCCGCGCCGATCTCGTAGTACTTGCGTTCGCTCAGATAGCCATCCAGGAATCGGTGGGTGAGCCAGCGCCGCCAGTGGTTGGAGAACGCGTCGCGCATGTAGTAATAAAAGGCGTACACCGGCACCGCGAATGCCAGTACAACAAGGCTGGTGCGCACCGCGATCCAGAAGCGGTCGGCCTGCTTGGCCGCCAGGGCCGATGTCATCTCCCCCGTCTTGTCGATCAGCATGACGGCCAGCTGGGTCTCGCACACCATCAGGGCGATCAACAGTGCCATCAGGCCCCAGGCGGTGCGCTTCTTGTCGCCTGCCCAGTAGGGCCGGGCCACGCCCATGAACTGCTTCCAGGCTGCCCGCGACAGGGTGGGCGGTCGGCTGCGCCGGGGCTTGTCGGAGGTGGTGGGCAAGGGCGTGGGCTCAGGGGCGGCTGGGCTGGCAGCGGCGGGCAGTGGCATGGAAAGAAGGGAGGGCTGGAGGAAGCTCCACCTGAACGATAGGCGATGAGCGCGCTCGGCGCTGTCAGCGGACAACCACAGCTTGATAAGAACGGCCGCGTTTCATCTGCTGAGCAACTCGTACGCCGCCCGCACCCGCTGCAAATCCCGCCCCAGCCTGCGGCTTGCCGGCAGAAGCCCCATCCACCCCATCCGCCGGACACTGGTCGCCAGCACCGCCCGCATCTCCGCGCTCTCCTGCGCCACCCACGCCGCCCAGCGCTCGCGCCCCTCGGTCAGCGTGCCGTTGGTGTGCAGGTAGATCGCGGTGGAGTGCGCGTAACACAGCGCATCGCGCACATGGCACACCGCCAGGGGCAGCACGGCGGCGGGGTCGTCCTCAAAGTCGATGCAGGCCACTTCGCCATCGGGGCAGCGCACCATGTTGCGAGCAAAGGCCTGGCTCAGGCACGTGCCTTGGCGGTGCACCTGGGCCAGCGTGTCCAGCCCCTGCTGCCACAGCGCCAGAACGGTGGCCGTGTCACCCGCCTGCACGGCATGGTCGATCTCGTTGCCCAGCGAATGAATCTCTTCCCCCGTGTGGCCCAGGTGGCGCATGGCAAAACCATGGGGCAAGGCGGCCACCACCACGGGCACGCGGATGCCGCGCGCGGCCAGGTCGCGCAGGCGCTGCACTTCGGTGGCTATGGCCGCAGGGCCGCCGGGGTTGGGCACGGGGCGCAGGGCGTCCAGCCGCAGCAGGGCAGCCAACGCGGCCATGGCACGGTAGCGGCCCATGCCGTGGGGTGCACCCGCACGCTTGATCCAGATCTGCTCATCGCCCAGCACGTGGGCCATCACGTTGTGCGGCTGGGTGGCCAGCTGCTGCTGCAAAAAGGCGGCGTAGTCCGGGGCGGCGGTGTTGGTGGGGGCGGATGCGTCCATCGTCAAGTTCATACGGCGGCATCCCCTGCCACCGCAGCAGCGGTGCCGACGGCTGCTGCGTGCACCAGCTCGACATGGTGGGGGATGGAGGGTTCCAGTGCAGGCTCGCTGGCCTGAAAGCTGTGCGCGCTGGCCAAGGGCCAGTACAGGCGGAACACGTTGTGCTGCGCGTCGAGCGGGCCGAGCAGCGCGCCCGGTTGCATGCGCGTGATCAGGTTGGACAGCAGGCGCACCTCGGTGTCGCTAATGCGGCGCACAATGTGGTGGGCCGTGATGTCCTTGGGGTGGCGCAGCCCGGCGGCCTGCACCAGTTCCTGCAGCGCGTGCAGT
>Ga0160492_100537_pt1 | contig 20874 bp, 10 predicted proteins | sample DID2MG_FD_108258 | JGI IMG/M metagenome (GOLD analysis project Ga0160492, IMG submission 108258) | Enriched soil microbial communities from UW Madison campus, WI, USA - DID2877_E24_FP2 MG | ecosystem: Environmental > Terrestrial > Soil > Unclassified | place: USA: Madison, Wisconsin | collected... | reverse complement strand
TTGTTCTCCTTAATGAATGCTCGAAGTTGTTCCTTTGTCCATAATCCCATGTGTGCTCCCAACCTTTCTGTTATGTTCATTTTAGCAGGTTTGAGAGTTTACACAGTTTATTTTACAGACTCCAATTCAACGATACGGCCGCGGATTATCCGCATGAAAAAACCATTGTCGGCTTGTATGAAGAACAAGCGGCGCGGACGCCAGAGGCAGTAGCGGTGGTATACGAGGATGAGTGTCTGACATACTGGGAACTGAACGCTAGGGCGAACCAGTTGGCACGGGTATTGCGGGCACGAGGCATCGAAGCCAATAGGCTTGTAGGGATTATGACGGAGCGTTCGCTAGAGATGATCGTTGGGATATTTGCGATTTTGAAGGCGGGTGGCGCCTACTTGCCGATCGATCCATCGTACCCAGCGGAGCGGATAGCGTACATGCTGGAAGACAGCGGCGCATACCAGCTACTTATATATGGGGAGTGGGAAGTACCGCAAGGTTACGAGGGAACTGTGCTGAATCTGGCTGATACGACGCTGTACGCAGGTGATACAGCGAACTTGCCAGCGGCAAATGGGGCGAACGATTTGGCGTATGTGATCTATACGTCTGGTTCGACGGGTCAACCGAAAGGTGTTATGGTCGAGCATAAGAGTCTTATCAATATTTTATTTGCTCTTCAAAATAAATATCCATTTTGCGAACAAGATGCTTATCTCTTAAAAACAGCATACACGTTCGATGTATCTCTGACCGAATTGTTTGGCTGGATGCTGGGCGGAGGGAAAATGATCGTTCTGCCTCCCGGTTCTGAAAAGAATCCTCTCGATATCATGATGGCCATCCAAAAACATCAGGTGACGCATATCAACTTCGTACCATCTATGTTACATATATTCATGGAGTCCGTGGAACATAGTAAGCCGCTAATATCCGTAAAATACTTGTGTGTTGCCGGCGAAGCTCTTCCGTTAGCAATGGCAAAGCAAGCTTGCATAATGTTCCCGCAAGTGCAAATAGAAAATATTTACGGACCGACGGAGTGTACGATCTATGCTACCCGGCAGTCCTTGAATGAAGGGATGGAAAGCGTTCCGATTGGACGTCCCTTTGAGAATACCAGATTATATATTATTGATAATCAAAAGTGTTTGCAGCCAATCGGAGTACCTGGAGAACTGTGTATCGCGGGAGACGGTTTGGCTCGTGGCTATTTGAACCGTCCGGAACTGACAGCGGAGAAGTTCGTGGCCAATCCGTTTGAACCTGGAGAGCGGATGTACCAGACCGGGGATTTGGCGCGCTGGCTACCGGATGGAAACATCGAGTACCTGGGCCGGATCGACGACCAAGTCAAAATTCGTGGTTACCGGATCGAGTGCGGGGAAGTAGAAGCGCAGCTTTTGGAACACGAAGCGGTAAGGGAAGTAGTGGTCATGGCGAAGCATGACGCAAGCGGACAGGCCTACCTGTGTACGTATTACGTCAGTGGCGAAGCCCTGCCTGTCGCCGAAGTGAGGGCCTATCTGGCGGGGGTGCTGCCGGACTACATGATCCCGGCGTATTTTGTGCATCTGAACCAGATGCCGCTCACCGCTAACGGCAAGGTCGATCGTAAAATGTTGCCGGAACCGGACGGACAGTTGGCTGCAGGTGCTGTATACGAAGCACCGCGAAGCGACGTCGAATCCCGGTTGGCAGACATTTGGCAAGGCGTGCTGGGCGTCGAGCGCATAAGCATCCATGACCATTTCTTTGCGCTGGGCGGCGATTCCATCAAAGCGATTCAGGTGACCTCCCGTCTGCATAAGTACGATCTTAAGCTGGAGATGCGAGATTTGTTCCGCTATCCGACGATCCATGACCTTGCTCCTCATGTGCAATCCGTAGTGCGTTACGCCGACCAGGGGCTCGTGGAAGGGGAAGTACCGCTTCTACCTGTTCAGTGCATGTTCTTTGAGCAGAAGATGGAACATCCGCATCAGTTCAATCAATCGGTTATGCTCTATCGGAAGAACGGGTTTGATGAACGGATCGTGCAGCGCGTATTCGATCGGATGGTGCATCACCATGATGCGCTTCGAATGCACTTTTCCGTCAGCGAGCTTGGCATCGAACAAAGGAACAGAGGGTTGGAAGGTACCCTACTTAGCCTGCAAGCGTTTGATTTCACCGGCGAATCCGAATCCGCATCACGGATCGCCGAGCAAGTCAGACAAGTGCAGCAAGGAATTCATTTCGAAGAAGGGCCGCTAGTCGGGCTAGGTCTGTTTCACACGGAAGAAGGAGACCATCTATTGATCGTAATTCACCATTTGGTCGTGGACGGCATCTCCTGGCGGATCTTGCTGGAGGATTTGAATACCGGATACCAACAGGCGTTGAGAGGGGAAGAGATCCGTTTTCCGAGGAAGGCGGATTCTCTTCAAACCTGGGGACAAGGCTTATTGGAATATGCCAACAGCCCGGCTCTGCTGAGCGAAACGGCGTACTGGACCCAGGTGGAACAGACATTGGTAGCCCCGCTGCCGCAGGAGTCCGATCTTGTGGATCTGCAACAGGAAGAGCGTACGCCCGTCGTGATGTCGCTATCAGCAGAAGACACCACGAAGCTGCTGTATCGGGCGAACCAAGCCTACCATACGGAAATTGATGACCTTTTGCTGACGGGATTAGGTCTGGCTTTGAACGCGTGGACGAATAATGATCAATTTCTCATTCAGATGGAAGGCCACGGCCGGGAAGAGATCGGAACCGGTTGCGACATTCAACGTACCGTCGGATGGTTTACTTCGATGTATCCGGTTGTCTTGGATATGAACGGCTCGGAGAGTCTCTCGTACGCGATCAAATCCGTGAAAGAGTCGCTGCGAAGCATACCGAACAAAGGATTCGGGTACGGGGTGCTAAAGTATCTGACGGCGGCGGAGTCCAAATCAAATCTGGCTTTTAACGCCCATCCGGAAATTGTCTACAACTATCTCGGACAATTTGACCAGGACTTTGAGACCGAAACCTTTGAAAGCTCGCCGCTTGGAACGGGAACTGAAGAGCAGCGGTCTCCCTATAAGCTGATCTTGAACGGCATAATCGCCGGCGGCCAACTGACGTTTGTATGCAGCTATGACCCGGAGTGCTATCGTAAAGAGACGATTGAGCGCTTCATGGCAGGCTACTTTACGCACCTTCAGACGATTATCGCCCATTGTGCAGCAAAAGAGCAACCTGAACTTACGCCAAGCGACTGCAGCTCCAAAGGGATTGAATTAGCGGAGGTGGATGCCCTTAATCAGGCCTTCGACTACCAGCTCGAGGATATTTATCGTTTAACGCCGATGCAAGAAGGCATGCTGTTCCATACCCTCACGGACGGTCACTCCGCTACCTACTTGGAGCAGTTCGCTTTTACCATGAACGGCAACCTTGAGGTATCGCGATTCCAGGAAAGCTTGCGCCAGTTATCGGCAAGATACGCGATTTTGCGTACAGCTTTCGTGGCAAGTGGCGTAAAGCAGGCGTTGCAAGTCGTATGGAAGCAGCGGGACATAGCGTTTACCGTGGTCGACGGTATCGTGAAATCCGTCCGGGAATACAAAGAGCTGGACAAGCAGCGGGGGTTCGACCTGCGCCATGATGCTTTGATGCGTGTGACGATTGTGCAAGAGAACGATCAACGCAGCCATGTGCTATGGAGCTTCCATCATATTCTGATGGATGGATGGTGCATAGGGACGATCATACAGGAGTTCTTTGCGATCTACCGAAGCCTGAACAGCGGAACGCCGTTGTTGTTGCCGCCTGTTCAACCATTCAGCAGCTACATCCATTGGCTGGAGAAGCAGGATGCTAAGCAAGCGCGTTCCTATTGGCAGAACTACGTATACGGTTATTCGCAGCATGCCGGACTACCGAAACGCAGCGTTCGTCTGAAAGGCAGCTATGAAAAGCGGGAGCATGCCTTCGTGCTGGACGCGGGAATGACACAGGGCTTACAGCGCGTGGCGCGTCAGCATCAGGTGACGTTGAACACGCTGATTCAAACCGTATGGGGAATGCTGCTGCAAAAGTACAACCGCTCGCAAGATGTCGTTTTCGGAGCCGTGGTTTCGGGAAGACCGGCAGAATTGCCGGGTGTCGAGCGCATGGTCGGCCTATTCATCAACACCATCCCGGTGCGGGTGACCAGCGGAGCAGAGCAGCCAGTGTCGGATCTGCTCAGACAAGTGCAGGAAGCGGCCTTGTCTTCGGAACGCCATTCGTTCTATCCGCTGTACGAGATTCAGTCGCAAAGCGAGCTGGGACAAGGTCTAGTGGATCACATTGTCGTATTTGAAAACTATCCGGTGACGAGTGAAGTGGGCGAGGCCATTAACAGCGGCGATGCGTATGGGTTTACCTTGGAAGATCTCGAAGTGTCCGAACAATCCAATTATGATTTCAGTGTGATTGTGGTGCCTGGCATCGAGTTGTCGATGAAATTCCAATACAACGCACTGGTGTATGACCCCCAAATCGTAAGGAGCATGGAAGGTCATGTGAAACAGATAGCGGCTCAGCTCATCGAGGACGCGGGCAGAAGCCACGAATCGATCGAGATCGTCACTCCGGATGAGCAACGCTGGCTGGAAGAACAGAACAATACGGTTGCCGAATATCCGCAGGACAAAACTATTGTCGACTTGTTTGAAGAACAAGCGGCGCGGACGCCGGAAGCCGTAGCGGTGGTGTGCGGGGATGAGCGACTGACGTACTGGGAGCTGAACGAGCGGGCGAACCGCCTGGCCTGGACACTGCGGGAGAAGGGTGTCGGACGGGAGAGCATCGTCGCCATTATGGCTGAGCGGTCGCTGGAAACCATCGTTGGGCTGTGGGGCATATTGAAAGCTGGCGGAGCGTATCTGCCAATTGACCCCAACCATCCCGAGGAACGGAATCGTTTCATGCTCGAGGACAGCGGGACGAAGTGGCTGCTTGTACGGGAGTGGCCGACTTGGGCTACGGATGGACCTTGGGAGACACTGCTCCTGGAGGAATCGATCTTGAATGCGGCAGAAGTAGAAACCATGCTGTCTTCGATTAACGAGCCAAAAGATCTTATATACATCATCTATACGTCGGGAACCACGGGGCAACCGAAGGGGGTTATGATTGAGCACAGAAATGTTTTGAATCTTGTTAACAGTTTGGATAGCAACATCTATCAAAAGTATCCAAATCCCCTTCGGATTGCAATAGTATCTCCATTTATATTCGATGCTTCCGTTCAGCAAATCTTTACTGCACTGTTGCTGGGACACGAACTTTATATCGTGCCGGAAGATGCAAGATTGCAAGGGGATCTTTTGCTTAATTATTATAGTAGTAACTATATTGACATATCGGACGGAACGCCATTGCACCTTGCAATGATGCTTGAGGCCGCAGATACGGAATTTGGCGGCAAGCTGCAATTGAAACAATTCATTATTGGCGGTGAGGCGCTCTCAGATAAGATCGTACGACGCTTTTTGGCTAAATGTACTTGGGAGAAGCCTCTAATCAGCAATGTGTATGGTCCTACCGAATGTTGCGTGGATTCGACAATCTATCATGTGACTTCCAACGATTTGGATCAGATGACCTTCATACCGATTGGCTCTGCCATGCATAATATCCAGACTTATATTCTGGACAAACAATTCCATCAAGTACCTGTTGGAGTTTCTGGAGAGTTGTACATCGCAGGAGACGGATTGGCGCGTGGCTATTTGAACCGTCCGGAGCTGACGGCGGAGAGGTTCGTCAACAACCCGTTCGTACCCGGAGAGCGGATGTACCGGACCGGAGATTTGGCAAGATGGCTACCGGATGGGAACATCGAGTACCTGGGCCGGATTGACGACCAAGTTAAAATTCGGGGTTACCGAATCGAGTGCGGGGAAGTGGAAGCACGGCTTCTGGAACACGCAGCGGTGCGGGAAGTGGTGGTCATGGCGAAGCATAACGAAAATGGACAGGCCTATCTGTGCGCGTATTACGTCAGCGGCGAAGCCCTGTCTGTCACCGAACTGCGGGACTATCTGGCGGGAAGGCTGCCGGCGTACATGATTCCGTCATACTTCGTGCATCTGAACCAGCTGCCGCTCACCCCTAACGGCAAGGTCGACCGGAAGGGATTGCCGGAACCGGACGGGCAGTTGGTCACAGAGGCGGGATACGAAGCGCCGCGAAACGACATCGAATCCCGGTTAGTCGAGATCTGGCAGGGTGTGCTGAGAGCTAAGCACATCGGCATCCATGATCATTTCTTTGCCCTAGGCGGGGATTCCATCAAAGCGATTCAGGTAGCCTCCCGTCTGCGGACGTACGATCTTCAGCTGGAGATCCGGGATTTGCTCCGCTATCCGACGATCCATGACCTTGCGCCTCATGTGCAATCCGCAGGGCGTCATGCGGACCAAGGACTGGTGGAAGGGGACGTACCGCTTTTACCGGTTCAGCACTGGTTCTTTGCGCAGCAGATGGCGCATCCGCATCAGTTTAACCATGCGGTGATGCTTTATCGGAAAGAGGGATTCGATGAACAGATCGTGAAGCGCGTGTTCCATCAGATGGTGCGCCACCATGATGCGCTTCGCATGCATTTTTCCGTAAGCGAATCGGGCATCGTACAACGGAACCGAGGGATGGAAGGTGCTCTGCTGAGCCTGCAAGCATTTGATTGTACCGGTGAATCAGAACCCGCAGTACGGATAGCCGAGCAAGCTAGAGAAGTGCAGCAAGGGATTCATTTCGAAGAAGGGCCGCTTGTCGGGCTCGGACTGTTTCATACGCAAGAAGGAGATCATCTCTTGATCGTGATCCACCACTTGGTCGTGGATGGCATCTCCTGGCGGATTTTGCTGGAGGATTTGAATACAGGATACCAACAGGCGTTGAGAGGGGAAGAAATCCGTTTTCCGAGGAAGACGGATTCGCTTCAAACCTGGGGACAAGGCTTATTGGAATATGCAAGCAGCCCGGCTCTGCTGAGCGAAATGGCATACTGGACCCAGGTGGAACAGACGCCAGTAGCCCTGCTGCCGCAGGAATCCGATCTGGTGGATCTGCAACGGGAGGCAGGTGCTCCGGTTACGATGTCGCTGTCCACAGCAGACACTACGACGCTGCTGCAACAGGCGAACCAAGCCTACCATACGGAAATCGACGACCTCTTGCTGACGGGATTAGGTCTGGCTTTGAACGCGTGGACGAGCGAGGATCAATTTCTCATTCAGATGGAAGGCCACGGCCGGGAAGAGATCGGAGCCGGTTGCGACATTCAACGTACCGTCGGGTGGTTTACTTCCATGTATCCGGTTGTCTTGGATATGAACGGCTCGGAGAGTCTCTCGTACGCGATCAAATCGGTGAAAGAGTCGCTGCGAGGTATACCGAATAAAGGATTCGGATATGGTGTGCTGAAGTATCTGACGGCAGCGGAGCATAAGTCGAAACTGGCATTTGGCGCCCATCCCGATCGAGGATATCTACCGGTTGACGCCGATGCAGGAAGGCATGGTGTTCCATGCGCTCACGGACCAGCACTCTAGTGCTTACTTGGAGCAGTTCACCTTTACCGTGAACGGGAAACTGGAGATCAGTCAATTCAAGGAAAGTTTGCAGCAGCTAGCTGCGAAATATGCTATTCTGCGTACCGCTTTCGTGACTAGTGGTGTGAAACAGGCGCTGCAAGTTGTCGGAAAGCAACGGGACATTGAATTTACCGTCGCCGACGGGCGCGTGAAAACGGTCCGGGAGTACCAGGAGCTGGACAAGCAGCGGGGATTCGACCTACGCCATGATCCCTTGATGCGTGTGACGATCGTGCAAGAGAACGATCAACGTAGCCATGTGCTATGGAGCTTCCATCATATTCTGATGGATGGATGGTGCCTGGGGATTATTATCCAGGAGTTCTTTGCGATCTACCGAAACCTGACGAGCGGAACGCCGCTGATGCTGTCACCTGTGCAGCCGTTCAGCAGCTACATCCAGTGGCTGGAGAAGCAGGATAAGGAGCAAGCGCGTGCCTACTGGGAAACCTTTGTATCCGGTTATACGGAACACGCCGGGCTGCCTAAACGCAGCGTGCGTTTACAGGGTGACTATGTCAAGCAGGAGCATGCCTTCGTGCTGGACGCGGGGATGACGCAGGGATTGGAGCAAGTGGCCCGTCAGCATCACGTGACGTTGAACACGCTGATTCAAACCGTCTGGGGACTGTTGCTGCAAAAGTACAATCGCTCGCAGGATGTAGTTTTCGGAGCCGTCGTTTCGGGAAGACCGGCAGAATTGCCGGATGTCGAGCGCATGGTCGGCCTATTTATCAACACCATCCCGGTGCGGGTGACCAGCGGAGCAGAGCAGCGAGTGTCGGATCTGCTCAGACAAGTTCAGGAAGCGGCCTTGTCTTCGGAACGCCATGCGTTCTATCCGCTGTATGAGATTCAGTCGCACAGCGGGCTGGGACAAGGCTTAGTGGATCACATTGTCGTATTTGAAAACTATCCGATGACAAGCGAAGTGGGCGAAGCCATTAACAGCAGCGATGCGTACGAGTTTACCGTAGACGATCTCGAAGTGTCCGAACAAACCAACTATAATTTCAATGTGATTGTGGTTCCGGGTAGCGAGCTGTTCCTGAAGTTCCAGTACAACTCCTTGGTGTACGACCCACAAATCGTGAGGAACATGGAAGGTCATGTGAAACAAATAGCGGCTCAGCTCATCGAGGACGCAGGCAGAAGCCACGAATCGATCGAGATTGTCACTCTAGATGAGCATCGCTGGCTGGAAGAACGGAACAAGACGGTTGCCGTATATCCGTATGACAATACCATTGTCGACTTGTTTGAAGAGCAAGTGGCACGGACGCCGGAAGCCGTAGCGGTGGTGTGCGGGGATGAGCTCCTGACGTACCGGGAGTTGAATGAGCGGGCGAACCGTATGGCAAGATCACTGCAAAGCGCAGGTATGACTGAACGGAATTTCGTAGCAATTGCTATGAAACATTCAGAATATGCAGTCATAGCCATCCTAGCAGTATTGAAGGCGGGATGCGCCTATATACCAATCGATCCGGGTTTTCCAGAGGGGCGGATTGTGGAGATAATTCAAGATTCGCATTCAACCCTATTGATTACGGATGATCCTGTTCGTTTCATTGGTCGGTTGGATTGTGTTATCTTGGATACCAATGATGAATCCAACTATCTGCAAGAAAACCATAATCTGAACATTTCTATTCGACCGAACGATTTGGCGTACATGATTTATACTTCGGGTTCGACGGGGAAATCGAAGGGTGTCATGGTAGAGCACAGAGGACTGGTTAACTACATCTGGTGGGCAGGCCAGACGTATATTCGAGGCAGAGATGATGCATTTGCGCTTTATTCCTCACTTACCTTTGATTTAACGGTAACTTCCTTATTCACACCTTTAGTATATGGAAACAAAATGATTATTTTTCGCGATTCCGGCAGAGACAATCTATTCAATGAGATTGTGAGCGATACGCGGGTAACAATTCTTAAGATGACGCCTGCTCATTTTGCGTTGATCAAGGAACTTGAACCTAACCTGCTGCAAGAGTCGAAACTCTCAACCCTTATCATCGGCGGAGAGGATTTAAAAGTCGGCATATGCAAAGAAATGACAAGGTTATTCGGGCAGAATATATCGATTTATAACGAATACGGACCGACAGAAACTGTTGTCGGTTGCATGATTTATCGCTTTGACCCTGAACGGGACATGGCGGGTTCAGTACCGATTGGTTTGCCGATCAACAATATGAAAACTTATATTCTTGATGAGCAGTTGCAACCTCTTCCTATGGGGGTAACCGGTGAACTCTATATTGCAGGAGACGGAGTGGCAAACGGATACCTAAACCGTCCGGAACTGACGGCGGAGAAGTTCATCAACAACCCGTTCGTACCCGATGAACGGATATACCGAACCGGGGATCTGGCCCGCTGGCTGCCGGACGGAAACATCGAGTATCTGGGCCGGATCGACCACCAGGTGAAGATCTGCGGCTATCGGATCGAGTGCGGGGAAGTGGAAACGCGACTTATGGAACATGAAGCGGTACGGGAAGCTGTAGTCATGTCGAAGAGTGATCAAAGGGAACAGGCCTACCTGTGCGCGTATTACGTTAGCAGCGAAGCCCTGTCTGTCGCCGAATTGCGGACGCATCTGGCTGCGTTGTTGCCGGAGTACATGATCCCGGCGTATTTTGTGCAACTGAACGAGATACCACTTACCCCGAACGGCAAGGTGGACCGGAAGGCCTTTCCAGAACCTGATTATTCTTTTGCAATGGAACAGCAAGCCCCTCCTTCAAACGAATATGAAGTTGCAGTGTTAGACATATGGAGGGATGTGATCGGCAGAGAGAATATTGGGATGAATAGAAATTTCTTTGAAGTTGGAGGCAACTCTATTTCACTGATTCAAGTACATGCTCGTTTAAACGAACGTTTTCCAGACTTATTATCTATAGCTGACTTGTTTGGTCATCCAACAATACGACAGCTTGCCCGACATATTGAGAACCTGCTCGGAAAAGAGCGAAACACACTCCAACTATCACCAATTCAATTCAGTGAAGAAGTTTTTACTAATGGTGCATATACACCGGGTGATACTGTTGAATTCCGTCTAACAGAACTTCAAGTGAATTATATTTTGAGGGTTTCAAAACAGTCAGGAGTGGATATAGAGTCTGTTTTGCTGGCGTTGTTAATCTATTTGTTCTCTGAATATGCCGATACTGATCAAGTTTCCATTGCTTGTATGACGGCAACAGACATAACTGTCCCAATAGAAATTGATCTTTCATCTCTATCGAATTTAAATGAGCTGTTCTATTCGGTTGGAGAACAAAAAAAGAATCCCGGCTTTAGGATGAATCGGTCCGAATGGCAGTATAAGCGATTAGAACGCCTGAGAAATGAACTATATGCAGCCTTCACAACATCAAAGAATGCTTCTATTGAGCTAAACCGTATATTTAATCTTGTAGTTAGAGTTAAACAATCCGGAAGTAGTATATCCCTTCAATGGGATTATGATTCTGGTAAAATGCAGCTTCACACTATCCATAGTTGGATACGTTCATATTCCGACCTGATTCTATCCATGACTCAGTATCTAGGTGAAAATGAGGAGATAAATTGAGAAAGAAATTAATAGATTTCAAAATCAATGCTTCATCGTCACAGAATGATAAAATGCAACTCACCACGATTTCAAACAAAGATATTGCTGTCATCGGTATATCTTGCAGTATAGGTAAATCCAAAGATGTTGATCATTTTTAGGAAAATTTATGCAAAGGTGATAGCAATATTCGTGACTTTCCAGACGATCGAAGAGAGGATATTCGGCGAGCTTTTGTTAATAGTGAAGAAGACAAGATATCACTTAGCCGAGGTGCTTTTCTGGATAATATTGATAAATTTGATCATCAGTTTTTTTCGATTCCACGAATAGAGGCAACTTTGATTGATCCTAATCAACGTCTTTTCTTGGAAACAGCCTATGCAGCAATAGAAGATGCAGGTTACGGTGGCAGAAGACTGTCTGGAAGCCAAACGGGTGTATTTTTGGGTTATACCGGTGATTCTGCTTTGGAGTATAAGAATTATCTTCAAACAGTTCTTTCAGAAGTTCCGACAATAGCAATGGTGGTAAACGTTAATTCAATTATTGCCAGTAGAATTTCTTATTTTCTGGATCTTAAGGGACCGAGTATGCTTGTAGATACGGCATGCTCTTCCTCCCTCGTTGCGATTCATCTTGCTTGTAGATCAATTCGATCGGGAGAATGTGATCTGGCGGTAGCCGGAGGGGTAAAATTAATTTCACTTCCGGTAGCTTCACCGCAAGATGGGCATAGGATAGGAATTAAATCATCAGATGGTCTTACTAAAACATTCGATAATCGATCAGATGGAATGGGTTTAGGCGAGGGAACTGCAGCGGTATTGTTAAAACCCCTTCAACAGGCGATTAACGATGGAGACAATATCTATGCAGTTGTGAAGGGAAGTGCCTGTAATCAAGATGGTGCATCGGTTAGCATAACAGCACCAAATGGCTCTGCACAGGAACAAGTTATTCTTAAAGCATGGCAGGATGCAGAAATTAACCCTGAAACAATTAGTTATATTGAAGCAAACGGAACTGGTTCAAAATTGGGCGACCCTATTGAGGTCCAAGCGATCACTAGAGCCTTTCGTCAATTCACAAATAGAAAGCAATTTTGTGCTATTGGATCAGTTAAATCGAATGTCGGTAGCCTGGAGCAGGCATCGGGAATTACAGGTTTTATAAAAGCGGTACTCGCTCTGAAAAATCGAAAGTTGCCACCATCTTTGCACTTTGAGAGACCGAATCGCAACATTGAATTTGAAGACTCCCCAATTTATGTTAATAACAGGTTATCTGAGTGGGAGACTGAACCAGGAATATTGCGTCGCTGTGGAGTAAGCTCGTTCGGTATTAGCGGTACAAATTGCCATCTAGTGCTAGAAGAGATGATATCTTCAACCCCAGAGCGGGTTGTTGAAAAGGGTCCATATATTTTAGCATTATCAGCGATGTTTCCAGAAGGACTTAAAAAACTTGTCAATGAATACCGAGTCTTTCTAAATAAGCCTTTGGAAGATGAAAATATTGGTGACATATGCTTTACGGCCAATTGGGGAAGATCACATTATTCTCATCGATTGATTATTAAAACAAGCTCTAGAGCGGATCTCGTTGAAAAGTTGGATTTAATCTACAATAGTGAACTATCTGCATCATGCCATGATGAAATTTACTGTGGAGTTCATAACATCGTTCCGGATTTGAAGTCAAAACGGATGGAAGAAGATATCACTGCTACCGAACAAGAACAGTTAACTCTTAAGGCAAATCAACTCATTTCTGTTATTACATCGACGGAGCAGATGGTCAATATCACATTCACAGAACTCGCCAAACTTTATATTTTGGGGGCCGACATTGAATGGAGTTTATTATACGAAGGTAAAGATTACAGAAAAGTTAGTGTGCCAATTTATCCTTTTATGCGAAGTCGATGTTGGCCCGAAGTACACAGAACTCTGGTCCATAATGAACTGAATAACATGGCTAAGTTAGATGTCAAAAATGAATTTATCAAGCTTATAGAGGAAAAATTCCAATTAAAAATTGATCAACACCTAGATGAAGACTTAAGTGCTTTAGGACTGAATTCAATAATGTTTATCCAGCTTGTTATTGCTGTTGAAGAGCATTTTGGAATTTCCTTTGAAGATGAAAATCTGTTGATAGATAATTTCAATACTTGCTTAGATATCATCCAATATACTGAAAGCAGAATCAGAAATCTTTGATATGTATATTCACGTTGTAAAGATCCCTTTAACGATGACACATCAATCCATAGAATATTATTTGAAATATGTATCTGCTGAAAAAAAAACGAGAATAAAAAAATACTACAACATTGAAGATGCAGAACGGGCTATCATTGCTGATTTATTAACCCGTTTTGTATTATGCACTCTAATAAACTGCAGTAATCAAGAACTGAATACTATACTATCGGCGGAGCCAAATGGAAAACCCTATTTGGTAGATTCAGAATGGAAATTCAATGTTTCCCATTCCGGAAATTGGGTAGTATTAGCAGTGGATGTTGGATCAATAGGAATTGATGTCGAACGAATGAGTCCTATCGATCTAGACATCGCTAAACGATATTTCTCATCATATGAGTATTCTGATTTGATGTCGATTTCCCCAGAATATAGAATCGAACATTTTTTTAGATTGTGGACATTGAAGGAAGCGTATATTAAAGCCGACGGGCGGGGACTATCCATCCCTTTAGATTCCTTTGGATTTTGTGTGAGAGGAAATGAGATTTTCTTTCACTCTTTTTCCAATACGATTCCTATGTCATATTTCTTCAAGCAATATGATTTGGATTTAGAATATAAGCTGTCTGTTTGCGCAACACAACCGAAATTCCCGGATAGATTTATTTTGTGGGACATAGATGATCTTCTTTACAAAGTTAATCATTTTTTGTCTCCTCTCGATTAAATTCACTGTGTCCAATAGATGGCGCCTAGTTCTTTTGAAAGGGAACTTACCGCCAAAACAGAAGAGGAAAGGTGACTCATGTGGTTCCGAACAATTGCTAAGGCAAGCTTACTCTTTTTGCTAGCGGCTAGCTTGTGGTGGCTGCCATCAATGTACTCTAACGTGAGCGCGAGCGTTCCGACTCCGGTTAATCCGCCACCGACATTGTCTCAAGACGAAACCGAGAAAATTGATTTTTGGATTCACGAACAGATGAAAAAAGGTAAAATTCCAGGTACGGCAGTCGTTATTGTTAAAGATGGGAAGATTGCTTATCAGAAGCAATTCGGATACGCCGACGTGAAACGCAAAGAGCCGGTGACGTCCGAAACGCTGTTCGAGCTCGGCTCGACAAGCAAAGCGTTTACCGGACTGGCAGTTCTGCAGTTGCAGGAGCAGGGACTGTTGAAACTGGATGATTCGGTCGAAGAATATCTGCCATGGTTCAAGATGCACTACAAAGGGGAATATCGAGGGCAACAAATCGACGGAGATGTTAAGATTACAATCGGACAGTTGCTCCATCAGACGAGCGGAATTTCGTTCCGCACGATCGGCGACATTCCCAAATCTAACGATATTGGCGCATTGGAGCGAACTGTTCAGAACTTGTCCGGAGGCCGATTGGATTTTTATCCGGGCGAAAGATTTCAGTACGCTACGATCAATTACGATATATTGGGCTTAATTGTTCAGAAAGTTTCTGGCAAGTCCTATGAGGACTATATGAAAGAAAAGCTTCTGACGCCACTCGGTTTGGAGAACACTTACTTGTCTCAGGATGAAGCGCTGAAGCATTCACTCGCTACCGGGTACAAAATCGGCTATTTGCGCGCTCAGCCGTATGATGCTCCAAGATATCGGGGCAATACACCAGCGGGATATTTCACGATGAATAGCGTCGATATGGCCAAGTGGCTCAATATCCAATTGGGAATCGGAAGCGAAGACTCGTCAATAAGTTCGTTGATCGAGCAGTCACATACGCCGGATCGTTCTGTATATCCCAATATTGACGGTTCATCTTATGGGGCGGGTTGGTCCATTTTCCAGAAAGCTGCGGGGGAACTAAGCCACGGGGGCAGTAATCCGAATTATTCGTCTTTTATCGTATTCCGGCCAGAAGAGAAATTGGGTGTTGCCATTTTGGCCAATCTCAACTCCGCCTATACGAATACGTTAGGTCAGGGTATTATGGATATTTTACAACAAAACAAGCCGATCAGCTCGACTTCCGATATCTACCGCAGCGTCGATAAAGTCGCAGTTTCAGTCATGGGAGTATTGGTGCCGTTCAGCCTTCTCTCATTAGGATATTTGCTCATCGAGGTTTCTCAAATCGTGAGAAAGCAAAGAAGATGGAAGAGCGACTCCCATTCGGTCGTGCGCAAAACGGCGATAAGCGTGTGCGCACTGGCGATTTTGGGATGTTGTATTTATTTCATTCCAAACGTGGCTTTTAACGATTTGCCCTGGTCGTTCATTAAGGTGTGGGCTCCAGAAAGCCTAATCTCGGCGATCGTTACGGTTTGCGTTGCGGGAGTGCTGTTTATGACGGCGTTTCTGCTTTCATCGCTTTTTCCGAAGGAAAATGAACGCTCTTATTTTCCAGTCTTGATTGTGAGTATTATGAGCGGATTCGGCAACTCCGTCGTTATTTTTATCGTGAATGAAGCGTTGAACCGTAACGGCACTTCTCAGATGGGACTTTTCGCCTTTTTTGTTGTCGGCATTATTCTGTACGTTTTTGGTCAAAGAGTCGTAAGGGCCAGCCTCATCAAGCTCACGAACGACATGGTCTATCGCAAGAGAACCAGCTTGATCGATAAAATTTTGAGTGCTTCCTATCAAAATATCGAGAAAGTCGCGAATGAGCGCATCTTCGCTTCGTTGAACAACGATACGGAAGTGATAAGCAGCGGAATTAACATTTTGATCTCCGGGTTCACAAGTCTGTTCACCCTTGTTTGCTGCTTTGTTTATTTGGGCATTATCAATTTTAGTGGCCTGCTCATCTCGATAGGGATCATCCTAATCGCGGCAGGGCTCTATTTTATCACAGGAAGATATGCTAATCGGTTGTGGGAACAAACTCGGGACATCCAAAATACATTCTTTCGATATATCGATCATATGGTCCACGGATATAAGGAACTTAGCATTCATAATCAAAAGAAAAACGAGTTCAAAGAAGATGTGCAGACGAGCACCTGGGAGTATCGTTCAAAGAGGATATTGGGAGATATGAGCTTTGCGAACGTATTCGTGATCGGGGAATTGCTTTTTACGGCGGTTATCGGCATCGTGGCGTTTCTCTTTCCTCTATTATTCAAGGGTATTGAAAGCCAATCACTGGCGTCCTACGTTTTCGTATTTTTGTACATGACCGCGCCCGTGCACGGCATATTGAACTCGATCCCCAGCATGATAGGAGTTCGAATCAGTTGGAAACGATTGAACGGTTTGGAGCAGGAGTTGTCGGCCGCCGCTTCTCAAGAGACAGTTGAGAATCAGCCAGCCGCCGCCGCTGGCGGTCCTTTCGAATTAGAATTGAAAAGAGTCACGTTTCACTACAAAAACCAAAAGGACACCCATTTCGCGGTCGGTCCGATTAACGCCGTCTTTCGCTCAGGGGAAATTACGTTCGTTACGGGAGGAAACGGCAGCGGCAAATCCACGTTGGGCAAGTTGATCGCCGGGTTGTATGAGCCTGACGAGGGAGAAATTCTGATGAACGGCAATCCGATTTCGGCTACGAAACTGGGACAATATTTCTCGGCCGTTTTCAGCGATTTTCACTTATTCGAAAAGCTGTACGGACTAGAAGTAAACGAATTGAATGATCGGATCAATCAAGAGTTGAGGGCGCTGGAAATTGACGATAAAGTACATGTTTCCGGAAATCAGTTCAGCACGATCCAGCTGTCTACTGGCCAAAGAAAGAGACTGGCGCTTCTCGTAAGCCGCTTGGAAGATCGCCCCTTTTATTTGTTCGACGAATGGGCGGCCGATCAGGATCCGGAATTCAGAAGTGCTTTTTACCACACGATATTGCCAGAGTTTAAAAGGCAAGGCAAATGCGTCATTGCTATTACACATGACGATCGGTATTTTGGGGTGGCGGACAAGTTAATCAAGATGGAAGCGGGAGAGAGGGCAATGTCGGTCGGTTCTTTCGCAGGCTAAAAGGATGTCTTACTATGATCCAAACGGCGATAATCAAGGATCGAAGTCATAATATTGAAAGAGGGCTTCAGGACGGAAAGATAATGTTATAAGTGTAAATTTGCTGAAACATGAAATAAAAGCAATGACTCTGAAAGGAGGTGGTGTCATTATTAATACTGCCCCAATTGCTGGACTTTGGTCTTTAAACACGATGCTGCATACGTTGCTAGCACACGGTATCATTGGTCTAACGAAGTCGGCAGAGTATGCATCAAAAGGGATACGCGTTAATGCCGTTTGTTCAGGTACAATGGGTTGGAAGAGTCACAGATAAATTCAATAAAGCTCATCCAATCGTGAGGACTGGTGCTCCTCAAAAGGTTATGTTCAAGCCGGACGGATCGGATGAGGATGTGCTTCTGAGTGAGGGCGCTGCTGGATAATTCCCTGGAAAGCGGTCAGCAGAAGGTCTTCCGTCAGGTAGTCGCCGAAATTTTCGATTGAAAAAATTATGCAACTACTTAAATTATTAATGAAAGAAGGTATAGAAAATGATTCGAGAAATTGAACAGCAATTCACTGAAGAGATCCTTACCGAAGCAATAAAGCGATATGACCTTAATAAAGACACTGTTCGTTCATTGGGCGGTTATGAAAGCTTTGTTTATGAATACCAGAAAAACAACGCATTTTTCATATTAAAAATCTCACATACAATTAGAAGATCAAGAAATAATATACTGGGTGAACTTGAATTTATAAATTTTTTGTCGAATAAAGGACTGGCAGTTTCAAATGCTGTTCCATCGACCAGAGGTAATATGGTTGAAGAAATTGCTGTAGAAAATGGTTCGTTCCTAGCCATTTCATACGAAATGGCTCTTGGAAAAGAAGTGTCGGATGAAGATTGGAATGAATCGCTTTACGAAAAATGGGGCGAATTTATGGGGAAAATCCATCATGCCACAAAGGGTTATGAATGGAGTAATCCGGCGTTTAAACGACAAGCCTGGGACCAAGAAGTTCAATTAAAGGCGGAGAAGTACCTGCGACCTGATGATGTAATGATTTCAATTCTAAAAGAAAGATTAACAAAACTTACTTCTCTGCCAAAGTCCAAAGATACATACGGTTTGATTCATAGTGACTTTAGTCAAAGTAATTTTTATCTGCATAACGGCGACATTTATTTGTTCGATTTCGATGATTGCAGTAATACGTATTTCGTAAACGATATTGGGATTACATTGTGTTATGCACTTTTTTTTCCGTATAAGGAATTTGAAAATAAAACGGAATATTATAGATTGTTTTTCCGCCATTTTATAAAAGGATATCTAAAGGAAAATACAATCCAAGAAGAAGAAATAGAATATTTACAAGAGTCTATTAAACTTCGTTATGTATTGCAGTATATTTATTTTCATCAAGCAAACGATGTGTCAAATTTGGATGAAGAAACAATGAACAGGTTAAAAGAGATTCAACAAATAGCCGCTTCTGATGAGCCTATGCTGCCGATTGACTTTGTTCATGAATTTAAAAGCATTAATAATAGTATTCAATTGCGTTAGTCGGTCCAAGTGGTGGTGAGAAAATCCAAGGCATCTTGAACTAGCCGCTCGGATTCGTTCGTTATCTAGCGATGCAGTTGCTTCATGGCTTTCTTGTGGAACTTCAAGGAGAAAGTTATTATGAAAAAGATTCTGTTTGAGTGAAAAAAAACTTGAGTTTTGCCATTGTATTGTATCAGTATTTTTTTACTACACTTTTATCCAGTGTATCAGCCTTGTTTTGTGAGAGTAAACTTAGGTGCAGGGGCAGCTGCATAACCGAGGTCTTGCAGGTTGCTAATAACGGCTTGGATGTAGGGTTTATTAATCATGTGTTTGCCGGTCATTCTGGTCATTAAACTCCAACTCCATTTGTATAACTGTAAGGCATTGTGATGTAAGGGCCAGGCCCTGTGTCCTTAAAAGAAGTGAATGCGAAAAAAATATTGTATTAAATAAGATAGGAAAGGGGTTTATTCATAAAAAAATAAAAATTTGCCAATCCTAATTCTGAAAGTACTTATATCTCAAGCTTAATACTACAACAGTTAAGAGTTGATGTTATGTCAAATGGCTAACGGATAGATAAGGCCAAATCCAGTATCCTCTCTATGGCTGCTAATAGCGAAGACAGTTTTCTGTTTATTCATGGTTCTTCAGGTTCAGGAAAAACGCAAGCAATCAAAGAACTAGTGTGTGGTGCAGAAGAAATCTTGAATATCGTTTACTTTTCTGCACCGGTTCCTTTCACCGTCAGAGATCTCGTTCAACGGATGTTATTGTTTTAAATGGGAGGCTCATTACTAATAATAGATATCGGTTATCTCATTTGGTTAATATGACAATATGTTATCTACAACATAATCATAATCATCGGCCATTAATCTTAATAGACGATGCTGATAATATCATGTTAAAAGACACACAGGAATGCATGCAGATTATTAAACCAGGTATCCGAAGCAACTGGGGCTATATTTATATTCTTAAGCTGTTCAAACTTGCGGGATATGATGCTTGACAACATAGTTCGGAGAAGCAAGTTGATTGACATGGATATTGCATAAATCCATCATTAAGGCCCGCCTTATGGCGGGCTTTTTGATGTTACAACAGCGGTGTAATGAGTACCAGCCTAACTATAACTAGATTTTTGACAATTGACTATACAGTAATAATACGAAATGACATTTGATGTTACGGGGGATGACATTTTTTACATACAAAAAGCCCTTCAACAGGGCTGTATTGATGACATTTCAAGTTACAGCGGACATAAGTCTGAGCCGATTACATTCGCATAAAGGTACGCTTCACGAATGATACCGGTTGGGTTCGTATCTTGAATGGCCAAAGCATTGATCATAACCGTTGGCATGTTGTTCATGATTGAAGAGAGAATCGCAGCAATAAAGCCAGTACCTACTGTAGTAGCGAACAGACCTTGATCGCCAACCCATTCGAACACAGTACCGAGCTCATCCGTCAATCCTACGTTACGAAGACCGTATACAACCACGTACATACCAATGGAGAAGACTACAACAGCCCATGGAGCGCCTTTAACCAGCTTCCAGGTGTGGATCTCCGGGCTACGTCTAGCGAGAAGCAAGAACACAATAGCAGCAATGCCGGCAATGATGGATACGGGAACATCAATAAACTCACTGGTTAGATAAGCTATCAGTAGGACAGCAAGGATAAACCAAGAGATTTTGAAAAGACGCAAGTCCTTTATGGCATCAGCTGGCTTCTTCAATTGCTGTAGGTCGTATTGCCTCGGAATGCTCCGACGGAAGAAGAGGAATAGGACAAGCAAGCTCGCTGCGATCGAGAATAGGGTAGGTACGATCATACGACTTGCTGTCAACATCGGCCGAAAATTCCCCAAAAGTATCGCTCGAAAATTCCCCGGTTTTATCGGTCGGTTTCCGATTCGCCGGCAGGCTCAGGGCGGAAGAAGCCGGCCTTTTTCTTTTCCTTGATG
>Ga0160492_100525_pt1 | contig 21306 bp, 22 predicted proteins | sample DID2MG_FD_108258 | JGI IMG/M metagenome (GOLD analysis project Ga0160492, IMG submission 108258) | Enriched soil microbial communities from UW Madison campus, WI, USA - DID2877_E24_FP2 MG | ecosystem: Environmental > Terrestrial > Soil > Unclassified | place: USA: Madison, Wisconsin | collected... | reverse complement strand
TTTTCGCGATCAAGCAGACCGTTGATATCAACGAGGTAAAGGTCGAAGCCGAGTTTGTTGGTCTTTTCTTTAATCACGCTGTAATGAAACCAGTGTGAACCGAGCGCTTGTCCACCTTCGTGTACAAGCTCCCATTGGTTATCGTAAAGAAATTTTGTACGATACATCGGCATCACCACTTTGGCAACGTGACCGAGCTCGTTCTGGTACTTGGGTAGTGCGCCTACCACATCACCTAAACCTCCGGCTTTAGCGACCGGATAACATTCTGCAGCTATATGAATAATCTCCATTCAAACGGTTTATACACTAACAATTGTTGTCAAATTAAGTTGTTTTTTCCAATGATAACGGGATAATTAAAATTTTTGGATAACTGAATTCTGTTTATTTTCAGGACTTAATTAAAATAAACGATTGTAATGGCAGATCAATCTAAGCAGCCCACCAATTATGGAGCGCTGGGCACCCTCGTGACCGTATTTTTCTTCTGGGGGTTCATTGCCGCAGGCAACAGCGTGTTCATCCCTTTCTGTAAACACTACTTCGACCTTGATCAGTTTCAGAGCCAGCTGATCGACTTTGCGTTTTACCTCGCCTATTATGTGGGTGCCCTTATCTTGTTTGCCTATGGCGCATACGGAGGCAAGGACCTGGTAGGAAAATGGGGTTACAAAAAGAGTATTGTTTATGGTCTGCTCTTCTCTGCGCTTGGTGCGGTAGCCATGATCATTGCCGTTAATGCCAACGTATATGCGGGCATGCTTGTGGGTTTGTTTATTGTAGCGCTTGGGTTTTCGCTTCAGCAAACAGCATCACAACCCTTTGCCATTGCACTTGGCGATCCGTCTACAGGTACCAGCCGTGTAACGCTGGGCGGCGCGGTCAATTCCTTTGGTACTACCATCGGCCCATTGGTAGTTGCCATTGCCCTGTTCGGCACCACCGCTCCCATTACCGATGAAAAAATTGCTTCACTCGGACTGGAGAAAGTGATCCTGCTGTATGTATGTGTGGGCGCGCTGTTCCTCGGTGCGGCCGCGCTTTTCTTTTTCTCCAAAAAAGTACCGGCGGGCATCAACGAAGAAAAAACAGAGAAAGCCAATAAAGCACTCAACTCCTTATTAATACTGACCGGTTTCCTGATCATGATGTTCGTGCCCGTCTTCACCAGCTATAAAAGCGAAGAAGCCGTGAAGATCGATAAGATGGAAAAGCGTATTGCGGACGACAACAAACTTAGCGACAGCCTGCTCAAACAAGCCGGCGTACCGGCAGCTTATGTAAAAGAATTGTCCAGCAAAGAGCCACTGGTTGCAACGGCGAGTCTTGATTCGCTGCAAACGGCTCTTCCTGCTGCTGCGCAAACCATCCAGGATGTAAAATCGGTTAAAACAGCGCATGTGGCGCAAAAAGCGGAGATCGCTTCGCTGAAGCATCCGCTGGAGAAAAAACGCATGTACTGGTTGCTCGGTGCTCTCGGCGTTGTGGTGGTTGCCTTATTGGTTTCCAATAAAATGGCGCGCAGCAAACCTGACGGCTGGGGCGCGATGCAATATCCGCAACTCGTACTCGGTATGCTGGGCATCTTTGTATATGTGGGCGTGGAAGTGGCCATCGGCAGCAACCTGGGTGAATTAGTAAGACAAAAAGAATTCGGCGGACTGTCTTCCTCGGAAGCCACGCCCTATATAGCCATGTATTGGGGAAGTATGATGATCGGACGATGGACGGGTGCCATCTCTGCTTTCAACTTCAGCAAGAGCGTAAGGACGGTATTGATGTTCATCGTGCCACTGCTGGCTTTCGGCATCATCATTGGCGTGAATTCATTATTTGGTTATGATATGTCGCCACTGTATTACTACGTAGTGTGTGTGGTGATCCAGATCGTGGCTTTTTATCTCAGTAAAGAAAAACCTGCACGCACGCTGTTGTTGTTCAGTGTGCTGGGTATTGCGGCCATGCTGATCGGTATCATGACAACCGGCAAAATCGCGATTTATGCGTTTCTTGCCGGTGGCCTGGTGTGTTCTATCATGTGGCCATCGATCTTTGCACTTTCGGTAGCGGGGCTTGGCAAGTATACCACACAAGGTTCGGCCTTCCTGATCATGATGATCCTGGGTGGTGGTGTTATTCCGCCAATCCAGGGCAAGCTGGCCGATGTGATCGGTATTCACCAGTCCTATATTGTTGCGGCACTCTGTTTTGTTTACCTGGCTATTTTTGCATTTGTGGTAAAAGGAATTCTGCGCAAGCAGGGCATTGATTATGATGCGGAAACAAGCGGCGGAGGGCATTGATGGTGAATAGGTGAATGGTCAATGGTGAATAGTGAACCACTGTTTATCTACAACTGACTACTTATAACCTATTACTTAATACGGCTGTTTCACCTTATGCTCTTTTGAATTTTGACTTTTAAATTTTGACTTTGTATTATGTCTTTAGTAGATCTATCTAACGAACTGGCGATCGGCATTGATATCGGTGGTACCAATACCAAATTCGGATTGGTGAATCACCGTGGTCAGATACTTACACAAGGCGACATTCCAACGGATAAAACGCCCGATATTGAAGACTATATCGAAGATCTGTTCAATGCCTTACAACCCGAAATTGTAAAGGCTGGCAATAAGCCGATCCGCGGCATTGGTGTGGGCGCTCCGAATGGCAATTATTATACAGGTACGATCGACTACGCTCCTAATCTTCCGTGGAGAGGTGTTGTGCCTTTGGCCAAACTCATCGGTAATCGTTTCAACCTGCCCTGCACATTAACCAATGATGCCAATGCTGCAGCTGTTGGGGAAATGATGTACGGCGCAGCGCGTGGTATGAAAGACTTTATCATGATCACCCTGGGTACCGGCGTTGGCAGTGGTATTGTGGCAAACGGACAACTGATTTATGGTCATGATGGTTTTGCCGGCGAACTCGGGCATACGGTCATCCGTCCCGGTGGTCGTCCGCATTGGTCTACCGAGATCAACGGATCGCTGGAAGCCTATTGTTCTGCCACCGGCATAGCGATCACGGCCCGTGAACTGCGTGAACGTTATCCGGATTCGACGCTTAATAACTACAAGTCTGAAGAAATCAATTCAAAGGTGGTATTTGAATGTGCTGATAAAGGAGATGAAGCAGCGCGTGAAACCTTCCGTTTTACCGGGCAGTTGCTTGGCGAAGCGCTCGCGAACTTCATCATGTTCTCTTCTCCCGAAGCGATCATTTTATTTGGTGGCGTAATCAATGCCGGCGATTATATCATGAAACCGACACGCGAGCACATGGAAAAAAACCTGTTGCCCATTTTCCAAAACAAGGTGAAATTGGTGTTCAGTGAATTAAAAGAAGCGGATGCCGCGATCCTCGGAGCGAGCGCGTTGGTGTGGGAGGCGAAATAGCAATGTGAAAATGTGTCCGCCTTAGGCGGAATATGAAAATGTGTAAATGGACTTTTATAAGTGAATGCTGAAAAGTCTTGCACCTATAACCTATTACTTACAACTTATAACGGCTGTTTAACGTTGTACGGTCATGCCGTGCATCACCGGTTGAGCAGGTGCGGTCTTTTCCCACACCGTTTCATTAGACCGGGGTAATTCTTTATCGGCGGCGAGGTACAATACTTTTGAAATGACGCTGGTAACCAGCACCGATGATACCATTGCAAAAACCATCAATAGGATAAATAATGCAGGCCTTTTCATATGGAATATTTTCCTAAAAAGCCATAAAAAGTGTGCCAGTCCTGTGTTTTAAGCTATGGCGCGATTATTTACGGGAAATAATAAATACGGCGGGTACCGGGCGCTGCTGTTTGTCAGACGGCTTAATCGTCTCTTTGCCATTGACAAGCATACAACTACTGCCGCCTCCGTCCAGGTTAAGCGCTTCGGCACAACCAAGTTCCTTAAACAGCCGGGCTTCCTGTTCCAGCGATGCACCTTCTGCAATACCCGGATTCCGGCCTTCGATCACCATGACGATTAATTTCCCCGAAGCGGTATATCCCATGGCTGTACGCGGGTGTTTGTCGGTCAATCCTTTTCCGGTAAACTTCACTTCCTCTTCGTTCGTGACTTTAATCTCACCGTTCTGAAGCAACACCGGGCCTCCGCCTATGGCCGTCTGCATTTTCCATTTACGGAATCCGCCACCGTTTTTACTCTTTGCGGTAAACGTTTTAAAATCGGGTGTCTCCACGGAGTCTCTCCAGGCAGCAAGACTCTCCTGCCGCGCATATGCGAATCGTTTCGACGAGTCGGTGTACAACCAGGCCACATCCGCTTTACGTTTTTTAGAAATCCCAATCGCGCTGCCCAGCGGATGGCGGTAAGTAAGCGTATCCTTTCCTTTTCCCGGGAGCGAATGAATATTGTATCCTACCAGCTCACCATTACGGATTACTGTATTCAGGTTGCGGTTGGTGGCAAATGAAAAGAACGTACAGTTGACAACCAGCAACGGCTGATGGTTACGTTCATAAAATTGTGAAGGCGTTTGCCTGCGGTTTAACGTTGTATCGGCAGAAAAAATAAGTGAGCGGTCTTTGAGATCGGCTTCTACATACCAGGCGATATTGGGTTTTCCGTCGAGCAGATCCTGGGTACGGTAGACATGTACGGAAGCGGGTAAATCGGCGAAGGCAGTGTCCATGTTTACCCATTTAACCTGGGCAGACAATTGCTGACCGGCCAGCAAACAAAGGGCGGTAACCATTTTTTTTACCATAAAAGAAGGGATAGTTTTTTACTGAGCAGAACGGCTTTTTTCCCATTCGAGTCTTCCCAATCCGGCAAACACATGGCGTTCGCTGTGATAGGATGAACGCACCAGCGGACCGCTCTCCACATAATCCAATCCCATCTCATAGCCGGCTTCGCGGTACTCCGCAAACTCATCGGGGTGAACAAAACGTTGAACGGGCAGGTGTTTTTGTGTCGGTTGCAGGTACTGACCGATCGTTACCACGTCGCAACCATTGTCGCGAAGGTCACGGAGCGTCTGCAATACTTCTTCTTTTGTTTCGCCGAGGCCGAGCATGATACCGCTTTTGGTGCGCATGCCGCCTTCTTTCAGTGTACGGATCACCTCCATGCTTCTCCAGTATTTGGCCTGGATCCGCACTTTGCGGGTGAGGCGTTCAACGGTTTCGATATTGTGACTCACCACTTCGGGTGACGCTTCGATCACACGTTGAATATCGGGTTTATTGCCTTTGAAATCACCAATCAGGGTTTCAAGGGTTGTATCGGGGTTGAGTGTTTTAACAGCGCGGATGGTATTGTGCCAGATCTCGGCACCACCGTCTTTGAGTTCGTCGCGGTCAACAGAAGTGATTACCGCGTGTTTTACCTTCATGAGGTGGATGGCTTCTGCCACACGTTGTGGCTCGTCCCAGTCAACAGGCTCCGGCCGGCCGGTGGCAACGGCGCAAAAACCGCAACTACGCGTGCAAACATTTCCCAGGATCATGAAAGTAGCCGTACCGGCACCCCAGCACTCGCCCATATTCGGGCAGTTGCCGCTTTCGCAGATGGTGTGCAGCTTGTGCGTGTCTACGAGACCACGTACATGTTTGTAATTTTCGCCGATAGGCAGCTTAACCCGCAACCAGTCCGGCTTTTTAACACGGGCAGGTGCGGCAGGATTTATAGAGGAGGTAACAGGAAGCTCAATCATCGTACAAATATACAAATCAGACGGTGGATTTGTTCGTTGCCATGCGAAACCACCGCTTACCTGCGACGGCCGAACATCAGTGCAATATGTCCCTGGAAGAAAATCTGTTCTTCTTTATTGTTCGCCATGATGGGCACTTTGGAACCGTATGCTTCCACGCTCATACCGATCTCGATAGCCGAAACTGTCTGGTTGTATCGTCCATAATCGAAGCGGAGGCCTATTTTGGCAAAACCGCCGGGTTTGAGTTTGATCTCGCCCCAGCCTTTACCCAGACCAGCGCTCTGTTCGATGGCTCCGTTCAGGAATTTGTCGGAATCATCTTCATATTTAATTGTACGTTCCTGTCCGTTATCGTTGATGATCAGATAATAAGGGCGGAGTAATCCAAGCGCAAGACCGGCGTTGTAAATCGCCGAAACCGCTACACCGTTCTTGTTGCCTTTTTGTCCCAGCACATATTGCTGACCGAATCCGAGTGTAACAGGGTAGAAATAATTGATTTTTCCGTAAATAAAAGCGTTGCCAAAGATGCCCGGATTCATCAGTTTCTGTTCCTTGACGTGTTTGCTTTCCTGGATATCGATGCGGTAAATATTGGACTTGCGCGGCGATCTCATGCGTGCGTGTTCGTAGAACGCACCGTAGCCGTTTGTGCGTAGCTGAATGCCGAAAGCGTTCTGGCGTTGAAACACCAGGGTGCCTTCTTCTGCCAGGCGCATGGCTTCTTCTGATTTTTTGCGTCTTTCTTCTTTCCGCTCTTTCTTGGACATGCCTTCCTGAGCTGAAGCACCCAGGGCTACCAATAGTACAATCGTCAGGAGACTTAGTTTCTTCATATTAATTCAAAATTCAAAAGCGTGAATGGTCAATCGTGAATGGTGAATGGATCTTATACCTTATACCCTACACCTTAAACCTTATTACTTACAACTTATAACGTAAATTTAGGGCAAAAATTGGAATGACCTCTTCTGTAATTTATAATGGCGATCTCCGTACTACCTGTACGCATCTCCAAAGCAATTCTTCTATTGAAACCGATGCCCCTGTCGACAACAACGGACGCGGCGAACGCTTCTCGCCTACCGACCTGCTGGCAACGAGCCTCGCCACCTGTATGCTCACCGTGATGGGCATTAAAGCGCGGACAATGGGCTTCGACCTGAACGACCTGAAAGTCGACGTTCTTAAGATTATGAAAGCCGATCCGCGCCGTGTAGGCGGCATTCACCTCACCGTACATGTGCCTGATTCGCTCCGGGATATCGATGATAAAACGAAGACGATACTCCGCAATACGGGCGAAACCTGCCCGGTAATCAAAAGCCTGCATCCCGATATCGAGATTCTGACCGATTGGGGCGCCTGGGCCTGATGCAACGATCATAGTCATCAAGCTGTCAATATTCCCATGTTGCACCTCATGAAGTTATCGTCCCGAATGACGGCATTAGGCATTCTCTGCGCTTTGCTGGTCAGTTGTACCAAGGAGGAAGAATCCTTCAAAAGCACAGATGCGCTGGCCGGCACCTGGAAATGGGAAAAGACCATCGTGCATAATACGCAAACGGTTTATCCCGCCCCTGCCGACAATTACTATCTACGTTTTTCCAAAGAGGGCAGTTTTACTTTTCTGCTCGACAGCGCCGTGTTGCGCTCGGGAACTTACACTGTAACGGGCGACCAGCCCTATCAGAATGTAGGTCCGGGAAAACTCAACCTCAGGCTCAGCGATGACCGGGGTGAATACCTCGTTACCCTCAATGGCATGGAGATGATCCTCGAATATGATTCGCCCTTCGGCAGTCCTACTTCGGCTTATTATCGGCGTCAATAGGTTGTTTTAATAAAAAATTTCCAACGGTACAATCCAGGCAACGGCGCTGATCACAGTATTGCTCCTTCAATTCTATCATTGCCTGCGAATCGCCTGCATGCAGCGGTTTTCTGTCCAGCCGCGCAAATAGCTTGCTGTGCCGGTTATTCTCCGGTGCCGACGCCTCCAGCCACCGGATCGCCCGCTCCTGGTAAACCGGCTGCCGGTGATATTCGCCGTAGGCAAATAACAAAGGTGCTATCGTATTGATGACAATATTCTCCTGCATCATCGCTCCAAGATGTTTCACCTGGTAAGCAGATGGTTCGTCCAGCCGGAAATGATAATGCCAGTAATCATTAGCCGTTACATTAAACCAGCTTCTCACCTCTTTTACGTCTATCACTTCCAGCAAACGTCCAAATAACCCGCTCGACTGATGTAACAGCACCGCCAGTTGCGCCAGCCGCACGGTTGGAAAATGAACAGGCCGCATACGCAAAAAACTCAGCGGTTGTTGTACCGGTTTCAACGCCCATTTGTGCTGCAGATATCTGTACTCCCGGAACAGCATCCGCGGATAATCTTCTTGAAAACGGGCATGCAGTAACCCTGCCTGTCCGAATAACAACGCCTCCACTTGTATCAACTGCTGTTTGTGCCGCGCGATGATCCGCAAAGGAATACTCCTGGCAATTTGCTCGAATACGTCACTGTTGAGCCGCACACCAAAATTTCTCGCCAGCAACCACCAGCACACTTCTTCCCAATGCCCGCCGGTTTGCTGCAGCCATTCAATAATGTGCCGGCTTCTGCTCATCATTCGTTCCGTCAGCAGGCGGTCCTTCCAGGCATGCCAGTGCAGGGAAGGCAGGCGCGTCAGTTGTGTTTCGCAAGGTATCTGTGCCGGTTGCCACATCATTGCACGATACCGCTCCAATAACATTTTCGGCACACGTCCCTTCAATTCCAATACAGGTATCGCCCGCTGATCCGATGCATGATCATGTTCCCACACTACATGCAGTATCACATTTCCATAATGCGGATCCTGCTCATGGCGATGGCGCAGCCAGTCTGATGTGCGCACATGCAGTTCAATGGTTCCCCGCCATTCCAACCCACCCAAACGGATCCGGCTGTCCAGGAAGTCAGGGCCCTGATCAGTGTTCAGCCGGCCGGGCGATAATACCGTCAACCATTCACCCGAGGTGGTTGACAGACCAATATTGTTGAAATATTGTTGTTGCCAGATAAATTGCAGCAGCCGTTCGTCCATATCCGGGTTTTGTCAAAACTCCGGTTTGAGATGAACATGACAAGGTGATTTACCACCTGTAGCAGAAGGAAAATTCTTACAGCAGGGATAGCTGTTGTACCACGCGGCTTACGGGCAGCCCCATTACATTGTAGAAGTCGCCCTGTATTTCTTTGATGCCCACCACGCCGATCCATTCCTGTATAGCATAAGCACCGGCTTTATCGTATGGCTGGTATTTATCTACATAAAATTCCAGTTGTGCGTGCGTAAGCGGATGAAATATTACGCCGGTGACATCGGCAAAGGCCCATTCTCTTGTTCCCTGGCGAATGACCACGCCGGTTACTACTTCGTGCCGGTTGCCCTGGAGGTCGGCTAAAATTTCTACCGCTTCATCGCGGCTGCGCGGCTTGCCGATAATGCGGTCGCCCAATACCACGATCGTATCCGCAGAAAGGATAATGCGTGATGAAAAATCATTTTCCCGCTGAACGGCCAGTCCTTTCTGCCGCGCGATATGGATCGCGATCTCCGTTTTATCCAATCCTTCCGGATAGGTTTCTTCGGTGGGACGCACCACCACTTCAAACGGAATTTCGGCCCATTCGAGTAACTGACTGCGGCGCGGAGACTGGGAAGCGAGAATGATTTTTTCCTGCATAATAAATTCGTGTCAGAGATAAATATAAAACAAGAGCATCGACAAGATGCCTGCCAGCATCAGCCATTTGGTCTGGCTGCTGAGCCGCCCGAAATCTGCAGCGGAAGATGCACGCAGCAGACCTCTGAAAAGCAATAAACTTTGTATCAATAGCAGGCAGCAATAAGCTGTAGCCAGCCACCAGCGGAATTGAAGAATATAAACCTGTACAATACCCAACAATGCAATCAGGATTACCAGCCATATGGCCACGTATACACGCGTCACATTCACGCCCCATACAATGGGCATGGTGCGGCATCCGTAACGGGCATCGCCATCCATGTCTTCCACATCTTTAACAGCTTCGCGGATCACCGAACAGATAAAAGCAAATCCTGCATAGAGAAAGGCGAAACGGAAAAATTTCGCCTGGTTCACATGCACCGCTCCGAATGCATCGGCCGGTGAAAATTTTGAAAAGAAAAGTACCAGTATCGTCCACGAGGTGAGTGCAGCAATGAGGATATTACCGATTAATAACTGCCGTTTGAAGGTGGTGGAATAAAACCACAAAACGATCACGCAGCCGGCATTCGCCACCACGAGATACCATTTGTCCGGAAAGGAAACAGCAGGAATAGTGAGTATGACGCCTGCCAGACTCAACATGCCGTGCCATACCAAAGCCCAACGACGGTGAATGACTTTGTCTACCACCATGCGTTTGGGTTTGTTCACCTCATCGATATTGATATCGAAATAATCATTGATGATGTATCCGGCAGCGGTGATAAAAACAGAAGCGAGCAATAACCATATAAAACGCCTGTCATCACCCGGCACCTGCGCGTCGGCAAACAGGGGTTTGTAAATGCAATACTGGAAAAGAATTTGCGTAAGTGCTACAAATACAAGATTAGGCAGTCGCACCATCCGGAAAAAGGCTGCTGTCAATCTCATGAGGATAAGTTGTAATTTGATTTATCTGAAAAAAATGCTGCTCTGTTTATCTTGATGCCACTCCTTCTTCCGGTGTCCAGTCTCCTCTGGCTTTCATTACTTCGCGTATTACTTCGCGCACGCAGCCCATGCCACCGCCGATCGATGATTGATATGTACATACGTCTTTCACTTCAGGTGCGGCATCTGCGGGACAAGCCGCAATGCCCACCAAGCCCATTACACCGATATCCGGCAGATCGTCTCCCATGAACAACACCGAAGAGGCGGGTATGTTTTCATGTTGAAGATAATTTTTCAGGAAAGCCGCTTTATCGGTAATGCCCATTTGTATATCGTGGATGCCGAGTTTTTGCAAGCGGTCTACTACCGGTGAAGCGGCAGCGCCCGAAAGTATCAGTATACGGTATCCTTTTTTAACGGCCAGTTGCAGGGCAAATCCATCTTTGATGCTCATGCGCCGTGCCTGCAATCCATTTTCCAGCACCATTACAGTACCATCGGTGAGCACACCGTCTACATCAAAAACAAAACAACTGATGGAAGAAAAAGAAACCGACATGTAAAAGCTTTAGTGCGAAAATAATTCAAAAGTCGATCCCGAAGTCTCGGGGGTGAATTGTGAATAGTGAATAGTGAATGGTGAATAGTGAATGGTGAATCGTCAATCGTGATCGGGAGTGAATACCCCTGTAAACCTATAACCTATAACTTATAACCTATGCCCGAAGTGCCGGGCCTTACGCCTTACACCTTCTACCTTACGCCTTACACCTTACTTTCCCTCGATGCTGTCCGACAAAAACCGATACACCTTCTGCAATTCCGGATGCTGTTCCAGCAATGCAAGATGTTTTTGCATCGTTTGCGTGTCGTGACGGATAGCGGGACCCGTTTGTACTTTTGCAGCGGGCATTTCCTGCAACCGGTCACCCGTTTCACGGATCAATGGAATGAGCTGCCCGAAGTCGATACCTTCACGACGGCAATAGTCCTGCGCAAGGCGATAGAGATAGTTGGTAAAATTATTAACGACCACCGCAGCCAGATGCAGTTTTACCCGTTCATCGGCCGAAGCCGTTAACACATGATCAAAGGCGATGGAATGCGCCAGCGACTCCAATACCGTTTTTGCGCGCTCATCATTCCCCTCAAAAAAAACAGGTATGTCCGGCAACAGTTTTCTTTCTTTGTTCAGGCTTTGCAACGGATAAAACACACCGTAGTGTTCGCTTACACCCGATAAAATCTCCGCGGGTACCGATGCCGCCGTATGCGCCACCACTTTGCCTGGCAACTCCAGACCGGAAACTACTTCTTTGATGGCATTGTCTGATACGGCTATCAAATACACATCTGCCTGGCGGTTGATCACCGTTTGGTAGTTGACAGATTCCGTATCCCATTCGTAGGCAAGTTCGCTTGCCGCCGACGCATTGCGGCTTACTACCTGCACTATTTTATGTCCGGCTCTGATAAACTTTCGTCCCAGGACGGCGGCAGTATTACCCGAGCCAATTATCACAATATTCATAGATGGTTGTTCAGCTTTAGCATTAGTAAGATAGATTTGCAGCGATGAAATGGATTCAGCAAATGGCGCTTGCATTTGTCCGTACAAAATTGCGGATGACGGCGGTTATCTCAAAAAAAGAAGCTGGTAAGCAGGCTTTCCGGCTTTTTTGCACACCTCAGTTTCGCAACCGCGATGCGGTGCCTCCGCTTTTTGCCAGCGCCGAACAGGTTTCTTTTTCATTTGCCGGCGAAACGATCCACGGTTTCCGCGTTAATCCCGGCGGAAGGATGAAGGTATTGCTAATTCACGGCTTTGAATCATCGGTGGTCAACTTTGAAGTGTACGCTGCAGGTTTTGCCGCCAAAGGACTCGAAGTACTGGCATTTGACGCTCCGGCACATGGCCGCAGTACCGGCAAACAGATCAATGCGCTGCAATACCGCGACTTCCTGCTGGAAGTGATGCACCGCTTCGGACCTGTTGAAGCAGCCATGGCGCATTCCTTTGGCGGGCTGGCCCTTTGCCTCGCCATTGCGCAGCAACCGGCCCTTCCGCCGTTGAAAATAGCGCTGATCGCTCCGGCTACCGAAACCACCACCGCCATCGATCAGTTTTTTAAGATCGTAGGGATTAAAGATCCGGCAATACAGGCCGCTTTTCTCCGGCAAATACATACGCTCAGCGGGCACGACGCCACCTGGTTCTCCATTACCCGGACAATTGGCCCCATTACCGCCCATTCAAAAATCCTCTGGATACATGATACCGACGACCGCATTACACCTTATGCGGATACCGCCGCCGTACGCGAGATCCACAACCCCCACCTCGAGTTTATAACAACTTCCGGCCTCGGCCACCGGCGCATTTACAGAGACGAACAAGTGATAGCAAAAGTGCTGGCCTTTATTCCCTGAATTCCTTAGGGGTAACAATTTGTTTTTATAGTTGATCTAATCTGGCAGGACTCTTGCTTCTATAACCAGGCACGTTAAGCGCTCAACTACTCTGTATGCGAAAAGCAATCATCCGGTCTGCCAGCTCATCCTTTTTTGCTGTTGCAGGCATTTCCTTTCTTCTTATTTTCATCGCGGGAATGAAACATCCGCTCATGAATGATCAATCATCTGTTGAAAAGACTTATTCTTACCTCGCCCTGGGCGACTCCTATACTATCGGAGAGAAAGTAACCCGCCCGGAGAATTTTCCCAATCAACTGGCTTCCGGCTTACGCGAACGCGGCATTAATTGCCGGGTGCCGAAGATCATCGCCAAAACCGGCTGGACGACGGACGAACTGGAAGCGGGTATTTCACAAAGCAGGCTTCGCCGCAAATATGACCTGGTAACCCTGCTGATCGGCGTAAACGATCAATATCGTGGACGACCGGTAGTAGATTATATTCCCCGTTTTGAAGCATTACTCAAAAAAGCGATTGCTTTTGCCGGCGATAAACCATCCCATGTAGTAGTGTTCTCTATCCCGGACTGGGGTGTTACGCCCTTTGCGCAGGGCCGCGACCGTAACCTTATCGCTGCCGAAATAGATGCCTTCAATGCCGCCAATGAATTGGTGTCACGGAAATACGGTGTTCATTATATTTCTATAACACCAGGCTCCAGAAGGGCGTCCGACGACGGGGAACTGCTCACCACTGACGGCCTCCACCCTTCCGCTAAAATGTATGCGCAATGGGCAGCCGATGCGCTGCCGTACATTATGAAGGAACTTCTCTAAAACTCTTTCTCCGTTATACCGCCATCGGGCCGGGTATGAATGAGCGAATGCGCCATGCCAACGAATAATCCCGTTTCCACTACGCCGGGAATGATTTGCAAGGCTTTGTCGAGTGCAGCAGGATCATCGATCACCCCGAATTCCACATCCAGGATAAAATTACCGCTGTCGGTTATAAAGGGTTCTTGGCCTTTGCTGCGGAGCTGAATGCCGGCTACGCCAAATTGCTCCTTTATTTTCCGCTGCACATGCGTGTACCCGAATGGAATGACTTCTACGGGTAAAGGGAACTTTCCCAGTTTCTCCACCAGTTTGGTGGGATCGGCGATAATAACCAGCTTATCTGAAGCCGCGGCTACCAGTTTTTCGCGAAGCAAAGCCCCGCCACCGCCTTTGATCAGGTTGCCTGAGGGATCGGCTTCGTCTGCCCCGTCGATGGTCAGTTCCAGGCGCTCCACTTCATTTAATTCCTTGATCTGCCAGCCGGCCTGGCGTGCCAGCCGCGCAGACTGTTCGGATGTAGGCACCACGGTAAGATTGGCATTTTTGGGAAAACGATCTTGCAATTCTTCTATTAACCATTTGACAGTGCTGCCGGTGCCGAGTCCGAAAGTCATACCCGGACTGATCAGTTTGGCAGCCTGGCGGCCAGCCTTTTCTTTCAATCTTTCTGTTGGAAGCATAACGCTTTTCGTTTGACCCACTAAATTATGCCATTTGCTAACTAATAATGGCCATTGACCAACCGGATTGGGCAATGTGTTGCCTTTAAGTGTATCCTTGTAGTGGTTTTTCATAGGATATTGGATTAAAGAACGGGGCTGGATTTTTATCCTGGCCCTTTTTTATTTTTACCCCTTCTTGCCCGCCAAATCTCATCCGGTCGTTGCTTTACAGGAAAAATTAATTATTCTTGCTTTAACTTGCACCCGCCGCCCGGCGGCAGGATCAATTAATTACGGAGCGATTATGGCGAAAAACCTGTTAATAGTAGAAAGCCCTGCAAAGGCGAAAACCATAGAGAAAATTCTTGGAAAAGACTTCCAGGTGAAAAGCTGCTTCGGGCATATCCGCGACCTGGAGAAGGCCGGCATGGGTATCGACCTCGAAAACAACTACGAACCACGTTACATTATTTCAGACGATAAAGAAAAGGTAGTCAGAGAGTTAAAAACCCTGGCCAATAAATCTGAAGAAGTATGGCTGGCAACGGATGAGGACCGTGAAGGAGAGGCCATCAGCTGGCATTTGTGTGAAGTGCTGGGTCTCGACCCCGCCGTTACCAAGCGCATCGTTTTCCACGAAATCACCAAACCCGCAATCCAGAAAGCTGTTGAGCAACCACGGAAACTCAACATGAACCTCGTGAATGCGCAGCAGGCCCGCCGCGTGCTGGACCGCATCGTGGGTTTCGAACTCAGTCCCGTGCTCTGGCGCAAAATGAGCATGCGTAACAACCTCAGCGCCGGACGCGTGCAGAGTGTGGCCGTAAGACTGATTGCCGAACGTGAAAGGGAGATCAATGCGTTCCTCACGCAAAGCAGCTTCCGCATCGACGCTTTCTTTACCGCCCCGGACAAAGACCAAAAGCCGATCACCTTCAAAGCCGAAGGCCGCAAATTTGAACAGGCAAAAGACGCCGAAGCATTCCTGAACGAATGTGCAGGCGCTAACTATACCGTAAAAGACATCCAGGTTAAGCCCGGCAAACGCACACCTGCCCCGCCATTTACCACTTCTACCCTGCAGCAGGAAGCTGCACGTAAACTGGGATACGGAGTGGCGCGTACCATGCAGATCGCACAACGCCTGTATGAAAATGGTCATATCACTTACATGCGTACGGACAGCGTAAACCTGAGCGATACGGCCCTTGGTGACATCACCAATACCGTTAAAGGTCTCTACGGCGAACGCTATCACCAGTTCAGAAAATACAAAAACAAAAACCAGAGCGCACAGGAAGCGCACGAAGCCATCCGACCCACGTACATGAGCAGTACAACCGTGGAAGAACCGGAATGGCGCCGCTTGTATGAACTGATCTGGAAACGTACCATGGCCAGCCAGATGGCCGATGCAGAACTCGAAAAGACCGTTGCCAAAATAGACATTTCCACTAACCGCGAAGAGCTTACTGCCTCCGGTGAAGTGCTGAAATTCGACGGCTTCCTGAAAGTATACCGCGAAGACAAAGACGATGACGAGGAAGAAGAAACACAGGAAGGCATGCTGCCACCATTAGTAAAAGGACAGGATCTTCCGCTCCGCGAAATGAAGGCCACAGAGAAATTCTCCCGGCCGCTGCCACGTTATACGGAAGCTTCACTTGTGAAGAAACTCGAAGAGTTGGGTATCGGCCGTCCCTCTACTTACGCTCCTACTATTTCTACCATCCTCAAAAGAGGGTACGTAGAAAAAAGAGATAAAGAAGGTGTGCTGCGCGAATACCGCGTGCTGGTGCTGAAGAACGATAAAATCAGCAAGGAAATGCACCAGGAAACAACAGGTGCGGAAAAAAGCAAACTCTTCCCTTCCGATCTGGGACTGGTGGTGACCGACTTCCTGAAGCAATACTTCGAAGACATCATGGACTACGGCTTCACGGCACGTATCGAAGGTGAATTTGACGAAGTAGCCGAAGGCAAGCTGAAATGGAATAAAATGATCGATGATTTCTACAATCCTTTTAAAGAAGATGTAGAAAAAACCATCGAAACCGCGGAGCGCATCAAAGGCGAACGTGAACTGGGTATCGATCCGGAAAGCGGTAAGCCTGTTGTAGCGCGGATGGGCCGCTATGGTCCCATGGTGCAGATCGGCAGTGCGGATGATGAAGAAAAGCCACGCTTCGCCAAAATACAGACCGGACAAAGCATTGAGACCATCACATTCGACGAGGCCATGGAGCTCTTCAAAATCCAGGGCACGTTCGGCGAATTTGAAGGGAAAGATATCTCCGTAGGCGTAGGCCGCTTTGGTCCTTATGTGAAATGGGGTGATGAATTTATTTCCATTCCCCGCGGTACCGACCTGGCTACCGTTGATCTCAACAAAGCGATCCAATTAATAGAAGAGAAGAAAGTAGCCGACGCGCCGATCGCAACGTACGACGGTAAACCCGTAACCAAAGGAACCGGACGTTTCGGTCCGTTTATCAAATGGGATGGCATGTTCATCAACGTTCCGCGCCGTTACGACTTTACTAATCTTTCCCAGGGTGATATCAACGAACTCATCGATGCGAAAGTAAAGAAGGAAGAGAATCGTTATATCCAGCGTTGGGCAGATGATAAAATCGCCATCGAGAATGGCCGTTGGGGTCCGTTTATCCGCTTCGGTAAAAAGATGATCAAGATGGCGCGCAAAGCCGACGACAGTAAGTACACGCCGGAAGAAGCCTCATTACTGACGTTGGAAGAAGTGAAGAAAATGATCGAAGCGGAAGTGCCCGGCGCTTTCAACGCTCCCGCTAAAAAAGCAGCAGCGAAAAAGTCAGGCGCCAAAAAAGCAGCGCCGAAGAAAAAAGCCGCAGCGAAAAAAGCAGCGCCAAAGAAAAAGAAGTAATACATTTCCCTATAAGAAAGATAAAGCCCTTGCGTTGCAAGGGCTTTATTTTAAATCAGTGAATAAATACGGAACGATTCACTTATTGGCTTATTCACTTATTGACCTATTATCACCGGTTTCCCTTCACGATACCTTCCATTTTCATTTTCATAGGGATTTTTTGTCCCATTGCCTCTGCGTTGGCCGTAAGATCCATGGTCTGTCTGCCGTCGCGGATATAACCATCTTTTACTCCTACGTTCATCGTACCTGAAGCGGTCCCTTTCATATCCACTTCCATCTCTATACCGTTCTGGTTCATCTTGCCTTTGCTGTCGATTTTGCCGGTAGAACGGATCACCGCAATGTCGCCCTTTACCTCCACCAGTTCGTATTCTGTTTTCATCTTTACATCCATCGAACCGGTATTCACCTTTATGTCTTTATTCCACTTGTCGCCTGGCTTTACGGGTTTGTCGGGATAAAACTGGAAGCTTTGGCCAAACATGCTGTTCAGTTGTTGTTCGGAAAACATCTGCTCCAGTTGTGCGCGGCTCTGCGCATCGGTTGCCATTGCATCGATCAGGGAATCGGTGCCGGCTACTGCGGTTATTTCATTTTGTTGATTCATCGTCAGCACCACTCTTTTATTCTGCATGCGCTCTCCCAAGCCATTATCGGGTATCGCCGATTCTTTGTCGCCCATTTTCATACCCGCTTCCATCTTGAAATTTTTGTAGGTGAGCGCTACTTGTTTTGAGGTACCGTCATTTTTTAACACATCAAATTCGGACAGGCCGCCGATGTTCATGGTGGTTGTCATTTCCTGGCCCATGATGGCCATATCGATGTTCAGTTTGGTATCTACATCAAGGTTGAACTTATCGCCTTCCTTGAGTTGCATAGCCAGGGTGATGCTTTCACCGCTTCCGGCGTTCCCGTTTTTTTTATCCTTACAGGCAGAAAAGGAAAATAAAACGAGCAGCAGCAATACGCTGCCGGTGCACAGGGATTTGTTGGTTGATTTACTTGTCATGTCGATTGATTAGGTATTGTTTGTTGGATGATGAAGATAAATAAAAAGCCCCCGCAAAAAGCAAGGGGCCAGTTGTTTTCCACAGGATCAACTTAGTTACGTAACCTGATCGTACCGACGTCGGTATCTCTCCCTGCCTGGAGATTGACCGTGAAACTGGTATCCCTGTATCCGTTGCGTGTGGCGTTGATCAGTACCAGCGCGCTGCTGCCGCGCAAACCTCTTATTTTAAAACGGCCATCGTGCCGTTCGGGGATAGCGATCAGGGTGTCTCCGTTGGCCACTGCCGACACCACGGCGCGTGCATCGTCCGGTAATACTTTTCCTTTGAGGCCGGCGGTGCGTGCAGGCACAAACAATTTGAGTTTAGGCCTCAATACAAAACGGTTGTTGCTCACTTTTACGATCGAAGCACCGGCGTCGAAATCGAGCCACAACTGCAATTCGTCAGACGTTACTTCGTCAATATCTTGTCCGCGCACCTGGATCGTTACCGTATGATTATTATTCCATAAAGTCAGCGGATACGATACACTATCCACTACCACACTGTTCTGGGTGCCCAGTACCAGTTTGATCTTGTTGATGCGGCCAGCGATGGTAAATCCGTTGGCGAGTAATGTATCGGTGCCGTTCGACAAGTCGAGCAGGTTGTAAACACCGGGCCTGATATCCAGCGTATCCCACACCGAGCAACGGTATTCATCATCATCATAACAATCATTGCCGTTGTCGTCGCGGCCACGGCAGCTGTCGGGAATCACCTGCACAATTACCTGACGGATGTCAACATTTACCTTATCGAAGTTTACAGGATTATCGGAAAGAAAAATGCGTACCCGCTGCTGTCCTTCGGGTATCGTGTTGCTGCTTTTTTCTTTCTGACAGGCAAAGGGAACCGACAGCACAAATAACAAGATGGCCGTGCATAGCGCGGCAAGACGGAGGTGTTTCATACGTTGCGTGATTTTGTGGTAAAAAAATAAGTCAACCAGCCAGGAATGGCTGCTCATTACGCGGCAGAAGAAGGATCAGGTTTGAAAAAGGAGAACAGTATTGTTGGTCTAAACGTAAAAGCCTGTCTTAAAAGTGTATAATGTGCATTACTTTGTCCGGGCTTCTTCAACAAAAACTATTCCGCACAGAATTCCGGTGGATAAGTTTATACTGCCTTTCACTCAGTTGAATACGGTATTTTTATAGGGAAAATTGACTTCCATGAAAATGCCATTCCTTATCTGCCTGCTGCTCTTCACCAATAGTGTGATGGGCCAACTTCCTGACCCGGAGTTTCCTCCCGGATTTATTTTACATGCGCGTTTGCACAATGGACTTTTGACGAAAATGAATTCTTCACCCGACCGTTATGCAGGAGGTTTGCAGGTAGTACCGCAGGTAACGGTTATACCACATCGTTTGCGTGCCGGTGTGTCGGCAGGCGTGTTTTATGCAGATCATAAAGTGCAGGCGCTGGCGGGTCCGTCGATAGCGTGGAAGATCAAAACCTTACATGCGTCTTTCTTTGGCAGTGCCGGTAATATTCACCTGGCTGCAGATCATTGGTGGGGCACGCGTGGCCAGGCTTTGGCGGGCGGCAGTTTCAATCTCGATCTTGGCAATTTATTGGTACTCGGCCTATCGGCGCACCGCGATTATAGCCGGGGAAATTGGTGGCTGCAGCAAACGCTGGCGGTGAGAATCAGTAAGAAGAAAACAGAGAAAGAACCATTCAATTAAGGTTAAAACGGCAGTTTTAGGTTATAAGTTATAGGTGTAAGGCGTAAGGTGTAAGGTGTAAGGTATGAGATGTAGGGGCATGGGGAATATATCCATTCACCATTCACCATTGACCATTCACTATTGACCATTGACAATTCACAGCAATGAAAAGAGCACTTGTAATCAGCGGCGGCGGTTCGAAGGGCGCTTTTGCCGTAGGCGTAGTAAAAAAATTACTGGCCACCTGGCCGGGACTTGAATTCGATATCCTGGTCGGCACCAGCACGGGCTCGCTGATCACGCCTTTTGTTGCGCTCAACGAACTGCCATTGGTGGAAGAACTATACACCACGCAGACCACAGACAAAATTCTCACCACGTATAATCTTGGTGACCGCCTGACCAGTCATTCTATTTTTGGCAGTAATCCTTTGTGGGCATTACTCACCAGGTACCTGACGGAACACAAAGCACAACAACTACTCGATCATCCGGCTTATCTCGCGTTCACCGCCGTTTGCCTGCAGACCGGGCAACTGGAAGTATTTGCCAACCGCGACGTCTCTCCTGCCCCCCGGCATTATGTGCACAGCCGTTTACGAAGTCCCCTGCATCTGCAAAAAGCGGTGATGGCATCGGCCAGCCAGCCGGTGTTTATGCCGCCGGTGATGATCAACAAAGGCGTGCTTGGTGCCGGCAATGAACTGTATCAATATGTGGATGGCGGCGTGCGTCAATATGCCGGCATAGAAATGGCCATCGATGCGGGCGCCACAGAGATATTTACCATACTGCTCTCGTCGGGCAAGGACGATCCGGTCAATACAACTTTCAAAGACCTGTTTTCCATTTTACAGCAAACCATTGCCATCTTCACCGATGATGTGGGGAAAAACGACCTGATCATTCCGCAACAGTACAACGAAGCGCTCACTTATATCGACGCCGTGCAACGCAAAATGAAACGGCAGGGTGTAAGTGCTGAAGATATCGCCGGTTACTTCCATATCCGCGGACGCGAAAGTCCCTACGAAGAAAAAGTACCGATACGGATGTTCACTATCCGTCCCGACAACCCGTTGGGCGGTGGCCCCGGTGGCCTGGTATTTGATCCGGCTGAAATGACCGGCATGGTGGCCACAGGAGAAAAGGCGGCGGGTAATTTCATTGCATCGCTGTCGCCCGGAGAGATCAGCTGGGCCTGATTCTGCAGCGCAAAGCACATCTGTGGAAAAGTTTAACTCTTTCATGTCGGGCACTATCAGGAACTTGTGACGTATCTGCATGGAAGATAACAAGGAAATATCAGCCCTTTTTCACCTGATCGACGATCCCGATGAAGAGGTTTTTGATGTGATCTCACGCCGCATC